>ERZ795053.6727-NODE-6727-length-11339-cov-5.850762_pt1 | contig 11339 bp, 8 predicted proteins | sample MGYA00375137_ERZ795053 | MGnify/ENA primary metagenome ERZ795053 (study PRJEB30182, sample SAMN05720284) | activated sludge metagenome | isolation source: Anaerobic digester | place: Hong Kong | collected 2014-12-17 ... | reverse complement strand
AGGATGACAACTTGTAAATACGCTTCCTTCTACACACTCAAAGTTAAATAGTAAATTATCCCAGGTTGCAGTAACTGGCCAATTTTTACTTTTAACATCAATCGAAACTACTGGAAACCATGATCCTGAACATGAATCAGGCAGTATCTGCTTTTTTGTGTGAAAAGTTGCATTGCCGTTATTGAAGAATGCATCTGAAATCCTTACATCAAAGAGTGAGTCAAGAGGAGTCCCAATTATGTTCTCTTCCCCAAATGACGGGTCAATGAATTCTGTTCCATCAGAATCATATCCAATAGTTAAGGTGTCTTTATTGCCAATTGCGTCTTCAAAAAGCAGTTGAAACTGGAAAGTCTGTGCTTTACTTACTTGGTAAAGGCAAAGCAAAATTGTCAAGATTAATAAATTTTTCATGGTTTCTATTTATGAATCATTTCAACATAATGTACTGAAATTCATTTAGTTTTGTTAAAACATTCTCTTCCTGATCAGCATAAAAGAATGCTTACAGCGCTTTTGTTGCTTTTGTTTTTGACCGGATGAATATGACCAATCCTTCGAAAATAATCCAGAAAGCAAGAACAATAACTATAATATTAACCGACACAAGCAACCAGTCCTGATCTTTGGTATAGGAGATTTGATTTAGAAGTGATGCCCATAGTGTGTTGATGCTCATGAAAATTGCCGGGATGCCAGTTATTAGCCATTTTAAACCACCTTTTTTCTTCAGATAAATAGTCAGAACAATCAGGGCAAGTGCAGCAATTATTTGATTGATTGTGCCGAAAAGCGGCCATAAACTTAGTGCTCCTTTTCCGTCGGCACCGGTGACAAATGCAAGTATTCCGGCACTTAGAATCACTAAGGATGTTGAAAAGTATTTATTTCTGAAGGGACTTGATTTTTTCTGACCAAAGAGTTCCTGGAGAAAAAACCGCTGTAAACGAGCAGAAGTATCCAGGGTTGTACCAGCAAATGAAGCTACAAATACTCCCATGATAATAATAGCAATAGATCTGGGTATGCCAATGGAAGTAATCATATTGGCTGAGCCGTCAACGAAAGCACTGATTTTGGAATTCATGCCCGATGCTGCAGCCCATGATCCATAATTGTTGCTCCATGCCGTAATCCCGGTGAGCATTTCCCCGTTCTCATTCTTAAAACCCAGACCGATTCCGGCCCCGACAGCAATGATGACCAGCAATGCCAGTGCTCCCTCAGTAAGCATGCTGCCATAACCTACAAAAAGTGCATCCTTTTCATTGGATATTTGTTTGGAAGTTGTACCTGAAGCAACAATCGCATGAAAACCTGACACAGCCCCGCATGCAATGATGATAAAGAGGGTTGGCCAAATGGCAGGAGCATCTGTTTTTCCTAAGTTAAAAGTTGGTGCAACAAATTCAAGCCCGGTGCCAAAAGAGGTGAAGATTATCCCTAGCATTAACAACCCCATTGCAATAAGAAGTTGATGAGAATTTATATAGTCCCTGGGCTGAAGGAGTGTTGTTACCGGGATAATTGAAGCAATGAAGGCGTAAATCAGCAGGATAATTGTCCAGATTCCTGTAGCCGGAATGCCACAGATTTCAATGATGTTAACGGGAAAATAATTCCCTGCAATGACCGTAATATACATGATAACAACAGCAAAGATACTCGGCAGGAGAAAATCTTTGCCACGCTTGTAAACCTGATGCCCGAGCCAGACTGCAATAGGTATTTCGAGCCATACCGGTACAACTGAGCCGGGGTACATGTCGAATATAATTGCCATGACTAATCCCAGAACAGCAATAAGAATCCACAACTCCAGCAACCCAATGATGTAAAAAAATATTTTCGTTCGCTTGTTCAGATAAATGCCGGTAATTTCTGCTATTGAGTGCCCGCGATGCCGCATTGAAGTAATTAAAGTTCCATAATCATGCACCGCACCTATAAAAATACTGCCGAAAAAAACCCACAGCACTGCGGGTACCCAGCCCCAGATGATGGCAATAGCAGGTCCAACAATTGGACCTGTTCCTGCAATAGAAGTAAAATGATGACCGAAAATAATCTCTTTTTTGGTGGGGACGTAATCAAATCCATCATACATGGTTTCTGCAGGTACCTTGAATTTTTCATCAATTTTGAAAATACGGCGGCTGATAAATTTTCCGTAAAGGTGATACATCACCAGATAACCGGCAAATACCAAAAACATTACAATCAGCGGATGCATAACAGAGAAATTTAAAGTTAAAGTATTGACATTTTTTTAACTATGATCTTTAAACCTGAAAATGGATTGATTTCAAACTAATTCATTTTGTCTTGCGAAAGTATTCATTTTTCAAAACAAAACTATTTTTGCAGCCATCCAAATGTAAAACCATGATGCAGGAAATTTTTGATTTTCTCACTGCGTTGCGAAATAATAACAACCGTGAATGGTTCAACGCCAATAAAGAATGGTATGCAGAAGCCAAACGGCTGCATGAAATTTTCGTAGCCAAAATCATTAAAGAAGTCGCTGTTTTCGATAGTGATGTCGCACTTTTGTCTCCTTCTGATTGTACCTTCAGGATATACCGCGATGTAAGGTTTCGCAAGGACAAATCACCCTACAAAACCAACATGGGTGCTTATCTGAGCCGGGGAGGCAAAAAGAGCAATTACGCAGGGTATTACCTGCATCTTGAACCGGGTGCTTCATTTCTTGGAGGTGGAGTGTGGATGCCTCCTGCCGAAATTCTTAAACTTATAAGACTGGAAATTTATAATTTTCCTGACGAATTTAAACAAATCATCCAAAATCATGATTTTGTCAGTATTTATGGCTCACTTAGCGGCGAAAAATTAAAAAGTTCTCCTAAGGATTTCCCTTCTGATTTCCCTGAAATTGATCTGTTGAAACATAAAAGTTATGTTGGAACAGCCCCTCTCAGTGACAAAATGATTTTAAGCGAACATATTCAGGACGATGTTGTTAAATCTTTCCAAACGCTTTTGCCATTGGTGAAATTTATCAATCGTGCAATAGATGAAGCACAGTCCGGGTAACAAAATGCTTCTGTCTTTATTGACTCCGAATCGCATTATTTATGGCTGGCTGTAAAGAATCCATGTAATTAAATTAATTTTAGAGATTTTTGATCCGACCATGGTAAAAATTTCTCCGGAAGATAGCCATAGGACGCTGATAGTAAATTATTGCGTAAGAATAACTTAGTAATGTTTTCCCTATTTACTGACAATTTAGTAAAAAAAGTTAATCAGGATTATCTGATTTAATCAAATGTTGATTACATTTGCAGATGTTCGTGGAACATTTTATTTATTGATATTACCGAAAACATTTTTTCTTTCTAAAAACTCATGAAATGGAAAAAGAAAATAAAAGATTGAAAGTTCTGGCGGTTGACGATAACAAGGCAATTTTGATGATCAACAAGGAGCACCTCTCCGCACGGTTTGATGTTATTACCAAAATGAATGACAAAGAAGCCATGCTGTGGATGGAAGCAGGCAATTTTCCCGATATCATAGTGGCAGATATGGAAATGAATAATGACAAAGAAGCCGGGTTTAAATTTTTAAAAAATATACGTTCCAGTGGTTATTTTTCAGCTATTCCGGTTATTATTCTCAGTGGGAGCGAAGAAGCCAAAGACACTCCCCTCAGGGTTAAATGTCTCAACGAAGGTGCTAATGCTTTCATGACAAAGCCATTTAGTCCGGAAGAGCTGGAAGCAAATATTACTGCCATTTTACGAACAGCAGGGAAATTATAATCATTAATATCTACTGTTATGTCATCAAAAAGTCACATTGCAGTGGTTACCAGCTCACCTGAAATTAAAGATGATTTCACCAGAGAGTTGGGAGCTTTTTACGAAATTGAATTTTTCAGGAATGGAATTTTTTTGGTTAATGATATCAAAAATGCAGGCAAAAGATTTGATATGATAATTTCCGATGCGGAGCCCGGCGAAAACGGAGGAATTTATCTCAAGAAAGCATTGCAATCAGAAACCATTCATCCGGTGGTACCTTTCGTATTGCTTGTTAATCAACTGACAAACGAAATTAAAGTAGCATGTTTGAAGGAACGAATTGCCGAGCTGGCCAGAAAACCTGTCAGTTTTACGCAGTTAAAAACCCGTATTAACTATCTGCTTGAGCATTGGAACGAGCATCCGGAAGTTGGGCACGACGATCAAAAATTGACAAAATATAAAGCCAGATGGGATAAACGATTGTTCGATATTATTTTTTCAGCTTTTGCGCTCATCGTCCTTTCTCCGCTTTTTCTGCTGGTAGCAATTGCTTTGCTTATCGAATCAAAAGGTAAAGGTGGTGTATTTTATTTTTCTTACCGTATTGGAACCGGATTTCAGAAATTCAAATTCTGGAAATTTCGTTCCATGTATCCTGATGCTGATAAACGTCTTAAGGAGCTCAAGCATCTGAATCAATATGCTTCCCGGGATTTGGGTCAGTTGAATGCTGATAATGAAGAGCCGGAGCGATTAATGAAACGCTGTAAAGAATGTGAGGAGAAAAATATTCCCTGTCAGCAGCCAAAATATACCGACAAAGGGATGGTGTGCGGAAAACTTTACAAAGAGGTGAAAGAAGCAGCATTTATCAAAATTAAGGATGATCCGAGAATAACCAGGGTCGGCAGAATCATTCGGAATACAAGTATAGATGAGTTACCACAGTTGTGGAATGTTCTTACTGGTGATATGTCCATTGTTGGTAATCGTCCATTGCCTGTCTATGAGGCTGAGAAATTGTCGGTTGATAACTTTGCAAAGCGATTTTTGGCTCCGGCCGGAATTACGGGTAAATGGCAGGTAGAAAAAAGAGGACGCGGCGAAATGTCGGAAGAAGAACGCCTGAACCTTGATAATCAATATGCTGATGAATCAAGTCTTGTGAATGACCTGAAACTCATTTTAAAAACCATACCAGCTTTATTTCAAAAGGAAAATGTCTGATATTTACAGGCAAATGAAGACGTTTAACAAAAAAAAGAAACAATGCCATCCTGCAGATTAAATGCTGTACTGTTGATGATTTTACTTATCCCGTTTACGGTTTTTTCCCAATCACCGGAGGATGATGGTTTTGACAGCGGACCGCTCAATATTCCGTCACTTGAGGTCATCATTGACTCTGCACTTAACCGATCACCATTACTCAAAAAATATGATGCAGCTCTGGATGCTGAGGCTTTTAATCTTTCCTTTGAAAAACGAAAATGGTTGGATTATCTTTACATTGAAGGTAATACAAGATATGGCGTTTACGATCAGATTTACCTCCAGGGACTTGAAAATGAAACAGAAATCCCGATTGGTATTCTCAATCAGCGAAAGCAAACATGGTACTATGCCGGAGTAAGCGTTAAAGTGCCTTTTTCAACTATTATCAACAGAAAAAAGCATTTGCAGCAAACCGAAAAAGCAATTGAAGTCATTCGCCAGGAAAAGGAAATGATGGCCGATGACCTGACGAAAACCATTATCGAAGGCTATTATGATGTACTGTTTAAGTATGAGAGTATGCATACTTTTTATGCTATTTATCAGGATTTGAGAATTGCTTACCTGGATGCAGTTAATCGTCTTCAGGAACAAAAAGTCAATTTTCATGATTATGCCATACTTTCATCAACTTATGGCAAAGCCAAAAATGATTACGATCTTGCAAAAAGTGATTTCCTGAAAAGTATAAATATGCTAAGATTTATAGCAGGCTGGGACTTTTAAATAGTTTGAAATGGATATTTACAGGGCATTCAAATTGATTATCAGGTATTTCTGGTTATTGGTTTTGGTACCGATAATTTTTGGTGGTTTAATGTATCTGGCTACCCAAAACCAGCCCAGAGAATATTCATCAAAAGCTACCATCTTCACCGGCCTCACATCAGGTTACTCTATCGAAAGTCAAGCCAGCGACCGCGTTGATTATTTTGCTACAACCGCTGCATTCGACAATATGCTGAACATTCTGAAATCCAAAAATGTACTGGAAGAAGTCGGGATCAGGCTTTTTATCCAAAACATCATGCTCGAAGAACCTGATTCAAGGTATATTACACCGGCTACTTTTGCTGATTTACAATCAATCACACCTCAGGAGGTTAAAGATCTGGTTGTTAAAGATAATCCCGAACTGACCTATGAGCGCATGCTGAATTATAAAAATCAAAGCGAGGACAATTTTTTATATGAATTGCTCAATCTCAAACACCGACATTATAGTTTTGAGGCGCTTTCGTCAAGAGTTAATGCCCGAAGAGTGCAGGGCAGCGATTTACTCGAAATTTCCTATAAATCTGATGACCCTGGAATTACCTATCAAACACTGAATATTCTGATTGAGGTGTTTTTTCAGGTTCACAGCTCGCTCAAAATGGCACAAACCAGCACAGTGGTCGATTATTTCGAAAAGCAACTGGCCAATGCCTGGGAAAGGCTGGTAGCCGAAGAAAATAAACTGCTTGAGTTCAACAAAGAAAATCGCATCATCAACTATCACGAGCAAACAAAATATGTCGCATCCCAGAAAGAACAATTTGAGCTGGCTGTGCAGCAAACACAACTTGAAAGCGGGTCAGCTGCTTCAGTGCTCCTGCGTCTTGAGAAGGAAATAAACAGCCGTTTTGATGTAAATTTGAGAACCCAGAAGATTGGAAATCTAAGAAATGAATTGCTGAATATCAATCAGCAGATCGAACAAATCGAAATTTTAAAAACTGATGATTCACCTGCCGGGAAAATGTCGGGACTGCTCGATCGTAAAGCAACCATCGAAAACCAGATCAGACTGACTGTGGATTCTTTGTTTATGCTCGAACGCAATATCGACGGAGTTGAACGGGAATACATTTTACAACAATGGTTTGAGAACACAATACTGCTCGAAGGTGCCAAAGCACGTTTAAAGGTGCTGGAAAGCAAACGCCGCGAATTTGATGAATTGTATATGTTTTTTGCACCCTTAGGTGCCACTATCAATCGGATGGAGCGCGCAATTGATGTTTTTGAAAAGGAATATCTCAGCATTCTTCACAACCTGGGCCTGGCCAAACTTAAACAACAAAACCTTGAGCTTTCAGCCACCATGGACATTCTCGACAAACCTTATTACCCAATAACCACCCAGCCAAGCAAACGAAAACTGTTTGTTCTGATTATTGCCATTTTTTCATTTTTATTTGTTCTGGCAGGTATTTTTATTACCGAATTTCTCGATCGCAGGCTGAAGACTGTCAAACGGCTGGAAAATCTGACAGGCCTGAAAGCTGCAGGTGTAATAGTTAAAGATCAGGCCAGCAGCAAAGTTGATATTCCAAAGTTATCTGAGCGGGCCATGACTGATCTTACAGAGCATCTGTTCACCACCATATTCGAAAAAAGTCAAAAATCTCCGATATACCTTCAGGTGTTTAGTCATTGGGAAAATGAGGGGAAATCATACTTTGTGCAAAAATTGTCGGATGAGCTTCAACGGCTGGGATACAGGGTTTCGATACTGAATATCGGTGAAAATGAAAATGTGGATAGTGAAAATACAAGAGTAATTTCAGAAGCAGAGTTTTATCAGTTAAAATCCCCGGAAGATTTATGTGAAAATCATCATTCCAGCGCATGGTCGCAATGCGATTTCCTTTTGGCCGAAATCCCATCCTTGTCAGGTTTCAGAATAAATTATCCTTTGACTAAGGGTGCAACAATTAATTATTTATTGTGTGTAGCATCCCGAACCTGGTCTGCTGCTGACAGCCATTATCTTGAAAAACTCAGGACAGTTGCTGATGGTAGTTTATACGTCGTTTTAAATAAAATTACTCCTGACAATATTGAAGAATTCATTGGCGATATACCAAAGAAAAGATCACCATTCCGCCGATTTGTTAAAAACAGGTTGTTTAAACGCTATATCGGTTTCCATTTATGAAAAGTCTTGTTGATAAGCTGATCAGGTCAAATAATTTTCATTCTCTTACCGGAAATGTTTCATTCGCTGTTTTTAATGCCATTACTTTTCTTGTCATGGCCCGGACTCTGGATAAAGAACTTTTTGGTCAATGGATTCTATATGTGACAGCCGCTTCGCTGCTCAATATGCTGAGAGTCGGGTTGGTGGGTACAGGTGCCATCCGTTCCATATCACTTGCCGGTAACGAAGATCAGAAGGCTTATATCGGCTCGACCTATAAACTTGGTTTGTGGACTTTCGCAGCAACTGCAGCTCTTTTTTATCCTTCATTTTTTATCCTGAAAATTTTTTATTCCGAAAGCATTTATTTCCCCGTTCTTTTGTTTTATCCGCTGTTATCACTGGTAAACCTTCCTTACAATCAGGCTTCTATTGTTACCCAGGCCAGACTTCAGTTTGCCAGGCTTTCGCTGATGAAAACCATTCATGGAATTTCCATGCTGCTTTTAATCGGAGTTTATGTTTATTTTTTTGAAGTAAAATTGGAAGTATTGCTGCTTTTGCATGCATTTTCCAATTTTCTGCCCGGTGTTCCTGCCATGATTTTTGGTTGGGATGGCTGGAGGGATGTAAGATTTTCAACAAAAAAACACACAAAAGAATTGCTCAGATTTGGGAAATACTCCACACTGATTTCTGTAGGCAGCAGTTTGTTGCGCAGTGCCGACACTTTTATTCTCAGTATGTCTGCTGCCATGGGTGCAACAGCAATAGCTGTCTATGCCATTCCGATGAAGTTTGTCGAAGCAGTTGAAATTCCTTTGCGTAGCTTTTCAGCGACTGCCTATCCAAAACTTTCCCAGGCTTTCGGGCAGGGTAAGGAAAAATTCAACGAAGTGCTTCACAGCTACAATGTAGCCACAACACTTTTCATTCTGCCCGTCGTTCTTGTTTTGCTTGTTTTTTCGGAACCTTTGCTCCGGTTTGTTGGCGGTAGCAGTTATGAGGATTCATTGCTGCTTCAAAAGCATGTATTTTATATCATTCTGGTTTACATCCTGTTACTTCCGTCTGATCGTTATACAGGAGTTGCCTTGTTTGCGCTGGACAAGCCGGTGAAAAATTTCTATAAAACAATGATGATGCTTGCTGCGAATATCATTTTCGATCTGATAGCAGTTTTTTATCTTCAGTCGCTTGTGGCTGTGGCGCTGGCAACTTTAATATTTACTCTTCTCGGGGTGTTTTACGGATGGTTTTTTGTGAAGCAAGAAACAGGAGTGCGGTTTTTGGATATGATTACCAACGCCCGTAGGATAATAAACCAATCACGGTATATTTTGACACGAAAAAAAAATTGATCTTTCATGGAAGCCATTACAACCAAAATACAGTTTACCAAAATTTCCGCAGTAATACTGCTGGTTGGCTTCTTGTTGCTTGCCATATTCATGTTTCTCAGACAAAATTTTGTCGGAGGTCTGGTATTTTTATTGGCTCCGTTTTTAATCATTTTTATCGGATTGATTTTTAAGGATGCACGTATTGGGCTGGCCAGCGTGTTTATAATCAATTATTTTGCACTGGGACTTGTCAGATATGTGCCTGCTCCATGGGGATTGAGTGTAGATGGTCTGTTGCTGCTGGTTTGGGTTTCATTGTTTTTTAAAGCTTTCAGCGAGCGCATTCCGATGTCGAAAGCCCGTAATGATCTTACACTTGTTGTTTCAATATGGTATGGCTATATTTTCCTTCAGCTTTTCAACCCTGAGGCAGTGAGCCGTGAAGCATGGTTTTATGCTATGCGGGGACTGGCATTTTACCAGTTTTTGATAATTCCGTTGAGTTTTGTTTTACTTGATCATCCCAGGTATATGCGTATGATGATTAATGCCTGGGCTTTCTTCACTGTACTTGCGGTTTTGAAAGGAGTGATGCAAAAGTTTTCAGGTTTTGATCCTTTTGAACAAAAATGGCTTGACAGTGGAGGTGCATTGACACATATTATAGTTACCGGAACGCGATATTTTTCTTTTTTTTCTGATGCAGGTAATTATGGCGCTTCAATGGGATTCTCCGGGGTGGTTTTTTCAATTATTGCTCTGCATAGTAAAAGGCTGAAGAAAAAACTTATATTTAGTTTAATTGCCCTGGGAGCTTTTTATGGTTTGCTGATATCAGGAACACGCGGTGCTTTAGCTGTTCCAGCAGGAGGGTTTTTACTTTATACTATTCTTTCAAAACGGATGAGCATTCTTATTCCCGGATTATTAGTCATGATCGGCATGTTTGTTTTTTTAAAGTACACAACCATTGGTCAGGATAATTACGAGATCAGACGTGCACGCACTGCACTTGATCCGGATGATGCTTCCTTTAAAGTTCGCCGCGAAAACCAGAAAAAACTTGCTGTTTATCTCGCTACCCGACCTATTGGTGGAGGTGTTGGCTCTGCTGGAAACTGGGGACAACGTTTTACTCCCAATACTTTTTTGGCCAATGTGCCCACTGATAGCTGGTATGTTATGATTTGGGCTGAAACAGGCGTTGTCGGTTTAATTTTGCATATCAGTATATTGCTGTTTATTCTGATCAAAGGCGCCTGGATAATAATGGCAAAACTAAAAGACACCGAATTGATTTACCCCCTGATTGGCCTCCTATCGGGAATGTTCGGCATTATGCTTGCTTCCTATGGAAATGGCGTGCTTGGTCAAATGCCAAACGGCATTATTATTTATCTTAGCATGTCTTTTATCTGGATGTCCCGAAAATGGGAAACGGATCATACAACACGCAAAAGATATCAGCAACACGCAGAACTGTCTTTTTAATGCTGATAAATAAAGAAATTGTTATTTATCTTTGAAATAAAAAAGAAACATGAATGAAAAACCAATAGTATCTATAATCACCATCAATTACAATCAGTCAGCAGTAACCAATGCCTTGCTGGAATCGCTCAATAAGGTGAAATCCCCTTCATTTGAAGTCATTGTAGTGGATAATGCTTCAGGTAATGAAGACCATAAAAATATTAATACCTCTTACCCCTTTGTAAAATTGGTTCTCAGTAAAACCAATCTCGGATTTGCCGGAGGAAACAATCTGGGGTATCAGTATGCTTCCGGAGATTATATTTTACTTCTGAACAATGATACTGAAGTTGATCCTGATTTTATGCTTCCGATGGTTGAGCTTTTGCAAAATGATGCGAAAATCGGGGCAGTCAGTCCAAAAATCAGATATTTTGACCATCCTGACATAATCCAGTATGCTGGATTTTCGCCAATGAATATGCTTACCCTGAGGATGCATGCCTGGGGCTTTAAAGAGCAGGATCGCGGGCAGCATGATACAAGGAAACGGACAGATTTTGCCCATGGGTG
>ERZ795053.6725-NODE-6725-length-11342-cov-4.357845_pt1 | contig 11342 bp, 7 predicted proteins | sample MGYA00375137_ERZ795053 | MGnify/ENA primary metagenome ERZ795053 (study PRJEB30182, sample SAMN05720284) | activated sludge metagenome | isolation source: Anaerobic digester | place: Hong Kong | collected 2014-12-17 ... | reverse complement strand
ATCTACACAACCGAACACACTCTTTCCCTACACGACGCTCTTCCGATCTGGAATTCTTCGGCGTGATGACGTCGTTGCCTGTGGTGCCGGTCACCGTGACACCTGCCGCCAGAGCAGCCAGAGCAAAGGTGCCATCGGCGAACTTGGCGAATTCCATGCCGGTCAGCGTGTCGGTGCCGTCGCCCGCTGCAGCGCCCTTGCCAGTGATCGTGTAGGTATCAGCGCCGGTGTGGAACACGGAATAGCGGCCGGAGTTCCGGCCGTAGTCTGCCGTGTCGTCGCCCGCCCCACCTTCGAGATGGTCGTCGCCACCATTGCCGGCCAGATGATTTTCGGCATCATTGCCGGTCAGCGTGTCATTGCCTTCGCCGCCGATGGCGTCCTCGATGATCGTCACCGTCGCAGCCGTGATGCCCGCTGTGATCGCATCCACCACGTTGGAGCTGTTGGCGGTCAGCGTCACCACCGTGCCCCGGCCGAGCTGGTCGGCGAGCGCCTGATAGGTTGACTGGAAACCGCCGGCGATGGCGAAGATCGGAATGATGTTGGCCGCTTCCAGCGCACCCTTGAGCTGGGCGATCATCGGGTAGTCCTCGCCGGTGCCTTCCGGCGTTCCGTCGAGGATGGCATCGCCATTGTTGGGCGTGGTGATGCCGGCCGCAGCACCATCGCCCGCCACGTGGAACGGCGCATCGGTGAACAGCACCACGAAGCGCGCCGAATCCGCCCGGAACCCGACCTCGCTGGTCCGCAACGCCAATTGCATCAGCGCCTCGATCTGCGCTTCCGGCGCATCGAGGCCGTTGAGTGTCGTCATCGCGTTGTAGGTCGCCGTGAGATCGGCGGCGACGGACGTCAATGCCAGCTCGGTACGGTAGACCCATTCACCCGCCGCGCCGAAACCGCCGATCGGCTTGTCGACGAAGCTCGACTCGCCAAACCGGCTGTCGGTTTGCACCGCCTGCAAGGCGGAGACGATCTGCGGCACCAGCCCGCGCACCATCGCGATATCGTCGGCAAAGGACCCGGTACGATCCTGCAGGAATTGAACATCCAGCGGTGCCGACGTCGTGCCGCCACCGCCGAAGTCGCAATCCTCGTTCTCGATATGGCTGGTGGTGCCGCCGGAGAGGTCGATGTAATTGTCCTCGATGCCTTCGCTGCAATCGAGCGTGTCGTGTCCGAGGAAATCCTCGATGTGGACCTGTCCGCCGGCCACGATGTAGGTGTCATCGCCCTCGCCACCGGCGAGCACGTCGATGCCGCTGTGAGAGATCAGCGTGTCATCGCCGCCGCTGCCCAGCTCGATGTCGTCGCCGTCGCCGCCGTCGAGCGTATCGTCGCCCGCTTCGCCCGACAGGCGATTGTTTCCGGCGTCGCCGATGGCGGTATGACCCGTGCCGGTCAATCGTACCGCTTCGATATTGCCGCTCAGCACCCAGTCGGAATCGACCACCACCAGATCGAAGCCTTCCCCGGCGTTCTCGATCACCACGTCGTTGGGGTTGTCGATATAATAGGTATCGTCTCCCAGGCCACCTTCCATGACATCAGCACCGCGGCGTCCGTCCAGGATGTCGTTGCCGCCGAGGCCGATGAGGTGATCCGCCCGGTCGCTGCCAGTCAGCACATTGTCGAGGTCGTTGCCGGTTCCCGTGTCGCCGCCCGTCAGCAGCGTGAGGTTCTCGACATTGTCGCTCAACGTGTAGCTCCCGCGCGACATCACATGATCTGTGCCTTCGCCAACGCCTTCGGTCACGAGATCGGTGGCGCGGTCAACCACGTAGGTGTCATCGCCAAGCCCACCGGCCATGCGGTCCTTGCCGGCGCCACCGTCCAGCACGTCGTTGCCGTCAGAACCGGTCAGCCTGTTGTTGAGCCCGTTACCGGTGCCCGTGTGGCCAGCGGCCGTCAGCACCAGATCCTCGACAAAGGCGCCGAGCGTATAATCCACGGACGCGCGAACCGTATCGCGTCCCTCGCCATCGTTCTCGACCACCGCGTCGCCACTGTCGTCGACCACATAGGTGTCGTCGCCCAAGCCGCCCGCCATGGTGTCGGCGCCGGCCTTGCCATCCAGCGTGTCGTCGAAACCGGTGCCCGTCAGCATGTTGGCCAGCGCGTTGCCCGTGCCGTGGCGGGCCGCACCCGTCAGCTCCAGGTTTTCGACATTGGCGCCCAAGGTGTAGTCGACGCTGGCGATGACGCGGTCGGTCCCCGCGCCGGCTGCCTCCGTGATGACATCACCCGCGTTGTCAACGTGATATGTGTCATCGCCCAGACCACCCACCATGGTGTCGGCGCCCGCCGCGCCATCGAGCGTATCGTCGAATGCCGTGCCGGTGATCAGATTGGCCAGCCCATTGCCGGTCCCGATGCGTGCGGCACCGGCAAGCGTCAGCCGCTCCACCTCGGCGCCGAGTGTCAGGTCGATGCTGCTGATCACCGTATCAATGCCACCTCCGGCGGCCTCATCGACGACATCTCCTGCGTCATCGACGTAATAGGTATCATTCCCCACGCCGCCGGACATCATGTCGGCGCCACCCGCGCCGTCCAGCGTATCGTTGAACGCCGTGCCGATCAGCTCGTTGGCAAGCCCATTGCCGGTGCCCACACGCGCGGCGCCGGCAAGCTCCAGGCGCTCGATGAAATCGCCAAGCGCCCAGTTGATGCTGGCGATCACCGTATCGTTGCCCTCGCCGTCGAGTTCGACCGTGGTGTCCCCCAAATTGTCGACCAGATAGGTATCGTCGCCACCGCCGCCCATCATGGCGTCGGCGCCGGCGCCGCCCTCCAGCCAGTCGTTGCCGAGCCCAGTGGTGATCTGGTCATTGCCGGCAAGGCCCAGAACCGTGTCGTTGCCGTCGCCGATCTTGAGCCGGCCGCCATACCCGGCACCCATGATGTCGATGCCGCTGGTGCCGTAGATGTTGTTGTCGGGCTGCCAGCTCGCGGGCGAATAGAGAATGCTGACGGACTCTCCCGTTCCCGGACTGCCGATGATGAGATCCGCCGTGCCGTCGCCATTGAGATCGCCCGCCGCCGCCACACTCGTACCCGTGAGGCTTCCGGCCGTACCGACGATCTTGGCGCCGCCGATCCCCTGCGCGACGAGCGACAGATCGACTGCGGTCGACACGCCGCCCCAGATCACATAGACGGCGCCGGCTTCCTTGCCGCCCTCTTCGTCGTAGGGCGTCCCGAGCACGAAATCCACGATGCCATCGCGGTTGAAGTCGGCACTGGCGGCAAACGACATGCCATCGAGGTTCTGCCCCGCCTCGCCGATGATCTTGAAGCCGCCGGTCCCGGCCGCAACAGCGGCAAGGCTGACATTGCCGGTGGTGGACTTGCCGAAGACGACATAGATGTTCTGCGATCCCGGCGTGCCGCCGGACCCCGGAGAGCCGATGGCGATATCGGCCAGCCCGTCGCCGTTGATGTCACCGATGCCGCGCATCGCAGCACCGGCTTTTTCCTGCGTCGTGCCGACGATCTTGTAGCCGCCAGTGCCCGCCGCGACATCACCCAGATCCACGGCCGTGCCGGTCGGCTTGCCATAGACGACATAGACGGCGCCGCCGTGGTTGCCGCCCTCGTCGTTCTGCGGCGCCGCGACCAGAATGTCATCGAGCCCGTCACCATTGAGATCGTGAATGGCACTGATGGTGGTGCCCACTTCGTCGCCCGAATTCTCGCCGATGATCTTGAAACCACCCGTGCCGGCGGCGACGTTGGACAGCAGAACGCCTGAATCCGTGGCCTTGCCCCACACCACATAGGCCGCACCGGAATCGGTTCCTCCCGCGTCGTTCAGCCGCGCGCCGACCAGCACCTCCGCAAGGCCGTCGCCGTTGAGATCGCCGATCGAGGCCAGCGCCGCACCGGCTTCATCACCTGCCGCTTCGCCGCGGATCATGTAGCCCTTGCCGTTGCCGGTGCCCTGGGCCGGATCGCCGAGGTCGATGCCGCCCGGCGTCCCTGTGCCCCACAGCACGAAGGCCGCACCCATGTCGGTCACGCCAGTCCGGTCGAAGCCCGGAGCGCCGACGAGAATCTCATCAAGGCCGTCGCCGTTCAGATCGCTGATGCTGCCCACCGCCGCACCGGCGCGGTCGCCTGCCCGAACGCCGTCGACAATGATCTCGGTAAGTGAGTCGCCCAGCGTCGTGGTGGTCCCGCCTGCCGCCTGGCCAAACGTGATATAGACGCGCCCGGCATCCACCGCCTTGTCGTCGCTTCCCGGTGCGCCGGTGATGATTTCGGTGAGGCCGTCGCCGTTTTGATCGCCGATGCTGGCGATCCACGGAAACACGGCCGTTCCCGTCACCGTATTGAGAAGGTCGCCCGGCGCCTCGGTCAGCAGCCGGTAGCCGCCAGTCAGCGTCAGTGACGAGGACAAGAAGACCTTGGTGTTTGGAATTGGCACGTGGAAGCCCCCTGATCAGACTGCAAATGACGCAGACGGAAATTCCAATGCCGGACGCGGCCTGACAACGGCCCCACGACCCCTGTCAGGGAATTGTCAGATTGAGATCACAACGATGCCTGCCGGAAATCTGTCAGCCTGCGGCTGCAGTCTCGGCGATCCGCATGGGGGCCGCTTCCAGCGCCTCAACATGGACATAGACTTCGTTGTAGGCCGGCTGTCCCGCGGGTGACCATTGCGACGATGTGACGATATTCATGGCGGCATCCGGCCGGTCATGCTCCCACCATTTGCCCTCGATGGTCGCGACACCTGGCCGCACGGCATCGCTCACCTGCAAGGTCAGTTCCAGGGATCCGTTGCTGCTGGTGACCCGCACCTGTTGTCCGTCGGCGAGGCCCAGCCGGGCAGCGTCGGCGGGATTGAGCATGATGGCGGGAGCGCCTTGAGCCGTCTGGTGACGCGCCATGTTGGCAAAGGTGGAATTGAGGAAGTGATGGGACTTGGGGCTGAGCAGCTGGATCATGTCCCGCTGCGCCGGTGCCTCGATTGTACCGTCTGACAGCCGGAGCCTTTGCGCCAGTTCGGCAATTGCCGGCCGCGGGGCGGGCGATTTCCGCCAGCCTTCGTCGCGCAACGCTTCAAGCGACCACCCATCGGGCAAGGCCGATGCCGCGATGGCCTCGTCGCTCTCCCGAAACGCCGGATCTGTCAGCCCCAGTTTCTCCGCCAGCCCGCGCATGATGGCACCGCTGCTGCGGGCCTCGCCCATGGGCTGGATGACCGGTATATTGGCCAGCACATAGTGATGACCCCAGGCACCCTGCACGTCGAAATGCTCGAACTGGGTCGTGGCCGGCAGCACGATATCGGCATAGCGCGCCGTATCGGTGATGAAATGATCGGCGACCACCGTGAACAGGTCCTCGCGCGCAAGCCCGCGCCGCACGCGCGGCGCATCGATCTGCGTCGCGGCCGGATTGGCCGACCACACCATAAGCCCCTTCACCGGCGGATCGGCGTGTTCCAGATGCTGGCCGAGCTTGGCGATGTCGAGTGTACGCGGATCGCCGGCGATGAGGTCGCTGCGGGCCGCTTTCGCGTCAGGCAGCACCGGAAACGACAGGATGGAGAGTCCCCCGCCCCGGTGCCGCCAGTGCCCGCCCAGGATCGCCAGGGCGGAAAGGCCGCGCACGAAGGCTTCACCGTTCTGCGCCTGCTGCGGCGCGATGCCGGCGCGGATCAGGGCCGGGCGCGCAGCTGCAAATTCATGCGACAGGGCTTCGATCTCGGCGGCCGTCAATCCCGTCGCCTCGGCGGCGCGCGCAAAGGTCCACGGGCCCACAGCAGCGCGGTACGCGTCAAGGTCGGCAACCCACAGGCGGGCCAGGTCGAGGTCGGCCTGCCCGGTTTCGAGCAGGTGCCGGCCGATGGAGGCCGCCAGCACCGCATCGCTTCCCGGGCGCGGCGCCAGATGTACATCGCACTGGCGCGCCGTGCGCGTGGCACAAGGGTCGATGGCAATGACCTTCGCGCCCTTCTTGCGCGCCGCATCGATGAAGTGCCACTGGTGATGGCAGGTGGTGAGCACGTTCTGCCCCCACAGGATGATGAGGCCGGCTTCGGACGCCTCCTCTGGATCGATGCCGATGGGGTGTCCCTCCATCAGCAATGCCACGGCCGAGACCGCACACACCCCGCCGGCCGGCCGGCTGGCGCCAAGCGCGTGGAAGATCCTCATCAAGGAGCGGCGCTGTACAACGCCCTGGGTGCCGAGATAGCAGAACGGCAGCAGCGACTCGCCACCATACTCGGCAGTGATGGCACTGAAGCGGTCCGCGATCTCGCCCAGCGCTGCGTCCCAGCTGATGGTCTCGAACCGGCCGCTCCCCTTGGGCCCGTTTCGCCGCAGAGGATGGAGCAGCCGTCCCGGCGCCGTCACCCGCGTCTCATAGTCCTTTACCTTGGCGCAAAGAACGCCGCGCGTGATCGGATGGTCCTTGGCACCCGTGACCCGCACCACCCTGCCGTCTTCGGCCTCGGCGATCCAGGCGCAACTGTCCTGGCAATCGAGCGGACAACATCCCTTGACCTTCATGGGCGTCTCTCCGAGCTGTCTTCCCGGCCCGCCACCATCACGCCGTTCCCACCGCTTGTAAAGCCCGCAGAGCCAGGCGTTCAGGCTTGTGCCGGATTGAACCGGTAGTGACCATCGAGCCGGAAGGCGAACAGCAGATCGTCGAGCCGGGCGCCGGCGCCGATGTTGTGGACGATCAGCGGACGCTTGCCATCAGCACTCGCATGACCCGTCACGATGGCGATGTGCGGCAGGTTGCCGGGCAGCAGCATGGTCACCAGGTCGCCCGCCCGGTAGTGAGCCGGCACGTCCGTCACCGCGTGTTCCGCCCCCTTGCGCCGCATGAAGGTCTTGAGGTTCGGCACGCGGCGGTGGTCGATGTTGCGGTCGGGCCGCTTGAGCCCCCACAGCCGGGGATAGGATGCAAAGCTCAATCGCATGTCCTCATGCACCGCCTTCTGCAGGTCGAAGCCGAAGGCGCCGCGATAGGCACGGATGATCACGTCGGTGCACACGCCGGTTTGCAGCGGCACATCGCCGCCCGGATAGCCGATCGCCGCATAGCTACCGTCATAGGACGTGGTCTGGCCGATTTGGCCCAGTCCCGCCGCCACCAGTTTCGCCGCCCAGCCCTCTGCAGGAGCAAACGCTGCACGCGCAGCAGGCGGCCGCGGATGGGGATCAGCAAGCCGCTGCCGGGCGATGGTGCGCCAATGGGATGGCACCTGTGCTGCGGCCACCGCGGCCCCGGCCGCGGCCACCGCACTTGCAACAAAAATCCGGCGCGTCGGCATGCCCGCACTCGGCCATGTCAATGCGGCAACATTGGGATGTCCAGACGGGTATTTGACTTGAAGCTTGAAGCCGCTAAATAGCCCCCGACTTCCATTCAGACCGAAGGCAGATACCGATGGCCAGCCCGCGCACGCTTTACGACAAGATCTGGGACGATCACCTGGTCCATGAGGCCGAGGACGGCACCTGCCTGCTCTACATCGACCGCCATCTGGTGCACGAGGTGACCAGCCCCCAGGCCTTCGAGGGCCTGCGCATGACCGGCCGCAAGGTGCGTCATCCGGAGAAGACGCTCGCCGTCGTCGACCACAACGTGCCGACGACCGACCGGTCTCATGGCATCGAGGAACCCGAAAGCCGCATCCAGGTCGAAACCCTCGCCAACAACGCCAAGGAATTTGGCGTCAAGTATTTCAATGAGTTGGACAAGCGCCAGGGCATCGTCCACGTGGTAGGGCCGGAGCAGGGCTTCACGCTGCCGGGTACGACCATCGTCTGCGGCGACAGCCATACCTCGACCCACGGCGCCTTCGGGGCGCTGGCCCACGGCATCGGCACCTCCGAGGTCGAGCATGTGCTCGCCACCCAGACACTGATCCAGAAGAAGGCCAAGAACATGCTGGTGCAGGTGGACGGCAAGCTGCCGGCCCACTCCACGGCAAAGGACATCATCCTCGCCATCATCGGCGAGATCGGCACCGCCGGCGGCACCGGCTCGGTGATCGAATTCGCCGGGAGTGCGATCCGCGACCTCACCATGGAAGGCCGCATGACGGTCTGCAACATGACCATCGAGGGTGGCGCCCGCGCCGGCATGATCGCCCCCGACGGCAAGGCCTACGACTACCTGAAGGATCGCCCCATGGCGCCGAAGGGCGAGGCCTGGGACAAGGCCAGGGCCTACTGGGACACGCTGCGCACCGACGAGGGCGCCCATTTCGACCGGGTGGTGACGCTCGATGCGGCAAGCCTTCCGCCCATCGTCTCGTGGGGCACCAGCCCGGAAGACGTCATCGCCATCACCGGCGCGGTTCCGAACCCCGACGACATTGCCGACGAGGGCAAGCGCCAGTCCAAGTGGCGCGCCCTCGAGTACATGGGCCTCAAGCCCGGCACCAGGATGACCGACGTGGAATTGGACGTGGTATGGATCGGCTCCTGCACCAACGGCCGCATCGAAGACCTGCGCACCGTGGCCAGGGTCGTCGAGGGCAAGAAGGTCTCCGGCCGCCTGGCCTACGCCATGATCGTCCCCGGCTCGGGCCTCGTGAAGATGCAGGCAGAGGCCGAGGGCCTAGACAAGATCTTCACGGCCGCCGGCTTCGAATGGCGCGAGCCCGGCTGCTCCATGTGCCTTGGCATGAATCCCGACCAGTTGAAGCCCGGCCAGCGCTGCGCCTCCACCTCCAACCGCAATTTCGAGGGCCGCCAGGGCTACAGGGGCCGCACCCATCTGGTGTCGCCGGAAATGGCCGCTGCCGCCGCCCTCGCCGGCCGCTTCGTGGACGTGCGCAATCCTGCCTGAGTGTGACGGCGGTCACTGCCGCCCTGTGGCCTCCGCGCTACAGTGGAACCAAGATTGATCCGGTGCATTAAGGTTGCACCGGATTAACGGTTGCTGAACATATCGTTAACCTCTATGTCACCACCCCGGCGGTATGGTGATTCATAGCTTAACTCCAACACCGCAATTTTACGGGGGTTCGACAGTGGGTTCTTCAGTTCAGGCGGATGCCAAATTCCTCCGCCGTGTGTTTCTCGGCCTCGTATTGCTGACGCTGGCGACCGGTGTCATGGCTGGCCTCACGACCGTCCATGCCATGAACAACGCGACTGGTTCCTGCGTTTTCTTCTGCCAGTAGCTGATTGACCGTGACGGCGCGACGGCACCACGCCCTCCGCGCCCCCTCTCTGTCCGACATCGAGACCCTCGCACAGGAAGCTTATGCCGGGCTGCCTGCGGCCTTTCGCGGGCTGTGTGACGGCCTCGTCATCAGGGTCGAGGATTTCCCGGACGACGACATCCTCGAGGACATGAACGCCGGGCCGTTCGACCTCCTCGGCCTGTTTCAGGGCATAGGCCTGGCCCAGGACGGGGCCATGCCGGAGACCGGCCGCCTGCCCAACATGATCTCTCTCTACCGTCGCGCCATTCTCGACTATTGGTCCGAACACGACGAAACCCTGGGCGCCATCGTCACCCATGTGCTGGTGCACGAGATCGGTCATCATTTCGGCCTGTCGGACGCCGACATGGAAGCCATCGAGGCCAGCGTCCCGTGAACCGCGAGGAGCAGGCCCGCCGCGACCTCGAACGCCTTGAGCGAGAGCGCGAGAAGCTGTTCCACACCACCCCGCCCGCCGCCAATGACGATGACGACCCTTATGAGCGGCTGGGAAAGCGCATCGCCCGCATTCTCTGGGTGGTCATCGTGCTGGCCGTCATCGTCTATCTTTTCGCCACATATCCGTCGTGAGCTTGAAGGGAGGCTGACAGGCGTGTTGCACCGCCGTTCAGCAACCGGACGTTAAATCTTCCGGCCCACTTGCAACGAAGGAAGCCCATTGATGAACCGAACGATCCTCCTTGCCGGAATCGCCCTGCTGGCCGCAATCCCCGCACTTGCCGGCTCACCGCCGGTCAAGAGTCCGGCCAGCCCAGCCGGGATTGCCGCCGCCTGCGCTGAATCGGGCCCGGCCGTCTCGCCTATCATGTCCGGTGGCCGCACCGGCTGCCAGAACACCACGACTGGCGGTGCCGTCACCTGCGGCACCGATGGCCGATGCCAGGACTACTTCGCCGATCCCCGCTACGGCACCATCAAGGCGATCATCGACGCCAACCGCAAGGACACCAGGCAACAGGCCCCGATCTGAGATCGCCACCCTCTCACCATAGGTGCCGGCATGATCCTTGCGTCATCTCCTCTGCGAGGCGATGGCGAAGAGGACGAGACCATGGCAACACTGATCATTTCCGCCACCCACGACTATTCGGGCGACATCCTGTTCAATATCGGGACACTTGATTTCGTCAACGGGGCAGGAACGGCCGCAACAGCGACTTTCGCGGGCAAGCTGTTCAACAATCTGGACATCAAGAAGTCCGTCGCCGTGGACGGCAGCGCCGGGATCAACGTCATCGAAGTAATGGCCGATCTCTTCGGTTTCGATGCCTCCGGCTGGACTTTCACCAACTGGACAGGTGCCGACCACCTCGCCATCCAGGGTTCGAGTGCCGGCGAAAGCCTTACCGGTTCCATCCGCCGTGATATCATCCATGGCGGCGGCGGCAGCGACATCATCCGGGGCAAGGGTGGTGCCGACATCATCATTGGCGGCAGTGGCTTTGACCAGATGTATGGTGGTGGCGGTCAGGATACGTTGAGCTACGGGGGCTCCTCCGCCGGTGTCCGGGTAGACCTTGGCAATCGCACAGCCTACGGCGGCGATGCGTCGGGAGACCGCTTCAAGGGCTTCGAGCGCCTGACCGGCAGCAGCCACGACGATGAACTCACCGGCAGCAGCGGCGACAACCGGCTCACCGGCGGCCTGGGGGCCGACGGCCTGATGGGCCGTGGCGGTGCTGACCAGTTCGTTTTCAATGATGTCGCCGGTTCGCGGGTCGGCGCCGGCCATGACCGCATTCTCGACTTCAGCCGCGCCGAAGGAGACCTCATCCGGCTCAGCCGCATTGACGCTGTCCAGTTGGCTCGCAGCGACGGCGATGATGCTTTCACCTACATCGGGTCGGGCGCCTTCACCGCGGCCGGCCAACTCCGCAGCTATGTCGTGGGCAGCCAGACCTATGTGGAAGGCAACGTCGACGGCGACGCAGCACCCGATTTCCAGATCGTGCTGACCGGACGCTACACCCTCGTCGCTGGCGACTTCATCCTCTGACATTCCACCAACGAAAACCGGCCGCGGAGTGATCCGCGGCCGGTCCATGGACCCGAGATATCAGTCGTGAGAGGGGGCGATATGACCTGATATCGTCAGGTACTCAGGGTCTCGCTCAGTGACAGACAAGCTTCT
>ERZ795053.6724-NODE-6724-length-11343-cov-3.965893_pt1 | contig 11343 bp, 13 predicted proteins | sample MGYA00375137_ERZ795053 | MGnify/ENA primary metagenome ERZ795053 (study PRJEB30182, sample SAMN05720284) | activated sludge metagenome | isolation source: Anaerobic digester | place: Hong Kong | collected 2014-12-17 ... | reverse complement strand
CAAAACCATTACTGCTGAGAATGGGAAAAAGGGAGTGGAAGCTGCTTTGGCTGAAAAACCGGACCTGATCATTTGCGATATTATGATGCCAGAACTGGATGGGTATGGCGTTCTGCACCTGTTGCGCAAAAATCCTGAGACAGAGAGCATTCCATTGATATTCCTGACCGCTAAAGCAGAACGAAGCGATATGCGGAAAGGGATTGAACTGGGAGCGGATGACTATGTGACCAAACCCTTTGAGGAACTGGAGTTAATGAATGCAATTGAGTCAAGGCTGCGTAAATATGATATTTTACAAAAACAGTATAATTCTTCAAGCAAGGGATTAAGCGAACTTACTCATGATCTTCGCCAAAATGGGATGATCGATTTCAAACTGGAGGATTATAATTCTGAGGTGTACAGCAAAAAACAGATCATCTATGCGGAAGGGAAACGGCCCCGGTATTTGTTTTATGTTACAAAAGGAAAAATTAAAGGTTATAAAACCCATGAGGATGGTAAGGAATATATAACAGACCTGTATAGCGATGGTGACTTTATTGGCTATCCTGCCCTGATCGAAGAGATGAACTATGATGATACAGCTGTGGCATTAGAAGAATCAGAGGTGATCCAGATCCCGAAAGAAGATTTTCAGCAGTTGATCGGTGGGGATATACTTATTGCGTCTAAATTTATACGCATCATCACTCAAAACGTAAAGGAAAAAGAAGAAAGACTATTGAGTCTTGCTTACAGCTCACTTAGAAAACGTATCGCAAAAGCGTTGGTTGATATCCATCATAAGTTTAATACGGAGGGAGAAAACAATCCTATAGAAATATCACGGGATGATATTGCTCACTATGTGGGAACGGCAACCGAATCTCTTATACGTACACTTAGCGATTTTAAATCAGAAAAACTGATACAGATCAAGGAAGGAAAGATCATCATCACAGATCTTGAAAAATTAGAACATCTTCTTTATTAGTATATAAATACTTCCCGTTCTTTTTCCGGAATAGTGGCTCCTTTAGGAATATGTATTTCCAGGTTTCCGTTTTTAAAAAGAGCTACCGTCATTATTGTGTCTGCATCAGCAGGTAATGTGAAACTTTCGTTCCAGGAGAAATTATCAATTTTCTTTTTTGTTACAAACCAATGACTGTTTTCTTTCTTTTCGGCTGAAACAACCAGTCTTTTTTCGCTGATATTGACCTTTATCTCTTCCCTAAGCATGCCCGGCATGGCCAGGTAAATGATATATTCATCATTTTTTTCGTTTATGTCCATTACTGGAAATAGCGCAGTGCTTTTATTTCGGGAAGTTAGTGGCATAACAATAGGATTTTATATAATGAGCAAAAAGCCCCCGCCTTTCAGCTACTGACGGGGGCCTCCCTTCCGGGACATCCGGTTGCATTACTTGACTGCAATCTTCTTAACTTTCCTGGCTTCTTTGACTTCTTGCTTTGGAATAACGATCTTCAACTCACCATTTTCATACACGGCATCAATTCCTGATGCTTTACAATTCTCTGGCAAAGTAAAGCTGCGGGTCCAACTGTTATAGTTATACTCCCTTCTGTTAAAACGGCCATTCTTTTCCTCTTTTTCTTCTTTCTCTTTTTCGGCAGAAATTGTCAGTAACTCATCATAGGCTTCAATACGGAAATCATTTCTGTTCATTCCTGGAGCTGCAACAGTAAGCATAAACTCTTTATCAGTTTCTGCTACATTTACTGCGGGTACATTCATTACTTTTCCCATGTTAAAGAACTCGTCAATAGGGGCATTGAAGAATTTTTCCATCCAGCCGGTGTCAAACAAAGTGGGCCAGGATGTTCTGGTTTTTTCTACAGCTTTGTTTTCCATACAACTGATTTTTAACGGTGATCAATATTATTAGCAGCACCAATATCGGTTTTGCCATAGTAAAAAACAATGATGTTTGTAATGGAAGCGCTTGATTTTTGTCAGACTATTTCAAAACCTGAATTGTCGACAAATCCTGCTTAAAAAGAAAGTCTGTTAACTAAAATAGGTGAACTGTATTAGTACTTCTCGACAGATCCTTCTAATTGCTTTTCAATCATATTAATAGCTTTGGGAAACAGTATATTATTTTCCAGGTGTACATGTTGATGCAGGTCTGTTTCAAAGTTTTGTAAGGCTTTAAAACTAAGTTTATAGGTTGTGCATGCGCCTATTGGTGGGTTATAATTCTCACTAATTTTTCTTATTTCTTCCATTAAACTTCCGGCATGATCATGTTCATCTTCCATGATTGAAACAGGAGCACTGATAAACGATTTGCTTACCCGGGGCCGGGATTGTTGCATCGCTAACTTTTCCAATTCACAAATTCTTGGAAAAAGAATAGTTTCTTCTTTTTGCATATGTATTTCCATTTCTTCTTTGATAGCCGTAAATAACTCAAAAAGCTTATACAATTCAGGGTGTTTTTCGCCATGTTTGGCTGTAACTTTTTGAAGATAACCAAATATAAGGGGCAGCTCCCTTTGTACATAACTATGATGTGTTTCTACAATATAGCCGGTTAGTTTAGTTAAGGACATTTTAGAGGGATCAATTGTGTCATCATTGTTGCTTGTCATGGTCCTTTCAAGGTCCATAAGCACATCGGCTGGATTCACCCTGTTTTCAGCACAGGCTTCTTTTAAAGTTCTTTTGCCCTTACAGCAGAAATCAAGGTGGTATTTTTCAAAAACTGAAGCTGTTTTGTGATTATCTGTTACAATTGTTGCAAGGCTTTGTGTTAATAATTCTGTCATAATAAAAGTTTTAGTTATATATCTTTCTTTCTAAATTTTCTTACGGCAAGCCATAAGGGAAGTGTAATCCATAAGATCATTACCCCAACGGTAAACAGTAGACCGGTTCCGCTTCCAAAAAAATCTTTATATAAAGCCCCGGTATAGCCCATCAAAGCGCTTACATCCATTTTAAGCATAATGAATATCCTGCCCAGATCTATTGGGTTTAAAGCAGATATCAGCAGAGTGAACTTTTCGAGCGGGTAATCGCTGAAGGAAAACAGGATCAAAAGGACAATTCCATCATAGATTAAAGTAAAGTAAAACCAGAGTAGTAAAGCAAAACCGATACCTTTTGCCTTGTCTCTGGCTCTTACTGAAGCGAAAAAGGCAATAGAAGTAAAAACCAATGTAAGGGTTGAGCCGGTAAAGAGCATTGCCATACCGGTTTCTGAAGCTGCATAGAACGCTACCGGGATACCTACTCCTATAAGGAAGGCTGACAAAAGTGAAAGGCTGATTCCGGTATATTCACTTAGCAAAATTTTTTTTCTGCTCAATGGTTGCGAAAGCATCAGTTCAATGAATTCATAAGAATTATAATAATGTATTGTTGTAAAAACAAGACTTACAAGGGGAAGAGCAATCAGGATAATATTCATCAGGCTCAACATGGCTTTGCTGCTGTCTTCTTCCATTTGAAATAAGCTAAGAGAAACAATAAAAAGGAATAATGTATATGCAATAATGATCTTACTTCTTAGAATATCATACAATACATATTTTGAAAGCTTCATCATTATTTTGTTTTTTTGGTAAGCACTTCAGAAATAAAATTGCCTGCCGGGTCCTCTCCCTTCATGACTCTGGCAATGGCTTTAGCTAGTTTTATTTCGCCTGTATCTTCCCGGAGGGTTTCAATGTTTTTCAGAAATTGCATTTTGCCTTCCTGCAGGTACATAACATGTGTTGTCAATTCATCAAGATCACTAAGTATGTGAGAAGTGATTAATATCAGTTTCCCTTTATTCTTCTCTTGAAGGATTTTTTCTTTTAGTACCTCAGAGGAAAGCGGATCCAACCCTGCAGTAGGCTCATCTAAGATCAAAACAGACGGGTTAAAAAGAAATGCAATGGCGGCACTTACTTTTTGCCGGGTGCCGCCGGATAGTGTACGCATCGGTTTTTCGTACATAGAACACAGATCATATTCTTTTATCAGTTCATTATCAATCGTTTCAGGTGGCTCATTCCTGATATTCTTCAGCATATTGAAAAGTTGGCCAATTTTCATATTGTCAGGATAGCGGCCAATCTGTGGCATATAGCCAATGTCTTTTCTGTAGATAAACCCACCATTTATGTATTCTTCCTTAAAAAATATTTTCCCGCTGTCTGGTTTTACCATCCCGAGTATGGATTTTATCAAAGTTGTTTTGCCTGAACCATTGGGTCCGATAAGGGAGATCACCTGGCCTTTTTCAAAAGAAGCAGAAATATTGTCCAGTGCTTTTAATTTCTTAAACCGTTTCGTGATATTTTCTATTCTAATCATAGAGCAAAGGGTCTCATTTTTGGTTTTTTGTCTACAAGATTTTCTGGAGTGAGACTAGGAATTGCTTTTTCAGCCTTATCCAGCAGGGTGACCATAAAACTTCTTAGCAGGATCAAAGCATTAGGGTTTTGTTCAATGATCATTGAATACATGCTGACCGGGTGATAATCCACATCACCGATGCCATCTTTGTTAAGGTCATATCCTTCATATTTATCCCAATAGTTATAGTCAAAACTGCTGGAAACCATTGTGCCGTTAGTGGCAATGTCAAAAGTGTTGCCTTTGAAATTGTTCTTGCTGATAACGTTGTCAACACAATTGGCCTGCACCTTCATAGCCCAGCCATTTTTACTGAACAAATTTTGTTTTACATCGATCCTGTTGCATCCTTCCATGAAGATGCCTACAGTATTGGAAACAAACTGGTTGTCTAAAATCCAACTATCAGTGATATCTTTTAAAAGGATAGCATAAGAGGCCGTTCCCCAGTTTTGTTCAAACATATTGTGTTCCATCCGTACATGATGTGTATACATCACAGCTACACCAGCCCCATTTTTTCTAAAAGTGTTATAAGCGTAATAATTATTATGTGAGAACATAAAGTGTAACCCGTACCGGATATTATTCTCACTTTTGTTATTCCTTATCTCAGAGTCGGTTACAAATTCAAAGTAAATTCCATCGCGGTGTCCTTGTATATGATTATTGGTAATAAAAGCATGAGATGACTTCCAGATATGAATGCCATTACCTGCACTTTGTTCAGAAACGGCTTTGCCTGAAATTTCATTTCCCATAATAGTACAATAAGTGCTATTGGCAAGATGGATACCAAAGTGGGCATTATCGATCTTATTATCCTGAATTATAATTTTAGTTGCATCCACAATATTGATTGCCGAAAAATCTTCTGAACTGGAGTGTTTGGAGTCTATGAAATGAAAGCCCTGCACTTTTACATTAATACCACTTATAACCATGTTTTCAAATTTCTTTTGCCCATCAATAACCGGGAAGTTTATTCCAATCAGTGTAATTGACTTATTGATAGTGATTCTTCCTTCACGATAAACCCCGGGATAAACCTTTACCGTGTCACCATTTTTGGCAAGTTCAATTCCTTTTGTAATACTTGAAATGGGCTTGTCTTTGCCTACGACAATTGTATTGGCAAATGAAAAAAGTTGAGAACCCAGAAATACTATCAGTGTGAGAAATTTCATTATTATTTACTTCTTGCTAACATATCTGTCCAACGCAATATCTGACCTGATGCCCCCTTCGACTTATCAGCTTCCTCTTTTGTATCGAAGCCGGCGGCATTACTCCCCATTGGGCTCCTTAACTCAGGGTTGACGGCAAACCATGCCTTTTCTACATCAATAAATTCATTAGGTTTATTGAAATTCATTGTCAGGATTCTTGAAATATCTTTTTCTTCAAGTGTATTTGATTTGATATAACTGATCATACAACGCATATCATCAAATTTGTACACTTTCCCTTTTTTTGTAATGATCTCTCCTCCGAATTTAAAATCGGCCAGTCCCATTTTGCAAACATGACAATCGTCCTGACCGGCAACAAAAGGTTGTGGTTGTGAAGAGCATGATGTGAACATAGAAAGTGAGAAAGAGAGAATTAATACGGGTAACAGCTGTTTCATGTTTTTCTTTTTTTTCTGTTGATATACCATTCAGTGAGCCAAACTAATATGCACAAAGTGCCTGCACCAATAACGATCCAGCCTGCAGCATCAGGAAATGAGTAGGCATCAAAATTTAGTAAGCGTTTATGGCCCAGCACTGGTGGCTGGTACGATAATCCGGGAACTTGAATGGCAGCTTTCGGGTCCAGGTTATGGCCATAATCATAACCCCATCTGTACAGATCGTACAAAACCAATAAGCCTCCGATGATAGTAGCAATGATATAGATTAGCAATATTTTTCTTTTCCCTGTAATAGCGGCTGTCATTCCCAGGGCCATAAAAAAAATGACTACATAGGTCAGGTATTTAAATTCGGGAAACATTTCGGCTGAAATGTGTTTCATGCCTATGTAATGATTTAATCCATTAATGATTTCTACATCTCCGCTCAATTTATTGATCCAGATATACATCGAAAGGCCTTCAGGATATTGCGGGGCAAAAAGATCAATGCGCCATGCGGGGAGAAGAAATACGGCTATCAGCGCACCACTGGCAAACGCAACCAAAATTCTTGATATTATGCTAAGGTGTTTATTCATTTGCTGGTTTTATTAACCTCCGGGCTTTTATACCCGGAGGCGATTGAAAATGAAGAAGCCTTCTGGGCTTAGTTTTTTGCAGGGGGCAGCAATACTTCGTCTATTACATAGACCAGTCCATTACTAGCAGGGATTGCAGCTAGGATATTGGCTTTGCCATTCACTGTTATTTTTCCATCAGCACTTTTGCTGATTGTTATTTTCTGGTTATTGGCCTGGTCAATCAACTGGCCATCCTGCATCATATTTTCCTTAAAAACGCCAATTGACACATGGTATTCAAGAATATTTTGCAGGTCATTTTTTTTATCCGCTTTCATTAATCCATCCACAGTGCCTGCTGGCAGTTTATCAAATGCAGCGTTTGTTGGGGCAAAAACAGTAAATGGTCCGGCATTGGATAATGCTGTAACATAATCAGCCTGCTTAAGTGCAGCAACCAGCGTTGAATGATCTTTTGAGCCTACAGCAATTTTTACGATATCCTTTTGGGATTCTTCATCCTGCACTGTTTCTTGTCCGCCGGATGTAGTAGTAGTTGTGTTATCATCTCCCGAGGTGTTTGACCCTTTATTCTCATTGTTACAGGCAACGAAGAAAGAGAAAGCAAACATTGGCAGTAATGATTTTATTATTTTCTTCATAACAAAAATTTATTTTATGAAAAATATAGTATAAATGAACTCCTCTCTTATGAGGAGTTCATTTCTTTATTTTGCCGGTTCTTTAGCAGCAGATGGTGCAGGGGTTTTTCCGGTACTATATTCGAGTGCCACATTACTTCCTCTAGGTGAGACTCTAATATAACCCTGCATTTCCTGGTGTAAAGCAGAGCAGAAGTCGGTACAATAGAATGGGAACATACCTGATTTTTCAGGAACCCATTTTAATGTTTGGGTCTCACCCGGCATTATCAGTAGTTCAGCATTATTAGCGCCTTTTACAGAAAATCCATGTGGTACATCCCAGTCCTGCTCAAGGTTGGTTACATGGAAATATACTTCATCACCAACTTTTACTCCTTCAATATTATCGGGGTTAAAGTGTGATCGGATTGAGGTCATGTACACATGAACTTTATTGCCTTCTCTGGTAACTTTTGCCTGTCCTTCTCCTTTAGCAGCATAGGGATTTTCATTTTCTTCTATCTTGAAAAACTTCAATGAATTCTTGTTTATCAATTCAGCAGGTGCCGCTTGAGCATAGTGGGGTTCACCAATGGTTGGAAAGTCAAGGATCAATTTCATCTTATCTCCGCTAATGTCATAAAGCTGTGCGCTTTGGGTGAGTTCAGGGCCTGTTGGCAGGTAGCGATCTTTTGTGATCTTATTATAGGCAACAAGATATTTGCCAAAAGGTTTTTTACTGTCACCGCCGGGTACCATTAAATGGCCGATAGAATAGTAAGTTGGAACTCTATCCAGAACCTCCAAACTTTTTACATTCCATTTTACGACTTCAGAAGAGACGAACATGGAAGTGTAAGCATTACCATTAGCATCAAACTCTGTGTGTAAAGGCCCAAGCCCCGGCTTCTGTACCTCACCATGTAAAGCAGCTTCATACTTGATGACCGGGATACCTTCATAATCACCATCAAAAGCCTTATCGGCAATAGCTTTTTGAATTTTGGTAAATGAATACACAGGCATCAGCGCTGCCAATTTTCCACTTCCAACTATATACTCGCCGGTGGGATCCACATCACATCCATGTGGTGATTTGGGACAAGGGATCAGGTATACCATATCTGCCAGTTCTTTTGAATCGAGTACAGTGATCTCAGTTTCAATTGTTGAAGTAGCACTATGTGTTTTATCGCTATAAATATTGTGGGCATAGCGGACAGCTTGTTTTCTTCCTTTTCCTGCTTTCAGGTATTCCTCCGCTTTTTTCCAGTTCACTGCCATGATGAAATCCTTATCTCTTTGCGAAGCATTTACTTCCAGCAGTGTATTAGCCTGCTCTGAATTATAACAAGAGAAAAAGAACCATCCATGGCTATTGCCTTTACCAGCATGACTCAGGTCAAAGTTCACACCGGGAGTTCGGATCTGGAAGGCAATTTTCATATGACCTTCTTTTGGATCAACGCTCAGGAAACTTACGTTTCCTTTAAAGTTTTGTTTGTACGAATCAATGGGCACATCTCCATTTGCATCGTCCGGAGGGATACTAAAACGGGTACCGGCAACTACATACTCTGTATTTTCTGTAACAAATGCTGAAGAGTGGTTACCTGCACTATTAGGAATTTCTATGATCTCTGCGGTCCGGAATGTTTTCAGATCTATTCTTGCTATACGTGGCGTGTTGTTCCCATTGATAAATACCCAGCGTCCATCTACTTCACCGTTTGTTTGTGAAAGTTCGGGGTGGTGGGCATCATCCCAGGGTACAAAACCATGCGAAGTGTTGAGCATTGGTTTTGTTTCTTCACTGAAACCCCAGCCTTTTTCAGGGTCAGTAGAAAATACGGGGATCACTCTTAGTAATCTTCCCGATGGCAATCCGTAAACGGACATTTGGCCGCTGAAGCCACCAGAAACGAAGTTGTAGAATTCATCATATTTCCCAGGAGCTACATAAGCCTTAGTAGCATCACCTCCGGCGGCAGACTGTGTACCTTTGGGTTTGCAGCTTTCCAATAAGAAGAATGCAAAGGCAGTAATAAAGAGATATTGCCATTTTTTTGGTTGAAAGATTTTCATATAATACTTTTTATATGTTAATTGAAATTATTTTTCTCCGTCGTTACTGCGCATGAACTCTAATACCTGGCGGGCCTCATCAGTAGTAATATTTTGATTGGGCATTCTTACAAGACATTGTTCCAGCAGTTTTTGGGCTTCAGGATCAGTTTCAAGCATCATTTCCACATTTGTGATCATATTCATGATCCAAACAGGTTTCCGCTGTTTGGTGACATTTTTCCAGCCGGGTCCTACAAGTTTTTCTTCGGTTAACCTGTGGCAAGACTGGCATTTTAGCTCATAAGTAGCTTTTCCAGCGGCGACCATAGTTTGATCCAGGGGGTTGCTTAACTTAATATCACTTTCACTAACTTCAGATCCGTGTGTTTCCGGCTGGTCTTTTGTTAGTTCAGAGATATCAACTGGTTTCTCATCTTTTTTAACTCCTTCGTTGCCGCAAGAACTTGTTAAAAAACAGATCAGAGTAATAATTGCTGTAATGGTAGTTAGCTTATGTGTCATTTTTGCTTTTTTTAAGTTTTAAAAAGATATTAATGTCTTTTATTCGGGCAAATGTATTTTTGCCCGAATAATTCTCTATTGATAAAGGTCAGTTTTTTTTGTGATATTCATCACAGTCCGCTGTCCTGGGAAGGGTATATTTTAGCACATTAATAGTATGTTTTTTTCCAAATCATTTGGTTATGCTTTGAGGGGGGTTCTTTACGTTTCCATTGAAGGAAAGGAGGGGCGAAAAATTCAGATTGAGGAGATCGCTGAGCAGCTATCGGTACCTCGCCACTTTCTGGCTAAAATCATGAAGGCTGTTGTTAAAAAGGGAATTCTAAATTCGACAAAAGGGCCTTACGGTGGATTTTCAATTAATAAAAAGACCCTGAATACAAAATTGATTCACTTAGTAGAATTGACAGACGGAACAGAGCTATTCAATAACTGCATTTTGGGTTTGAAGAACTGTAATGGCAAAAATCCTTGTCCATTACATGATGAGATTGCACTGATCAGATCGCAATTGCTCAATAAATTTGGTAAAACAAGGGTAGGGGACTTAACAGATGAGGAAAACGTCAACTTTATTCAAAGCCTTGCAGTGGTTTAACATCATTCTTCCATGAATTCATCCAGGTCTCGTCTTTCCTTTTTGGTCGGTCTGCCGATCTTGCTTTTTCTTTTCCCTGTATGAAAACTGGCTGCCTGGTATTGTAAACGTTGAATTTCTTCAGCTGGAGTAATATCAAGGTAATATTGAATAGCCAAGTCATGTTTCACCCTGTTGTGTAATAATCCGGTTACTTTAATCTTCCATCTTTTGGCTTCAGTTTTGACTTCATATTCATCACCCACAGTTACATTTTTAGAAGCTTTTACCTGTGTGCCGTTACACTTGACTTTTCCTGTATCACAAGCAACTGCAGCCAGTGTTCTTGTTTTGAATATGCGGATAGCCCATAGATATTTATCAATACGTAGTTTTTCTTTCTCGGCCATATTACAAAAATATAAAAGCCTGTACGATCATACTTATACAGGCTTTTGCTTGGATCAGTTTTGTCATTTTCCAGGCGGTACTTTATATATCGAATAATATTTTTTCATTTTTACGAAAGCCCGGTTTTGATGAAATTCACTCAATAGAGTAAATAATCCATCACTTATTATTTTATTGTTCTTATCCATCACAATCCATGCATCATCATAGTAGGCTTTATAACCATTTTCAGAATATTGAATAGACCTGTATTTGGGTTCTATTACTTCCTTTCCATTTTTGTCAATTAAACCCCAGCCCTTTGCCGTTTTTACTTTGGCATGGCCAAATTCAAATTGTGTGGCCGTGTCATAAACTGGAGGTACAGTCGCCATGCCATTCTTATCAATAAAACCCCACTTACCTTTTTCCCTAACTGCCAGCATGCCCTCTGTGCAAAAGCGGATTGTTTCAAACGAAGGAAGGGTTTTGTATATCTCTCCTTTTGTATTCATCAGTTCATAGTTGCTTTCTCTTTTTACCACGGCGACATCATCCCAAAAGGGATAAGCTTCTTTGGCA
>ERZ795053.6723-NODE-6723-length-11343-cov-11.614192_pt1 | contig 11343 bp, 7 predicted proteins | sample MGYA00375137_ERZ795053 | MGnify/ENA primary metagenome ERZ795053 (study PRJEB30182, sample SAMN05720284) | activated sludge metagenome | isolation source: Anaerobic digester | place: Hong Kong | collected 2014-12-17 ... | reverse complement strand
TCGTGATCGAAACTGCCATCAACCTCTTCGACTGGATAGTACGATTTAACCGAAGAATTGTCGGTAGCTCTTAAATAGTAACGAATAACCGATTCGTCAGCCTGTCCGGGAATAGTTCCTGTCCAAACAGTTCCATCGAAGGTTAAATCAATATCAACCTTATTATTAGCATCCTCGTCGTTTACTAAGTAGTACAAGCGAACAGCAGCAACTCCACTTTTATCGTAAGCATCTACAGTTACCGTAATATCCTCGTAAGGCGAAGGATTGGTATTTGAAAACTCTACACTGTTGAAAATAGCCAAGCCATCTTCAACGGCAAACTTAAAGGCATCCCCATCATCGGGTTTGAAAAACGATTTTAATCCAGTTTCGTCTGTAGCTTCAATATAATAAGCTATAGAATCTTTATCCCTGCTCTTATCTAACAATGGTAAAAGTATTCTATAAGTTCCTCCACCCAACGGAGCCATTGTAAAGTAATAAGTTTCGGAAGGTGTTTGCATCCACATTTTAACATCGGCAACACCAGATGCATCTTTTACAACAACATCGTACTGGAAGCGAACATTATCGTTAACCATTCCGGTAACAATAGTGTCGGCCTCGATAACCGGAGCTTCATTCGTGTTACTATTAGGTTCTCCCGGAGTAGGGTTTGCATTTTCGAATGTATCCTCACCATCAGGAATTCTGGCATAACTAACACCTACATCCATTGCAGGAACATCCACCTGATCGATAATAGCCTCTTCGGCATCTACCAAATAAACAGTTTCTCCACTCGATGAAATACCAAAGTTTGCGTAAGTTGCAGGATCGGAAGCCGCTAACGTTTTGTCACATATAATTACTATATACCCTTTTGCAGCAATCTTAGTTCCTTCGGCAAATTTGTAAATAGCATCGGGCTTATCGTAAACGCCAAAACCACTCATATCGATTTCGGCATCGGAAGGGTTATATATCTCCATCCAATCGGGATTTGGATCGCCCATGTTCGAAGCAACCTCGTTAATCACCAATTTAACGTCGGAACTCGGGCCGGAATTATCAACATAAATATCATCCTTCACACAACTGGTCATTACTATACCAGCCATTGAAAGAATTGCTATGAATCCTTTTGTTTTCATCATTTATATTTTTTTAATTAATTATTCTAGAAGTCAATTTCGGCTCTAAATTGAACAAAACCATAGTCGTCGCCAGCCTTTCCAGCGGTTTCGGTAACCTTAGTGTAATCTTTTGTTAAATTCCCATTTATATCTGTTCCAACGTATAACTTACCTTTCCCGTTTGCATATCTGTCGTGGTCGATGTACGAATAGTTAACCATGAACCTAACATTAGGATTAACATGATAGGTAACACCTGCGGTATAACCATTTGCGCTACCACCCATTATATTTGCAGCCTTATCGTTCAGGTTGATATAATCGTAACGGAAAGCAACTTCTATATCGCCCCAATCCTTACCTCTTGTAACCTGAGTAAACTCGCCCTCTTCCTCGTTATAGTTGTACTTTCCACCAAAAACTAAGTACGAAACAGAGGCAAACAAACCGCTGGCTTCATAGTTAACGAAACCTGTTTCGCGGAATATTTTGGTATAAATGTATTCGCTGGCAAATTTTATGTTGTTATAACTAGCGGCCAACTCTCCACCAAGTAGCATGTGCGATTTAACATTTGGTATATCGTCGGTATCCAAGTACTTTTTACGACTAATATTGGTCATATCCCTTGTCGAAATCCTATATGTTTTTGCGTATTCCCAGCTGGTTTTTGGAGTACGATAAGATCCCGAAACGCCAAGGTGAATTAACTTATGATCCTTATTTATTGGACGAAAAACGCCTTTTGCAGTTAAAGAGTAACCCTCGTCGGTACCATAATCTTTATTTGCATCCTCGGTGTAAGTGGTTACTTCGGAATTTTCCACATCGTTAAAGTGTACACCTACAACTCCCAAATATTGGGTATCCCATTTCGAAAAGTTAAAGCCCATTTGACGCGCAGGCGCAAAAGTTGTCATGTAAGGCTCTTCGATAAATGTTTGATACCTAGACGTTGTTGTGGTTTCCATAGAAATAGGTTCCTTAAAATAACCTGCCTTGAAGTAGTACTTGTGAGGATCGGATCTGTATCCTAAAAACGCATCTTTAACATCAAGTTCGCCACCGGCAAAATTCAAATCAACCTCGCCTGTCCAATGCTTGTAAAGAACGGTTTTCATAGCAAAACGCAAACGACGAATTCTAACCCCATCGCCTAAATCGTTAAGGGCATCATTATCGAAATAATGAGCACCGTCAAAATTTACACGTAAATCGAACCATGTTCTGTAATTCTGATCGGGTGATTCCAACGTTAGAATTCCGTTTCTGCTCTCGGCAATCAACTCAATACGATTAACCTTTTGTCCGTAGGCATTATACCGAACATTCGATTCCATAACAGCATTTACCGTTTTACGACCGTTTATAAATAGTTCCATTTGGTCGAAATCGGGATGAACAAATACGAGTTCCCCCGATGTGTTTTCGCCAACTTTAATTGAGTAATGGCCATCAACATCGGTTACTCCAGCAATGTCCTTTTCACCTTTTACCCGAATTTTCACATCACTTACAGGAGTTCCATCAACGCTAGAAGTGATTGTCCCTGAAATGTTTTGCTCTTGAGCCTGCGCGGTATTTGTAACCGACCAAGCAACAACTAAAAGCAGAACCAAAAAAATTTGTCTTGTTTTTTTCATACCTTTTAGTTTATAGGTTATTAATGAATTGTATTAAGTTGTCACCTTTTTTAAGATTAATTTTCTTCCTAAGTCTATAGCGAATAATTTCAACGCTTTTAGGCGAAATATTCAATAAAGGGGCAATCTCCTTTGAAGAGAAACCTAACCTTAGTAAGGTTGCAAGTCGTTTATCGTTTTCGGTTAAATCGGGGAACTGATCGGAAAGACGTTGGTAAAAATCCTTATGCATTTTTTCTGCTTCAATGTTGAAATTCTTAACCTTATCGGAATTAGCCATCTTTTGTTTAATCAGAACAATAAGGCCATCCAACATTTCTTCCCTTTCCGAATCCTTATTTATATTTTTAATTTCGATTAACTTATCGAGGATAGAAGCCATAAAATTTTGCTGCTCAATAATGTTTAGCGCATAGTTTATAAGTTCCTTACGTTTAAACTCCAATTTGCTAGCAAGCGAGGAGTTCTCCAAGCGAATAGTCTTCAACTCCAGTTCGGTTAACGCCTTTTGAGCTATATAAAAGTCATTTTGCTTTTTGTATAATTCGTCCTGAGCCTTAACCCTTAATTTTTGTTGTTTAATTATGTAGAATACAAAAAGGGCTACAACCACAACAATAACCATCAATGTAAATGGCCAAACCATGTTTACATGTTTCATGGCACTTGTCGCAACCATTGAACTTGCATCGACAGGAGTTGTCGGAATCGATGCAACAGCAGACGTTACGGTAATGTTAAACACATTTTTAACGAAGAAGAGTGCAAAAAACGATAAAATACACGCAGCTATTGGCGTTAGTATCCATCCTAAAAATATTCCGCCTAACGTTTTTACCTTTATTTCCTGAACCCCCTTAACAAGCCCAATTCCTATTATAGCACCCACTACAATTTGAGAACTGGAAATTGGCACAAGGGGTATGCGAGGCAACCCAACAGTTTCCAAAAAATTGGACAATCCTGTTGATGAAAAAATAAAAAGAACAAGTGCTTGGGCTAACACAACTACCATTGCCGCTTCGGAAGACAGATTCATAATTTGAGAGCCCACCGTTTCCATAACCTTAGAACCATAAGTAAATACACCTATGGCAATAGAAACGCCACCTAATAAGAATATCAACTGTGCTCCATTCAACTGAAACAGACCCAAATCGATAATTAAATTTGGAGCCGACGACATAAATACACCCACAACGTTGGCAATATTATTTGCACCTAAACTGTATGCACCAAACGCCCCTACTATTATTAACCCCCAACGAATATATCCATCAAGTTTTATCAAATGAATCTTTAACTTATGAAGCAGCCAACGGGTAAGAAGGAATAGCAACGCGGCAAAAACAATTCCGATTATTGGGCCCGCAACCCACGAAGTAAGAATTGTGGTAAGAATCGAATAATCAGTTTTGTTGTTGGTAAATAAGTTCCATCCAATAATTGCTCCTACTATAGACTGTGTTGTGGAAACCGGCAGTTTATTTCGAGTCATTATAAACACGGTAAAAGCAGCACAAAGAGCGACAGTAAAGGCTCCTCCAATTGCATCAACCGTTCCTAACTTACTAAGAGTTTCCGTTGTTCCAGAACCCTGAATTACTGCTCCCAGTATTATAAAAATACTTGCTATTATGGCAGCCTTTTTAAAACTCAACATTTTAGACCCAACAGCCGTTCCAAAAATATTAGCAGCATCGTTAGCGCCTAACGACCATCCCAAAAATAACCCACTCGATATAAATAATAAAAACACTATCAACTGTTTTAAATTGTTCGCTTAATTGCCATAATCGATAAAAGGTCGGCAACTTTTTCGGCCTCATCCGATACGTTTTCTATATGAAGCGTAAAATAACGCAAGTGAATTTTTTCGCTTAACTTCAAGTTGCTCATATCCCTAAAAACCTTCCTCTTAATTGCGGTTGCCATTTTATCGGTCTCCTTCTCATAAAAATAAACCCGATGTATTTGATCCTTAACGGTATCGGGCGTTCTAAAAAATGCACGAACGGCAGGCATAAGGGATTCTACTGCCGAAATGGATAATTCTGTTAGTTTTACAAAATCTTGATTTAACTCTGGAGGAATATTAGGAATCTCAACGTCAAACTGGGAGAGATTCTCTTTCGCAATATCAATAATAGTGTCCATCTCTTCGAGCAATCTCAGAATATCTCCTCTAAATTGAGGCATCAACGATTGAGAGTAAAGTTGATTTTCTATTTCCCTCCTTAGTATATCGGCACTCGACTCTAACTTAGTCAGACTACTAAGATTATCGTTGAAATTATCAGTATTACCGTACAGATAATTACTGACCCCATTTTTGAAAACGAGGACACCTTGATCTACGGTATCGAAAAAATTTTCTAAAAGTTCAATTACTTTTTTAGGTCCGTTAAATTTTAACATCGCTTAATTTTTATTGTTGCAACTTAACAAAGTTATGAATTAATGTATTCAGATTCACATTTTTGAGTAAAGCATAAAGTTTGTTATTTAACTAACAAAGTAGAGTTATAATATTTCATTATTTTTCTGATTAAAAATTATTTAAATATTATTTTGTAGTGATAAAAATATATTTTAAAATATTTTTTTAATAAAAAGTAGAGTATATGTATAGGACAAAGAGTAATGAAAATTGAATATTAAACTTAATTCTTAACTCTCAAAAAAGGAGTTTGAACAAGAACAAAAACTGCAAAGAAACAAGTATGCGTAAACATAAATTTCGAACCAGAATAGTCAACTGCATTTTATTAATTATTAAATATTTAAACCTTATTTCCTAATTTAAATACGATTGTTAGCATTATTTATGTTAAAAGTTTTTTTTCGTAATTAAATTCTAATATTCAATCAATATTTGTTACATTCGCCTTTATCAATATGTTTTACGTTTTCAAGAATTTCTTATGACAAACAAGATTAAAATTGGAATTTTAAAAGAGACCAAAACGCCACCCGACAGAAGAGTTGCACTTCCTCCTAAACAGGTAAAAATTTTAATGGAAAAATTCGACAATGTCGAAGTTGTTGTTCAACCAAGCGACATTCGATGCTTTAAGGACGAAGAATACACTAAATTAGGAATTATTCTACAGGAAGACATCTCGAATTGCGATTTGCTTATAGGAGTTAAAGAGACTAAAATTCCTACCATTATACCCAACAAAACTTATATTGAATTTGCCCACATTGCTAAAAAGCAACCGCATAATTTACCGCTGATTCGAGCATTCACCGCAAACAAGAATACATTAATAGATTACGAATATTTTACTGATAAAAAAGGTGTACGGCTTGTTGCTTTTGGACATTGGGCTGGAATTGTCGGCGCATATAATGCATTACGTGCATTAAGTATTAAAGAAGGACTTACAGCGCTAAAACCCGCAAACCAAATGCACGATTATAGTGAATTAAAGGCTGTATTACAAACGGTTAAGATTCCTGCTAAAAAGTTCATAGTTACAGGAGGCGGCCGTGTTGCAGGAGGCGCTGTTGAAATATTGACTCACATAGGGGCATCCGAAGTTACCACTGAAGATTTTCTTGGAAAAAGTTTCAATACTTCGGTTTATTGCAGGTTGGATCCTTGGCATTATGCCAAACATAAAAAAGGAAACGAATTTGTATGGGACAATTGGGTAAATAATCCTATGGATTTTGAAAGTACTTTTTTACCCTATACAAAAAAAGCAGATGTTATGATAGCCTGCCATTACTGGGATTATCGTTCTCCCCATTTTTTTACGTTAGAAGATATGGCAAGTCCCGACTTCAATATCTCTGTTATAGCAGACGTCAGCTGCGATATTCCGGGACCTATTCCTTCAACAATTAAAGCCTCGACAATTGCAGACCCGTTTTACGATTTCAACCCTAAAACCCAAAAAGAGGAACCGGCTTTTTCTCGAAAAGGGAACGTAACAATGATGACAATCGACAATTTACCAGGTGAACTACCTAGGGATGCCAGCGAATTTTTCGGAAACTTACTGATAGAGAAAGTTTTACCACATATACTATGCGACGATTGTGAGCAGGTTATAGAACGCGCAACTATTCTAAAAAATGGAATATTAACAAAAAATTATTCCTATTTGCAAGATTTCCTTGATGGCAGAGAATAAGCAATTATGAAATAACAAAAAGAAAGTCGTTTCAGAAGTGAAACGACTTTCTTTTTTACTTGTACTTACAAATTTGACTAGAAATACTTTTTTTCTTAATTTGGGCATCCAACCTAAACAAATGTGTTATTAAACCAACTAAAACCGAAACAAAATAATGAAGAAAATTAGTATTTATGGAATTTCCCTTATCGCATTAATTATTTTGGGGTGCAGCAAGGACATTAGCAACAAAGTATCTCAAGAAGAAGTACAAAAAGAACCTCTTACCAGTACAGAAATCAATAATATAATTAGGGAAACATTAGACAAAGAAGGCGATTTCGATTGGAACAAAGTAGATGTATTTGTTCTATGGAGCGCCCTTCAACTTGGAGATAACGTTTTAACAATTGGTTACAACGACAAACCATTTTCTGACTTAAACTCTAAAAGTTCGGACAAAACCAAACAAGATATACTCAACCAAATCAGCGAATTGGAAGAGGGTACAACAAAAGATGCCAGAAAAGGAGAGAGTATTCTAATTGCCGAAGGCCATGAATTGAATTTTATCGATGTTTATGTATCGGAGTTAAATACACTTGTTGAACTTAGAAACAATCCTAAAATTCGCTACATGGAACCGTCGGGTTACAACTACTTTTCCGATGAAATAACTAAAAGTGACTCTGGTTGCGACACCAGTCCTCAATCGATTAACTCGGGAGATTATACTATGATGGAGCCTAACTGTGAGGTTTCTTGGACATACGAGAAGCATAAAATTTCAAGCGCTTGGAGTTACAGTTCTGGAAGTGGCGTTACTGTGGGACTTATAGATACCGGCGTTTCGTCCGAACAACCCCTGCTTGGTTCAAGTTTTAATCAAGGATACTCCACTGGAAGAACCATTCAGAAGTTTGGTGTATATGTAGATTCTGTTTGGCCTTGGTCCACTAAAACCGATGGTTCAGCAGACAAATGTGGACATGGAACACGAATGGCTTCAACATTAGCCGCTCCTCGCAATAATTTAGGGTATCCTGCAGGTGTAGCATATAACTGTAATTTAGTTGCCTATAGGGCAACCGGTGATGTTGTTCTTGATGGGTATCATGAGCAACGCGGCGTTAGTCAAGCCTTAACTGAACTGGCAAACATGTCCAGTGTAAAAGTTATTTCTATGTCTATAGGTCATATTTTCACAATAGGTAGCATTAGCGATGCAATAAAGTACGCATACTCTAAAGGTAAAATGATAGTTGCAGCAGGCGGAACCTCTACAACCTTTACAAATTGGGCAGGTGTAATATTTCCTGCAAATATGAACGAAACTGTAGCAGCTACTGGAATTACCGATGACTCTGGATACACCGAATGTGCTGTTTGTCACAAGGGTAGCAAAATTGATTTTACTGTAATTATGCAACGCTCTTACAATTCCGACAGAACATCTGTATGCTTGGGCTTTTACGCAAACACCCGCAACTATGTTGGCGGATCGTCAGTGGCTACCTCAACAACCGCAGGAATTGCTGCACTAATTTGGGGCAGATATCCTACCTGGACCAGAGATCAAGTTCTGGACAGAATGAAAAAATCAGCTTCGTTATACCCAAATCGTAGCGACGATTTTGGATGGGGATCAATCAACGCATTGACTGCAGTTCAGTAAATATCTCATTCTTTTATATGAAAAAAGTCCCTTTTTACAAAGGGACTTTTTTCTATCAATATTTTTTAGTACGTCTTATTCACTGCCATCAAATCAGCCAAAACAATAGCCGTTATAGCCTCAAGAATAACAGGCATTCTGAGTGCAATGCAGGCATCGTGGCGACCGGGAATGACAAGTTCCTCAACTTTTCCCGACTCTAAATTCACTGTTTGTTGAGGCTTTCCTATGCTAGAAGTTGGCTTCACAGCCACACGAAACTGCAACGGATTTCCATTGGTTATCCCGCCAACCACTCCTCCTACATGGTTTGTTCCCGTTTTGCCGTTTGTATCAACTATCAAATCATTATGCTCCGAACCCTTCATTTTTGCAGCACTAAACCCAGCCCCAAATTCTATTCCTTTAATCGAAGGAATAGAAAAGGCCAAATGGCTAATGGTCGATTCGACAGAATCGAAAAACGGTTCACCTAAGCCAACAGGAACTCCATTAGCTGTACACTCTACAATTCCCCCGACAGAATCGTTTAGCAAAACAGCCTCTTCAACAACCTTTTCAAAATCTTTGATCCCTCCAACTTCCAATACCGATGCTTTAATTTTAATTGGCTCTACTATTTTTTTTGCTATTACGCCGGCAGCAACCAAAGCAAGCGTAAGCCTTCCCGAAAAATGTCCTCCGCCTCGGTTATCGTTATATCCACCAAATTTTTTCAACGCAACAAAATCGGCATGTCCCGGACGCGGATGCTTTGCAAACTCTTCATAATCTTCCGACTTAACATTTTTATTCCGAAACATCACTCCTATAGGCGCACCTGTAGTAAATCCATTGAACACACCCGATAATAGTTCAGGAATATCATCCTCTACCCGGCTGGTAGTTCCCTTTGCACTTGGCTTACGCCTAGCCAAGTCGGACAAAAAATCGGCTTCGGACAACTTTATTCCAACAGGGACACCGTCTATAATAACGCCAATTGCCGGACCATGCGATTCTCCAAAAATTGTTATCCGAAAAATTCTTCCAAATGTATTCATGCAACTTCACGTATGATATCATACAAAATTGGCGATAATATTCTTTTAAACAAACACCCTAACCCTAGTAAGATGAAATTGATATAAGAAACGATTTGCTACCTTTGTTAAATAAATTGATTAAAATGAAGTTTTCGATTATAATTCCTGTTTATAACAGACCCGACGAGGTTGATGAATTGCTAAGCAGTCTTACCCTACAAAATTTTTCCGATTACGAAATAATTATTGTTGAAGATGGGTCTAAAATTCCTTGTAAATCCGTTGTCGAAAAGTATGCCAAAAGCATCCCGATAAATTACTTTACTAAGGAAAATTCAGGCCCGGCCGAAACCAGAAACTTCGGAGCAAAACAGGCAAATGGCGAATTCTTAATTTTCTTCGATTCCGATTGTATAATTCCTCCTGAATATTTTGCGGAGGTTGAAAAAGAGCAGAAGGATAACCCGGTAGATTACTTTGGAGGTCCCGACAAGTCGCACAAAACGTTTACTCCAACACAAAAAGCAATTAGTTACTCCATGACATCGTTTTTTACAACCGGAGGAATTAGAGGTGGCAAGCATAGCATGGAACAGTTTACCCCACGAAGTTTTAACATGGGAATAAAGGCTTCGGCATTTCAACAGGTAGGAGGTTTTTCGGCTATGCGCTTTGGCGAAGATGTTGACCTTAGCCTACGTCTTAAGGAGGCCGGCTTCGCGTCCAGATTATTTCCTAACGCGTATGTATATCATAAACGTCGTACCGATTTTCGAAAATTCTTTAAACAAGTATTCAATTCCGGCTTAGCCCGAATAAACTTAAACAGGCTCCACCCCGGTTCAATGAAACTCGTTCATTTCTTACCAACCGCCTTTACACTAGGAAATACCACGCTACTTATAATATCTCCATTTTTCCCATGGCTACTCCTTTTACCGCTACTATACTCCTTATTAATTCTTTCGCACTCGCTACTTCAAGGAAACAGCATAAAAGTAGCCTTGCTCAGCATCCCTGCAGCATGGGTTCAACTTATTGGGTATGGATGCGGGTTTATTTATTCGTTTTGGCAATGGAAAGTAAACAGAAAAGAGATAAAAGGCGCCTTTGTAAAAAATTTTTATAAGTAAGCTATTTCACCAGTTCCACCAATCTCCTTTTGTCTAAAATCACAATCTCACGCCTGTTTATACTTATTATTCCTTCCTGTTCCAATTCACCCAAAACTCGGGCAAGCGCAGGTCGCGTAACGCCAAAGTACTCGGCCAACTCCTGATGTGTTTTAGGAAGTAAAATTGTTGTTTTAACCTCGCTTCGCGATAAAGAAAGCAAGTAATGGGCAACCTTCTCCTTAATTGTTTTAAACGATAAAAACCACAACTTTCCCGAAAGAAACTGAGCCCTACTAGATATGGCATTCAAGTAGTTAGACATTACCTGAATGTTCTTCTGCATCAGGTGCATGTATTCCTGCCGTGGAATAAAAAGTATTTTACAATCCGTTAAAGCAACCACATCAACAGGAAACCTGTTTCTCTCGCCAAAAAGAAAAGCATGTGCAATTGGCATTGGAGCGTTTATTTCCTCTATTTTCAGAATTTTTCCCGAAAAATCGACCATTTCGCCTTTAACGCTACCATTCACAACAACGCACAAAAACCTAACCTCCTCGTCGCGTTGTGCAATTGTTTGTCCTTTGGAAAAACTTCGAACCGAATTAGGTGTAGCCTTTAGCAATGTTTCTACCTCTGC
>ERZ795053.6721-NODE-6721-length-11345-cov-7.760850_pt1 | contig 11345 bp, 11 predicted proteins | sample MGYA00375137_ERZ795053 | MGnify/ENA primary metagenome ERZ795053 (study PRJEB30182, sample SAMN05720284) | activated sludge metagenome | isolation source: Anaerobic digester | place: Hong Kong | collected 2014-12-17 ... | reverse complement strand
CCCATTCTTTATCGGTAAACGTGTTGGGTCCAAAATGGATGAACATGTAATATTCGAGCTCCTGCCAGTTGAGCTGGTCGGCAGTTGGTAGCTGACCGTAGGGCAGGAGAGACTGAGTGTAAGCCATTTGCATAAATGCAACAGCAAACAATAAAAAGTGGATTGATCGGAAAGTTTTTTTCATGGCATCAAGACTTGCAGGGAAGTTAATCAAATATCAAGAAATCACCCTTTGGTTCATTTCCGGTCCTCCCTCATTTTTCGTTAATTGCGGCAAAGCAACGATCGCATGGAGCTAATCACCAGGGCCAGTAAAGAAGCCGACCGGATCGCAATCCTGGCTCACGGCAAAACGCACACCTACGGGAAATTATTCGATGAATCAGGTCAATTGGCCTGGTTGCTTCTCGGGGATTCTTCAGACCTGGAAGAAGAGCGGATAGCCTTCATGGTCCCGCCGGGATACGATTATGTGCGGGTGCAATGGGCCATCTGGCGGGCAGGAGGCATTGCCGTCCCTTTGTGCCTGACGTATCCGTTGCCTTCGCTGGTATATGTGTTGCAAGATACCGGAGCCAGGACGATAATAGTCGCCAGACAGTACGCGGATCTACTGCAGGATTATGCCCGTGAAAACGAGTTGCGGTTCCTGATCCTCGAAGATTTGCTGCCGGTTGCGAAGAAGCCATTACCTGACATCACTTCCGGACGCCGGGCCATGATCCTGTATACCAGCGGCACCACCAATTTGCCCAAGGGTGTCGTCAGCACACATGGAAACCTGGAGGCGCAAATTGCCATGCTGGTAGAAGCCTGGGAATGGTCGGCCGATGACCGTATCCTGTGCATTTTACCACTGCATCACGTACACGGCATCGTCAATGTGATCGGATGCGCTTTGTGGTGCGGAGCCAGTGTAGTTTTTCAACCTAAATTTGACCCACAATCTGTATTTCGGTCCTTCCGGGAGGACGGCTTGACCTTGTTTATGGCGGTGCCTACCATTTATTACAAGCTTATCGCCTACTTTGACCAATTATCTCCGGAAGAACAGGAATCGCTGACTTCCTCCATGCAGGCCTTCCGGTTGATGGTATCCGGATCAGCTGCATTGCCGGTTTCCGTCATGGAGCGGTGGCAAGTCCTGAGTGGACACCGTCTGCTGGAACGGTATGGGATGACCGAGATGGGTATGGCTATTTCCAATCCTTACCACGGTGAACGTCGGCCGGGCCATATCGGGCAGGCACTGCCTGGGGTGACCGTCCGGTTGGTGGATGAAAACAACCTGGTGGTCCCGGATGGTGATGCCGGTGAGATCCAGGTAAAAGGCGCTAATGTATTCCACGAATATTGGAAGAAACCCGAGGCAACCCGGGAGACATTTACGGAAGACGGCTGGTTTAAAACCGGAGACATTGCGATTCTTGATGATGGGTATTACCGGATCCTTGGGCGTAGCTCGGTGGACATCATCAAGTCCGGCGGGTATAAGATCTCGGCACTGGAGATTGAGGAAGTCCTGCGTACGCATCCGCAGATCAGGGATTGTGCTGTGGTGGGGATCCCTGACGACGAATGGGGCGAGCTGGTGGTGGCTGCTCTCATACCGGCTGGTGCGGAAGTATTGGACACCGATTTGCTGGATCCGTGGATTCGGGAGCGTTTACCGGCCTACCGTATACCCCGCAGATACCTGGTGGTGGAAGACCTGCCCCGTAATGCCATGGGTAAGGTGACGAAGAAAGAGGTGAGGAAGTTGTTTTAAAAGAGCTGTTTTATTTGGTCACGCAAAGTCGCAAAGGCGCAAATGTGTCATACATAGTATTGTAAGTGCAAAAAGTTAAAACTCCACGCATGACTGAAAATGAGTTATCAAAAATAATAGTCAACGCTTGTTACCAAATTGGGACCCGGTTTATTTGAGTCAGTATATGAAGAAATCCTGGCATATGAATTAATTAAAGAGGGAATACATATTACAAGACAACAAGGAATTCCAGTCATTTGGCAGGAAATTAAAATGGATCTGGGCTTTCGAGCAGACTTGATTGTGGAGAACAAAGTATTAATTGAAATTAAATCTGTTGAAGCCATTGCGCCAGTCCATCAAAAACAAGTTCTTACCTATTTAAAACTTACTGGATTTAAACTAGGTCTTTTGATAAATTTTAATGATGCACTAATAAAAGACGGAATTTCAAGAATTGTAAATAAATTATAGGTTAGTAATAACCAATTATCCAACTCTAATCGGATATACATAGCTGTAAATCAATAACTTAGTGGCTTTGCGACTTCGCGTGAAATAAAAAAATGACTAATTTGATCAAATAAAGCTTTTATTGAAATAAACAAATTCAACATGCTGATCTATGGTGTAGCGGTGCTGGCGGGATGTTACATCCTGGGGCAATTGACCGGAGAAATATTGGGCAGGGTGCTGCATATCGATGCCAATGTTGGTGGGGTAGGCTTTGCCATGCTTTTCCTGATCCTGATCTCTCACTGGATGCAGGAGCGGAAATTATTTACTACCGACATGGAACAGGGAGCCCTTTTCTGGAGCAAAATGTACATTCCCGTGATCGTGGCCATGTCGGCTATTCAAAATGTGAAGGGAGCCCTTAGCGGCGGGTTGGTGGCCATTCTGGCCGGGGTCATTCCTACGGCAGCGGCATTCCTGATGATTCCTCTGCTGGCCAAATTATTTCACGCCCATCCTGAAACCACGACACCATGAGCTGGATTCAGGATTTATTGGTGAAGAACGGATTGGTGGTTGCTTTTTTAGCTACAGGGGTCCTGATGTTGTTAACCCATTGGCTGGGTAAGCGCTTTACCGGTGGACGGATCCCGGGTTCAGCCATAGCCATCTTCTTTGGTCTCGTGCTGGCCTACCTGGGCGGGCGCATTACCGGAGGAAAGAAGGGTATTGCTGACATTCCCGAGCTTTCAGGTTTCAGCCTGATGGGAGGCGCTATGTTTCGCGACTTTACCATTGTGGCTACTGCAATGGGGGCGAGCCTGGTCAAGATCAGGCAGGCTGGTTTGGCTGGAGCCATTGCCTTGCTGCTGGGCATTTTGGTCGCCTTCATCTTTGGCGCCGGTGTTGCGATCGCCATGGGCTACCGGGATGCAGTGAGCATTACCACGATTGGCGGCGGCGCCTGCACCTTCATCATCGGACCGGTCACCGGTGGAGCACTGGGTGCTTCCTCCGAGGTCATCACCATCAGCATCGCAGCAGGGTTGGTCAAGTCTATCCTGGTAACCATCGCCACACCCATGGTAGCACAATACATCGGGTTGAATAATTCGAAGACGGCTATGATCTATGGCGGACTGATCGGTACCACCAGCGGTGTTGCTGCCGGGTTGGCGGCTACGGACCCGAAGCTGGTTCCCTACGGAGCTTTGACAGCAACGTTTTATACCGGGCTTGGTTGTCTGCTTTGTCCGTCGATTTTGTATCTGCTGGTCGGATGGATCTACTCGTGAGCCCATACCTATTGAGAACCGTCTGATGGATGGTTTTCCTGCCTTTCAATGACACATTACCATCTGGTCTTTCCACCAGGGTTCGACGCGGTGTACATCATCGCCAAGGCCGGTAAACAAGACCAGCCAGTCATCCACTTGTTTGAGTTCTCCGCAGATGTACAGTTGATCAGCCAGATATGGCGTTATGCGATCTTGCAGCGATTCTCCGTTTTGGTCCACAATCAACGCATAATTAAGGTTTCCGCGGGCATCCTGCATCCTCAATACGGGCGGGATGCCGCCTGAAATGCATCGGATGGCGCACGAGCGGTGAGTTTTACCACAACCGGGCTTCATGACCCCAAAAGCACATTTAGGATCTAAAATTTCACCGGCCAGCTTTTGCCATCCAAGGTTCCGGAATTCAGCCACATAGGTCGTATCGTGGCCCAGCCACCCCTGGAAGGCTGCAACACCATTGGTCAACTCCAATACCTGTTTGCCATCGTCCTCTATCAGCGTACCCTCCAGGGCTACCCAACGCCCGTTTAGCGGTTGTTCAAGAATATCCCATAGGGATTCGATGGTCGATTCTGCTCCATGTTTGCCGGCGCCTACCAATAAAATGGAATTCCAGCCCGTACCATTGGGTACTTTAAGCATAGGCGCTGGTTTCATCACCAGCACGCCTTCGAAGGTCCTCAATTGGCCATAATAAAAGACACCATTGGCAAAAGGTTGCTGACCCAACACCCATCCCATAGCAACCAGGGCACCGGCCAGGCTAAACACCCAAACAGCGTTTTTAAGAAATCGGCCGGGTTTACTTTCTTGCCAGCCGATGTAAAATGGATTGCTGTCTTCCATGGGAACAAGTTAGTAATTAGGTTGGGAAAATTGATACACCGGAAAGCACGGAGGAGTATGGATTAAAGATGTTGAATGTTGAATGCTTTCTGTTGAATAAGGGTGAAGGGACGCGCTCGTTTAAGGAAAATGTAGAGATGCTCGACTGTGCCCGTTTTAGACATCACGGAGCTGGAAACAATTTCCCAAATCCTGAATCTCAAAGCCTCAATCTTAAATCAATTCCCTTATCTTTTCTCCATGATTACGGATATGAAAAGCGCGTGGTGGCCCAGAAGGACATTCCATCTATTTGTTGTATTGTTGGTTGGTTGGCAGTGTAACATGCCTGCCGACGATGCCACCACCTTCCCTGGCCGGCCCATCACCTATATCGTACCCTGGTCTCCCGGCGGTATGACCGATATCAGTTCGCGTGCATTGGCAGCTGTTTTGCAAAAGCACCTGGGCGTTGCGGTCAATGTCGTAAACCGTACCGGAGGAGGTGGTGTGGTAGGACATCTGGCCTTGAGCCAGGCAGCGCCTGATGGCTATACCATCGGAGCTATGACGGTGGAGATCACCATGATGCATTATCTTGGAATGACTGACTTGACCGCCAACAATTTTACGCCTTTATCCCTGGTCATTGACAACGCGGCTGCCTTGACGGTCAAGGCTGATGCTCCCTATCAGACCTTTGCAGACCTGTTGGAGGCCTTGCGTGAACATCCGGGCGACTTGCAGGCTTCCGGGACAGCACGTGGTGGCATCTGGGACCTCGCCCGCATCGGTTTTCTTCAGGAGGCCGGAATGGATGAGTCCGCCATGCCATGGGTGCCCAGCCAGGGAGCAGCACCCGCCTTGCAGGAACTCATTGCCGGTGGAATTGAGGTGGTGGTAGCTTCTCTCTCCGAAGTGGATGGATTGCGCAGAGCTGGTGAAGTAAGGCCTTTGGTTGTTATGTCCGATGAGAGGTTGCCGTCTTTTCCGGATGTTCCTACGCTTAAAGAAAATGGCATCAACTGGGTATCCAGCGGATGGGTTACAGTTAGCGCCCCAGCTCATTTGCCAACTACGATCAAAGAAAAGCTGGATGCCGCCATCAAGGCCTCTCTGACCGATGCAGAATTTACCCAGGCTTTGGCAGCTGCCGGTTCCAATGTCCGGATGCTGCAGGGAGATGCTCTGGTTCAATTTATAACTACCGCCGATTTGCAACATGGTGAGACAATGGCTAAAGCCGGATTAAAAGCAAAACAATGAGCGCTGTATCCATTCAGCGTATTTGGGGTGCAGCACTGACCCTGTGGGGTGTTGCCATCCTTTTGGTTGCCAGACAGTTTCCTCGCCTGGCGGATCATCACCCGGGACCTGCGTTATTTCCTGCGTTGGTGGGCTCTGGCTTTGTGATCACTGGTATTTTATTGGTCCTCCTCAAGCCACATGATGCTGCCTGGAAACCTATCACCCTCGAATGGCACCGGGGACTGATCGTCCTGGGCTTATGTTTACTATTGCCTTGGGTTGCTTCCATGGCCGGATTTATGATTCCACTCGCAATAATCGTTGCCGTGGTCGCCTGGCTGGCGGGATTAAGCTGGTGGAAGGCATTGATCGCCGGTAGCTTAACCGGAGTGGTCATATTTTATCTGTTCACCAATTTATTGCGAGTGCCCTTATGAGTGGATTGTTCAGTTGGGAAGGTATTCTGGCTTTGTTGTTGGGCGGGCTTTACGGGGCGCTATTTGGGGCCATACCGGGGTTGACGGCAACCTTGGCAGTGGCCTTATTCATTCCAGTTGCTTTTTTTCTGGATCCCGCAGTGGCTTTGCCAGCGATAATTGCCATATCTACCGTGGCCATCTTTGCGGGTGATGTAAGCTCAACCGTAGCCAAGATCCCCGGGACCCCTGCCAGTGCTGCTTATTTTGAGTCGTTGTTCCGCTTGTCAAGGCGGGAAGGCCCTTTGTACAGCTTAGGCATCAGTGCAATCGGTTCGGCGGTCGGGGGACTTATTGGCTCGTTACTGCTGATTCTTACTGCCTCTGTAATCATTAAAGTAGCCAGGCAATTCAGTTCTTTCGAGTACTTCTGGATAGCTGTTCTGGGACTGACAGCGGGACTTTTTGCCTCCGTCGGGTCTACCCTCAAAGCCATGGCTTCCTTGCTGGTCGGACTGTTCTTCGCACTGGTGGGCGTAGATCCTACCCTGGGTTATGCACGGTTTAGTTTTGGCAATGCCCAGTTGCTTGGAGGGTTGAACTACATCGTGGTCATGATCGGTCTGTTTGGTTTTTCAGAAGTGCTTACGCAGCTATGGGAGCCGGATAAGGAACAGGAAGAAGTTAAAATGGCGCGGCAGACAGCCAGGGCATTCTTCGGCCGGCCATGGGGGCTGATTCTACGGGAAAAAGCATTGGTGTTTCGGTCTTCCTTATTGGGCGTACTGGTTGGCTTTCTGCCCGGCGCCGGGGCCGATATTGGCTCGTGGGTGTCCTGTAGCCTGGAGCGGATCCGGCAGATACGAAGCGGCAAGGAGGAGCGCGATGACACCATTCTGCTGGCGGGAACCACGTCCAACAATGCCGCGGTGGCCAGTGCCTGGATTCCTGCTTTGTCGCTGGGATTACCCGGGGACACCATCACCGCGATCGTATTGGGCATCTTCATGATGAAAGGCATCAGCCCGGGGCCTCTGTTGTTTGACCAGCAGCCGCACTTGATCCAAAGCCTGTATGGCACCTTCATCGTTTGTAATCTGCTGTTGTTGCCGCTCTATGGTTATCTGGCGGCTCTTCTGGCCAGGAAATTACTGCATGTCTCCAAACCATTATTGCTCTCGGTGATCACCGGTCTGTGCATTGTAGGCGCTTATGCCATCAACCACGAGATCCGGGATATATGGGTGATGGCTGGAATGGGCGTATTGGCCTATGCGCTCAAGCGAGGTGGATTTCCTCTGGCGCAGATCGTATTGGGCATGGTCCTGGGACCATTGCTGGAACAGAATTTCATGGTCAGCGCGATCAAATCCAGATGGGATATTACCAGCTTTTTTGACCGACCGTTAGCGCTGGGGCTGATGCTGGCGACGTTGGTGATCATTGGGGTTGGAATCAGGTTTAAACATCGCGTTGGAGCAAATACCTGACCGGTTGATCCCGAAATTATCCCGGAGAACTCCTTCCCTGGTATTGCTTTGATTTCATGCAAAGACAATAAGATGCCAATATTATATTGGATCATGACCCTTAGTGCTCGAGGTGTCCTCTATTACGTAGTGTTTATCAATTCACCCTTCAACATTCACCCTTCAGCATTTCACCCAGCGTATCCCCCAATGCGGTTGAAGATCATCTCCGGCCTCCATGGTTTTTTTCCTGCTCCCAAAACCATCAGTTGTGCCGTACGGAAAACGGTGTACTGACGATGGGACAGGTAGTGACACAACCATACATTCGCCTCGGGAATGACCAGGTAGGACTTGCCCGATGACTGGCGGCGGGTAAGCAGAGCCAGCCCGTCTTCGGTATTGGTGGCGATGGTTAACCCATCCCCTAACCTGGGCAGATAAAATCCCGTAATTGATTTGTTTTCTGTCGATGTGGTTACCATCCCATCGGATAGGAAAGGGGAGAGCATCTGGCTGCGGTCCTCGCCACTTGCAAGTTGATCCAGGTTGAAAACCTGAGGGTGATCTTGCTTTTTGATACGCCTTAACTTATTCGATCCTGCCTGCTCCAGTGGTATTCCGGTTTTAAAAAATAAATACCTGCCCTGATCCAGAAACCCCAGTCGTCGATAGACAGGCGCTCCCTGTGCAGTGGCTAATAGCCAAATCTGGGTTATACCCAGGCTATTCGCATGGTTGATCCCGTATTTGGTGAGTGTCTGGCCCAAGCCTTGACGTTGGTAATCCGGATGGACGATGATATTGCCCAGCCATGCCGTAGTGCCAAAACGGATCACTTCCCCGACACCGACGGGTAGTCCGTCTTCTCGTTTAATGACGTAGGCGAAGAAATATTCGTAACCAAGATGACGACTGAAGACCAGTCGGATATCATTCCAGTCTGGCGGTTGTATTGCCTCCAACAAGGGTATGTCCTGTCTGGTTAAAGGTGAAATTTGCCAAACAGGGGAACGCATCGATTATTGCTTGAGAAATTTCCTGGTGAGATGAACCGCCAAACCTGCTGTTGTTTTGCCTTCCAGTACACAGGTGTACATGCCGGCAGGCAATGAAGCTACAGGGACATGCACCTGTTGCTGTCCGGCAACCAATTCCTGGCTAACCGGAGCAATCGCCGGCTGCCCGGCCAGGTTGTAGATGACCACATGTCCGTAGACCCGCTCTCCGAGGTTCAGGTCCAGATTAAGTTCGTTCTGGACAGGGTTCGGGAATAGCTTCAACGTCGCATCGGTAACCCATTGAGGCTTGGTACTTGATGTCTGGTAGATTAGGTCCGTCTGATAAACCCCATTGCCATGCGTGGCCACGCGCAATTTGCGATTAGAAGGTGATATGCTCAAATCCATCGCCATAGCTGTTTCCGGCATGCCCTGGTTAAAGGGCACCCAGCTTTGACCCTGGTCCAGGGAATAATAAACGCCGATATCGGTGCCGATATAAATGTGATCGGGCTGTTCCGGATCAATCAGTACGGTATTCACCGGAATGTCCGGCAAATCGCCATCGATGGAGGTCCAGTGCTGGCCGTCATCAGCTGTCTTGAAGACATGCTTGGTATTGTATCCGGCGAATACCACATAAGCTACCCGGGAATCCAACGGATGAATAGCCACATCCATAGCTATCCGGTTGGGAAGGTCTTCCATGATCTGCCAGGTAGTTCCATTGGAGGTCCGTAATACCTTAGCCGGTTCGCCATCTTTGGGCGCTGTACAGACGTATAGCAGCGAAGGGTCCGAAGGGCCAATGGCAATATTGATGACTACATTCTTGCCATCAATATTTTTGGAAAGAGTTTGCCAGTTTTCACCTCCGTTTTCGCTGACATAAAGTCCTTGCCGGGCAGCGTAAATGATGTTAGGGTCTGAGGGTGCGAGTTCAAAAGGACCGTTAAAAGCAGTTTCTTCACCAAGTGCGGTAGGTGGCAGGATGGTATTAAAAGTCATGCCCCGGTCTTTGGAGCGGTAGAGGTACAGGTAATAGATCGAGCCGTATACGATGTTGTCGTTGAGGGGATGGATGGCCGTACTCATTCCGTCTCCACCGAGGATTTTTATCCATTCGAAGGTTCCGTCGTAAATGGCGCTGCCATTGTCCTGGAGACCCCCAATCGCAAAGTAAGGATCAGAAGATGAGCTGCTGAAATTGGCGTAAAATTGAGCAGTCTGGTACCCGCCATTGCGGCCTGAAAATGTTGTTCCTCCATCGTCAGTTACAAAGATTCCTCCATCCGTAGCAAAATAAACACGGTCCGGATTGGAGGGGTCGATCACAGCCTTGTGAATATCGGCATGTACATATACCGGTACCGAACCTTCCTCTTCCAGGATCCCTACTTTTCCACTGCGATAAGCTTCCCAACTGGATAGATGAGAGACATTGGTGCCTTTGTTGGCAGACTTATAAACATCAATTCCTGTAATATAGCAGACGGCTGGGTCACGTGGGTCCACCACCAGATCACACGAGTACCAGCCCTGCCATTGCGGAATATCCCGGTCGGAAACCTTCTTCCAGGTGTCACCGGTATTTTCGGACAGGAATAAACCGATACCTTGTTCGGCATTGGAAATGTAGGCATAGATTAATGTCGGATCGGAGGGAGCCAATGCCAGTGCAGCCCGGCCGGTATAATCTTTCGGTAAACCGGATGTGAGGTGGGCAAAATTTAATCCTCCATCCACCGAACGGTAAATACCACTGACATTTGCATTCAGGTAGGAGCCGTGGGAAACCAATATGATATTGGTATCTGCCGGATTGATAATCAGGTCAACGGCCATAGATATTTGCCGGATCTGTTTCCAGTTTTTTCCTGCATTGTGGCTAACATAGACGCCTTCGGTCGTGGTTGCCCATACGGAGCGCGGATTCATCGGGTTAATGACGATATCCTGCACGCCGCGCATTTCTTTTTGACTCCAGTCCAGGCTCTTTTGCCAGCTTTTACCACCATCGGTCGACTTCAGGATGCCGATGCCGTAGGTGCCACGGGTGAAACGATCGTAAATACTTGGCATGGTCAGTTCCTGATTGTAAACTTCACCGGTGCCAATATAGATTTCATCCGAATTTTGCGGATTGATGGCAATGCTTGATACTGATACTACCGGAAATCCCAGCGGCACTTGTTGCCAGCCAAATTCAAACTGGCCATTGCTTTTTAGCGATGACTTACCGGCGGTCGTCGACTTCCATAACCCCCCGCCGGCAGATCCGGCATAGATGACCGAAGAATTGTGCGGGTCTACCGCAATGGTGAGGGTACGTCCACCGATGTTTTTAGGACCCATCGGTTCCCAGCCGGCAATATGCACTTCCTGGGGGCCACGGACCTCAAGTTGACGTTTCCTGGCCTGGAAGGCTTCCATGTAGGTTCGGGCGTAGAATTTGGTGTATGGATAGCTGCGCGATTGGGACCACCAGTCCAGCGATCTTGCTGCTCCGGACTGTCGCGGAAGATGCGCTTTATCCTCCCGGTAACAACCAACCAATACCACTAGAATCATAACAACTGTTACCAACAAACGCTGCATCATCTTTGGATTACAATTTCGATTTTGTAAAGGGTGAAAACAATCTATTGACAGGGATGGCTTCTGAACGCGCGACAAAAATAGAAATCTTTTTAATTGTTGTTCCTGTAATATCCGTCAATTCACCCGAATAAGGCAAAACAAATGCTAAAAATAGTTAATATGGAATTGGGTATGAGGTACGGGGTGTGAGGTGTGAGGTGTGAGGTGATGGTACGGGGTGTGATACGATGAGATGGCAGGGCATAGCTCATCGACAAGGAGTTTATCATAAACCCATGAGC
>ERZ795053.6720-NODE-6720-length-11350-cov-4.617176_pt1 | contig 11350 bp, 8 predicted proteins | sample MGYA00375137_ERZ795053 | MGnify/ENA primary metagenome ERZ795053 (study PRJEB30182, sample SAMN05720284) | activated sludge metagenome | isolation source: Anaerobic digester | place: Hong Kong | collected 2014-12-17 ... | reverse complement strand
GTGGTGAAATTGGAGTTTTATTGATTAATCATGGGAAAGAGCCTTTTACTATCCAACCTAAAATGCGCATAGCGCAACTTATCTTAGCGCCTGTTTGCAAAGCTAATTTTCAATCTAAAAAATGTTTATCGGAAACATTGCGCTTAGATGGCGGTTTTGGCCATACGGGAGTCTAATGCTAGAAAAAGATCTTGTGAAAAATTGTTTAGAAAATATTTCAATTAGTTTTTTAAGGGAAAAAGAAAGACATTTAGTTTTAAAGGAACTTGTTAATCAACTTTCTCAAGCTAAAAAAGTCTCTTGTGCTACGAAATTTTATGATGCTTTAGTAGAACGAGAAAAAATTCTTTCGACAGGTATAGGGATGGGACTTGCTATTCCTCATGCTAAACTGGATTGTTTTAATTCTTTTTTTTGTACTGTCGGGATTCAAAAAGAAAAAGGGATTGAATGGAATTCAATCGATAGATCGCCTGTTAGGATTGTTGTAATGATCGGGGGTCCCGATAAGAATAAAATGGAATATTTGCAAATTCTATCGAAGCTTACAAAAGCATTTCGTGATTCAAAATTACGAAAAGGTTTGATTGATGCTGCAAATGAGCAAGAGGCTCAACAATTATTAAAAAAGTATTTAACAAATTAATTTCAAAATCTTGAATTCGATATCTCATTTTGTTATTGTAAAAAAATTATTGCGTTAAGGAGAGTGAAAAATGGATTTGAAAATTAAGGATGTCTCAGATCTTTTAAATGTATCAGAAGCTTCTATTCGTCGTTGGCTTGCGGATGGAAAAATCCCTGCTTATAAACTTAATGGACAAATTCGTTTCAGTCGTATAGAAATTGAAAACTGGGTTTTGAAATGTCGCGTGAATCAACAAAATTTTGGTTCCTTTCCATTTGCCGAGGAAAAAGTTTCTTTAAAAGCAAAAGATACGCATTCGCTTGTAGGAAGTAAAATGGGGACTCAGGCTTATAGTTTATATCGAGCAATGAATTATGGAAATGTTTTGGTAAATGTTGAAGGGGATACAAAAGAAGAAGTTATTTGCAATGCTGTAGCGCAGATAGCGAAAGATTTGAATTTAGATGCTTCTGTACTTGCAGATTTACTTTTAGATCGAGAAAAACTGATGTCAACAGGCTTGAATCATGGTGTAGCGGTTCCTCATACTCGAGATTTTGTTTTGCAAAAAGATTTTGATGTGGTCACAGTTGTTTATCCTAAAAAACCTATTGAATATGGTTCTTTGGATGGAGAAAAAGTGCATACGTTATTTTTCTTATTTGCTTGTACCGATAAAAGACATTTACATTTGCTTGCAAAGTTGGCTCATCTGTCTAAAGATTGGGAAAACTTGGAGTTTTTCCAAAATAGACCTAGCAAACAAGATGTTTTAAGTTATGTCAAGAAATGGGAATCTAAAATTCCAACGCAATATTAGAGCTTTTTAAGTTATTAAAATGAAAAAAAGGAGATCCTAGGGATCTCCTTTTTATTTTAATTAACGAATTTTTAGATTAAGGCTTTTAAACCTGGTTTTCTTCCAAAGTTTGTGTCTCAGGCAAATCTTCTTCTTTAAAAGAGATTTTTTTATCTGAGGCGGATATAGTATATTTTTTCTTCAGATCAGGGTTCATTAAGAGTTTTTCAGCAAGAGCATCTTCGACTTCTTGTTCGATAACTCTTCTTAAAGGTCTTGCCCCCATTTCAGGTTGATATCCTTGTTCAACTATACAACTTCTAGCAAGATCATCCAGCTCGATTAAGATGCCACGTTTTGCTAAACGGCTTTGAAGTTTTGAAAACTCAAGTGAAACGATATCTTTTAAAGCAGTTTTATCTAATGTTTTGAAAACAACAACATCATCCAAACGGTTGATGAATTCAGGTTTAAAATGCTTCTTAGCGGCAGCTTCCATCTTTTCTTTGATGAATTGGAAGGAAGGCACTCCTTGCGTAGCCCCAAAACCAACTTCGGTGGATTTGCGGATCATATCAGCGCCTAAGTTGGAAGTCATGACGATGATGGTATTGCGGAAATTGATTTTTCTTCCAAGTGAATCAGTTAGACGACCTTCTTCAAGTATTTGAAGTAAGATATTCATAACATCGGGGTGAGCTTTTTCTACTTCATCGAATAGGATTACGCAATAGGGACGTTGTCTTACTTGTTCAGTAAGTTGTCCTCCTTCTTCATGTCCGACATATCCTGGAGGGGATCCTGTCATACGGGAAATAGCAAATTTTTCCATATATTCTGACATGTCAACATGGATTAATGCATCTTCTCCGCCGAACATTTGAACGGCTAATTTTTTTGCCAGCAAAGTTTTTCCGACGCCTGTAGGACCTAGGAAAAGAAAAGCTCCAATAGGTCTATTAGGGTCTTTGATGTCAGCGCGACTTCTACGAATCGCTTTGCAAACTGTTTCAACAGCATTTTCTTGTCCAATAATTTCACTTTTCAAAATTCTATCCATATGAAGGATCTTTTCTCGTTCGCCTTCGGTGAGTTTTGCGGCAGGGATCCCTGTTTGTTTTTGAACGATAACGGCTACATCATCCTCATCAACAATAGGACGATGCTCATCTTTTGTTTTTTCCCATTCTTGACAAATAGTATGAAGTTTTTCTTTTAGCTTATGTTCCGTATCGCGGATTTTTGCTGCTTTTTCATATTCTTGTTCACTGATAGCGCTATCTTTTGATGTTTTTAATGTTTCGATCTCTTTTTGTAGATCTGTGATTTCTTGTGGTTGATTCATCATGGTAATTCTTGCAGAAGCTCCTGCTTCATCAAGAAGATCAATTGCCTTATCCGGCAGAAATCTGGCTGTAATGAAACGATCGGATAAATCTACAGCACTTTTGATAGCTTCATCTGTATAAGTGCATTTATGATGTTCTTCATATTTAGGCTTTAATCCTTTTAAAATTTGCTCGGATTCAGATGTTGAGGGAGGAGCAACGTTAATCTTTTGGAAGCGTCTTTCCAAAGCTGCATCTTTTTCGATTTGTTTGCGGTATTCATCATGGGTTGAAGCTCCGATACATTGAATTTCGCCTCTGGATAAAGGAGGTTTTAAGATATTAGAAGCGTCGATAGCTCCTTCGGCAGCTCCGGCTCCAACGATTGTATGGATTTCATCGATGAATAGTAATATGTTGCCGTTTTTCTTGACTTCATCCATGACGGCTTTGATTCTTTCTTCAAATTGTCCTCGGTATTTGGTACCGGCAATCATGAGTGTTAAATCAAGAGAAATTAATTTTTTATTGCGCAAGTTATCAGGTACTTGACCGTTGACAATTGCCCAAGCAAGACCTTCAACGATAGCTGTTTTTCCAACTCCTGCCTCACCGATAAGAACAGGATTGTTCTTTCTTCTTCTGCATAATATCAGGATGAGTTTTTCTATTTCTTTTTGTCTTCCGATAACAGGATCCATTTTTCCTTGGCGACAGATTTCTGTAAGATCGTGGCCATAAGCTTTTAAAGCTGAAAGTTTTTCCGTTGAGGAATCCATTCTGTCTTGAGGTTTGGGTCCTGTTGGGGCAGGGCCTCCCATCGGAGGTAATTGGAGATTAAATGTTTCTAGCTCTTTTAAAATTTCTTTGCGGATATCTTCTAGATTGAGGTTAAGATTTTCCAAAACTTGGGCTGCTATGCCGTCTTTTTGTCTGAGTAATGCTAATAGAAGGTGTTCGGTTCCTACATAATTATGGCTTAAATTCAAAGCTTCTTCATTCGCAAATTCAAAGACTTTTTTTACTTTTCCTGTAAGAGTTGGTTCTGTTGAAAGAGGAATTTCTTGTCCGGGTCCTACAACTTTTTCGATTTCTTCTTTGATAATATCGTAATTAATTTCCATATGTCTTAGAACGTTGACAGCTATTCCTTGGCCAAGTTTCATAAGCCCTAAAAGGACATGTTCTGTTCCAAGATAATTATGGTTGAGTTTTTGTGCTTCTTTTTTAGCGAGTTTTATGACTTGTTTTGCTCTATTAGTAAATTTATCAAACATATTTTCTCTCTTATTTATCCCATCATTTACTTATTATAGTACATACCGATTTTTTTCTAATAAGTCTATCTTTCTCTAAATTTTTTAAAAAAACCAATCTGGTTTATTAAATATTTTGTTGAATATTGCCTTGTAGAAGTATAAAATTAATCCATTTAATATCAAAGAGTTCAATATGTTAAAAATCATTGAAACTTGTGCAAAGCCTGCGCAAGATATTATGGATAAAGATCGAATGCTCTTGGAGGAATTAGATCCTAAGGCTTCTCCTATTCTTCATTTATATGAATGGAAGGGGAAAAGCGTGACTTGCGGAATGTTTATAGATATTGAAAAAAATTTTGATATTTCCAATTGCGAAGAAGAAAAGATCAATATTGGTAGAAGGCCTACAGGAGGGGGAGTGATTTTTCATATTTGGGATTATGCTTTTTCTTTTTTAATGCCATCTTCTAATGAAAAATTTGATCAATCGCCTCTTAAGAATTATCAATTTGTAAATAGAATTGTTCAAAAAGCATGCTTGAAATTTTTGGATGCTTCAGATCAATTCCATATGATTGATTATGATGTTCCAACATCCGATGTTGACTCCATGCGTTTTTGCATGGCAAGACCTACAAAATATGATTTGCTTATAGGGGATAAAAAATTAGTAGGAGCAGCCCAAAGAAAAAAGAAAAATGGCTATTTGCATCAAGGATCGATAGCTTTGCAAATTCCTGATGTAACTTTACTTGCAAAAGTATTAAAGGTTCCAAATAGCGTTTTACAAAATATGATTCGATATTCTTATCCCTTAGTATCACAGAAAATTGATGAAGAGCAAATGAAACAAATTCGCTTTGAATTAAAAAAATGTTTGATTGAAGCATTTAGAAATGAATTAAATCGATGATTTTTTGAAAAAAATCTTCAAATTCTCCATCTATCTCTCTATACTAGTTTAAAAATTTAAAAGGGAATTTTATGGCAAAAACAGCAATTCAACCTTCGCGAAAAGAGAATTTTCCAAATTGGTATCAAGAAGTGATAAAAGCTGCAGATCTCGCTGAGCATTCTCCTGTTCGTGGTTGTATGGTTATCAAACCCTGGGGATATGGTATATGGGAGAGAATGCAAAAAATATTGGATACAGAATTTAAAAAGCATGGTGTTGAAAATGCCTATTTTCCTTTGTTTATTCCCGTGTCCTATATGGAAAAAGAAGCAAAACACGTAGCAGGTTTTGCAAAAGAATGTGCGGTTGTGACGCATCATAGATTGGAACAAAAAGGAGATTCGCTTGTGCCGGCAGCCCCTTTGGAAGAACCTTTGATTGTTAGACCTACATCGGAAATGATCATAGGTGAAATGTTTGCCAAATGGACAGAATCTTATCGAGACTTGCCAATTCTAATTAATCAATGGGCTAATGTTGTGCGTTGGGAAATGCGAACAAGAATGTTTTTAAGAACGGTTGAATTCCTTTGGCAAGAAGGTCATACGGCTCATGAGACGAAAAAAGAAGCAGAAGAAATGACGAAAAAAATGCTTGAAACATATGCAATTTTTGCAAAGGATTCTTTAGCAATTTCTGTTATAAAAGGCGTTAAAACTAGAAATGAAAGATTTCCAGGAGCTGAGGAAACTTATTGCATAGAAGCGATGATGCAAGACGGTAAAGCTCTTCAAGCGGGAACCAGTCATTTCTTAGGACAAAATTTTTCGAAATCTTCCAATATTTCTTTTCGTGATGCAAATGGTGAAGATCAGTTTGCCTGGACAACATCATGGGGGGTGGCTACTCGTCTTATTGGAGCTGTCATAATGAGTCATGGTGATGACGATGGTTTGAGACTTCCTCCTGCGATTGCTCCTTATCAAATTGTAATTTTACCTGTTATTCATAATGAGGAAGTTAAGGATAAGGTTGTTGAATATTGTGAAAATCTTAAAAAAGATTTGGAAAAACAAAAGTTTAGAGATGAGGCTGTTCGCGTACATATCGATTACAGAGATATTAGAGGTGGAGAAAAGAAATGGAATTGGGTGAAAAAAGGAGTGCCGGTTCGTATAGAAATCGGGCCAAGAGATATTGAAAAAAATCAACTCTACGTATCAAGAAGAGATCTGTCTTCCAAAGAAAATTTTTCTCCGGATAAAGACCAATTTGTTGAAAGTATTGAAACTTTCCTTGAAGAAATTCAAATAGCACTATATGAAGATTGCTTGCAGTTTCGAAAGGATCACACAACCGAAATTCAGACGAAAGAAGAATTCTATCAATATTTCAAAAAAGATGATGTAGGATTTGCTGTTGCATATTATGACGATAATGAAGAAATTGAAGAAATGCTCAAAAAAGATTTGAATGTAACAGTGCGTTGCATTCCTGTAGATCAAAATTTTTCGGAAGGAAAATGTGTTTTTTCGCAAAGGCCTACAACCACTAAGGCTGTGTTTGCAAAAGCATACTAGCTTGCTTGAAAGAATCAGGTTTTGCTAGTATTGAATAAAATGTTCAGATTTGGAGAAAAAAATGCTCACTTTATTAAGGAAATATCAGAAGATTTTCTTTATTGGAATTACTGCTGTATTAACATTTAGTTTTATGTTTTTTGGAATGTCTGGAACTGAAGACAAAGTTTCAGCTCCTCAAGATGAAAAAGTCGCAACGCTGATTGATGGATCAAAATTAATGAAATCCCAACTATTGAAGATGGTGCATTTTTTGTCCTATGATCATAAAAATTTTTATTCGTCACATGCACAAATGCCGAATTTATTTAACAATGAAGTTGTTCGAAAGGATTTTATCGAAACGGGTATTAGTCAAAAGATCCTTTCAAATTATTCGGATGATTTTAAAGATGAATTGAATGAACGTCTTTTGAAAATCAAAGGATATAATTTTTATGAGCATCCAAAAGCTTCTTTTATTAGTTCAAGAGCTGTCTACAAGCAATTTTATCCTCAATTGCTTAACAAAGTGGATCGTTTAAAACAATATGTGACATTGAATGAGAATGCGATTGGTGATCTTATTTCATTATTTTTATTTCAAGAACAAATTCCCAAGAATTTTGTTCAAAGGGTATTACATTATCAACAGAATCAATATGCAGAAATAGAACCCGATCCATATTTTGCTTCATATGATTTTGCTCTTTTTGGTTTTCATAATATCGAAGATTGGTTTGGAAAAAATTATTTGCAAGCGGTGGCTCAATTCATTTTTAATACAGCTGCAAAAGCAAAAAAAGCCGGTTATCAAGTTTCTAAAGAAGAAATTGAATTAGACCTTGTGAAAAATTTGAAAGAGGGAATTTCTTTATATAAACAAAAAGTTTCAAGCGAAGAAATGAATGAGATTTTTAATACTCAGTTACAATCACTAGGTTTTTATAAAAAAGATTTATTTGAAGTATGGGAACAAATTGCACTTTTTAGAAAATATTATAGGGATGTAGAAAATTCTGTTTATTTCGATCCAGATCTTTTAGGTGGTTTTTCTTCTTTTGCCCATAAAAAAATTATCGGTACAATTTATGAGCCAAAAGAACATATGCGTTTTTCATCATTCAATGATATGATGAAATTTCAAATTTATTTGAAAGCGGTTTCTCCGCAGGGACAAGGTGCTTTTGCGCAATTAAATCTTCCCGAAAGTCATTTGCCAGTTCATAAAATTGAAACTAGTTATCCTGAGCTTGTTTATAAAACATATGACATTAATTATAAGACCGTCGATTTAAATACAGTTGAAACATTTATTACAGAAAAAGAGTTATTCAATTGGCAATTAGATATTGGAAATTGGAATTTATTAAAAGCCGAATTCCCTCAATTAAGTAGCCTTGATGCCGCAAGTCGTGAAGATAGATTTGCAATATTAGAAGGTCTTGAAGAAGGTTTTAGATTAAATGTTGATTCATTTTCAAAGAAAAAGATGCTAACAAGCAATTACGAATATCATTTAAAAGCATTCGATGATATTCAATATCGTACAGCAAGTTTGACAATTCCTTATGGAAAGGGAAAAACACCTTTTGATCTAGAGGATAATGAAAGTCTTATCAAGTTATTGGATGAAGCACCTATGCAAGGTGAAACTTTGAATGCTTCTCAAAAAAATGTTCATAAAGAGCTTCAGTGCTATTCACAAAATAATAGAAATTTTTATTCAATTGAAGTTGTGAAAAAGTCTAAAGACAAAAAAGTGATGTCTTATGAAGAAGCAGTTCATTATGCTGTTTTGGATGAGATTTTAGAAACAGAGCTGAGAAAACATTATGAATTTCTAAAAAATATGTCCTCTTCTTTGATTCAAGATGGTGATACAGAATTTTTGCCATATGTGAAAGCGCGTGATCAAGTAGCTCGATCATTATTTCAGAACTTGTTAAATGAAATTGATTCCTACTATGTTTCTGAAAAAGGAGAAATTTCTTGGAAGGAAGGACAGGGACCTTTGGATTTTTATGCGAAAAATCGATTATTGTTTTTTGCGAAAAAAATGAGAGATACTCTTTCTAAAGATGAGAAATTTATTTCTAAATGGGCATTTGTTTCTAGAGATGCAGAAATTTCTAGTCAGGATTTGGATCCAAGTGTTTCTCAAGATCTTTTGAGCATTAATCATAATGAATATTCCAATGTTTATTCTACGAACATGTCTAACGTATGTTTTATGCAACTTAAAAAAGTTTCATTAGATGAGAGCATGGCCAAACAGTTTGCTTTAAAGGCACAAACTTCTTTGAAAGAGAAAGCTGGAAAAGATCTAACTGAAAAATTAATGAATGAAATCGGCTTATGTAATGCAATACAATTCGTAAGCTCCGGAGATTCTTTGTGACATTGAATTTCGATGAGATTATTCCTATGTCTATCCTGCACTTTTATCAAATGAAAGTGCAGGGTTTTTATTTTCAGAAGTCTAAAAAACAGTTTTTAAATGATAAATACCTTTTTCCAAATACTGCAAATTTTTTAAAACAAAAAGAATTTGCTGAGTGTTATTTCGCATGGGACGAAGAAGGTTTATATTTTCAATTCAATGTAGAAATGATAGGGGATATTAAGGATTTAGCTTTAAAAAATATGGGGTCCATAGAAATTATGATTGATACCCGCGATAATAAAGAGTTGAGTTATCTGAATGAATATTGTCATCATTTTTTGATTTCACCTGATGAAAGCTTTAAAACGTCTGCAAAAGAAATTACAAAATTTAGATCGATGAGTATTCATAAGCTTTGCGATCCTAAGCATTTGAAAACCGAAATAGATATTACATCGAAAATGTATCAAATAAACTTGATTATACCTACGCAGTGTTTACATGGTTATGATCCAAGTTATTGTCAAACTTTGGGGTTTACCTATAAAATTAACAGACCGGGAAGCGTTTCTCAAGTATTTGGAATGCAGCAGATGGAATATGAGATTGAAAAAAATCCTAGGTTCTGGCCAAGTATTCAATTAATAAAATGAGAGAAATATGAAATATACAAAACAGCATTTATGGATAAGTCTTGATGAAAATATTGCCACAGTCGGTATTACCGATCAATTTATTGAACATTTTGGAGAGGTGACTCATATTGATTTGCCTTCAGTTGGAAAAAACTTTCAAAAAAATGAATGCTTTGCTGTTTTAGAATCGACAAAAGCGGCTATTGATTTGTATCTTCCTTTTTCAGGAGAAGTCGTTGCTTTGAACGATTTAATGAAAGAAGATCCTTCAATAATTGTAAATACAAGAAAAAATGATGCTTGGATGATAAAAGTCCGCCTTTTTGCTATGGAGGAATTAAAAGATTTGTTAAATTTTGATCAGTATAGAAATTTTTTGGATCAATAATGAAAGTCTTGTATTTATATTTGTTAATTTTTCCTTTTTTGCTTCTAGCAGAAACTTCTAATCATCTTTTGCAGGGAATTTTGATCACTTCTAAAAATGAACAATTAGCATCTGTTGAGGGGATTCATTTTACGCAGATTGAAGTGCCGAATCAAAAAAAGTTAATGCAAAAATTGCAGCCTTTTTTAAATACAAAGATTTCTATGGATTTAATGAATCAGGTGAGAAATGAGATTCATTCGCATTTTCAAAATGAAGGCTACCCTGTATTAAATGTTTCATTGCCGGTTTTTCAGGATTTGTCTCAAGGCTCCATTGCCATGGTTGTAAATGTTTCAACTGTTGGTAACAGGGTTGCAGAAGGCGGTAAATATATTTCCGAAAATCAAATATTGTCTTCTTTGAGAATTAAGCAAGGAGATATGCTTCATATTGATACGATTAAAGAAGATGTTCAAAAAATTAATCGAAATCCTTACGTTTCTACTAAGGTTCTCCTTAAAAAAGGGGAAAAAAGTAATACTACGGATTTACAAGTACAGATTAAGGATCGAATCCCTATCAGTGTATTTACAGGGGGATCTTATAATGGTTATCAAGTTGCAGGAGATTATAGAGGCTTTGCTAAATTTCAGTGGGGTAATTTATTTGGAAAGAATCAGATTGTTTCTTACTTGGTGCGATCAGCTGAACAATATCATAAATGGCACAGTCATCAGGTAAAATATTCTGCTGATATTTTTAATCAAGATCATTTAAATGTCATGGGAACATATTCTTATTCGGAGCCTCCTCGCGAAAAGCAAATTAAAACAATTGGTAAATCCTATTCAATGGCTTTAGATTACGCTTTAACCTCTTTATTAAAGGATTTAAAAGTCGGATATAGATTTTTAAGAACCAACAATTTTCTTTCTTACGAAAAAAAATTGATTTTTAATAAATATATCGATGATTCACAGTTTTCTATATCTCATTCACTACATTCTAAAAAAGCTAATTATCAGATGTCTTTAAATAATCGTTTTGTGGTAAGTCCAGGTGGAATGAGTAAATATAATACGGTCAATGAATTCAATGAAGAGCGGTTGGGTGCTGATAGCCGTTATTACTATTATCGAGGAAAGTTGAATTTTAATTATCAGATGAATCAATTTATGTCTTATAATTTGAAAGGTTTTGCTCAAGCAACAACACAAAAATTGATTCCTGTTAACTGTTTAAGCTTATGCGGAATGTCGGCTGTTCGTGGTTATAAGGAAAATCAATATGCGGTAGATTCCGGAGCTTTTGTTAGAAATGAATTAAATTATTCATCTTCTTGGATGAATCTTTTTTCAAAAAAAGTAAAAAATGTTGCCGGTCTTTTTGTAGATACAGGAATAGGAATGGGTACAATCTATAAAGATATTCAAAAACCATTTGTGGCTTCGATTGGATTAAGTCATCAATTAGCTGTTTTGAAATGGT
>ERZ795053.6716-NODE-6716-length-11352-cov-6.888112_pt1 | contig 11352 bp, 9 predicted proteins | sample MGYA00375137_ERZ795053 | MGnify/ENA primary metagenome ERZ795053 (study PRJEB30182, sample SAMN05720284) | activated sludge metagenome | isolation source: Anaerobic digester | place: Hong Kong | collected 2014-12-17 ... | reverse complement strand
CCGCGATCGCGCGGGGGCGTGACGATGGCCTCGAGCCGTGCGATCCCGCCCGCAGGATCACGGTCGTTGGCAATGACGTTGGTCGTGACCGGCGTGTCCTCGTTGGTCGTTGCACGATCGTCGACAGCGGCCATGACGTCTCTCCCAAATCATTGTTTCCGCGCCCGAGCGCAAGCATCGGGTACAGGTTGCAACCGGCGAACGTATACTCTCGCGTGGGGTGCACGCCGTCTATGGTCGGTTACGGGAAGAAGCGGGTGGCGGCTCTCCCGAAAGGCAAGTTGCCCGCCAGGATCGGTGCGGCAGGGCTACCGTCACGCGCGATTTCCCGGCAGGATCGGTCGGCCAACATGCCAGAGGAGACGACATGCTGCCGCCGTTCGGGACGAAGAAGCCCATTATCGCCATGGCCCATCTGGGACCGCTGCCGGGTGCTCCCGGCCATGACCGCGACGGCGGCATCCGGAAGCTCACGGACGACGTCGCCGCCGACATCGAGAACCTGCAGGCGGCCGGCGTCGACGCCATCATGTTCGGCAACGAGGGCGACCGCCCCTACGTGCTCCAGGCCCCGCCCGAGGGCCTCGCCACCATGGCCGCCATCGTGGCCTCCCTGAAGCCCTCCATCCGGGTGCCTTTGGGCGTGAACTATCTCTGGGACCCGGTCGCCACGGTGGCCCTCGCCGTCGCCACCGGCGCCCTCTTCGCCCGCGAGATCTTCACCGGCGTCTACGCCTCCGACATGGGCCTCTGGCAGCCGAAATGCGCCGAAGCACTCCGCCTGCGCGACAATCTCGGGCGCGGCGACCTCAAGCTCCTCTTCAACATCAACGCCGAGTTCGCGGCCTCGCTCGACACTCGCCCGGCAGCCCTCAAGGCGAAGAGCGCCGTCTTCTCGTCGAAGGCCGACATCATCTGCGTCTCCGGGCCGATCACCGGCCAGGCAGCGGACCAGTCGGAGCTGCGGGCGGTGAAGGAAGCGCTGCCGGAGACCCCGGTCTTCGCCAATACCGGCGTCACCATCGACAATGTCGCGGACACCCTCTCGATCGCCGACGGCGTGGTCATCGGCAGCCACTTCAAGCGTGACGGCAATACCTGGAACCCGGTCGACCGCGACCGCGCCGCCCGCTTCATGGACCGCGTGCGCCAGCTCCGCTGACCGCCATGCCAGGAAAGGGCCCAAGAGAGGGCAGTGAGGCCGTCACCCTCGGCCTCGATATCGGCACCACCTCGACCATCGGCGTGCTCGCTGCGACCGATGGCCGGATCCTCGCCACCGCCACCCGCCCGGCGACGCTCCGCTCGCCGCGGCCGGGCTGGGCCGAGGCCGATCCCCTGGAATGGTGGCGAAACGTCCAGGCGCTGGTGCCGGAGCTCTTCGCCGCGGCCGGCATCGGGGCCTCGGCCATCGCCGGCATCGGCGTCGCCGGCATGCTGCCGGCCGTCGTCCTGCTCGACGGCGCGGGCAGGGTGCTGCGCCCGTCGATCCAGCAGAGCGACGGCCGCACCGGCGCGGAGGTGGAAGCCATGCGCCGCGAGCTGGACGAGGCCGCCTTCACCGCGCGCACCGGCAACGGCATCAACCAGCAGCTCGTCGGCACGAAGCTCCGCTGGCTGGAGCGCCACGAGCCCGAGGTCATGGCCCGGGCCGCCACCGTCATGGGCGCCTACGACTTCATCAACCTCCGCCTGACCGGCGAGCGCACGGTCGAGCGCAACTGGGCGCTCGAAGCCGGCTTCGTCGATCTCGCCACGGGCGAGGCGGCCGCCGACCTCCTCGCCTTCGCCCATCTCGACCCGGCCCGCCTGCCGCGCGTCGCCCCGGGCGAGGCGGTGATCGGCGCCGTGACCGCCGAAGCCGCGGCGCTCACCGGCCTCGCCGCCGGCACGCCGGTCGTCGCCGGGGCCGCCGACCACATCGCCTCGGCCTTCGTCGCCGGCATCGTCAGGCCAGGCGACGTGCTGCTCAAGTTCGGCGGGGCCGGCGACATCATGCTCGCCGCCGATGCCCCAAGGCCCGATCCCCGCCTCTTCCTCGACTACCACATCGTCCCCGGCCGCTTCATGCCGAACGGCTGCATGGCGGCCTCGGGCTCGCTGCTCAACTGGCTCGTGCGCGAGTTCGCCGGCGGCCGCGACCATGCCGCCCTCGACACGCTGGCGGCTTCCGTCCCGCCCGGCGCCGACGGGCTCGTCCTCCTCCCCTACGTGCTCGGCGAGAAGACCCCGATCCACGATCCCGCCGCCCGCGGCACGCTGGTCGGGCTCGGCCTCCACCACCGCATCGACCACCTCTGGCGCGCCGCCCTGGAGGCCGTCGTCATGGGCTTTCGCCACCACATCGAGGTGGCCAGGGAGATCGGCCACCCGGTCGAGCGCCTCGTCGCCAGCGACGGCGGCTCGAGGAGCGCTCTCTGGATGCAGATCGCCGCCGACGCCCTGCAGCTCCCGGTGACCACGCTCGACGGCCATCCCGGCTCCTGCCTCGGTGCCGCCTGGGTCGCCGCCATGGGCACCGGGGCCGCCGACGACTGGTCCGCCATCGCCCGCTTCACCCGCCCGGCCGCCACCTTCGAGCCGGACCCGGCCAATGCCCCGGCCTGTGACCACCTCTACGGCCTCTACCGAGAAACCTACGATCGCCTGAAGCCGCTCTACCCGAAGTTCGCCGCACCTTGATCGCCGCCTGAACTCGGCAGATACTCCCCCTCCTCTGCGATCGGATCAGGGGAGGGCGGTTCATGCCGATCATCTACGTCCACGGCGTCAATGTGCGCTCGCGCGACGGCTTTCTCGCCCTCACCGACTATCTCCGCCGCTACCTCGCCCCGGTCATCGCCGACGACCCCGAGAACGTGCTGATCGACGACGTCTTCTGGGGCGACAAGGGCGTCAGCTTCGCCTGGGGCGGCCAGTCGCGGCCGCGCTCGCAGCTCATCGGCATGGGTGCCGGCGCCCGCGAGCTGCAGCCGGTCGAGGGTGCCCTCGCCGCCACCGCCTTCGCTGCCGCCCTCGATCGCGTGCCGGAGCCGCAAGCACCCGCCGCACCCGCCACGGGCGGCCTCGCCGCCGGCGGGCCGGGCGGAGCCGCACCGCCGTCTGCCAGGGAGCTGCGCCTCAGCCAGCTCTCGCGCGAGGACCTCTCGGACTTCCTCACCGCCGCCATCATCGCCGCCGATCCCGAGCCCTCGCCGACGCGCACCGCCCGCATCCTCGCCGCCGACGCCATCGCCATGGATCCCGCCACCGGCGCCGCCCTCGCCCGGGCCAAGACCCCGGCCAACGAGGTCCGCATGGCCATGGCGCTGCTCAAGGAGCGGAGCCCGGCCGAGGCCGGCCTCGCCGGCATGGGCGGCGGCGGCTTCTGGGCCGATCTCGGCGACCGGGTCTCGGAAGCCACGCGCCGGGCCCTGGGCCTGCCGACCTATGCCGCCTCGGTGGTCGCGGCCGAGCTCAGGAAGCCGCTCAACGACATGGTCAGCGTCTTCCTCGGCGACGTCATGGTCTACCTGCAGGGCCGGGGCGCCGTGCCGGAGCCGGGCCCGATCCAGCGCCTCCTCCTGGACAAGCTGAGCACCGCCCAGGCCAACGCCGCGAGCCGGAACGACGAGCCCCTGGTCGTCCTCACCCACAGCATGGGCGGCCAGCTCGTCTGGGACGCGGTCTCCCACTTCATGCCGCGCACCCCGGCGCTGCGCGACGTGCGCATCGATTTCTGGTGCGCCACGGCGAGCCAGGTCGGCTTCTTCGAGGACGCCAAGCTCTTCATCGAGCGGGACCCGGCCTACAAGACCGGCCATCCCGTCCCCTTCCCCAAGGCCCAGCTCGGCCACTGGTGGAACGTCTGGGACCACAACGACTTCATCAGCTTCACCGCCAAGGGCATCGTCGACGGCGTCGACGACGAGGCCTATTCCAGCGGCATGTCGCTGATCTCCGCCCATGGCGGCTATCTCGAGCGCCCCAGCTTCTTTCGCCAGTTCGCCCTGAAGCTGGAAGCCGCCAGAGCCAAGGGCTGGAGCCGCCCTTGAACCTCCAGCCGGACCCGGAAACACCCGGGCTCTGGGTCAATCCCCGCTGGCAGGCGGGCATGCCGGGCAGCTTCGCCGTGGTCATCGGCGTCAGCGCCTACCCCCATCTCGACGGCGGCGCCGAGCCGGCCGACGACCACGGCCAGGAATGGATCGCCGAAACCCGCTCGCTCGGGCAGCTCTACGTCTCGGCCTCGACCGCGAGGCGCTTCTTCGACTGGCTCGCCACCGACTACCGCTACGCCAAGGCACCCATCGCCAGATGCTGGCTCCTGCTCTCGCCGACCGTCGCCGAGCGGGCGCACGAGCCGGCCGTCGGCGACCATGCCGCCCTGCCCACGCTCGACAACTGTGAAACCGCGCTCAAGGCCTGGCGCAAGGCCATTCGCGACCTGCCCAAGGCCGCCCAGCACGACAGCCGCGCCTTCTTCTTCTTCAGCGGCCACGGGCTGCAGGTCCATCACGGCAAGCATCTCCTCCTGCCGTCGAGCTATCTCGGCGGCGACGAGCCGAGCTGGGACGAGGCCATCGGCACCAGCAACCTGCTCTACGGCCTGGAATCGCTGGAGATCCCCGACCGCTTCTACTTCCTCGACGCCTGCCGCAACGACCTGCCGAAGCTCCGGGCCAAGCGCCCCGAGGGCCAGCGCATCCTCTCCGAGGACGAGGCGGCCCTGGCGTTCTCCGGGACGCGCGCCGGGGCCCTGCTCTTCGCCACCAACAGCTCGCTCCAGGCCTGGCAGCCGACCGACCCCAAAGACGGCGTCTCGCTCTTCGGCCAGGCCGTCCTCGAGGGCCTCGCCGGCCGGCCCGACATCGAGCTCATGCCGCAGGACGACAGGCTCGCCGTGGTCCTGACCAAGCTGCACGGCTTCACCCGCGAGCGCGTGCTGGAGCTGATGAAGCAGCACCAGTCTTTGGCGCTGCAATCGGTGATGCTCGACGGCCCGCGCGGCGAGGAGACCACCGTCACCGAGCTCGCCCCCGAAGCCGTGGCGGCGTTCCGCCCCCAGCCGGTCCAGCCGCCACCGCTCATCAGGCCACCCGGGCCAAATGAAGGCGAATTCCGGGGTGGCGGCCCAGGCGGCTTCGGCCCCGCCGGCATGGCCCCGCCGGCCCGCTCGGCCGCCACCCGCGGCCTCGATCTTCGCCGCATGCGCGCCAAAGTGCTGCTGCACCGCACGGCGCTCGGGCCCGAGCTGGTGCACGGCGCCTGGGCGCGCGACTTCGATCGCGGCCACGAGATCTTCGGCAGCGAAAGGGTCACCGACCTCTGGCAGAACGACACCCGCGTGACCACGCTCGCCGGCCGCCAGCGGCTCGGCCCGGACGACATCGAGCTGCACAGCGTCGCCTATGACGAGAACGCCCGCGTCTACCGGCTGGACGTCACCTTCGACGTCCCCGACCCGCTCGGCTACTGGGTCGAGGCCGGCGGCGGCATGGAGGGCGAGGAGCGGCACGGCGTCGTCCTGCCGACCGACCCGGCCGGCTCTATGACCTACCGGATCGAGGCCGACATCGAGCGGATCGACGGCCCGAACCTCTACAGCCGCCGCCTCAGGCGCCTCGACGCCTGGATCGCCCCCACGACCGAGGGACCGGTCGGCGAGGCGGCCCGCCTCTGGCGCACCTACGCCACCGCCGATGCCGAAACGGCGGCCCTCGAGTTCGAGGCCGGCGCCCTCGGCGACATGGTCCGGGCGAAGCTCGAATCGCCGCTCGCCGCCACCATCGCCGCACTCGTGCTCCTGCGCGCCGGCCGTCTCGACCTCATCGAGGGCTGGCTGCGGAACCTCTCCGAGTGCTTCCCCACGCTGCCCGATGGCGCCGTCCTGTGGACCGAGCAGGTCCTGCGCCAGGAAAAGGACCGCGAAAAAGCCGCCGCCAAGGCCACGCAATCGCTCGTCCGCCTCGTCCAGCGCGGCCTGCCCGTCACCGCCGAGGCGCTGAGCTACGCCGCGAGCCAGACGGAGCGCCTGCACCGTGCCCGCCGCCTGATCCCCGAAACCCTGATCACCCCCTTCGACACGCTCCGCGAGCGCCTCGCCGAAGCCCTCGTCGCCTTCCGCCCGAACGGCCTTTTCACCAGCTACGCCGGCTTCGCCAAGGGCGGGGCCCGCATCCTGCTCCCTGGCCCGCCTGTCCGGCAAAAGTAAGGGGGCCGGCGCGAGCCGACCCCCCATCGACCGGAAAAGACCGTTCAGCCCCTGAACGGCGCCGCCAGCTCGTCCGTCTGGCTCTGGATCGCCGCCATCGCCTCCTCCGGCGAGCCGGTCTGGCCGACCAGGAGCTTGCCGAGCTCGACCGGGATGACGTTGTTGGCGATCTCGGCCCAGGACGGCAGGTCCGACGGCTCGGAGCCCATGCGGTTGTTGATCGTCCACTCGACCGCCGGGAAATGCCGCGTGGTGCCGGCACCCGGCTTCGCCGCCTCCAGCACGCGCGGGTCCTTGAACGCCGAGAGCCGGACCGGCGAGGCGCCGCCGCCGACCGTGGACGAGCGCGCCACCACGTCCTTCGAGGTCACCCACTGCATGAAGAGCCAGGCCGCGTCCGGGTTCTTCGAGTAGCGCGAGAGGGCGATCGACGACCCACCCTGGTGGCCGATATGCGGGATCTCGTTGAATCCGGCATCCGCGGGCGAGCGCAGCGCTGCCTCCTCGGGCGGCTTGACCGCCTCCATCAGCCCGGCCACCTTGCTGTCGCCGCCGTCGAGCCCGGGGAAGAACTCGCCCCAGGAGATGACGTGCCCGGCGAGCCCCTGCGCCATCGACTGCCACTCGCCGTCCCAGGTCCAGGTCTTGGCATCGGGCGGCATGTACTCGACCAGCTCGAGCATGAAGTCGAGCCCCTTCATCCCGGCCTCGTCGTTGCCGGAGAACATCCGGTTCCTGTCGAAGATCGACCCGCCATTGGCCCAGAGCCAGGCCGTCCAGTCGCAATTCAGGCTGTAGTGGCCGGAGCGCAACTGGCCCGTGGTGCCGTAGATGCCGTTGCCGCTCTCGGCCTCGTGCAGCGCCTTCGTGACCTCCATGAACTGCCCGAGCGTCTCCGGCACCGCCAGGCCGTGCTTGTCGTAGAGGTCCTTCCTGTACATCAGGATGAAGATCGGGATGTCGAACGGCACGCCCATGATCGAGCCGTTGGCGGTGGTGATCGCCTTGACCAGCTCCGGCGAGAAATCGTCCCAGTCATAGCCCGGCATCGCCAGCTCGGGCTTCTCCTCGTAGTACTCGCGCGGGTTGTAGACATCGGGCTGGAAGAGCGCCGACCAGGCCTGGTCCAGATAATAGAGGTCATACGTGCCGAGCTGGCCCTGGGCGTCCAGCGTCGCCTTGGCCAGCACCTGCTCCAAGGGCACGATCTCGATCTCGACCGTGATCCCCGTCGCCGCCTCGAACTCGCCCTTCAGCTCGGAGGCCACCACCGTCGGCGGTGTCGCCTCCGAGGTGTAGCGCACCGTCGTGCCGGCGAACTGCTTGCCCACGTCCTTGAGCCAGGCCATCTGGTCGTCCGGCGTCTGCGCCATCGCCATGGGCGTGCCGAGATTGGTGAGCCCGCCGAACGGCCGGGCAGAGCCCAGGAACGTCGAGGCGAAGCCCGAGAAGCCGACGCCGGCCATGGCCATCCGCCGGAAGAAGGTGCGCCGGCCGATCCGCCGCTGGCCGAACGCCCGCGCCGTATCGGCGATGAACGTCTTTCTGTCGTGGTCGCGAAAGCTCATGGAAGACCTCCCTAAGGTTGAGCCGCGTTTCGCCTACCCCCGCGCCCGGCCCCGCTCAGCTCTTCAGGGAGCCGAGGGTGAGGCCGCGCACGAGATGCTTCTGGACCAGCAGGATGAAGATGAAGCTCGGCACCAGGGCAGCGCTGCCGAGCGCCGTGATCAGCCCCCATTCCGTGCCGGTCGACGTGACGAAGGTGGTGATCTTCACCGGAATCGTCCGGATGCTCGTGGTGAGCAGGAGCGAGATGAGGAACTCCGTCCAGGAGAAGATGAAGCAGAGCACCGCCGTCGCCGCCAGCCCGCCCTTGACCAGCGGCAGCACGACCATGCGGAAGACCTGAAACCGCGTGGCGCCGTCCAGCATCGCCGATTCGTCGAGCTCCACCGGCACGTCGTCGAAGAAGCTCTTCAAGAGCAGCACCGCCAGCGGCAGGTTGATCAGCGTATGCGCCAGGATCAGCCCGAGATGGCTGTCGCGGAGCCCGAGGTCCCGAAAGATGAAGAAGAGCGGGATGGCGACGGCGATCGGCGGCAGCATCCGCTGCGCCAGCACGAAGAAAACCACATGGTCCTTGCCCCGCATGGCGAAGCGCGAGAGCCCGAACGAGGCAAGCGTCGCCAGCACCAGGGCCAGTGCCGTCGAGCCCAGCGCCACGATCACACTGTCCCTGATCGAAGGCAGCGAATAATAGGACGACGCCCCGCCCGTCTGCCCGCCGACCCCGCCCTCCAGCGTGATCCTGGACTGCCCGCCAATGGTCACCGCATAGTTCTCGGCCGTGGCCTCGAAATCCACATAGACCGGCGGCTGCGCGAAGATCGCCGTGTAGGGCTTGACCGAGGCCAGCACCCACCAGAAGAGCGGAAAGACGAAGACCAGCACCACCAGCCAGGCGGCGAGGTCGCGGGCGAGCCGACTCGCGGGACTTCCCTGCATCAGAACCGCACCCGCGCCAGCTTGAGGAAGGTGAAGCAGGCGACGTTCAGGACGATCAGCATGATCAGGCTCAAGGTCGCCGCGTAATTGAAGTTGGCCACACCGAAGACCCGCCCCGCATAGAAGCTCAACGTCTCCGTCGCCGTCCCGGGCCCGCCCGCCGTCATCGCATAGACATAGTCGTAGATGCGAAAGAGATCGATCGTCCGGATCAGCACCGCCACCGCGATCACCCGGCTCAGCATCGGCAGGGTCAGATGCCACAGGCACTGCAAAAACCCCGCCCCGTCGATCGCCGCCGCCTCGTAGGGCTCCTTCGGCAGGGCGCGCAGGCCCGCCAGCAGGATCAGGACCATGAACGGCGTCCACTGCCAGATGTCCGCCGCCATCACCCCCCAGAGCGCCGTCCTCGGGTTCGCCAGGATCGGCGCCTCGGGGCTCACCAGCCCGATGAGCTTGAGATAATACGAGAGCACCCCGAACTGCCCGTCCTGCATCAGGAGGAACATGAGCCCGGTGACGGCCGGCGGCACCACCAAGGGCAGGGTCATGAGGGCCCTGAGCAGCCCGTAGCCCCGCCGCTCGCAATCCAGGAGCAACGCGATGGCGATCCCCAGCACCACCTGGAAGACGAGGCAGGTCAGCGTGTACTGCACGGTCACCAGGAGCGAATCGATGAACCTCTGGTCGCCGAACGCCTGCACCCAGTTGGCGAGCCCGCTGAACTCGTCCACCCGGGTGAAGCGGTTGCGCTGGTGCAGGCTGAGCCAGATCGAGTAGGCCAGGGGGTAGATGCCGAACGCCAGGATCATGACGAACATCGGCGCCAGCCAGGGCAGCGGATGATCCGCCGTCAGCCAGCGCGGCAAAAGGGGCGCGCGGCCCCGGGCGGCCGTGCTCACCACGGCCCCGTCATGTCGCAGCCAGGGCCGACCCGAATTGCACGCTTCCTGTACATTTGTTCACTGGCCCGAACGATGTTCACGCCAGTTTGCCGCCACGCTCCGGCAAGTCAAGTGAAGCCCGCCGCCCCCGCCCCGAATGGACGATTCGCCCGCCCGGCCCTAATCACTGCTCCATGAACCAGCCAGCCCCCCAGACGCCTGCTGCCCAGACCCCCGCCCTCCGGATCCAGGCGTCCCGCCACTTCACCGCCTGGCTCGCCGAGGAAGGCATCGGCCTCGCCTTCACCACCTACCAGTCCGGCAAGCTCTTCCTCCTGGGCCTCCAGCCGGACGGCCGCCTCGCCGTCCACGAGCGAACCTTCAACCGCGCCATGGGCCTAGCCGTCCACGAACCTGCCGAAGGGGGCCGCCGGCTCTACCTCTCCACCCTCTTCCAGCTCTGGCGGTTCGACGACATCCTCAATGCCGGCCAGACCCACCAGGGCCACGACCGCCTCTACGTCCCGAGGCTCGCCTGGACCACCGGCGACCTCGACATCCACGACATTGCCTTGAGCGCGGACGGAACCCCCGTCTTCGTCAACACCCTCTTCTCCTGCCTCGCCACCCCCGACGCCGCCACGAGCTTCCGCCCCCTCTGGCAACCCCCCTTCATCTCGAGGCTCGCCGCCGAGGACCGCTGCCACCTCAACGGCCTCGCCATGAAAGAAGGCCGCCCCGCCTTCGTCACCGCCGTCGCCCGCTCCGACACCGCCGACGGCTGGCGCGACCACCGCACCAAGGGCGGCATCGTCATCGACATCGCCACCGGCGAAACCATAGCCGCCAACCTCGCCATGCCCCATTCCCCCCGCCTCCACGACGCCGGAGATGGCGAAAAGCTCTACCTCCTCGATTCCGGCACCGGCCGCTTCGGCACCATCGACCAGGCCACCGGCCACTTCACCGAAATCGCCTTCTGCCCCGGCTACGCCCGCGGCCTCGCCCTCCACGGCCGCTTCGCCGTCATCGGCCTCTCCCGCCCCCGCGACAACAAGACCTTCCAGGGCCTCCCCCTCGACCAAGCCCTCGCCGCCAAAGGTGCTGCCCCCCGCTGCGGCCTCCTCGTCGTCGACCTCAAAACCGGCGACACCCCCCACTGGCTCCGCCTCGAAGGCATCGTCGAGGAACTCTACGACACCGCCATCCTCCCCCACACCCGTCGCCCCATGGCCCTCGGCCTCAAGACCGACGAAATCCGCCGAACCATCAGCATCGGCGAGCCGGTGCGGCTCTGAGGAAAGGGTAAGAGGCGGGAAGGCTGGCCTTCCCGCGCCCATCGGGTTTTTGGAGCGAACTATTACTTCGGGTCGCTTGGTCGCGTATGCTCGGAGGAGCAAAGAACGCGAGGGCTGTCATGACGAACGATGTCGAGAAGGGCAGGGCTGGACAGCTCTTCGACGACTTCCTGCGCGAGCAGGGAACCTGCGAGGACACGAGCGAACGCGCCGTCACGCGCGTCCTCGCCTTCCAGCTCGCCGCGGCCATGCGAGAGCAGAAGATCACCAAGGCCGCAATGGCCAGACGCCTCGCCACCAGCCGCTCCCAGCTCGACCGCCTCCTCGACCCCACCAACGACAGCGTGAGCCTCGCCACCCTGGCCCGCGCCGCCAGAATCGTCGGGCGCACCTTGTCGGTCGAGCTGCAGTAGCAGGGGGTGCATTCATGTGCGAAGCGCAACATGTCGATGAAAGCTGATATCGACGTTGT
>ERZ795053.6714-NODE-6714-length-11352-cov-7.865540_pt1 | contig 11352 bp, 9 predicted proteins | sample MGYA00375137_ERZ795053 | MGnify/ENA primary metagenome ERZ795053 (study PRJEB30182, sample SAMN05720284) | activated sludge metagenome | isolation source: Anaerobic digester | place: Hong Kong | collected 2014-12-17 ... | reverse complement strand
TCGAGATCAGCCGCCCGCTCCGCCCGCGCGACCTCGTGCTCGACCGCGAGGCCTTCGCCTTCGGCAAGCTCGAGACGCTCGAGGACACGGATGCCTACCTGCTCGCAAAGTTCGCCCGCTCGGAAGACCAGTTGCTTTAAGGATGAGTTGCATGCTGAACCGGATACGCACCACCCTCTGCCTTTTCCTTTTCGGTTTCGGGAGCGCCTGCATGACCCCACCTCCCCCGTCGCAGCCGGGCGATATGGCCCGCGCCCCGGTCGGTGAGACCTGGACGTACGAGTCCGGCAGCACCCACCTGAAAGCCTACCGGTCGGGCAGCGGCCCCGAGATCGTCATGTTCGCCAGCGCCGGGCGCGAGGCGAGCGATTTCAACGAACTTGCGACCTCCCTCACGGCTGCCGGCTATGCCGTCACCCTGTTCGAGGCGCCCGGCATCAACGGCGTTCAATCCACGGCTGACGCACCGACCCTGTTCGACCTGGCCGACGATGCGGCGATCTATCTCGAGACACGAGACACCCCGGTCGTCGTGCTGGGCCACGCCTTCGGCAACCGGCTTGCCCGCGCGGTCGCCACGCGTCATCCGGACAAGGTTCGCGGCGTCATCCTGCTCGCCGCCGGCGGCCTGAAGCCGATCCCGGAAAAGGCCGCCGCCGCACTGTCGCAGAGCTTCGATCCCGGCCTGACGCCGGAGCAGCATCGCGAGGCGGTCCGCTACGGCTTCTTTGCCGATGGCAACGAGATTCCGGATTACTGGCTGCGCGGCTGGCACGTCGATACCGTCCGGCTGCAGGGCGCCGCCACCCGCTCCGTGGATTCTAAACTCTGGTGGACAGCCGGCGGAAAGCCGCTCCTGGTCATCAGCGGACGACAGGACACAATCGCCCCGCCGTCCGATACGATCGACCTTCTGGAAGCGGAACTCGGCGACCAGGTCACGGCCGTGCGCATCGATGGCGCGGGTCATGGCCTCCTGCCGGAAGTTCCGGATGAAATCGCCGCGGAGATCACGGACTGGCTGACGGGTCTGCCGGACTAGGGGTCTGGAATGGCGACTTCGAGCCGCCTCCGCTGTCATTACCCTACCCGACACCTGCACAGCTCGAAGCCCTCGCTCATCCTGACGCCTGGATGTTCGTGCCAATAGCCGCGCCCCGCGCATGGCTGACTGACGGACAGGCTGCTCTCTCGATTCGGCTAACGGAGCTTTTCCAGGCCGGACGCGAGACAATCGTCAGCGTCATGTACTCCAACGGCCAGCTGCCGAGCGACGCCCCCGGTTGGCACACCTTGCTAGACTGGAGGGTCGAAGAGCCTGCGCGGCGAAGAGCAGAAGCACTCTCGGCGCTCGCCCGGATTCCGGTGTCCGCCTACACCGCCGAGGCCCCCTCTATCTTGCCAGTCTCACAATTCCCCGAGCAAAGCTGCAAGCCTGGCTCGATAGCTGCTCCGCCAAGTTTCACGGTCTTTTTGTCCCTGCGGAGCGGGCAGCCCCTGCCCCGCCTGCCGCTGCCAATGACGCAAGCGAAGCGGCCACCCCCAATCGGCGAGGTCGCCCCGTGCTCGCGGCCTGGCCGATGATCGAGGCGGCCGCGCACAAAATCAACCGGGAACACCCGGATTTGCCGCGCAAGGTACTCGCGGGCCGACTGCATGAGCTTGCGTTGCGCGAGTTTGACGAAGACGACGTCCCCAACGAGGCGACAATTCTGCGCCGGCTTGGAAGCATTCTGGGGGACACCATCGCGCAGGGCGCGCAGACCTCTTCTGCCATGCAGGGCATGCGGGCAAACCTGCGCCAGAAGGAAACGAACCGGCATGAGGGACAAGAGCATGAGCGGGATCGATAACGTTCATCACGCGGAGGCTAGCCATTCCTAGCCATTCATGGCTAGGACAATTACCAAGGGCGACTATCTTCGGACCGACCGCTCACTGAGCACTCTCAGCCGTCCCTGGTCAGCTGTGAGGGAGCACAGGCTCGCCTCTCACTCCCAATCAAGCTGTTCAGCTCGCACATCATGCATCTGGGCTTCGCACTCGTAATCATCGGCGATGCGTTCAAGGAGTGCGGCCATCCTGGGCCACTCAAGCTCAACCGCTTTCGCATAAGCTCTGTAGCGCGCGGCTTCGGTGCGCTCCAGTTCACCGCCATCCCGCAGACCCCGAGTCGTAACGCCCCGGCGGTTGTAGATGCCAATGGCGAACCCGCTTTCGATATCAGAGTTTCTCATGTTCTCGATCAGGTCACGGACGGCTCTCTGTGGCCATGCCCCATCGGGATCGGGCGTAGAAGCCGACAGCACTTCCCCGATCTTCTGATTGACAATACCTTCCCGGCCAGCCTCAACAGCTAGAAGGCGCGCGCGGCGTACCCAGCCGGAAAGCGCCTCGAAATCGATCCTTCCCTGATCGTCGCTGCCCGGCACCCTGTCCCACAGCCGAAGCAGCGTGTAGGCTTGCAAGCCAATATTCTCGGCATCTTCAGGATCACCAAGCGCCTTCTCTACGACTTTGCTCTCTTCGCTGGGCCTGTATATCCTTTTCATGATGTCGATGAAGAACTCCGGGCGCGTGGCTAACGCCTTGAGCAACACGATGGGCTGCCGTTCGGAGTATTCGAGCACACGAAGATAGGCCCATTCGATTCGCATCAGATCTTCTTCATCAGCATCCTGACGACTATCGAGCGATTTCAGGATCTCGACAGCGTAATGCTGGAACATGACGGCGTCATTGCCCGCAGCCTTGCGGGAAGCCGCTGAGTCTCCCGGGGCCTGCTTCAGGGTGTCGATGAGCAACCGTGTCGGCAATCCCGGTTGCAGGTGTTGACCGAGAAGGTCAATTGCGTGGTGTGCACGCTTCACGGCATTCAGCTTCCCTGCCGCAAAAGCGATATCGTCAGCGCTGCCTTCGATCCAGAGTACCGGAATGTCGCGCCAGTACTGATCGTCGATATCTGGTCCAAGCGATTCAGCGAGTCGCCAGCCCCATCGCTGTTGAGGAAGCGCCTTGAGCAGCGTGAGTACCGAAGCGCGCCCCCACGCTTCCGCATTCGCACGCAAGACAAGCGCCGGCGCCCAGGACTGCCCTCTTTCCCGCACGCAGGCGCGGACAAGTCCATAAGCGAGATCGTGAAGTCTTGGGCCTTGTTGCCTGAGCGCCCTCTCGATAATCATCTCCTGATCATCATCCGGAATCCCGGTCTGCCGAAGCGCTTCACCGATGTACCCGGGTTCGTCCGTCTGTCCTGCAAGCGCAAACACTGCGTCGAGGCCCCCTGTCTGATACAGCTCCAGAACAACCCGCTGGCGCTCCTTCAGGAGCTCATTGCGCGCTTCTGTCCAGCCGGCCTTGCGCAGTTTCGGCAATCGCGCGTCGCTTCGAAATAGCCAGGCATGCCGCGCCGCAGGATCAACAGGGGCCAGGGCATCATAGATCTCTTCAAGCTCTTCCAGTTCCGCGGGTTCCATGGCCCAGCCTGCATCCTGATGGGAGCGATGCCGCGAGATCAGGGACCTGAGCTGCGTCCGCACCCTGTCGTGTCCGTCCGACATCTTCAGCCTTGGCGCAATTTCTCGAAGTCTGGCAATGGCAGCACTCGGATCGGGACCCAGATCTGGAATCCTGTAGATCAACTCACACCACCGATCCGCATCTTCGCCTGCATCCTCGATCACGCGGGCGGACACTTCATTCGCAGTTTTACGGATCATCGGAACCGTGACGGACTCTTTCTCCCATTCGGAAAAGTCCAGCCATCTGGGCTGAGGCGCTGGCGAGACGTAATCATGGCTCTTTGGAAGGATCTGCAGAAGAAGCCTCCACGATGCTTCCGGGTGCCTGGTGCGCAGGCTGTCGAGAACGGTCAGCCGCTCACGATAGCGCACGAACGTCTGAGGCGACCATGGCAGGAATATTGAACGGAGACTGTTGCCAGGCCGGTTCCCTGACCGGCCGCCCGGATCGATCTCGTCGAGGCGCGCCAGCAGGTGTGCCACCCGGCTGATGTACTTCGGCGACCAGGCAAGGGTTTCCATTGCCCAGAGAAGGTCCGGCAGCTTCTCACTTCCAAACAGCGGGTCTTCGTCAACGCCTAACAGGGCCAGGATCGGAGGGTTGTTCCGCGACAGGCTTTCGTCCAGCATGTCCAGGAACGTCTCTGGAGCCGCCTCCGCAAGAATGCGGAAGTCGTTTGCAAGGGACCACCATCGCTCTTCGGTCGCATCCTTGAGCAAGGCCCGCACAATCTTCTGCGCCCGGCGCTCACCATCAGGCGACGTTGTCACCCGATCGGCAAACCTTGCGAGCAGAACAAGGGTCTCCCCTAGCCCGCGACGCAGCGATGGCGAATGAGCGGGCAGCTTTCCGTCGATCCCGGCCATCCAGCGCTCATCGGGCTCCAACTCGAACCTTGGATCGGTCGCACCCAGAACGTCGACCACAGCGGACAGGAAGGCGTCGAGATCGCTGGCACTCAGATACTTCGCAAGCAGGAACCACGCATCCCGCCGGGATGCGATCTTCCACGTTTCCCCGATCTTGCGCAAAGGACTGTCGAGGGCGCTGACATACCGCGCAAGGGATTGGGAAAGCTCCCGATAAGGTGCCCCACTGAGTTGTTCGAGCACCCGCTTGTCGGCTTCGCTCTCTTCGCTCCACCCTCCCGCGAGCAGAGCCGCCAGAAGCGAACGCGGGGGCGTTTCTCGTGCCCAGCCCGGAAGTCGTCCGGATACGGAAGGGATCATACGGCGCAGAACAGCAAGGCTGCGCGCCGCGTCTCGTGCCAGCACTTCGGCTTGATCGCGAACGATCCCCATTCCGATCAAGCCCGACGTAATTCCCTCCCGAGATGGGCGCGGCAATGTTGTGACGTCGCCCCATGCGTGCTCTCCGTCACTGTAGGCCATGAGTACGAAGTGACCGGCACGGGCGATCCTCTGGGCAAGGCCCGGATCGGGGTCGAGCAGGATGATGATCAACGGGTCCGCGCCGTCGCTCAGACTGCGAGCGGTATCCGCGTTTGTGGCGATAACTGAGCGCGAGAGGTAGTGGGCGGCGACATCCGGAGGCAGGGTCCTAAGCGTGGCGAAGGCGAAGGCGGCTGCCTCATCGGCCGTCTCCGCTTGCAATGCCATCACGGATGGCTCCCCGCGCAGCCACTGCAGGAGGCCCGCTGCCTCCTTGTCCCGATCTGCAAGGACAAGGTCTTCGGAGAGCGGCCAGCGCGTTGCCAGCGACCATTCTTCCCAGATCTCTTCCAGCAAGTGGGCGCCCTGCGGACGTTTCCCCATATGCACGGCCAGCCAGAGCCCAACGGACGGATGCCGTTCAATCCAGTTGACGAGATCAGTGGCGTCGTAGGCCCTTACGTCCTTCCATACCTTCTCTCCCCGGCGCTCCTTCGCCCAGACGTCCTTCCGGGCCCATGTCCGCGGCGTCACGAAGACAAAGGTCGACCCGGCAGGGTCCAATGGCTCGGGCTGAGGCGTCCTCTTATCGTACTCCTCCTGCGCCTTTTTCAGAATCGCATTGCGCTGGACGCCGAGCTCCCATCCCGAATGCCCCGAAGGCACATATCCCACCTTCTGCTCGGAATAGACGAGGCCGTCCCAGCCGGGCAGCTGGATACTTTCGCCAGCGGGGAATTGTATGTGCTCTGACGGGCCAATCGTCGCCGCGATCAACTTGTGCAGCAGCATCGGGAAAGTGCCTTGCGCGTCGCGTCGCGCGGCCCACTGCTCGAGGTCTGTTGCATCGACAAGCCGCGCGCCACAGCCCTTGGCGGCCCCTTTGAGCGCAGGGATTGGCGGGCCAATCACGGCGCCGCCCGGAAGAAAGCTCACGCCTGCGTCCACAAGCGCCTTGCGAATGGCGGCGGTATTGTTGGGCACTGGCTGGCGGACACCGCGCTCGAAGTCCGCGACCGTTGATTGCGCGACATTAGCTGCCTTTGCGAGGTCCTGCTGCGACCAGGCCAGCAAGGCCCGGGCGGCGCGCACCTGCTGCAGCGTCAGATCAGCGGGGTCCGAATTGGGCTTGATATCGCTCATGTCATATTATTTATATGACATGATATGAACTTTTCAAGAACGCGCCGCCAGAATTACATTATGCATATACTTTCCGCTATTTGCCGACATTATATAATGCATCATGCCTGATCAGGACTCTCCCATTGTAGCCCGAGCGCTGGCGGTTGCCGAACAGCGCGGGATAGCCCGCGCCCGGGATTTCGCCGCCGCAGGCATCGCTCCGGCATACGTTTCGAAGCTTTGCGCCGAAGGCCGGCTGATGCGTCTCGGCCGAGGACTCTACCAGCTTCCGGAAGCCGCTGGGAGTGACGCCAATCACAATCTGGCAGAAGCTGCCAGAATGGTGCCGACAGGTGTGATCTGCCTACTGTCTGCAACAAGGTTCCATGGTCTCACCACCCAGGTCCCGAACGCTGTGTGGATACTCATTCCGCACAAGGCCCGCACGCCGCAGGCCCGAGAGCTTCGCCTCGAAATCGTCCGCACGAACTCCCTCAGGGCCATGACAGATGGAATCGTTGAAGCGGACATCGAGGGCGTGACGGTTCCGGTCACCTCCCCGGCCCGGACGGTGGCCGACTGTTTCAAGTATCGACGGCGCGTAGGCCTGGACGTCGCGATCGAAGCGCTGCAGGACGCGCTGCGACAGCGGCTCTGCTCCCCGGACGATCTGATGCGCTTCGCTGAACAGAATCGGGTAGGATCGATCATGAAGCCCTACATTGAGGCCCTGACGACGTGACAAAGAATGTTCCCGCCTCGATCCGAGCAAAACTGCTCGCGCTCTCCAAAAGCGAAGGCACCGACTTCCAGCGAACCCTCGTGCGCTACGGGATTGAACGCGTTCTCTATCGATTGTCCCGGCATCAGGCGCGGTCGCGGTTCATCCTGAAGGGTGCCATGCTGTTCACGGCCTGGCCGGAGTCGGCGCCGAGGCCAACCGGCGATCTCGACCTGCTTGGACAAGGGTCACCCGACCCGGAAACCATGTCCGCCCTCTTTGCCGACATCTGCGGCATCGAGGCACCCGAGGACGGGCTTTCCTTCGATTCCGAAGGTATCCGCGCAGAGAGACTGCGCGAAGACGAGGAATACCAAGGCCTGAAAATCACGCTCCTCGCCCGCCTCGACCGCGCCGAAATCCCCTTCAAGATCGACATTGGCTTCGGCGATGCCGTTCACCCTGATCCAGCCGAACTCGAATTTCCGACCTTGCTCAGGGACATGCCCGCACCCGTGATTTCTGCGTATCCACCCGCCACGGTGGTCGCAGAAAAATTCGAAGCCATGGTCCGCTTTGGCCTCTCGAACGGCCGACTGAAGGACTATTACGATATCCGCGAAATCGCGCGGACATTCGGTTTCTCGCGCGCGGAGCTGGTGCTGGCCATCAACGGAACATTTGATCGCCGCAACACTGGACGTCCAACAGAAATCCCGATTGGCCTTACGAGCGAGTTCACCGGGCGCAAAGACAAGCAGGATCTCTGGAGAGCCTTTATTCACCGTTCCGCTCCTCACGAGGCAGGCCTCTCTATTGAAGAGGTAGCAGCCGAGCTGGCCGGGTTTCTAGGCCCGGTCATCCTTCAACTCGCGACTCCCGAAAGCGCTGTTGGGACCTGGTCGCCGCTTCAAGGCTGGCAGCCTTGAGACAAACCGACTGACAAATCCTCCGTCTTCCCCATAAACCGGACTGCCTTGCAGGTGCACACAGCGCTCTGCTGCAGCAACAGCAAGCGATTCAACCATTCCTCGCAGTGAAATGTAATCGCCATACACAGACCTTGTGTACGCTTTCCCGACATCAAATTCGCAGCAACTGCGGGCGCTTCAGAACAGATCGCCCTGCGATCTGTCAGCATCGAAGGTGCATGGGGTGCGACACCCTCTCCTCCGACGATTTAGCAATGCATATCCTAGCCAGGGCATTCGTCGCTATGTCTGGAGTTCACCCTGTACGGCAATAAATAACGCATTCGTGCGGTCTCGCCCTAGCTATCAAAATGACTTCAAAATCCCGCAAGCAGTCGTTAGCGGGCCGATTTCGAGTAACCAGGCGTTTCCAACGGCTTTTGCGGCGCGCATGTCATTGCGAGATTGGCGCCAACCGCTAGATAGGAATCATGAACAATGATCAAATCGAACGCTGTGGAATACATTTGGTCGGCTTGGCCGCCGGTGACATAGGGGTGATCTTCAGGGAACTTCCGACGTCAGATCAGGGGATCGATGGGCAGTTAGAATTAACTGACGATGAGGGAAACGCCACTGGACGTCTCATTGCCGTTCAAGTGAAAGCCGGACAAAGCTTCTTTCACGAAGAAACCAAGGACGCATTCATCTTTCGGCCTTCAGATAGGCATCGAAATCTTTGGATGAATCATTCACTGCCCGTTATAGTTGTATTGTGTGATCCCATAACGAAACGGTGCTATTGGGAACTGGTTACCAAAGAGACTTGTCGATCTACTGGTAGCGGTTGGCGATTAGACATTCCGAAAATTCAGACTCTGGGTTCTGTTCAGCGGCTGGAAGAAATTGCTGCTCCTGTAGCTGCCGCATCCGACTTCACCGTGGCCAACACTGATGATGTAAGTACCGGTCTTGCACGGCGAATATCGCTGGATGTTATTGTTCATCCGACATCTAGGGGCTTAAGCAAAATACAGCTCGCCTCAATAGTGCGCAAAGCTGTAATCATTGGGCGGATGACTGATTACTCGCGTGATGAAATCTCAGCTGCTGCGCACTTTGGGAAAGAAGCGGACATGGTTTCGGGTTTCATTTATCTGCGTGAAATCGATCGTCCAACCGCTCAATGGGTTTGCAGGTTCCAATGGACTTCAAACGCGATTAACGAACAAGCTAGATATCAAGGTGTCCCGGGCCAAGTCGACAGTGACGGCTTGGTAATCGACTGGCAACTTGAACGTCCGCTTGCAACATATCTCGACGAGCAACGGCGAAGCAAAGGTGAGTATCTGAAACTAGTTGACGATTTAGTGAGTAAGGTTCCCGCCATTATTCAAAAGCTTGAGGCTTTTCATGCGGATGGGTGTCCAGGTCGAGATGCGCATTTGATTGCTAAACTTAGTCTAGATTTCGAAGAATCTTGGTCTGATAGCAAATCGCCTCCTTCGGAATGCATACGATTAGACCAAGCTATTGGCGAAATCTTGGCCTTGATTGGGAACCTCAGATACTTGTGGGGCGAAAACTCAACATACTCGCGTGCAAACGCAGAGCGCCAATCGCGTCAACTTGCGTCTGACCTCAACAGTGTGTTGCAAGACATCGGCTTTCTGCGACGTGAAGCACGCTAAGCCCGTCAAGCATGGTATCCGCCTGTGCCATTGCAGCCGTTCAGATGCGGGGCTCCTCCGGAAATTTTTTGCCGAAGGAAGTCATAGCCCAACCGGTGCCAGACGTCTGGATTGCGGCCTAAGTTCGGTCATTCCGGCTGGCTCGCTGATCGATCAAAATCCGACAAAAAATCGCTACGCCTTGTGGCCAGAGCTGGTCGACTCCTGTCGTCCGCATAGGGATCTACCCCCCTGTGCGGCAACTTCCGTTGCTGGCACTCTCTTCACATGCTGAACAGTCAACGTACCGTGTACGTGCGCATCTTCCCAGCTGATCGTCACCCAGCTGATCGATCTGGGATGCTGAATTTCGATCCGTCCTGGGCGGTATTTCGCTGCCGCGAGCACAGGATATCGCTCTCGGTCGAGGGGCTCGAGCAGGAGCACGAAAAAGAAGCCGAGGATGCTCACCTCAAGTGCAACTATCGCATCCCCGCCGCCTGCCGTCTCGACCCAAGGCACCAGCTGGAAGCGTGAATGGTTGAGCATGAGATCGCCCTCATTCATCATGCAGTAGAGCCCCGCCCCAGTCGGCCAGGTGGCTGGGGTGTCGAGCATTGCGATGAGTGAACTATCTTGGGCAAAAGCGCCGGAGAGCCGCTCTTCTCCTCTTGCCAAGTTTCCGGACACTGCCAGCGCCTTGGCTGTCTTCAATACCCATCGTTCTAGGTCGTGACCAGACACGAGTGAATGGCGAGGTTCGCCGGCATCCTCTTCCAGAAAGGCTTTGAGCGACCCGAACAGATGCTTCGCGGCACCGTCGATTGGGCTCAACGAGCTGTTGTGCTTAGTGCATAGGCAGTTCGCACGCAGCGCATTCGCGCCCAATACCCGGACCTCGCCTGGCGGCAGCCAGGGCACCCCTGCGATCGAGAACTCACCGTTCCCTTGAAGCACCTGCATGACGGATTGCGAGATCAGGTGCTCCCCGGAGATGGGTGCGACGCATGATCCAAGTTCGTGCATGTAACACCGCTCGACCACCGCAGCCGCTGGTAAATCTCGCAGCCCGAGTGAGGCGGGTCGCCGATGCCAGTTTCGACCATCGAAACAGCACTTTCGCGCAACCTCGTTCGACCCGCACGGACACGGGCCTGTGAGCACCGCCTCCCTCTTCCGCTTTGCTTCCCCCATGCTGCCCCCGAGCGTCTTGGCTTAATTTGTAATGTGAACGAGTGGCTGCTTTTGGGCTGCTCACTTCGCGATTTGACCGCCCGACACATCGGTGCATCCCGCCGGACAGTCTTCCGTAACATAAATGACTGCTCTTGTCAGATTGCGACGTTCGCGCCGCCAAAAACCAACGTCGCAATCAGGCCAAATACTGTCGGTACAATCACCAGCTCTGAATACCGCGCATCAATGTATCCGCGCTTGAGCAATTCAAACAGCCGCCGGTCATGCTTCGTCTCACGCGGCCAAGCTGTGATCAGGTTCGGGTCGATCTGCTCTGCAAGGGAGCGTAGGAATTTTATGCTATACGTTGATGGCGAGTAATTCGTCTCCACAAGGAGCAGGCAAGTATAGGCGCGCTCCACGGCCTGGTGAAATGTGAATGCTGCGTCACGCAGGTTGCCTATCGTTTGCGACAGTCATGCCGATGGCGGTGGCCACAATACCGGCGACATCATTTGCCGCCTGCCGGGCTATGTCATTGGCAAGATGCGCATACCGTTGCGTGGTCGAAACATCCTTATGGCCCAGCAGCGCCTCGATCACGGGAAGCGACAGACCTGCTGAAATGCCAAAACTTGCAAAGCTGTGCCGCAGGTCGTGCAGCCAGATATCTTCCAGCTCCGCCTCTTTGCGGACGTCCCGCCAGACCTTGCCGATGCCCTGTTAGGGAGTCTGCCTGGTCTCCGATGGAAACACTCAGATCCGGTTTACCCGGGGCCACCGGCTCAGGAAATCCAGCGCCACCGAGGAAAGCGGCCGGATCGAGCGGCCCGTCT
>ERZ795053.6711-NODE-6711-length-11353-cov-9.207116_pt1 | contig 11353 bp, 11 predicted proteins | sample MGYA00375137_ERZ795053 | MGnify/ENA primary metagenome ERZ795053 (study PRJEB30182, sample SAMN05720284) | activated sludge metagenome | isolation source: Anaerobic digester | place: Hong Kong | collected 2014-12-17 ... | reverse complement strand
AGCAGGCGGTCCATCGCCGCCTCGCGCTTGACCAGGGTCTCGGCGACGGTGACGTAGTAGCCGCCGGCGGGCAGCTCGCGATACAGGCGCAAGGCGCGGATCGGTTCGCCCGCATGCACGAGGTCGCGGTACAGCGGCCGCGTGGAGGGCGGGCGCGACGGCTGCGGCGTGTCGCGGCCGACCGGGGAGTAGGGCACCGGCAAGGCGGACGCCGCATCGCTGTCGTCGAGCAGCGGCAGGGCCGCGTCGCCGCCGAGCAGGCGTCCGCCGAGGTCGCGCACGCGGAAGTAGATGCGATCCTGGGTGTCGCTGCGCAGCACCGCCTCGACCTCGGACGACAGGCTCAGGCTGAGCCCGTCGGCTTGCGGGTGCACGTGGGTGGCGATCGCGTGGGCGAGGTTGAGCAGGTTGTGGTCGTAGGCGTCGCCGACCATGCCCTTGGCGGTGCCGTAGGCGACCGCGCCGGCGATCGCGAGCAGCAGGCCGGTGGGTGCCGCGAGGCTGCTGAGGAGCTTACGCCGGAGGCTGGTCGGCACCTTCGCGGCGCTCCTTGCTGCGTTCGAGCCGGTAGCCGAAGCCGCGCACGGTGCGGATCAGCAGCCCGGCGGCCTCCATGCGCGGGCGCAGGCGCGAGATGCACACCTCGAGCGCGTTGCCGCTGCCGTCGCCCTGCAGATTCTCGCGCGTGACCGTGCGGCCGTCGGCGCGCACAAGCGCCTCCAGCACCTCCCACTCGCGTCCGCTCAGCGCCATCGGCGCGCCGTCGAGCTCGGCCAGGCGGCCGTCGAGATCGAGGACCAGCGCGCCGAAGGCCAGCCGCGCGCCGGCGCCGCCGCCACGGCGCTGCACCGCGCGCATGCGCGCGCTCAGCTCGGCGAGCTCGAAGGGCTTCACCAGGTAATCGTCGGCGCCGAGGTCGAGGCCGTAGATGCGGTCGTCGAGCGCGTCGCGCGCGGTGATCACGATCACCGGCATGCGCTGGCCACGCTTGCGGATGCGGCGCACCAGCTCGTAGCCGCCGAGGCCGGGCAGGCCGACGTCGAGCAGGACGAAGTCGTAGCCGTCGTCCTGCAGTCGGCGGTCGGCGCGCATGCCGTCGTCTTCCACCTCGACCTCGTCGCCCTGGCCGCGCAGGAACTCGGCGATGCCCTCCGCGAGCGCGGGGTCGTCCTCGACCAGCAAAAGTCTCATCTGTCTTCCTCCATGGCGGACCCTGCGGGCGGACCCCCTGTCCGCCACGGCGCCGGATGCGACCGGCGGGTCCTGCGGCTCGAATCGTATCCCGGTGCGAGCGCGCTTGCATCGCCGCGCACGCCGCGGCGTATGATCCCACTGTCGATCGCCCTCTGCCGGGCCTGCGCCCGGCCCGCCGCCATGTCGGACCTGCTGCCGCTCGATGCCGAACAGATCGAAGCCTTCCTGATCGCGACCGGAATCGGCCTGCTGATCGGGCTGGAGCGCGAGCGCGTGCCCTCGGCGCGCGCCGGCCTGCGCACCTTCGGCCTGGTCGGCATGCTCGGCGCGCTGGTGGCCATGCTCGGCGAACAGCTCGGCAGCCCCGCACCCTTCGTCGCCGGCCTGGTGCTGGTCGGCCTCACCATCATCGCCGCGTATCTGCGCCACCCCGATCCGTCCGATCCCGGCACCACCTCGGTGGCAGCGCTGGTGCTGTGCTACTGCCTGGGGGCGGCGAGCTGGCTGGGCCATGCGCAGGTCGCGGTCATGCTCGCGGTGGCGACCACCGTGCTGCTCTACTTCAAGGCCCAGTTGCGCGGCATGGCGACGCGGCTGGAGGCGCGCGACTGGATCTCCATCCTGCAGTTCGGCGTGCTCTCGCTGGTCATCCTGCCGATGCTGCCGGACGAGGAGATGGGCCCGTACGGCGCGCTCAACCCGCGCCAGATCTGGTGGATGGTGGTGCTGATCGCCGGGGTCGGGCTTGCCGGCTACACTGCGCTGCAGGTCGCCGGGGTGCGCTATGGCGCAGCCTTCGTCGGCGTCTTCGGCGGCCTGGCCTCGAGCACCGCGACCACGCTGCTGTATGCCCGCCAGGCGCGCGCGCTGCCCGCGGCGGGCGCGATGGCCGCGCTGGTGATCGTGATCGCCAATCTGGTGATGGTGCTGCGGGTGGGGGTGATCGCCGCCTTGGTCGCGCCCGGGGTCGCCGCGACCTTGCTGCGCGTGATCGTGCCGGCCCTGGCGCTCGGCGCGCTGGGTGCGCTGTGGCTATGGCGCCAGCTCGCGGAGCGCGCCGAGACGGTGCTGCCGACCACCGGCAACCCGACCGAGCTCAAGACCGCGCTCGGCTTCGGCGCGGCCTACGCGCTGGTGCTGCTGGCCGCGGCGTGGCTGTCCGACTTCGCCGGCAACCGCGGCCTGTACGTGCTTGCCTTCGTGTCCGGGCTCACCGACGTCGACGCGATCACGCTGTCCAGCCTGCGCCTGTACGCGCTCGAACGTCTCGAGCTGGTCGCCACGGTCACCGCGGTCGGCATCGCCATGCTCGCCAACCTCGCCTTCAAGCTCGGCCTCGCCGCGGCGATCGGCGGCCGCGCCCTCGCGCTGCGCGCCGCCGCCGGCATGGCCAGCGTCGCGCTCGGCCTGCTCGCCGGCCTGGCCTGGGTGGGACTCGGCTAGTCCGCGAATGACTTTCGCCCCTGACGCCTCACGCCTAACGCCCCGAACAATGCCCCCCCGAGGCCGCCTGGCCGCTGCCGAGCGCGATCGGCGGCGGCTCCACGCGGATGTTGCTGCTGCTCGCGGTGTCGAGCACCAGCAGGCCGAGGGCGACCAGCCAGAAGATGGCGAAGCCGGTGCGGAAGAGTCTTTCCTTGTCCATGTCTTCCTCCTCACGCCCCGACGCGGCGGCGGATGCGCACGCCAACGATGGAGCCGGCGAACGCGAGCGCGAACCACACCCAGCCATGCAGACTGGCCGAGGCGATGCCGCCCAGGTAGGCGCCGACGTTGCAGCCGAAGGCCATGCGCGCGCTGTAGCCCATCACCAGCCCGGCCACCGCTGCGGCCGCCAGCCGACGCCCCGAGGGCATGCTGAGCTTTGGTGCGCCGTTCCAGCGCGAGGCGGCGATCGCGCCGTAGATCAGGCCGATGTTGGTCACCGAGGTGACGTCGGCGAGGATGGGCTCGACCAGGCGCTGCGCATGCGGCGCGATGCCCCAGAAGGCGTCCCCGGAGAGATCCCAGCCGAGCGCGGAGACCGCCTTCGCGCCCCACACGCCCATGCCGTACACGATGCCCCAGGGCTGGCCGGCGACGACCAGGTGGGCCAGGTAGAGCACGGCCAGCAGCAGCGCGCCGAGCCACCAGCGCGTGGCCCAGCGCGGCTGCGCGGGCCTGGCGGCGGCGACGAAGCTGGCGGTGCCGGTGCGTACCAGCTGCTGCGTGACCGCCTGCGGCGAGGCTTGCGCTTGGCCTTCCGTGTTGCCCCTGGCGCGTCCGGCCAGCCAGGCCACCAGGCCGCAGGCGGCCACGGTGAGCGCGAGCGCGGTCGGCCAGCCGAAGGCGAGCAGGTCCACCGCCGGCAGGCCGCCGAGCTCGATCCAGGCGGGCTGGTGCGAAGCGCCGAGGAAGCTGCCGAAGGCGAAGGTGGGCAGCACCACGAAGGACAGCGGCGAGCCGCCGCCGGCCTTGTACAACGTGCCCGAGCCGCAGCCGTCGGCGAGCTGCATCGCGGCGCCGAACAGGAAGGCGCCGAGCACCAGGCTGATCGTCAGCGGCGCCACCGCGCCGACCAGCTCGCCACCGCTGCCGGCGAGCAGCGGCAGGGTCAGCGCTGCGGCGAGCACCATCAGCAGCATCTGCGCCCACAGCCCCTGCGGGTCGCGGCGCTCGATGAGGTCGCGCCAGCCGGTGGTGAAGCCGAAGCGCGCGCCCTGCAGCACGGCGCCGAAGCCGATGCCGAGCAGTGCGAGCAGCCCCTGGCGCAGACCGGCCGCCAGCGTCACCGCGAGCACGCCCGCGAGTGCGCCGAAGACCAGCAGGAAACGGGAGAACCAGCGCATCTTCGCGTCCGCCTTACTTGTCGAGCGCGCGCTTGGCGTCCTGCATCAGCGCGCTCAGGCGCGAAGGCTGGTTGTCCATCGGCAGGTCGGACTGGCTCCACTCCACGACCGAGGACGGATACAGCTTGACCGACTTGTTGCCGGCGATCTCCGACATCACGAACCAGTTGGTCGCTGCCCAGTGGCCGGTGTTGCAGAAGGACACTGCGGGCGCTGCGGCGGCGCCGGACTGCGCGACCAGGGCCTTGAGCTCGCTCGCCGGCTTGAGCGTGGTGCCACCCTGCGGGAAGAACTGCGCGTTGTCGAAGGACTTGGCGCCCGGCAGCGTGCCGTAGCGCGCGGCGGCGTCGGTGCGCGTCTCGCCGGCGAAGAACCTGGGCGGGCGGGCGTCGACCAGCAGCGGAGCGTTGCCGGCCTTGACCGTGGCGGCGAGCTCCTCGCTGGTGACCACCTGCTCCTGGTCGTAGCGGTAGCTGAACTGGCTGGGCGTGACCTGCGGCGCCGCGGTCTCGAGCGCGCCGCCGGCGGCCTGCCAGGCCTTGGTGCCGCCGTCGAGGATGGACAGGCGGGTGAGGCCGCCGACCTTGAGCGTCCAGTACACGCGCGCCGCGGCGCCGAAGTCGGTGTGGTCGCTGCCGGCATGCACCACGACCACGTGGGTGTCGCGGTCGACGCCGGCGGCCTGCAGGAGCTGGGTCAGCGCGGCTTCGGAGGGCAGCTGGCCGGGATTCTCCTTCGGCCCGCGGTACTTGCCGTAGGGGGTGTTCACCGCGCCGGGCACGTGGCCGGCGGCGTAGTCCTTGTCGGCGCGGATGTCGAGCACGCGCACGCCGGGCTGGCCGATCAGGGCCTTGAGTTCGGCGGCCTGCAGCAGCGGAGCGGGTGCGGCGGCCTGCGCCGAGGGGGCTGCGGGGGCATGTTCGGCGGTGCTGGCGAAGGCCGGCGCGGCGAGGCCGAGGCTGGCGACAAGGGCGATGGCCAGGGGCAGGGGGGCGAGTTTCTTCAGCATGATCGTGTCGTCCGTCGTATGCGTTTGCTGGGGGGTGGTGCGCCGGACTGCGCGGCGCTGCCATGACGCGCTGCAGAATACGGGAAAGCTGAAATACTCAGAAGGTCTGTCGGAGAAAATGTTTATAACTTTGAAGAATTAAATAGGCGGGCGTGTCGGCATAGAACTCCATGCGCGAGCGATGATCACAAGGAAGTGGGGCCCTCCGGCCCCGGAACAGGGAACCCGCTTGAACCATCTCTCGATCAGCTTGCGCATCCTTGCCGTCCTGCTGCTGCTTTCGGTAGGGCTCAGCCTCGCCAACGATCCCCGCCCGACGGTTGCTGGCGGGCAGGGCGGCTGGCGTGGTGCACCGCGCCACTCCGCAGGGATCGCACCCGACCCGGCGCGCTTCGCGGACACGGCGATCGTGCAGGTGTATGCCGCGGCCACCTATGGCTGGCGCGGCTACTTTGCGGTGCATCCGTGGATCATCTACAAGCGTGCCGGCGAGACCGCCTACACGCGCTACGACGTGATCGGCTGGGGGCGTGGCAACGTGGTGCGGCGCAACCACGCGTTGCCTGACGGGCTGTGGTTCGGGGCCATGCCGCGCGTGCTGGTGGAGCATCGTGGCGAGGGCGTGGAGGCGATGATCGGGCAGATCGAGGCCGCGGTGGCGAGCTACCCCTATGCGGATACGTACCGCAGCTACCCGGGCCCGAACAGCAACACCTTCCTCGCCCACATCGGCCGCGAGGTGCCGTCGCTACGGCTGGATCTGCCGGCGAACGCGATCGGGAAGGACTACCGTCCGCTCGAGCGCCCGGTCGGCCTGTCGCCTTCGGGGTCGGGCTTGCAGGTCTCGCTGCTCGGCCTGCTGGGCCTGAGCCTGGGGGTGGAGGAGGGCATCGAGCTGAATGTCCTCGGCCTCAATTTCGGCCTCGATCTCAATCGCCCGGGACTGCGCCTGCCCGCGATCGGCCGACTCGGCTTCGATGATGCGCTGGTGTCCGAGCGCAACGCTGCCAGCGTGCCTTGATGCCGCCAAGGCGATCGCGAAGCGTCGGATGCGCTCCTGCCTTTGCCGCGTCCTGCTCGGGTGCGTGCCCCCGCGGCCTCACGACGCGTTGCCGGCCCCCCTCTCGCCCTTCGCCGCCAGGTAGATGCCCACCAGCAGCAGGCTGAAGCCGACGAACTGCAGCGGCGCGAAGCCCTCACCGAAGATGAGGAAGGCCAGCAGGGCGCTGCCGACCGGCTCGCCGAGCGTGACCACCGCGACGAACGTGGCCGACACGTAGCGCAGCGACCAGTTGTAGGCAGTGTGGCCGAGCAGCTGCGGACCGAGCGCCATCGCCAGCAATACCAGCCAGGCGGTCTTCGACAGCGTGAACAGCTCCACGCCACCCGCGCCGCTGGCCGCGAACAGGAACAGCGCGGCGGCGCCGTAGGCGAGCCAGATGTAGGCCGGCAGACCCAGCCCGGCGCGCAGGCGGCGACCGATCAGCAGGTAGGCGGAGAAGCACCAGCTGCCGATCAGCGCCAGCAGGTTGCCGAGCATGGGATTGCTGCCGGCGCTGGCGCTCTGGCTGTCGCTCCAGAAGATGAACAGGCTGCCGGCGAAGGACAGCGCGATGCCGCCGATCATCATCTTCGTCGGCGTCTCGCGGAAGATCAGGAAGGAGGCCAGGCCGATCCACAGCGGGTTGGTGGTGACGAGCGCGGTGCTCGAGGCGACCGAGGTGTATTCGAGCGAGCTGATCCAGGTGGCGAAATGCAGCGCGAGGAAGAAGCCGGCGGCGAGCGCCATGCCGATCTGCCGGCGGGTGAGGCGGGCGAGCTCGTGGCGCGACTGCAGGAGGGCGACCGGGGTGATGATCAGCGCGGCGAAGCCGAGCCGCCAGGTGGCGACCGCGAGCGAACTGACGCCTTCGGCCTGGGCGAGGCGGGCGAAGATGGCGCCGAAGGAGATCGCGGCGAGACCGATGCCGAGGACGACGAAGGGGAGCCAGCGGGCGGGTTGGGGGGAGTGGGACATCGGGAGGTGGGTGAGATGACGGGTGAATGAGAAGCGGGCGGTCAGAGGATAGCGTGGGGCTTCGAGTCGGTCGGGCGCCTGGGGTTGAAGGAGGCGCGGCTTCGATCGGTCGGGCGCGTGGGGGTGAGGGATGTGCGGCTACGGTTCGGCCGGGCGGCGAGGCGGGTGGCGCCGCCTGCATTCGCGGCCTGCGGCTGCCCTCGGCGAAAGGCGGCGCGGGGGCGGCGACGCAAACTCGGCGCTGCGCGCCTCGGACATGCGTCGCCTTGTTTCCCCCGCGCCGCCTTTCGCCTCGGCGCTCATGAAGTTGGCGCCACCCGCCTCGCCGCCCGGCCTTGCGCAGGGGGCGTTTGGCTGCCGATTATCGCCTCTTAGGCGTGGCCGCCCTCCAGGTAGGCGGCGCGTACCTCGGGACTGGCCAGCAGTTCGGCGCCGGTGCCGGCGAGGGTGATCTCGCCGTGCTGCAGCACATAGCCGCGGTCGGCCACGCGCAGGGCCTGGTTGGCGTTCTGCTCGACGAGCAGGATGGTCATGCCGTGGTCGCGGTTGAGCTCCCTGACGATCTGGAAGATCTTGCGGATGTAGATCGGCGCCAGGCCGAGCGAGGGCTCGTCGAGCAGCAGCAGCTTGGGGCGGCTCATCAGCGCGCGGCCGATCGCCAGCATCTGCTGCTCGCCGCCCGACAGCGTACCGGCGCGCTGGGTCTGGCGTTCCTCGAGGATCGGGAACATCGCGAACACGCGCGCGGTGTCGGCGGCGTAGTTGGCGGGGTCGGCGTGGGCGGTGCCCATCTGCAGGTTCTCGGTCACCGTCATGCGCGGGAAGATGCGCCGGCCTTCGGGCACCAGGGCGATGCCGCGGCGGGCGATCTCGTGCGTGTGCACGCGGGTGATGTCCTCGCCGTCGAAGACGATGCGCCCGGCGCTGGCCTTGGGGTTGCCGAACAGGCTCATCATCAGCGTCGACTTGCCGGCGCCGTTGGCGCCGATCAGGGTGACGATCTCGCCGACCTGGACCTCGACGTCGATGCCGCGCAGCGCGTGGATGTGGCCGTAATGGGCGTGGACGCCCTCCATCTTGAGCATCATGCCGCGGCCCCTCCCTTCACTTCTTCTTCCTCGTCCTCGTCCTCGCCCAGGTAGGCCTTGATCACCTGCGGGTCGTGCTTGACCTGCGCCGGCGTGCCCTCGGCGATCTTGCGCCCGTAGCTGATCACGCCGATGTGGTCGGACACGTTCATCACCACGCTCATGTCGTGCTCGATCAGCAGGATGGCGATGCCGAGCTCGCCGCACAGGTAGAGCAGCAGCTCGTTCAACTCCGCCGACTCGCGCGGGTTGAGGCCGGCGGCGGGCTCGTCCAGGCACAGCAGCACGGGGTCGACGCACAGCGCGCGTGCGATTTCGATGCGGCGCTGGATGCCGTAGGGCAGGTCGCCGGCGGCGTCGTCGGCGAGGTGGGTGAGCTTGAGGCGCGCTAGCCACATCGCCGCGCGCTCGATCGCCTGCCGCTCCGCCTCGCGGTAGCCGGGCAGCTTGAAGAGGCCGGCGATGGAGAACTTGGACGCGCGCTGCAGCACGTTGTGCTGGGCGACGATCAGGTTCTCCAGCACCGTCATCTTTGGGAACAGGCGGATGTTCTGGAAGGTGCGCACCACCTGGGCGTCGCGCGCGACGCGGTGGCTGGGCAGCGCCTCCAGGCGCATCTCGCCGCGGCGCGGGTGAGCCAGGCGCAGCGTGCCGGTGGTCGGCTTGTAGAAGCCGGTCAGGCAGTTGAACAGCGTGGTCTTGCCGGCGCCGTTGGGGCCGATGATGCCGGTGATCCTGCCGGCCGGCACCTCGAGCGAGAGGTCGTCGATCGCGGTGAGGCCGCCGAAGCGCATGGTCAGGTTGCGTACCGACAGCAGGGTGGCGGGCGTGTTCATCGCGCAGCCTCCTGGGTCGCAGCGGTCTTGTCGAGCGCGTTCAGGCGCACCGTCGGTTCGCGGTGGGCGAGCAGGCCGCCCGGACGCCACACCATGATCAGCACCATCGCCAGGCCGAACAGCAGCATGCGGTACTCGGCGAAGTTGCGCCCGAACTCGGGGATCAGCACCAGCAGCGTGGCCGCCAGCACCACGCCCATCTGCGAGCCCATGCCGCCGAGCACGACGATGGCGAGGATGATCGCCGACTCGGTGAATACGAAGCTCTCGGGCGAGATGAAGCCCTGGCGTGCGGCGAAGAACACCCCGGCGAAGCCGCCCAGCATGGCGCCGATGGCGAAGGCCGAGAGCTTGATGTTGGTGGTGTTCATGCCCATCGCCTGGCAGGCGATCTCGTCCTCGCGCAGCGCCTCCCAGGCGCGGCCCACCGGCAGCTTGCGCAGGCGCGACACGAAGGCGTGGGTGAGCAGGGCCAGCACCAGGATCAGGTAGTAGAGGAAGATCAGCCGGTGCATCGGCGAGAACTCCAGCCCGAAGAAGCCGGCGAAGGTCTGGCTGCCTTCCGGCGCGCTGCGGGTGAAGTCGAGGCCGAAGAAGCTCGGGCGCGGGATCGAGCTGATGCCGTTGGGCCCGCCGGAGAACTCGGTCCAGTTCACCAGGATGATGCGGATGATCTCGCCGAAGCCGAGCGTGACGATGGCGAGGTAGTCGCCGCGCAGGCGCAGGATCGGGTAGCCGAGCAGGATGCCGAAGGTCGCCGCCATCGCGCCCGAGACCGGCAGTGCCTCCCAGAAGCTCCAGCCGAACTGGGTCGACAGCAGCGCGTAGGAGTAGGCGCCCACCGCGTAGAAGGCGACGTAGCCGAGGTCCAGCAGACCGGCGAGGCCGACCACGACGTTGAGGCCCCATCCGAGCATCACGTAGATCAGCACCGTGGTGGCGGTGTCGACCACGTAGCGGTTGTCGGAGAACAGGATCGGCAGCGCGATCGAGGCGCCGAGCGCGACCCAGCCGAGCACGTTCACCACGCGCTGTGCGCCATGGGCACGGTCGGCGGCGGTGGCAGTGCTGGCACGGTCGCGCTCCTGCTTGCGGTTGCGCGCCTGGTCGATCGCCCAGCGCAGCAGCAGGCGGCCTGCGAATACCGCGGCGACGGCCGCGGCGAGCAGGCCGAAGCGGGTCTCCACCCCCAGCCGGCCGCCCACGTCCACCGTGGTGAGGCCGACCAGCGGGATACCCAGGATGAGGCCGACGAAGGCCACCCAGCCGGCGTCGCGCAGGCGCTCGGCAGGCGTCATCGCGTGACGCGCAAAGACGACGGCGCTCATCAGACCTTCTCCACTTCAGGCCGGCCGAGCAGGCCGGAGGGGCGCAGCATCAGCACCAGGCACAGGATGCCGAAGGTGGCGACGTCCTTGTATTCGGCCCACAGGTAGGCGGCCCAGAAGGACTCGATGAGGCCGATCAGCAGGCCGCCGAGCATGGCCCCCGGCAGCGAGCCGATGCCGCCCAGCACCGCCGCGGTGAAGGCCTTGATGCCGGCGAGGAAGCCGATGAAGAAATCGACCACGCCGTAGTACACCGTGACCATCACCCCGGCCACCGCGGCCAGCGCCGCGCCGAGCATGAAGGTGAAGGAGATCGTGCGATCCACATTGACCCCGAGCAGCGAGGCCATGGTGCGGTCCTGCTCGCAGGCGCGCTGCTGGCGACCGAAGGGGGTCTGCGTGATCATCCAGGTGAAGGCTGTCATCAGGATCACCGTGGTGACGATGATCAGCATCTGGCTCCAGCCGATCTGCACCGTGAAGCCCGGCGCGTCCCAAAGCACGATGCCGCCTTCCAGCACCGGCGGGATGGGCTTCACGCGCGCGCCCTGGGTGAGTTGCACGCTGTTCTGCAGGAAGATCGACATGCCGATCGCCGAGATCAGCGGCGCCAGCCGGGTCGAGCCGCGCAGCGGGCGGTAGGCGGTGCGCTCGACCGCCCAGCCATAGGCCGAGGTGAAGAAGATCGACACGATCAGCACGAAGGTCAGCGCGAGCGGGATCGAGGTGACGTCGGCGGCGGCGAGGATCGTGAAGGCAGTGACCGCGATGAACGCGCTCACCATGAAGATGTCGCCATGGGCGAAGTTGATCATGCCGATGATGCCGTACACCATCGTGTAGCCGATGGCGATCAGGCCGTACATGGCGCCGAGCGTGAGCCCGTTGATCAGTTGCTGGAGTGCATAGGCCACGATGTCTCCTGCTGTGGCGGTGCGGATGGCGCGGACCCCGCAAGGGGGCCGTGCCCTGTAGGAGCGGCGGAAGCCGCGATCAGGCGCTGGATCACGCGCGGTCGCTCGCGGATGGCCCGCTCGCGTCGCCCTCTCGGCG
>ERZ795053.6710-NODE-6710-length-11354-cov-18.182671_pt1 | contig 11354 bp, 8 predicted proteins | sample MGYA00375137_ERZ795053 | MGnify/ENA primary metagenome ERZ795053 (study PRJEB30182, sample SAMN05720284) | activated sludge metagenome | isolation source: Anaerobic digester | place: Hong Kong | collected 2014-12-17 ... | reverse complement strand
GATCTCAATGCAGTTCCCCGCCCGAGTAAGCACGAAGAAAGGGTTATTCAGTTCATGGTTGACTATGGCAACCGCCTGGGTCTTCCAACCATGAAAGATGCAGTGGGTAATGTGATCATCAAAAAACCGGCAAGTCAGGGTATGGAAAACAGACAAACGGTCATTCTCCAGAGTCATCTTGATATGGTGCACCAGAAGAACAACGATACGGTGTTTGACTTTTCTACAGAAGGTATCAAAATGAAGATCAACGGCGACTGGGTGGAAGCTGAAGGTACCACACTCGGTGCAGACAACGGTATAGGCGTTTCTGCCATCATGGCCATTCTGGAGTCCACAGATATTCCGCATCCTGCCATCGAAGCCCTGTTCACCATTGACGAAGAAACAGGTATGACCGGAGCAATGGGATTGAAGGGCGGACTACTGGACGGTCACATCCTCCTGAATCTCGATACCGAAGATGATGATGAACTCACCATCGGCTGTGCAGGAGGTATTGATATCACCGCAACAGCAACTTATGAAGAAGCAACAGCCCCGGCAGGCTGGACATGGTTCACCATGAGCGTAAAAGGATTGACCGGCGGACACAGTGGCATGGACATTCACCGCGGCCGCGGAAATGCCAACAAGCTCATGAACAGGCTGCTTGCAGGACTAGAGAAAGAACATTGCATCCGCATTGCTTCCATCGACGGTGGCGGACTGCGCAATGCCATTCCCAGGGAGAGTGTAGCTGTATTTGGTGCAGAAGCACATCGCTCTGATGGAGTGCTAAGTTTCATCACCGAGCAGTCAGCCATTTTGAAACAAGAGTATGCTACTACTGATCCATCCATTGATGTGATCATTACAGAAACCTCTGCACCATCAAATGTGTTGTCGGCAACTTTTCAGTCGCTGGTACTGAAAGCTATTTATGCATGTCCTGTAGGAATCTATCGTATGAGTCCCGATATTGAAGATCTCGTGCAGACTTCCAATAACCTGGCGAGGGTGGAGATCAAAGACGGTCATGCCTCATTGCTTTGTTTGTGTCGCAGTTCAGTGGATTCTGAAAAGTATGATATGGCACAGGCCATTACATCAGCTCTTGAACTGGCGGGTTGTGAAGTAAAACTGGAAGGCGGATATCCCGGATGGGCTCCCGCTCCCCACTCAGCCATTGTCACATTGATGTCAGATCTCTACAGTGAGTTGTTTGATGGTAAGGCACATGTGAACGCCTGTCATGCAGGTCTGGAATGCGGCATCCTCGGAACCAATTATCCCGGTGTGGACATGATCAGCTTTGGTCCGAACATCCGCGGAGCGCATTCGCCCGACGAAAAAGTGCAGATCTCCAGTGTACAGAAATTCTGGAAATACCTGTTGGCTACACTGGAGAGGATACCGGAAAAAGCATCATGAAAATGAATAAGAGTAAGTGGACCCTGCTGGTCCTGGTCATGCTGTTCATGCTGCCTCAGGCCAAAGGTCAACAGGCAGGTCTCGGTATGTTTCGTCCTGCCTGGTTTGAGCAGCCTGTACTGTATCTGTATGGCCCTGTGGAGTACAACAAGACCTCGCAGGACCATACTCCGGTTGACTCCATAGTGTTTCAGGTAGAAGATGGAGGTGGAGTAAACATCATCTCCGCCCCACCATATCTGGTTCCGGAACACCTGAAACTGGACTATGATGTGCTGTGGTTCCGGGTGATCGGTATAACAGGCGGGTTTCTGGAAGTGATCGTTAATTCCACAAATGGTCAGACAGCCTATATCAGGAAGGATCAGGGAAGTTTTCTGTACTGGCCGGAATTTCTAACTACTATTTCAACAGTGGAGCCTGTAGCGGGAAACCCACTGCGCATCAAACCTCTTGATCATGCCTCAGAAGTGGAAACTGAGTTCGCTTTTCTGCATGCTGTTGCTGCCCGTGATGAATGGTTGATGGTAGAGTTGCTTGACAGTGATCTGAATAAGATCAGCACGGCCTGGCTAAAATGGCGAAACAGTGAAAGAATGCTCCTTACCTGGTCGCTTTTTATGTAGGTATTTGTCCACCGCAATGCCTATTTTAGAGTTGTGGGTGTTCTCTGCAGATCTGTCCTCCTGACCTGGCTGATACTGGCTGTCAATCACAACGCTTTCACGCAGTTTCATGAAGTGCGCTTCAGGCATATTGGTATTGAAGATGGCCTGTCTCAAAGTTCTGTCAATACCATCTACCAGGATAGCAGAGGTTTTATTTGGATAGGCACACAGGATGGCCTGAATCGTTTTGATGGTACCGATTTTACCATATATCGCACAGGGCTGAATGACCACGCTATTTGCGGAAACTATATCTATGACATTCTGGAAAGAGAAGACGCAGAAATGTGGGTGGCAACTTTCGGCGGGGGGCTCATCAGGATAGATCAGCGAACGCAGCAGATCGATTGCTTCAGCCAGTCTGAGGGTAACCTGCCCAGTAACAGAATCTTTTCAATAGCGGAAGATGATCAGCAAATTCTTTGGTTGGGAAGTAATGAAGGACTGATCAGGTTTGATCCCAAAGAAAAAACTTCAGAGGTCTTGTTTCACAGCCGGATGAATTTCATTGGAAGTGTAGAATGGATCCATGACAGACTTTGGATCGGCGGCGATTCTGGTTTGATCGTACTGGATCCGGTAACTCGAAAAAGCGATGAGAACTGGATAGACCTGGTGGGTCATACCGGAACTGTCAGTACCATTGCCGCCAGTGGCGATACGGTCATGCTGGCTTGTCAGGAAGGACTGTTCTGTATCAATACCAGAACCGGAATCAAGTCTGAGATCAGCTTTCCGGATCACCTGCCTAAAGGAATCATTCAATCTGTCTGCAGAATCCACAACGGGAACTGGTTGATAGCCACCGGTAACGGGCTTTTTGAATGGCACCCTGTCAGAGGAATTATTAATACGTATTATAGTAATGTGTCAGACCCTGCCAGCCTCAGCAACAACAATGTAATAGCCGTCTGTCAGTCTGAAGACCAGGTTGTGTGGGTGGGCACCAGGAACGGATTATCAGTCATTGAAAATCCGGAGCCGGCTATAAGACTCGTCAGAAGTATTCCCGGCGAGTCAGGCCTGCAATCAAGACAGGTTAATGCCTTTGCAGCTTATAATGATACCCTTGTCTGGGCCGGAACTAGCAACGGGCTTCATCTGATTGACATGGAACAGGAACTGGTGACTCCGTGGAATAGCAGCTCTTCAAATGCCTATATGTCTTTTCCTGTTGAGATACTGAGTTTGTATCGCGATGAGGAGGGTGTAATATGGGTAGGAACCAAACAGGACGGTGTGTACCGCCTGACTGGCAGTGCTGTTCAGCCGGTGCTGCAAAAGATCTCTGTTCCGGGAGCTGAGCGGTTATCTGTTCACTGCATACGGAAAGATCCAACAGGCAGGCTCTGGCTGGGAACATCTGCAAAAGGTCTCTGGCGTGTAGATCCGGATGGATCAGCTCCTGTCATTTATTCTTATCAGGAAGATGGCACAGGGCTTAGTCATACTTATGTATTCTGTCTGGAAGCTGATACCAGAGATCGGATGTGGATAGGCACCCCCACGGGCGGGGTGAATGTACTTGATACAAGATCAGAAAAGATCTGGCATATTCAGAATGATCCGGAAGAACCCGGGTCTCTGAGTAATGACATCATATTATCTTTCTATACAGATGATCGGGGCTATTTGTGGGTGGGAACCGTTGATGGATTGAACCGCACCGAACTCCCGCTTACAGAAATAACTGCCGACCTGCTTGACAGGGGAAAAGTGCGTTTTAGAAAATATGGAAGAAACGAAGGTTTACCCAATGAAGTGGTTTATGGTATGCTGGATGATGGTGCAGGCTCTCTCTGGATGTCAACAAATCGGGGCATTGCCGTCTTTCATATGGCCGATGAAAAAGTGTCTGCTGTTATCACCCCGGCCGATGGTTTACAGAACAACGAATTCAATCAGAACGCTTTTTATCTTACTTCAAATGGCACTATGTTCTTTGGTGGTGTGGAAGGAATGAATTTTTTTGAACCCGGGAAGGTATTTTCAGGTAAGGATGCCTTACAGGTGGTTCTGACCAATGTGGCATTGTTCAATGAAACAGTTCCTGTGGGTGGAAATGGACTGTATGGCCTCCACCTGGAAAATGATATTGGTTTTATGGATGAGCTGGAACTTTCCTACAAACATGACATGGTGACCTTTCACTATGCGGCTTTGTCATTCAAAAGACCTGAACAAACAGTGTACCGATACAAGCTGGAAGGTTTTGACAAAAAATGGGTGTATGCAGATGATGGTCGTTCAGCTACTTATACAAACCTCAAACCCGGGAAGTATAGTTTTCTTGTAGAAGCAGCAGGCCCTGATCTGAACTGGTCAGGCACCTCTATAAAAGTCATGGTTGGCACTCCGCCCTGGCTCACCTGGTATGCCACTTTGTTTTATTTGCTGCTAGCTGCAGGACTGATCTATACCTATACAAGATTGCGCATTCGGGCCGAAACCAGAAAACTGCTGCAACAACAAGAAGTGGCCAATGCACGGATAGAAGAGCGTGAATTATACCGAAAAAAAAGTGCAGCTGATTTTCATGATGAAGCCGGGAAATTCATTACCAAGATCAATCTGTTTGCTGAAATGGCAGGTAAAGAAGCTGCACAGGAAGAAAAACTATCCGGTTTCATTCAGAAGATCAGAGAGAATACCCTTGAACTGGGCACCAATATGCGTGACTTTTTATGGTCAATGGATGTGCGGATGGACAATCTGTATGACCTCGTTGATCGTATGCGTGATGCCGGCGAATTGATGCTGACCGAAACAGGTATCATGTTCAGAGCTGAAGGGCTGGATCCGGAGTTTAAGAACGTGCCGCTTTCTCAGGAAATGCGCAGGGTTTGCCTCCAGCTGTTCAAAGAGGCCTTTCTCAATACTGCCAGACATTCCGGAGCTACCAAAGCAGTTTTAAAAGTAACTCTTTCCGGACAGCAGCTGCAAGTCTTATATCAGGACAACGGAACAGGAATAGTTCTGAATGAAGCAGCAAAGAAAGGGCACTACGGATTGAAACTGATGCAGGAAAGAGCAGAAAAGATCGGTGGTTCGCTTCAAATTGAAAGCCCTGAAAAGGGAGGCACACTGGTAACCCTGGATGTTAAAATACCACAGATGGGTGATACAGAATGAAATTCTGTCACCTTACTTTTATACCACATGGACATACAGGAGAGTATTCGGGTAGCGATCGTGGAAGACGAACAGGAGATCAGAGAACTGCTGGAGCAGATCATTGACCTGTCGCCGGGATTCAGCTGCAAAAGAACGTTTTCCTCCTGCGAAGATGCCCTGCCCGGGTTGATAGCTGATCCTCCTGATGTGGTATTGATGGATATCAACCTGCCGGGAATGGATGGAATTTCAGGCACAGGAAAGCTCACCGAACAGATACCTGAACTGAATATCATCATGCTTACCATTCAGGAAGACCCTGATCTCATTTACCAGTCTCTGTGTGCCGGCGCCACAGGCTATCTGCTGAAAGATACACCTCCGGTCAAACTGCTGCAGGCCATTGAAGAGGTCAGACAGGGCGGGTCTCCAATGTCTCCTTCCATTGCACGCAAGGTTACCATGTCTTTTAGACCGGCTGTCAACTATGACCTCTCTGACAGAGAAAAGGAAATTCTGACCCGGCTCACACAGGGTGAAAACTACCAGGTCATAGCAGCAGAACTCTTCATAAGTGGTCATACGGTCAGAACCCATATCAGAAACATCTACCGCAAACTGCAGGTCAACACAAGAGGCGAGGCTGTTTCCACCGCATTGCGCAATAAGATCGTTTAAAATACCTCATATGTGCGATTGACCGGGCATCCTTCCGGCCATAGTTTTGCATTGTAATTTATTTCATATCTAAAACACAATGCAATGAAAACATCCGGACTTCTAACATTACTTTTTGCATTTGTTGCGCTGGCGGCTGCCTGCAATAAAGAGCAGGAACCAGATCCAAACAACAACAATAACAACAATAATAACGGGGGCAACAACCCGCCCACTGAAACAATGCTGAGCTGCAAAACAGATGGTGCAGACTGGCAATCTGATACGACCAATGTCGTTGCGGTCATGGTAGAAGTGGCCGGAACCAAAACCCTTACCATCAGTGGTGAAGCAGCCGACGGGTCTTCTCTGGTATTGTCCATCTCACTATGGACAGGGGTGGAAGGGAGTTTTCCTACCAGCCTGATGAGTTTTACCAACTACGTGGCAATGGCCTATACAGATACCTCCGATGAAGCATTCTCTGCTCCAAACATCAACAATGCCGCCGCAACAGGTACCCTGACCATCACCTACTGGGATGAAGAAAAAGTGAGCGGCTCCTTCTCTTTTACAGGTGGGCAGGATGATACATCAGATACGATGACCATCTCTGAAGGTTCCTTTAGTGTAACCCAGGTAAATTGAGAAAAATGAAAAGAGCAAACACCTTACTTCTGGTTTTGTGGGCACTCGTTCCCACCGCCGGAATCATGGCGCAACCGGTTATCGGTTTGTCCAATATGCCGCAGGTTGGTGATTCGGTCATCATTGCGCTCAGTAACCAGCCTGTTGCACCCGGAACTGCCGGAGCAGACCAGACCTGGGATATGACCTGGATATCAGCAGCAGAAGAACAATACTTCGTCTATGAAGATCCTGCTGTTACCCCATGGGCCGACCTGTTTGATGACGCTACCATTTGTGGTCGCTCCTGGGAAGACTACTACAGCTACTACCATATTGACGCCACAGGTGTGGCTGCTGTTGGATATGCCGGAGTTATAGGTCTGTCTGATACATTTACCATGGACTATTCAGACAGTGAATTGTTTATCCCGTTGGATTATTCCTTCGGCGATTCACATGCTGATGACTTCGCAGGAACCAGCACCGCTGCCGGTTTTTCCCTGCCCTTTACCGGCGATGTGGACTTCGAGGCAGACGGTTATGGTACGCTGATCCTGCCAACAGGTACATATGAAAACGTTGTTCGATACCATTTCTTCAGAACACAGGAGATCACCTTCGGCACTACCACCACCACAACAAAGGAACAATGGGCCTGGGTATCTTCTGACTATCGTTTCTGGCTGCTGCTTATGGAAGAGAACTTTGACGGCTTCAGCACCACCCCTCTTATCTGGTATGATAAGGCACCCCTGCCTGCCGTACCGGTGGCAATTGGATCAGCTGAAAATTATTCTGTCAGATTGTTTCCTAACCCTGTTTCAGCACAACAGTCACTGTCTTTTGAATGGAATGAACAAAGCAATGCGGTCCTTACACTTACAGATCTCCATGGCCGCAAAGTCTGGCAGAGAAATATGGAACTGAAACCCGGCATGCAATCACTTTCTTTTGACGGACAGGTTGACGCTGGTTGCTACCTGTTGCAAATTGCAACAGAAAAAGCGGATCATGTTACCAGGCTGATCGTGAGCGAATAAACATACAATACCTGCCATGCAGGCATTTACCCGGATGTAGCCGGATCTCATGCAGGTCCGGCTGCATCTTGTTTTATACCTCCTGTATGGAGTATATTAGCAGATGATTCAAAAATTATCCAGTCTCTTTGTTTGGTTGCTGGCCGGACTCATACAGACCGCATCTGCACAATTCAATCACCTCTGGTCCTACTCGCATTACTCCAACAATAATGACGAGATAAAAGCCATTGCTGCGCATGATTCAGGTACTGTTGTTACTGCCGGGTCATTTATTAATACCTGCATATTTGATGGAGATGGACCCTCTCTGAACCTGACCTCTGCAGGTGGAAAAGATGTCAGCCTGGCAAGCTATCAGGCTGATGGTACACTCAACTTTGTGATCGGTTTCGGGGGAAGCTCAGATGATGTTGCAGCTGATGTGGTGTTGGATGCCGATGGTAATATCTATGTGACCGGTTCCTTCCAGAACAGCATGGATGTTGATCCGGGTGCCGGCGAATTCATTCTGGAAGCATCAGGCCTCAACGATGTTTTCCTGATCAAATACAACGCCCTCGGAGAACTGGTCTGGGCACATCGTTTTGGAGAAGATTTTACAGACGATGGTAAAGAGCTGGTGCTGGGCGACGATGGTTTTCTGTATATGTCGGGTGGTTACCGCATTGAAATGAAATTTGCAGGCGTAGCAGATTCCATTACACTGTCCAATCCCGGATTTACCACTGATGTGTTTCTTGCAAAGTTCAACCTGGATGGTGAAGCCGTCTGGGCAAGATCTTTCGGCGGTGGAGGGTCTGACTTCGTGGATGGTCTTGCTTACTGGAATGATATGCTTTTCCTCACCGGCGATTTTACAACCACCATAGATCTGGATGCTTCAGCAGCCGTTGATAACCATAGCAGCAATGGCCTGAATGACGTATTCCTCTGTGCCTATGACACCGATGGCGATTACCTCTGGGGGCATACCTTCGGTGGATCTTCTGCAGATTTTGGTCATGATCTTGCTACCGATAATGATGGCAATATCTATATGACCGGCAACTTCAACAATACGATCAATTTCAGTTCTACAGGTGGTTCTCTGGAGCTCACCTCTGCTCTGCAAAGCGATATGTTCCTGGCGGCCTATACAGCCTTCGGCGATGATCTCTGGGCCATACGTGCAGGCGGAAGTGATGCAGAAGAGGGATATGCAGTAGCTGTATCGGCATCAGGTCCGGTGGTAACAGGAACATTCGGCTCAACCGTAGATTTTGATCCCGGTCCCGGTACATGGGAGCAAACATCAGCCGGGTTCTACGATATCTACCTCGTACAGTACGATTTTGACGGTGCATTGATCGAAGCCGGAAATATGGGCTCTCCCTATTCCGATTATGGTCATGTGCTGACCATGGCACCAAATGGAGATATCCTGACAGGAGGAAGAATGCAGTCGCCACTGGACATTGATCCCGGGCCAGGTGAAATACTCTTGTACGGAAACACCGGATTTGACGGATACATTGCACGGTACAATACATGTATCTCATATTTCCTGGAAGAGTCAGCTACCATTTGCGCCGGCGAGACCTATGATTTTCATGGTACTGTTCTGAGCGAAGCAGGAGAATATGTGGCCTCATTCACCACCGTTGATGGCTGTGATTCTACCTTTGAACTTTCTCTTGTTATTCATGATATTGATATAACCATTACTTCAGATGATACAGTACTCAATGCTGTATATTCACCAGATTATTCCTATCAGTGGCTGGATTGTAATGATGGTATGACACCTGTTGAAGGTGCTACAGAAGCCGTTTTCTCCGCCACTGAATCAGGTAGCTATGCTGTAGAGATCACATGGGGGCCTTGCTCAGAGATCTCAGCATGTGTTACCGTTGATATAGAAGAGCCTGTCGGATTCTCAGAAGAATTGCACGCAGACTGGTTGCTGTGGAATGGCCTGAACAACTGGATCATCAGCAGCGATCAGCCGGCACAGGTTCAGGTATTTGATATGCAGGGACAAGCAGTGTACAACAGCACGATCAACGGAACAACAGAGTTATCTACCGGTCAGCTTGCAGCTGGATGGTATATCCTCAAATACAGCACAGATCTCTATCAGGACAGCAGGAAGATACTGGTGTATTAACCTTACTGCTTGATATAGATCGTACCGGCATTTCCTGCGGTCAGCATATAGATGCCGGCAGGCAGCGAACGGATATCCATCTGTTCATCTGCCGAATTTCCGGTCATGACCAGGCGACCGCTAAGGTCTTTTACCAGCACCGGAATAGGGCTGTTCTTGCCGGGAAATTCCAGGACGAAAAGTCCGTTTCCCGGGTTGGGATACACCAGTAATTCTTCAGGATGTGCATCACTTTCGTCCAGGCCTGTCAGCAATTCCAGGCTGTACTGGCTGAAGAAGCGCCAGATCTCTGCACTGGCATTGATGTCTTTATTCGTGCTGCCGCTGGCAGGTAATAACAAAATGGTACCTGGCCAGGTATGTCCTCCGTTGATCACCTTGAAGTGTTCTACAGAGACACCGTTATCACCACCAGACCATATGTAGTGTTCTACTGTACTGCCATCGCCCGGGTCTGTATCCGGTATCTCGGTAAACTCCGGTGTCGTGTTGCAATTGTTATAGGATATCCAGTAGTCCAGCAGTTCATCTATCGGCAGAAAATCACCACTGCCTGCATAAGGAACTGTGGCATCAGCAGTGCCGTGTATCTCCATGACAGGGGTTGGGTGGGAAGGACTGCAGTAATCGAAGTGATCAGTATCCATAGTACCTGTAACCGAAGCGATGGCTGCAATGCGGTCGCTCAGCTGACAGGCCAGTTCATAGCTCATGAATCCTCCGTTGCTCATACCGGTAGAGTAGATCCTGTTCTGGTCGATATTATATTCGGCAGAGATACTGTCCAGCAGATCGCTGATAAAGGCCACATCATCCACACCGGTGCCGAAAGCATTGAAGGTGTTCCAGTGCTGAAATCCCAACACATCCTGGGTGCCATCTGGCAGCAGAATGAGGAAGTTCGCAGTATCGGCTATCGGGCGGAATTCACCATAGAATATCTGTTGAAACGCATAGGAACCATAGCCGTGCAGATTCAGTACCAGGGGCCTGGGTTCACTGCCATCATAGGCAGCCGGCACATACAGGTAATACTGGCGGCTCTGTCCGCCGGAATGGATGCTGTCAATGACAGTGGTCTGGGCACCAACAGAAACGGAAGCCAACAACAGGATGCAGGAGAGAAATTTCATGGGATAAATATACACATGAAAAAAGCGGGCTATGCCCGCTTTTCAAATCCAAAGATTTGGTAGTAAGATCCAATAGCTAATTAGCTAATTATTCAGAACCTTTCGTATGCGCTGAAGTGAAAGCCTGCCTCAATTGCGGCATTCTCATCACTGTCAGAACCGTGCACGGCATTTTCGCCAATACTGGTAGCATACATTTTACGGATGGTACCGTCGGCAGCTTCAGCCGGGTTGGTGGCACCGATCAGCTTGCGGAAATCTTCCACTGCATTGTCTTTCACCAGCACAGCAGCAACGATCGGACCGCTGCTCATGAAGTCCACCAGCTCGCCGTAGAACGGACGCTCTTTGTGAACCGCATAGAATGCACCGGCCACTTCGCGGGTCATCCGGGTGTATTTCATAGCCTGGATGCGGAATCCGGCTTCGTTGATCATCTTCAGAATACCGCCGATGTGGTTGTTCTTCACCGCATCGGGCTTGATCATGGTCAATGTGATATTACCTGCCATTGTCGTTCAATTTTGGCCGCAAAGGTAGGGGATTTAGG
>ERZ795053.6709-NODE-6709-length-11356-cov-7.347757_pt1 | contig 11356 bp, 9 predicted proteins | sample MGYA00375137_ERZ795053 | MGnify/ENA primary metagenome ERZ795053 (study PRJEB30182, sample SAMN05720284) | activated sludge metagenome | isolation source: Anaerobic digester | place: Hong Kong | collected 2014-12-17 ... | reverse complement strand
CCCGCGCCCAATACGCGCTGTACTACCAAAACTGAGCGCTCTTTGGGGCGTCGGTTTACCATGCGCGCATGGGACACCTGCAGCACAATCGAGTACGCCGAACAAGCGGCAGTCCGTGGACAAACGTGGCTGAGGTGGGGCGACAAGGGTAGGTTTTCCTCATGTCTTCGCGCATGCCCGTCCCTACTGAAGTTGATCCGCGGGAGCGGTGGCGCTCGGTGCGGGGGCGCACTGTGGTGGTCACGGGCGCCAACTCCGGTCTCGGGTTGGCCGCGACCAAGCGGTTGGTCGCCGCTGGCGCAAATGTGATCATGGCCTGTCGCCGGGTCGAGACCGCACAAGCAGCCGCCGCCACGCTGGGTCACAGCGTGCGCATCGAGCAGGTCGACTTAGCCGATCAGGCATCGATCAAGGACTTCTCGCTGCGCTTGACCGAGCCGGTCGACGTCTTGATCAACAATGCCGGGGTGATGCAGCCGCCTCATCACCGCCAGACCACTGATGGTTTTGAGTTGATGTTTGGCACCAATCATTTGGGCCATTTCGCCTTGACTGGCCGGATCCTTCCCAATCTCCTCGCCACCCCATATCCGCGCGTCGTGACCATCTCTTCGGTCGCCCACAAGAGCGGCACGGCCAAGGTCTTGGCGGGCAATCCACCGCAGAGCTACAAGCCCTATCGCGGCTATTCACAGTCGAAGTTGGCCAACCTACTCTTCGCCACCGAGTTGGATCGCCGAGCCCGGGTGGCCGGGAGCCCCTTGATCTCGATGGCCGCCCACCCTGGCGTTGCCGCCACCAGCCTGGTCCGCGACCGGGAGGGCATGGGCGCTCGCTGGCTGGCCCGGCGGGTGGCCTCCCCGCTGATGCCCTATGTCTTCCACGGGCCAGACGAAGGCGCTCAGCCGATCCTTTACGCACTGGCCTTTGGAGACCCCGGCGGCTTCTATGGCCCCAAGCAGCTCTTCGAGTCGACCGGTCGGATTGGCAGGTCGAAGCGCTCACGCTTGGCTCAAGACCCCGAGCTCGCCAAGGCGCTGTGGCAGCAGTCGGAGACACAAACCGGCGTGGTCTTCAACCTCTGAAACCTCTGCTCTTTGCCCAAAGCCAATTTGGCAGGCAAAGTAGAGATATGCCTGAGCCAGCTGAACTCTCCTACGCCCAGTGCCGCGAACTGATTGGTTCGGGGGTGCTTGGCCGGGTGGCGTTCGCTGACGATCACGGCATCGCCGTACTCCCGGTCAACTACAGCATCGTCAACGAGGCGATCGTGTTTCGCACTTCGGCGTATTCGACCTTGGCCAGGCTGCCGGCCCACGAGACCAAGGGCGCCGCGGCGTCTTTCCAGGTCGATCACGTCGACTATGACACCAAGACCGGTTGGAGCGTGCTGGCTCGAGGCGCGACGGAAGTGATCGATGACGACGACGAGCTCGCGCACATCAAACGCACCTGGGATCCTGAGCCATGGGCTAGCGGACCCCGTCCGATCTACATCCGACTGCGTTTCAAGGAGTTGAGCGGACGTCGCTTGACCGCCCACTAGGTCAACAACTCGACCTGGCTATCTAGGTGCCCCTACGGGCTCTTCGACGGCCTGCTCCGCTTCGACTGGCTGCTCACTGTCGACCAAGGCCGCCCCCTCGACATCAACATGCGGCAAGATCTTGTCGAGCCACTCAGGCAGCCACCAGGCCCGATCACCGAGCAGGTGCATGGCAGCGGGCGTGAGGGTCAGTCTGACCACGAAGGCATCGACGAGTACGCCGATCGCCAACCCGAGCGCGATCGGCCGGCTCATCGTCATCGGAGTGTAGACGAAGCCACCGAAGACGGCGACCATGATCAGCCCAGCTGCCAAGACGACCTTGGCGCTGTGGGTGAAGCCTCGTTTGATCGCGGTAGCTGCGTTGGCACCATGCGAATAGGCCTCGTGCATGCCGGACACCAAAAACATCTGGTAGTCCATCGCCAGACCAAACAAGATGCCGATCAGCAGGGTTGGCATGAAACTGAACACCGGTCCGGTGCGGTGTACGTCGAACACCGGCGCCAGCCAGCCCCATTGGTAGACCGCGACGATCACGCCGAAGGAGGCTCCGACCGACAACAAGAAGCCAGCGGTGGCCAAGATCGGCACCACCACCGAGCGGAAGACGATCATCAGCAGGAGCAGGGACAGCCCCATGACGAGCGCGAGATAGGGGATCAGCGCGTCAGCGAGACGATCCGAGACCTCGATATTGGCAACGGTCGCGCCGGTGACCCCGACCTTGATGTCTTGGGCTGCGAAGGTCTTCTTCACCCCGTCACGGATCGCGTGCACGAGGGAGAGGGTCTGCTCAGAGGACGGCCCATCGGCTGAGACCACCTGGAAGGCCATCGTCTTACGGTCTTCGCTGACTCCCACGGGCACGACCTGCTCGGCACCAGGGATGGCCATGATCTCGCGCCCGATCGCAACCTGCTGCTCTGCTTCATCGTCTTTGGAGACTGGCTCGGGGAAGTCCGCAACCACCAGGATTGGGCCGTTGGCGCCCGCGCCGAAGGCCTTCTCGATCATCACATATGACTTGTACGCCGATGAGTTGGGCGACTCGTTGCCCCCATCGGGCAAGCCCAACCGCAGTTGGGATGACGGGATTGCGATCAGGCCCAGCAGCACCACCACGGCAGCCACCACGAAGGCAGCTCGCCTGGTGACGAAGCCAACCCAAGCCGAGGCAACTGGATGAGCTGCTTCAGCCGGATCTGCGGGTGCGGACCGCCGACGCTTTGACGCCGCCGCCGTGGTCAGGTCGGCGCCAGACTTCAGCGCTCGCCGCAGTCTGCGAGGCAGCACACGGAGTCCGACCAAAGACAACATTGCCGGAGTCAGGGTCAGTGACACAGCGACGGCCACACAGACCGTGATCGCCGCTAGGGCACCCATCTGGTTGAGCGAGGGGATCCGCGCAATCCCGAGGGCAGCCAGCGAGATCGTCACGGTCACTCCGGCGACTGCGACCGCGCTGCCGGCCGTGCCCATCGCCATCGCGATGTTGTGTCTGATCACCTCGCGGGTCGGCGTACGACCGGAGTCTTCGACCTCGTGGATCAACGTACGCCGGTGTCGGTTGACGATGAATAGGGAGTAGTCGATGCCGACTGCCAGACCAAGCATCGCGCCGAGCATCGGGGCCACCTGTTGCAGGCTGATCCAGTGGGTGAAGGCGAGGGCGCCGGTGAGCGCAAAGGCAACACTGGTGAAGGCCGAGGCCAAAGGCAGGCCAGCCAACAGGAAGGAGCCAAACATCAAGAAGAGCACGATCGCGGCCGCCAAGAGGCCCAAGGCCTCACCCAGACCGCCCATCTCATTGCTGTAGACGAGCTCTTGGCCGTATTCGATCTGCATGCCGTGCTTGTTGAGCTGGTCTCCGACCTTGGGCACTTGGGCCATTAGGTCGGTGTCGATCGCATTGGTGGAGTCGTGGAATCTGATCTGGATCAGCGCGGTACGACCGTCTTTGCTGACCAACCGCATGCCTGAAGTCATTGACGAAAGCTCTTCACCAACGGCCAACTGGTGCCAGCCATCAGCAAGCTTGGTCTTCGCATCGGCCAGCTTTGCTTCACCATCAGCGAGGGTCTGCTCCAGCTCGCGTTGACCTTGGATGCGGGCTTGCAGGGTTGGGTCGCTGGGGTTGGTGGCCTTGATCTTGGCGATATCAGCTTGCCCTTGGGCGACGAGCCAGCTGAGTTGCTTGAGCTTGAATTGACCGTCGTTGTATTGCTTCTTGGCCTTCTCCAACTCCGTGCGTCCGTCAGTCAGCTTGGTCGCTGATGAGTCGAGCTGGGCTTGGGCCGCGAAGGGGTCGATCACCTCTTTGACGATGTCGAGCTTTTCCCAGTCGGCGAAGGTCTGGGCAATGGCTTCGCGCTGGGCCTTGGTGAAGGGCTTGTCGCTCTGCACGACCGCCGTACCCGACCCGCCTGCGATCGCGGGGATGGTCTTGGAGAGGTGATCGAGCACCCGACCAAACTCGCTGCCTGGCACGGTGAAGGTGTTGACGGTCGGCTTCTGCAATGCCGTCATCGCGCCCCCGCTGGCGAGCACCGCCAGCAGCCACGCGAGTACGACGAGCACGGGTCGGCGCGCGGAGAACTGGCCAATCCTGAAGAGCAGTTTGGCCACAGTCCAACCCCTTGCAATCGACAACCATCGCAAACGCTAACTGAGAGTTAGCACGCTCGCCAACCTAGGCGACGCAGATCACAGGGTCAAGCCAGGTCGCGTACGGCGAGCGAGGCAAAGACCATGGCCGCCCCGAGGGGAGCGCCCGGGCCGGGGTAGACCTCGCGGAAAAGCGCGGCAGCGGAGTTTGACGACGCATACAGGCCGGGGATGACCGCGCCCGATTTGTTGAGCACTCGCCCGGCTACATCGGTGACGAAGCCGCCCTTGGTGCCCAGGTCGGAGAGCACGAATTTCGCTGCGTAGTACGGCGCCTGGTCGATCGGGGTGAGTGCCTTGTTGGGGCCGGTGCCGCCGCAGAAGAATCCGTCGTACTCGTCATTGCCGCGGCCGAACTCCTCATCGACTCCGCTCTCGCAATAGCCATTGAAGCGACCCACGCTCGCCACGACCGCCTCGGATGGCAGGCCAGCTGCCTGGGCCAGCTCCTCCAGGGTGTCGGCCTTGAGCCAGGTGCCGGCCGCCAGGTGATCGGCCGGTTCACCCTCTGGCATGGCGATGCCGGGCAGGTGGCCGCCGTCTTTGTCGTCGAAGACAAACCACGAAGGCACTCGGCCGGCCGACTTGGCCATTTCACGCCCGAATCGGTCATAGGGCAGACACTCGTTGGCATAGCGATTGCCGCTCGCGTCGAGCATTACGCCCGAGCGGATGCCGAGGGTGAAGGAGCCACTGCCGTCGGGGTGCAACAGGCCAGGGCAGAACCATCCCTGGCCGGTCCAATCAAGCGCCGCATCGAGGTCGGCTGCAAAGTCGATCCAGTCGCCGGTGTTGGCGCCCTTGGGTGCCATCGACCAGTCGCTGGCTCCGGGAGTCTCGTGCTCGGCCCGGGCCTGCGGATTGCCCTCGAAGCCACCGGCGGCGATGAGTACGCCGCCTCGCGCCCTGATCTCTTCCTCGCCCCCGCTCCCTTGGCCTGCACAGCGGACCCCAACCACTCGTCCGTCCTCGACGAGCAAACCGGTCACTGCGGTGCTGGTGCGGATCTCACCACCGTCTCGCAGGGTGATCGCGGCCAGACGGGCGATCAGAGCCTGTCCGCCATTGAGAGTACGACGACCAACCTCAGCGCCGAGGCGATCCATCTCCACGGGCGGCCGCAATGCCTTGGTGGCCGCTTCTGGCAACTCGTCGCGCTTGATCTTGCTGGGCTGGATGGAGCGCCCGAAGGGTACTCGGCCGGGAGCATCGAAGTACTCACTGAAGGGGATCCACTCCCACGCGAAGAGGTCGTCTGCCTGGAGCTCATCAACCAACTCCGGCGCGTGCGCCAAGAAGGCCTCGATGCGCGTCGGATCTGCCTCAGGCACGATCGCGTTGAGATACTCGCGAGCCCCCTCGGTGGAGTCTGGGAGATTGTTGGCCTGCTGGATCTGGGTGCCGGGCAGCCAGCAGGCGCCTCCGGAGTACGCCGATGTGCCCCCCAGCCAAGGGGTCTTCTCCAGCACCACGACCGACAGGCCCCGCTTTGCGGCTAGGGCGGCGCCAGTCATGGCGCCACCTCCGCTGCCGACGACGATGACGTCGTATTCAGTCATTGCTCGCTCCTCAGGCGCCGGCACCGGCCATTGGAGGTGCGGTCGGGTCGGCACCGGCTGCCCCCTGTTCGCGCCTCACATATTCTTCGATCGCCTCGATGTCATCGCTGGCGCGGGTGACCACGGTGAGCAGGTCGTTCATCGTGGAGACTTCTTCGACCTGCTCCTTGATGAACCACTGCATGAACTGCTCGGCGGCAAAGTCGTTTTCTTCGCGCGCGATCTTGGTGAGATTGAAGATCTGCTCCGAGACGCGCTTCTCCTGGGCCAAGGCGAGCTCGATCGGTGCGGTCACATCGGCGAAGTCGACGGTCGGCGCCTCAACACCAGGCATCCGCACGCTCGCGTCGGTGTCGAGGAGGAATTTCACCATCATCATCGCGTGGTCGCGCTCTTCAAGCGCCTGGGCGTAGAAGAAGGAGGCCATCTGGGGCATGGTCAGGTCGTCGTAATAGATCGCGCAGGCGACATATTGCTGGTGGGCGGCGAATTCATTGCCAATCTGGGCGTTGAGAGCCTCGACGAAGCGTGATGCGGTCACGGGGTGCCTCCTGGGTCAGGTCAGGCAGCCTTGATCTTGCCCGACTTCTTTGCACAAGCGGCCTTGAGCTCGGCCTTCTTGATCTTGACCTTGCCAGATTTGTTGGCCTTGCCAGTGATCGGGTCGAGTTTGACCAACTTGCGCTTGTGCACACCGTATCCGGTCGGCAGGTCGCCGTCCTTCAGCATCTGGATGGGGCAGCGGTTGCAGCGAGTCTTCGACTCGCAACACTCCATCTTGGGTAGCTTCAGCGTCTTGGCTTGCTTCTTTGATTTGCCCACCAGATCAAATTAACACGCACTTAGGCGAGCCTTACCTAATCAGTTGCAAATTGGCTGGCTATATCCACCGCCGGTCTAGTGAGGCTAATGTGCCGACATGTCCACCCCAGAGTCAGGATTAACCGCCAGCACTCGCGCAGGCTATGGCTTCGGTTCGGTCGCCACCGGCACCTTCGGCACCGTCCCCGGCCTGCTCCTGCTCCCCTATCTGACCGACACGCTCGGCATCGCGGCCGCCGTGGCCGGCGTGATCGTCTTTGCCCCCAAGGCCTGGGATGTCATCCTCAACCCGATCGCTGGGCGGATCAGCGACCGCTCCACCGACCCTCGCGGACCCCGGCGGCCCTTCTTGCTCAAGGCCGGCATCGCTCTGGCCCTGTGTTTTGCAGTGCTTTTCGCCGCCCCCGATCTCGGCTCCAAGCTGCTCAACGGCGGCTGGGTGCTGATCGCCTTCCTGGCTTGCGCAACGGCGTACGCCTTCTTCCAGGTGCCCTATGTCGCGATGCCCGCGGAGATGACCGAGTCGTACGACGAACGCACCCGGCTGATGACCTGGCGCGTGGCGATCTTGGCTTTCGCGATCATGCTCAGTGGCGCCACTGCCCCGATGATCCGCAATGCCGCGGAAGGCCGCGACGGCTATCGCTACATGGGCCTGTTTGTCGCCGTACTCCTGATCATCGGCGCACTCGGCGCCTACTTCGGCACTGCCAAGGCCCCGATCGGCAAGGTCAAAGCCGACACCGGCAGCCTGGCCGACCAGTTGCGGATCATCAGTGGCGCCCGCGACTTCCGCTATCTGCTGATCACCTTCGTGATCCAGGCCTTGGCCACCGGCTCGATGCTCGCCGGAGTCGACTACCTGGCCCGCAGTGTCTTGGGCAAACCCAGCGCCAGCACGATCTTGTTTGTCTGCTTCGTCGGTCCGGCCCTATTGCTCACCCCATTGTGGGCGAGTCTGGGGCAGTGGATCGGCAAGAAATCTGGCTTCGTGCTCGCCTCGCTCGTGCTGGCCACTGGCGCCTTGTTGGCCACCGGAGCCCGCGCCTATCCAGCCTGGGTGGTCTTCTTGGCCGTTGCCTTGGTGGGGGTCGGATACGCCGGCGCTCAGGTCTTCCCGATGGCGATGCTGCCCGACTGCGCTGCAGTCGACGCCGCCAAGACCGGGCAAAACCGGATCGGCGTCTACACCGGCGTCTGGACCGCAGCCGAGACCTTCGGGCTGGCCCTGGGCCCAGGGGTGTACGCCGTAGTGCTCGCGATCGGCGGCTATGCCTCCTCCACCAGCGGCACGATCACCCAAAGCGACAGCGCCCTCAATGCGATCGTGATCGGCTTCTCGGTGCTGCCCGCCATCTTGGTGGCGCTCTCATTGGTGTTCTTGCGCAAATACTCCTTGACCGCCGAGCAAGTCGAAGCCGCCACCGGCTCTACCGACTCGACTGCGAAGGAGCAATCAAATGACTGACATCCGTGGCCAACTCGCGGCCTTGAAGGCCGACGACGTACCGATCCACGGTGGCCGCACGCTGGCCTATGTTTATGACTCCGGCATCGCCGAGGCCAATCGTGTTGGCGAAGAAGCCGTCGCTGCCTTTGCCGGGAGCAACGGACTCGACCCCACCGCCTTCCCGAGCCTGTTGACGATGGAAAACACCATCGTCGGCCAGGCCCTCGATCTGCTTGATGCACCACAAAATGCAGTCGGCACCGTCACCAGCGGCGGCACCGAGTCGGTGCTACTGGCTGTGCAGTCAGCCAGGGATGGGGTATCCATCGGCTCCGAGCGGCCCAACATGGTGCTCCCCGCCACCGCCCATGCGGCCTTCCACAAGGCCGCGCACTATTTCGGTGTAGAGCCCCGGATCGTGCCTGTCGGGGCCGACTTCCGAGCCGACCCGCAGGCAATGGCCGCGGCCTCAGACGCCAACACGGTGCTCTTCGTCGGCAGCGCTCCGTCATACGCCCACGGCGTGATCGATCCGATCACCGAGATCGCAGCCATCGCTGCCGAGCGCGGAGTCCGCTGCCATGTAGATGCCTGCATCGGCGGGTGGGTGTTGCCCTGGAAGGCACGGCTCGGGCACGTCGTACGCCCGTGGACCTTCGCGGTCGATGGGGTCACCAGCATCTCGGTCGACCTGCACAAATATGGCTACACGCCCAAAGGCGCCTCGCTCTTGCTGCATCGCAGCCCTGAGCTGCGCAAGTCTCAGATCTTCGCCAGCGCCGACTGGCCTGGCTACACAATGCTCAACACCACCATGCAGTCGACAAAATCCGGCGGGCCTCTAGCGGGGGCTTGGGCGGTGCTCAACACGATCGGCGAAGAAGGCTATTTGCGGTTGACCGAGAAGGTGCTCGCCGGGGTCGACGCACTCGTCGAGGGCGTCAACGCCATCCCCGTGCTCTCGCTGGTGGCCCAACCCGACTCGACGCTGGTGGCCTTCACAACCGACGACTCCTGCGATGTCTTCACCATCGCCGACGAGCTGCACCGGGCCGGCTGGTGGACCCAACCCCAACTCTCCTTCGCCGGGCAACCAGCCAACCTCCACCTCACCTTGTCGGCCGCCACCGACGTCGATGACTTCTTGCAAGCGCTGGGACAGTCCGTGCAGACAGCCGTGACCAGTGGGCCAGTCGTCATTGATGAAGGCATTCGCGAGTTCGTCGCCTCACTTGACCCCAGCGCCCTGAGTGACGCCGACTTCGACGGGCTCCTCGCGGCGGTAGGGATGGGCGGGGCAGCGGCGGATGGATCGGTCGGCGTACCGGACTCGATGGCCGAGATCAACGCCCTCCTCGACATAGCCGAGCCCCGGCTGCGCGAGTCGCTGTTGTCGGCGTACCTCGATCGGCTGCTGCGCCCGACCCGCTGAGCGCTCCTTGCGGCTGGGGGCTTGCGTCATACGTTGCGTGCGGCTGGGGGCTTGCGTCATACGTTGCGAGGCCATATGGCCACCACCCGTATGACGCAAAGCAGCATCAGCACCATCCGTATGACGCTAGGGCGCCCGCCAGCACCATCCGTATGACGCAAGCCCAGAGCCGCGGGGTCAATCGAGGTCGATCGTGATGGTGCCTTCGAGTACGACGTGATGCGCGTCGGCCTCACGCACGCGCAGGTCGCTGGTCACCGTCGCCCCCGCTCGTGGCATCTGGCCAGACGCAAGGGCTACCCGCACCTGCCCGGACGAGACGTCTTCCTGATCAGCCAACACGACCTCATCGCCATACGCCGGCACGATCGCTTCGGCGCCCAAGTTGCGGCGTACTCTCGTGGCCAGCGCCTGGGCCGAGCGCGGCTCACCATGGGTGACAAAGACGGTTTTGGGGGCCGGGGCGAGCCCGGCCAGCCAGGTGTCGAGGTCGGCAGCATCGGCGTGCACAGAAAACTCATTGTCAGACACGATCTCGGCATGCACCGGCACGAGTTCACCGAAGATCTTCACGTGATCGGCCCCTTCGACCAGCGAACGCCCGCGAGTGCCAATGCCTTGATAACCAGTCAGCACCACGGTGTTGCGTGGGTCGGGCAACATCTCCTTGAGGTGATGCAGCACCCGTCCACCTGAAGCCATCCCCGATGACGACAGCACGATATGTGAGCTGCGCCGCCGATCCGTGAGCGCACGCGAGTCCTGCGAAGAGCGCACCATGTGCAGATTGTTGAGCCGAGCAAAGGCATCCGATGAGATGTCGGGGCGCAACTCCAGGCCCGCCCGCTTGTAGACCTCGAGCGCAGCCACTGCCATTGGGGAGTTGACGTAGATCGGGATCTCCGGGATCCGCTCCTGCTTGCGCATCTGAGACAACGCGCGCAGCACCACCTCGACCCGGTCGACCGCAAATGCCGGCACCAGCACCGAGCCGCCTCGCTGCGCCGTACGCCGAATCGCATCAGCCATGGCCTCGTGCGGGAGGTTGACGGGGCGCGGATGCTCGCGGTCGCCGTAGGTCGACTCGACCACGACGTACGCCGCACCCGGCGGCTGCTCCAACGGTCTCAACACCGGATGATCGCGGCGCCCGAGGTCACCGGAGAAGAGCACGCTCGTGTCGGGGGTGGTCACGGTGATTGAAGCCGAGCCGAGGATGTGCCCGGCCCGGGTGAAGACCGCGGTGATGCCGTCGCCGAGGTCGAGGTGACCGTCGTATTCAACGGTGGTCAGCAGCGGCAGGGTGTCTTCAACATCGTCGGTCGTATAGATCGGCAGCGGAGGGTGGTGCTTTGACCATCCACCAGCCGCGGCCTCCTCGGCGTCACGCTCGGCGAGATAGGCCGCGTCGCGCATCACGATCTCACCGAGTTCGCGAGTGCCGCGGGTGCACCACACCGGGCCACTGAAGCCGCGTCTGACCAACGCCGGCAAATAGGCACAGTGGTCGGCGTGTGCGTGGGTCAACAAAATGTCGGTGATCGTCTCGGGCGGCACCGGGAAGTCTTCCCAGTTGCGCAGCCGCCACTTTTTCTCCCCTTGAAACATGCCGGCATCGATCAGGATGCGGCGCTCATTGACGGTGAGCAGGTACTTCGATCCCGTCACCGTGCCAGCAGCACCCAAGAAGCTCAGCGTGGTCGTCATGGCTCCACTCTTGCAGGTTTGACCTCGGCCGGCTGGAGCGCGGCTGATTCATTTGCCTGCGGCGTACCCGCTTGCGTCATCCGTTGCGTGCGGCTGGGGGCTTGCGTCATCCGTTGCGTGCGGCTGGGGGCTTGCGTCATACGTTGCGTGCGGCTGGGGGCTTGCGTCATACG
>ERZ795053.6708-NODE-6708-length-11356-cov-19.605079_pt1 | contig 11356 bp, 8 predicted proteins | sample MGYA00375137_ERZ795053 | MGnify/ENA primary metagenome ERZ795053 (study PRJEB30182, sample SAMN05720284) | activated sludge metagenome | isolation source: Anaerobic digester | place: Hong Kong | collected 2014-12-17 ... | reverse complement strand
TGAGCGACGTGTACGCCATGGGCGGCCGGCCCATCATGGCCCTCAACCTGTGCGGGTTCCCGGACGGCGAGCTGCCGGCGGCGGTCATCGGCGAGATCCTGCGCGGCGCGGCGGAGGTGTGCCGCGAGGCGGGCTGCGCCATGGCCGGCGGCCATACGGTGCGCGACGCCGAGGTGAAGTTCGGCCTGGCCGTGACCGGCCTGGTGGACCCGTCGCGCCTGCTGCGCAACAGCACCGCCCGCCCCGGTGACGTGCTCCTGCTGACCAAGCCCCTGGGCACCGGCGCCCTGGCCGCGGCCCTGAAGCAGGGCCGCCTGCCCGCCGACGGCGGCCACGCCCGCGCCCTGATCGACACCATGACCGCCCTGAACCGCTGCGGCCCGGACCTGGCGGCCGCCGGCGCCACCGCCTGCACGGACGTGACGGGCTTCGGCCTCAGCGGCCACGCCCTGGAGATGGCCCGCGGCGCCGGCGTGCAGCTGCGCCTCCGCACCGCGGACCTGCCCCTGCTGCCCGACGCCGTGGCCCTCTGCGGCGAGGGCTTCACCTGCGGCGGCACCAAGGCCAACGCCGGCTACACCGGCGGCGAGCTGGACCTGTCGGCGGTGGACGCCGCCACGGCGGGCCTTCTGCACGATCCCCAGACCAGCGGCGGCCTGCTGGCGTCCGTGCCCGCGGACCGCGTCCAGGCCTGCCGCGAGGCCGCCCTGGCCGCCGGCGCGCCCTGCGCCCAGATCGTGGGCGAGGTGCTGGCGGAAGTCCCCGGCGGGCCGCGGATTATTTTCGACTGAGCGTTCAATCGGGCCTCAAGTCGACTCCCCCCACGACGATACCTCCTGCAGGAAACGGCGCCCGCGAGGGGCCGTCCCGCGGCATCGGCTCGCAAGAGGTCGCAACGACGCCGCAGGGTCAAGGATCAGAGGAGGACGCCCGTGTCGACCACAACGCTGTCGCTGAAGAACATCCACCCTCGGGACCTGAAGCTGGTGGTCAAGGAGATCCCCACGCTCCCGATCGTGTACCAGCAGCTCTTCAGCAAGATGAGCAACCCGAACGTCTCGGTGCCTCAGCTCGCCGAGATCGTGTCCAAGGACCAGTCGCTGGCGACCAAGATCCTCAAGCTGGTGAACTCCGCCTTCTACGGCTACAAGAAGGAGATCACCACCATCAGCCGCGCCATGGTCATCCTGGGCTTCCGCACGGTGCGCAACGCCGCGCTGGCCATCAGCGTGTTCGACTACGTGTCCGGCATGTCGGACAACCCCAACTTCCAGATCGAGGAGTTCTGGAAGCACAGCCTCTGCACGGCGAGCTCGGCCAAGGTGGTGGGGCGCCACGTGGGCATCAAGCAGCAGGAGGAGACCTTCGTCTGCGGCCTGCTGCACGACGTGGGCAAGCTGATCATGAAGAAGTACTTCGAGGAGGACTTCGACGAGATCTGCAACCACGCCATGAGCAAGGGCATCAGCTGGAGCGCCGCCGAGGACGAGCTGCTGAGCGTGAACCACTGCAGCATCGCCAAGGCCGTGCTGCGCAGCTGGAACTTCCCGCCCAACCTGATCGAGGCCGTGCAGTTCCACCACGCCATGAGCTCCGGCGCCTCCTACCCCGACATGGTGGCCCTGATCAACGTGTGCAACCGCCTCAGCTACGAGCTGGGCATGGGCTCTCCGGCCAGCCTGCACCCCGCGGATTGCGACCCGCGCGCGCTGCAGGAGCTGGGCATCACGTGGGAGGACGCGGTGGCGCACCACGAGGAGATCATGGCCGAGACCGAGCAGGCCCTGGAGATCCTGCAGATCATCAGCTGATCCGGTTCCGCCTCCACGACCCATCCGCCCAAGACGAAGGGGCGCTCCGCAGGGAGCGCCCCTTCCGCGTAGCGGCGGCGGTGCGGAATCAGGAGCCTTCGGCGGCATCGGCCGCGGGGGCGTCGGGCGCCTCCAGGGCGCGCACCTCTTCATCCAGAGTGGGCGGCTCGGTGAGCTCCGACTTGATCTGCACGTGCAGCTCCTCGAAGCGGCGGGCGCCCGGCAGCACGCTGCGCTGCAGCGAGCCCACGGCGCTGTTGTAGGAGCGGCGCGCCGCCTCCAGCCCCTTGCCCATCTTGGTCATGTGCCCCAGGAACGCGGCGATGCGCTTGTGCATCTCCGCGCCGTGCTCGCTGATGCGCCGCGCGTTCTCCGCCAGGGCCTCCTGCCTCCAGCCGTAGGCCACGCTCTTGAGGATGGCGATGAGCGTGGTGGGCGTGGCCAGGATGACCTTCTTGCCGGCGGCGTACTCGAGCAGCTCGGCGTCGTGCTCCAGGGCCGAGTAGAGGAAGGCCTCGTTGCGCAGGAACATGACCACGAAGTCGGGCGTGTCCGGGAACTGGTCCCAGTAGGCCTTCTGCCCCAGAACGTTCACGTGGTCGCGCACGTGGCGGGCGTGCAGCTTGAGGTGGTGGGCGGCCTTCTCCTCGTCCTGGGCGTCCAGGGCGTAGAGGTACTCGTCCAGGGGCGTCTTGGCGTCCACCACCAGGCTCTTGCCGCCGGGCAGGCGCACCACCATGTCGGGACGGTAGGCCTGGTCGTCGCCCTGGGTGTGGGCCTGCAGGTCGAAGTCGCAGTGCTGCGAGAGCCCGGCCAGCTCCACGATGCGCTTGAGGGTCATCTCGCCCCACTGGCCGCGCACGCTGGGCTTGCGCAGGGCGTTGACCAGGTTGTGCGTCTGCTTCTGCAGCGCGAGCTGGTCCTCGCGCAGGCTCGCCAGGAGCTGCTGCAGGCCGCCGGCCGCCTCCTTGCGCTCCTTCTCCACGCCGGCCACGTGCTCGCGCAGCTGCTCCAGGGATTTGCCGATGGGCTCCACCAGGCTCTGCACCGCCTGGCGCCGCTGGTCCAGGTCCGCGCGGGCCTCGGTGCGCTGCTCCTCCAGCCGCGCGCGCGCCAGGTTCAGGAAAGACTCGTTGTTCTCGCGCAGGGCGTCGGCGGCCAGGGCCTTGAAGGCGTCGCGCAGCTCCGTCTCCGTGCGCGCGGCCTCCTCGGCGCGGCGCCGCGACGCCTCGCGCTCGGCCTCGAGTTGGGCCTCCAGGCGCGCCGTCTCTCGGCGGGCCTCGCCCTTCTCGCGCTCCGCGATGAGCCGCAGCGCCAGCGCGCCGAGCACGAAGCCCAGCAGGGCCGCGGCGATCAGGCCGAGAACGTAGGCGATGGACACGGTCGGCTCCTCGTTGCTGGGGCCCGAGACGCGCGGGCCCGGAACCGCGACGGCTCCGGGCCCGGCCTGAAGACCGACGACGGTGGGCGTCAGTCCTTCTTCTTGATCAGATCCGTGAGGCCGGCCTGGTCCTCCAGGCGCTCCAGCAGGATATCACGGGTGAGGTAGCAGGCCTCGGTGATCTTCCGCGAGCGCAGGGAATAGTAGACGTTGATGCCGTCCTTGCGCGTGTTCACCACGCCGGCCTGGCGCAGCACGGCCAGATGCTGCGACGTGTTGGCCTTGGGGATCTCCAGCCGCTCGGCCAGCTCGTTCACGCAGATCTCGCCCTCCTCCTTGAGGATGTCGAGGATCTCGAGACGCTTGGGGTTGGAGAGGGTCTTGCAGAGCTCCGCCTGCATCTCATAGAGCTTCTTGTCCACGGCTTGACCTCTGGGCTGGGACCTGGTGTCGGCCATCGGCGGGAGCGACATCGATAACACCTCTTCATGGTAGGCGCCCTGTTGCGCCATGTCAAAGTCAATGTCCTGCGCAACTACAGGGTTCAGCGTCTAAGGAGACGAAACACCTCGCACTTCAGGAGGCAGTTCGAACCGCACATCTTCTTCCATGACAACGACATCCTCCACGTCCCAGCCTCGCCCGCGGAAGCACGCCACGATGCTCTGCACCAGATGTTCCGGCGCCGACGCCCCGGCCGTCAAGCCGATGTTAACCTTTTGGCAAAGCTCGTCCAGGTCCAGGTCGTCCGGACCGCCCACCAGCTGGGCCGGCACGCCGGCCTTCTCGGCCACCTCGCAGAGCCGCCGCGAGTTGCTGCTGTTGGGCGACCCCACCACCAGCAGATGGTCGATGCCGTCGGCCACCAGACGCTTCACGCCGTCCTGCCGGTTCTGGGTGGCGTAGCAGATGTCGCTCTTGGCGGGCCCCTGCAGATCCGGGATGCGCGCCTGGAGCTCCTGCACGATGCCGTGGGTCTCGTCCACGCTCAGGGTGGTCTGGGTGACGTAGTAGACATCTTTGCCGGCGGGCACGGTCAGGGTGCGGGCGTCGTCCTCGGAGGTCACCAGGTCGATGCTGTCCGGCGCCTCCCCCATTGTGCCCTCCACCTCGTCGTGTCCGGCGTGGCCGATGAGCACGATGTGACGGCCGCGGTTGGCCTGCCCCACCACCTGCTTGTGGACCTTGGTCACCAGGGGGCAGGTGGCGTCCACCACGCGCAGGCCGCGGGCGTCGGCGTCGGCGCGCACCGCCGGCGACACGCCGTGGGCGCTGAAGACCACCGTGGCGCCTGCGGGCACCTCGTCCAGCTCATCCACGAAGACCACGCCGCGGCTGGTGAAGTCGTCCACCACGGCGCGGTTGTGCACGATCTCCTTGCGCACGTACAACGGACCCTCGACAAGGTCGAGCATCCGGTCCACAATTGAAATCGCTCGTTCGACACCGGCGCAGAACCCGCGCGGGCTGACGAGCTTGAGGGACTTCCGGGGAGATTGGGAGGTCACGCAACGCCTTCCTGTCTGAGGGTGCAGATCAGGATAGGTCCGTGCGGCGCATGCGGCAAACGACGCCCGGAGATTGCTCCTTGACATCGGACCAATCTCTGATATCATTATCTGCGCAATCAATTGACGGCTAAATTCCACACCACAATGGTCCTGTCGAAAGGTGGCACTTGTCATGACCATTCACCAGATCCTCCGCATGGTGGCCGGGGGCTTCGTCCTGCTCAGCCTGGCCCTCGCCCATTTCGTCAGCCCCAACTGGCTGTGGTTCACAGCGTTCGTGGGGTTGAACCTGTTTCAGTCGGCCTTCACGAATTGGTGTCCTTTGATCACCATGCTGAAGAAGGCGGGCGTCCCCGAATCCAAAGCGGGCCACTGCTAAAGTTGTGCCGCTGAAATTGTGCCCAGGGGACGAACCGTGGGGTTCGGCTTTCTGCATTCATTGAAAAACAACAAGTTACGACGCCTGAAACGTGCCGCGTGAGGCCAGGAACAATTTCCGCGGCACAACCGAAAGGACCCGGAATGCGTCAAGATGGACCGATCGTCCGGCTGCTCCTGCTGACGATCGCCCTCACCCTAGCCCTCCCCCCCCTCCAAGCGGCCGCCCGTGACGAGGTCGCCCCGGCGGATGTGGGGACGGTGCGCAACGACACCCTGCTGGTCACCCGCGGGAGCGTGGTGCAGGCCGCCCTGGCCCGCAACGAGATGCTCCAGGCCAGCGGCGCCATGACCGACGCCGCCGAGGCCCAGGCCCTGGGGGCCTGGACCGGCTTCCTGCCTCGCCTGTCGCTGGGGGCCTACCAGATCCGCTCCACCGACGCGCTGTACGGATTCGGCTTCAAGCTGAACCAGCGGCGCGCCACGCAGGCCGACTTCTCGGCGCCGCCCATGGAGGGCATGCCCGCGCCGGATCCGTTCGGCGACGCGCTGAACCATCCCGGCCCCTCCGAGAACAACATCATGCAGGTGAAGCTGCAGCAGCCCGTGTTCAACGGCGGCATGGCCCTCTACGGCAAGAAGGCCGCGGACGCCATGGCCGACGCGGCGCGCAGTCAGCATCGGCGCGCGGAGGAGACCGTGGAGCTGCACGCCGTGCAGGCCTACGAGGGCCTGGTGCTGGCGACGGCCTACGAGCGCGTGATGACGGAGGCCCTGGCCACCGCCGACGCCCACGTGGCGCAGGCCCAGGCCATGGTGGACAACGAGATGGTCGTGGAGGCCGATCTGCTGCAGGCCAAGGTCTACCGCGACGCCCTGGCCCAGCGGCTGATCGAAGTGCGCAACATGGTCCGCACCGCCGGCGAGCACATCAAGCTGCTCACCGCCCTGGATACGGACCTGCCCATCCGCGCCGACGACGACGGCGCCGCGCCCGCCGCGGCCGCCGCGGACCTGCAGGGCGTGGCCCGTCGCAGCGATCTGGAGGCCAGCGCCAAGCAGGCCCAGGCCGCGGCCGACATGGCCCGCAGCAAGCGCGGCGCCATGGTCCCGCACCTGAACCTCCAGGCCGAGAAGAACTGGTACCACCGCGACGACCTCTTCGGGAACGAGGCCGACGCCTGGACCTTCGGCGTGTACGCCACCTGGGACGTGTTCTCCGGGCTGCAGAACATCGGCGCCTACAAGCAGGCGCGGGCCGAGAGCCGCGCCGCGTCCTGGATGCACGACTTCCAGAGCCGCCAGGCCCGCACCGAGGCGGTGCAGGCCGGCTTCGAGCTCGACGCCGCGCGCGAGCGGCTGGCCGTGGCCCGCGACGCCGTGACCGCGGCGCGCGAGGGCCTGCGCATCGTCACCAGCATGCACCGCGAGGGGCTGGCCTCCATGGTGGACCTCCTGGACGTCCAGGCGGCCGCCACCATGGCGGAGGGCAACCTCGTGCAGGCCCGCCACGACGTGCGCGTGGGCCTGGCCAAGTTCGTCTTCGCCGGCGGCCGCCTCACGGGCGCGCCGGAGCAGGAGTGATCGCCATGACGACCATCAGGAGGACCCGTTCCATGAGCAAGAGCAAGACCCTGGCCGTGGCGGCCGCGCTGCTGCTGACCGCGGCGCTGGCCGGCTGCGCCAAGAAGGCCCCCGAGGCCCGCCCCGCCGGTCAGGACGTGCGCGGCGCCACCGCCCGCGTGCAGGTGCGCGAGCTGCCCGTGCTGGTGCAGGCCGTGGGCAGCGTGGAGCCCGAGACCCGCGTCATGGTGAGCACCCGCATGATGGGCTGGGTGAGCCGCCTCCACGTGGCCGAGGGCGACGTGGTGCGCAAGGGCCAGAAGCTGCTGACCATCGACGACCAGGACATGCGCGCCAAGCGCGAGCAGGTGGAGGCCGGCATCCGCGAGGCCCAGGCCGTGGTGGCCAACGCCGAGCGCATGGCCGCGCGGTTCGCGAACCTCTACGAGGCCAAGGCCGTGTCCAAGGCCCAGCTCGAGGACGTGGAGACCGGGCTGGAGCGCGCCCGCGCCGGGCTGGCCCAGGCCAAGGCGGCGCGCGCCGAGGTGAACGTGCACATGGAGTACCTGGACATCACGGCGCCCATGGACGGCGTCATCACCCGCCGCATGGTGGACGAGGGCGACATGGCCGCCCCCGGGCATCCCCTGCTCTTCCTGGACAAGCTGGACGTCATGAAGATCGTCGCCCGCCTGGGCGAGAAGGACGTCAACTCCGTCTCGGCGGGCGACATGGTCACGGCCGACGTGACCAGTCTCGACCGTGCCACCTTCAAGGTCGAGGTCGCCCGCCTCATCGCCTCCGCCAACCCCGGGTCCCGCACCTACGACATCGAGATGAACGTGGACAACGACGGGCGCCTGCGCCCCGGCATGTTCGCGCGCGTGGACGTGCCGGTGGGCTCGCGCCGCGGCGTGGTGGTCCCCGAGAGCGCCGTGCACCGCCGCGGCCAGCTCACGGGCGTGTGGCTGGTGGACGCCCAGGGCACCGCCTCGCTGCGCTGGGTGCGCCTGGGCGACCCGGTGGACGGCGGCGTGGAGGTCCTGTCGGGCCTGGACGGCACCGAGACCGTCGTCACGTCCAGCGAGAAGCCGCTGGCCGAGGGCGACAAGGTGGTGAGCTGACATGACCAAGCCGGCCGGCGAGTACGGTTTCGCCACCAACATGGCGAAGGCGTTCATCGACTCCAAGATCACGCCGCTGCTCATCCTGGCGACGCTGCTGCTGGGCGCCTTCGCGCTCACGCTGACGCCGCGGGAGGAGGAGCCGCAGATCGTGGTGCCCATGATCGACGTCATGGTCATGCACCCGGGCGCCACCCCGGAAGAGGTGGAGACCCTCATCACCAAGCCCCTGGAGCAGATCCTCTGGGAGGTGGAGGACATGGAGTACGTGTACTCCGCGTCCTTCCACAGCTTCTCCATGGTCACGGCCCGCTACGTGGTGGGCACGGACATGGAGGACGCCTCGGTGCGCCTCTACAACAAGATCGCCACCAACTACGACCGCATGCCGCCCGGCACGCTGGACCCGCTGGTGAAGGTGCGGTCCATCGACGACGTGCCCGTGCTGGCGTACACCCTCTGGAGCGACTCCTACGACGGCTACCGCCTGCGCCAGCTCGCGGGCGAGCTGAAGAACGAGGTGCAGAGCATCCCCGACGTGTCCATGGTGCAGATCATCGGCGGCCGCCCGCGCACGGTGCGGGTGGAGCCGGATCCGCAGCGCATGGCGGCGTTCAACGTGACCACCCTGTCCATCCTGCCGGCGCTGCAGGCCGCCAACGTGGCCCTGCCCGCGGGCATGTTCGCCGAGGGCAACACCCAGGTGGCGGTGGAGGCCGGGCAGTTCCTGGACACGGCCGACGACGTGGCCAAGCTCGTGGTGGGCAACTTCGGCGAGCGGCCGGTGCTGCTGGGCGATGTGGCCGCGGTGACCGACGGTCCGGACGACGTGGACACCTACACCTTCCTGGGCGTGGGGCCCGCCGCGGAGCTGCAGGGCATCGACACGGACGCCTTCCCGCCCGGCAGCGAGTACGCCTCGGTGACCCTGTCCATCGCCAAGCGCAAGGGCTCCGACGCCACCCGCGTCACCGACGAGATCAAGGCCAAGGTGGAGCAGCTCCGCGGCCGCCTGCTGCCCGAGGACGTGCAGCTCACCATCACGCGCGATTACGGCGCCACCGCCGGCGAGAAGGCCCGCGGCCTGATCCAGAACCTGGCGCTGGCCGTGTTCCTGGCCGTGATCGTGATCTTCTTCGCCATGGGCTGGCGCGGCGCCACGATCATCTTCCTGTCCATCCCCACCACGTTCAGCCTCACGCTCTTCATCTACTACATGATGGGCTACACGCTGAACCGGGTGACGCTCTTCGCGCTCATCCTGGTGACGGGCATCGTGATCGACGCCACGATCATCGTGGTGGAGAACATCCACCGCCACTTCAAGATGGCCGGCCGCTCCAGCCTGCTGGGCGCGCTGCAGGCCATCCAGGAGGTGGGCAACCCCACCATCATGGCCACGCTCACGGTGATCGCGTCCATGATGCCCATGGCCTTCGTGCGCGGCCTCATGGGCCCGTACATGAAGCCCATGCCCATCGGCGCGTCGCTCAGCATGGTGTTCTCGCTGCTGGTGGCGCTGACCATCTCGCCGTGGCTGGCCGTGCGGCTGCTGAAGTCCAAGGACGCGGACAAGCTGGACAGCACCGGCGGCTTCGCCGACGACCCCGAATTCGCAGCGGAGGAGACGGGCTACAAGCTGCACGACACGGCCATCTACCGCGGCTACGACAGGATCATGCGGCCGCTGGTGGACTCGCCCATGAAGGGCGTGGTGGCGCTGCTGATCGTGGCCGTGCTCACGGGCGCCAGCACCATCCTCTTCGCCACGCGCACCGTGCAGGTGAAGATGCTGCCCTTCGACAACAAGAGCGAGTTCCAGGTGGTCATCGACACGCCCGAGGGCACCACGCTGGAGACCACCACCCAGCTCGCCCGCGAGATCGGCGACTACCTGGCCACCGTGCCCGAGGTGACGGACTACCAGGTGTACGCCGGCTCGGCGTCGCCGGTGAACTTCAACGGCCTGGTGCGGCACTACTTCATGCGCAGCCAGCCCAACCAGGCCGACCTGCAGGTCAACCTGGCGGGCAAGGCGTACCGCTCCGAGCAGAGCCACGCCATCGCCAAGCGCGTGCGCGGGCCCATCCAGGAGATCGCGCAGCGCTACGACGCCAGCGTGAAGATCGCCGAGGTGCCGCCCGGACCGCCCGTGCTCAGCACCCTGGTCTGCGAGGTCTACGGTCCGGACCACGAGGGCCGGGTGGCCGTGGCGCAGCAGATCAAGGACATCTTCGACGGCACCGACGGCGTGGTGGACGTGGACTGGTGGATCGAGGATCCCATGCGGGAGCTCAAGTTCACCGTGGACCGTCAGCGCGCGGCCGTGCGCGGCGTGAGCGTGAACCAGGCGGCGCAGACCCTGGCCGTGGCCCTCAACGGCTACGACGGCGGCCTGCTGCACGTGCCCGAGGCCGCCGAACCCGTGCCCATCAACGTGCGCCTGCCCCTGGCGGACCGCAGCAGCGCCGAGGCCCTGGAGGAGCTGTACGTGTACAGCCAGGCCGGCGCGCTCATCCCCCTGGCCGACGTGGTGACCATCGAGGAGACCACGATCCCGCACAGCCGCCACCGGCGGAACCTGAAGCCGGTGGTCTACGTGACCGCCGACGTGGCCGGCGCCCTGGAGTCGCCCGTGTACGCCATCCTGGACATGCGCGAGCGCATCGCCCAGATCCCCCTGCCCAGCGGGCTGGAGATCAGCCAGAACTTCCGGGAGCAGCCGGTGCTGGAAGAGGAGTACGCGGTGAAGTGGGACGGCGAGTGGCACATCACCTACGAGGTGTTCCGCGACCTGGGCGCGGCCTTCGCGGTGGTGCTGGTGCTCATCTATCTGCTCATCGTGGGCATGTTCCAGAACTTCACGGTGCCCCTGCTGATGATGATCCCCATCCCGCTGACGCTGGTGGGCATCATCCCCGGCCACCTCATGTTCGGGGCCTTCTTCACGGCCACGTCCATGATCGGCGTGATCGCCCTGGCGGGCATCATGGTGCGCAACAGCGTGCTGCTCATCGACTTCATCGAGGCGGGCCTGCGCGAGGGCAAGCCCCTGAAGGAGGCCTGCATCGAGGCGGGCGCGGTGCGGTTCCTGCCCATCGCCCTGACGGCGGGCACGGTGGTGACCGGCTCGTTCGTGATGGTCTTCGACCCCATCTTCCAGGGGCTGGCCATCTCGCTGATGATGGGATCGCTCATGTCCACGGTGCTCACGGTTCTGGTGATCCCCCTGGCGTACTACCTGTACGCGCGCAAGTCGCTGGAATCCTAGAGGGTTGATGGGCGAACCGGGATAAAAAGACAAATTTTCTCGGGATACCGTGAAAATTTGGGTTGGATTCGGCAGACGATCCATTATCATAGGGGCCGTCGGGCGGGCCTGCCGGCCCACGGCCCCGGATCTCTGCGACAAGTCGGTCTTCTCCCTCCAAACCCCCGCCGACTTGTCGTCGGGCCGGTTGAGCAATGCTCGACCGGCCCATTTCTTATCTCACGAAAAGCGGATGGTTCGAATACACCCGTTCATGTAGACGGATCATCCTGCTTGTTGCAGTTTCGTATCTCCGCGTGCTACAATGTTCTCCGAAT
>ERZ795053.6707-NODE-6707-length-11357-cov-4.686958_pt1 | contig 11357 bp, 12 predicted proteins | sample MGYA00375137_ERZ795053 | MGnify/ENA primary metagenome ERZ795053 (study PRJEB30182, sample SAMN05720284) | activated sludge metagenome | isolation source: Anaerobic digester | place: Hong Kong | collected 2014-12-17 ... | reverse complement strand
TAAGAGCTCTTCTGTTTGGAACCGTTAAAATAGTGAAGAATCAATTTTTGTGCCGTAGCAGACAACTCATAATTTGTTATATGTTCAACCACATTAAATATCGCCTGTCTAAAACTATCTCTGCTCACAGTAACCTCCAAAACGTGTTTTCACTCAATCATATCAACTCACATCTGTCAAAGAAAAAAGAACTGCGATAGCATATCCTCTCTTTTTGTGATTTTTATCACATTTTACCCCTTATACTTGACAAATAAGCCATAATCGAAAGGAATTATTCTATGGAATCTTCTATCTTCTTTTCCCGACAGGCAATAAAGATCATTATTCGGTACGTTTTCACAAAAAGTATCCAATAAGTAAACTAACGACATATTTGCGCAAAGCAAAACACTGTTTAAAATTGCCTTTTTTATACTTAATTTTTTGAAGTTTCCTTACAAAAAAAGCAAGCGGCGAATCAAATGATTAATCGAAAAAGAATAATCCGTCTTATACGGTACAAAAATGTATTAAAAAGAATTCTGAACTCGGGCGAAGAGAGAGTATTTTCCAATATTCTTGCCGAGCTTACTGGTGAAAAATCGACACAGGTAAGAAAAGACTTCTCGCTTCTAAAAATAACAGGTAATAAAAAATCGGGTTACGATATCAACGAATTGATCGATCGCATCAATGAAATTCTGATTAAAAAAGATAAGAACAGCGCCATTATTGTCGGCTGTGGAAAAATAGCCAAAGCACTAATGGATTACCAGAACTTTAAAGAAGAAAATATCGAAATATGTGCCGGTTTTGACTCAAATCCCAAGAAAATTTCACTTTCCAGGCCTGTTCCAATACTACCTCTTGAAGACATGAAAAAGTACATCAATGATAATGAGGTAAAGGTGGCAATACTCACAATGCCTGCACGTTTCGCTCAGGAAGTTTTCGATCAGCTTAAAGAGAGCGGAATTCTCGCCGTTATGAACTTTGCCCCGGTTACCTTAAAAGATACCGGTGATGTAATAATTAAATATATCAATCTCGATGTAGAGCTTGAAAGCCTCTTCTACTTTGTTAATGCTCGTTGAAAGTAACTTGACTTTCATATTTTGTACCATATTATGGAATAATCATAGTGTTGCGGAGTAGTTCATGATTGGTGTAATTCTTGTTTTTATAATAATAATATCTGTAGTCTTATTTATTATTTATATGATTCATCTTCTTTTTATTCCCATTATTATTGCCCTTGCTATACTTATTTTTCGCAAGGCACGAAAAAAAGACGAGCCCCAAACAAGTATGTATCTTAACGGCGTAGAAAACGCGGAAGTTCGTGCTGTACTGAAAAAAGGCTTTGATAAACAGCAAACCCTGAAAAAACTACGTGTAAAGGTATCTAAACGTGAAATACGCGAAAAGGTTAACAGAATTGTCGATGTAGTCGACCGTATTTTTGAGAACCTAAAAAAAGATCCCAAAGATATAAAAGCCGCCAGACAGTTTTTAAACTATTATCTTGACTCTACAATAACCATACTCGAAAAATACGTTCAACTTTCTAATCACGGTGCCGCAGGCTCCGAACTAAAGACCACTCTGGAAAAGACCGAGAGCATGCTCGATAACATTGAACACTCTTTTGAAGTACAGCTTGGCAAACTTCTCTCTAACGACGTAATGGATCTTGACACAGAGATTAAACTATTGGAAAAAACCTTTAAAATGGAAGGGCTTGATATTAAGCGCCCCAAAGAAACAATAGAGAAATAAGTATACTAAAGGAGAATACTATGGCAGACGGAATGCTTCAAAAAAGAGAACCAAGAGAGCTTATTGATCGCTCGAAATTCTTACCCGAAGATTTGGCTAAAATAGAAGAGATTAAAAAAGGTTTTAATATCGACAACTCCGATGAGGTAATCGGTTACGGAGTTGGTGCCCAAAGAGAGATATCCGACTTCTCCGATACGATACTCGATCAGGTTCGTTCAAAAGATTCAGGTTTTGTAGGAGAGGTTCTGACCGACCTTATGGTGACAGTAAAGGATATCGATGTAGACTCCCTCTCAACAAAAGGCAGCTTTATGTCGTCTCTTCCCATAATCGGGGACATGATGGATAAGGCAAAAAGATTCATTGCCAGATACGATAAACTTTCTGTTCAAATAGAAAAAATTATTGAAGAGCTCGAAAAAGCCAGGATGAACCTTCTTAAAGATATCACTCTGCTTGATAATCTGTACGAAAAAAACCTCTCTTACCTTAAGAATCTTGACCTTTATATAGCGGCAGGCGAAGATAAAATAGAAGAGCTGAATACCACTGTTTTGCCTCAATACAAGCAAAAAGCTGATCAGACAAACGATCCTGCCGACGCACAACGTTATCACGACCTTGCCCAGCTAATTAACCGTTTCGAAAAAAAACTTCACGATCTTAAACTATCAAGAATGATATCGATACAGACAGCACCACAGGTAAGGCTTATACAAAACGGCGACCAGGTTCTTGTCGAGAAGATACAAAGCTCCATCCTTAACACAATACCTCTATGGAAAAATCAGATTGTTATCGCTATAACACTTTTCAGACAGGACAAGGCGTTAAAACTACAGAAAGAGATAAGCGAAACGACCAATAATCTTCTGAAAAAAAATTCAGAGATGCTTAAAGACGGCACAATAGAAGTTGCGAAAGAGAGCGAACGGGGAATAGTCGAAATAGAGACATTGAAAAAAGTCAACAATGACCTGCTCTCCACAATAGAAGAAACTATCAAGATACAACAGGAAGGGAAAACAAAACGTAAAAACGCAGAAGTCGAACTCATAAAACTTGAAAGCGAACTAAAAACCAAGTTAAAAGAAGTCAAGAGCCAATCATAATATCTATCACTTAAAAGTCTTTAATCCTTATTATCGGGATTGAAGGCTTTTAGGGAATTACTAACCGCCTGCAGAGCCGTTACGCTCATTTCGTCGGCTTGATTTACAATCTGGTCTATTTTTTCTTTCTCGATTTTTTCGATATCCTTATTGTTTTCAATACCCTTAATCTCTTTTAAAACAGCCTCTACATAATCTTCCAGACGCACTAGGTTGTCCACAAGTGTTTTTATTGGCGCTATTACCTCACAGTTTTCATCGGTTTCGAAAGCCTTTAATGCCTCCGAAATACGCTTTTTACTTGTTTCAAGAACGGCCGCGCAATTTTCAAGACGTTCACGGCATTGACGTATGCGCTTCGTGTTTTTCTTCTTTTTAAAAATCATAACACCCCTTATATTACAAATAATCCATTTTCCATAACAACAACTTCCTTACCGTCTTCACATACGGCTGTTACACGCATACTTTCGGAACCAATCATAAAATCTGTATGTACAAGTGAAACATTACAGCCGGCACTCTTCAAATCATCATCACCATGCAGGCTGTTCATATTAGACAAGCATGACGGATAACCACTTCCAAGGGCAATATGCGAAGCAGCGTTTTCATCATACAATATAGAACCAAATACTTTTCCACTTGTATAAAGCGGAGAATCGCATCCAACTAGTGCCACTTCACCTACAAAAGACGCTCCCTCATCAATAGCCAGATACTTTCTCAAGACCGCTTCGTTTTTTTGCGCCGAAAAGTTAACAACCTTGCCATCTTTAAATTCAAAAGACGCCCCTTCGACCATCGTTTCAAGAACCTTCAATGGTCGAGTTACCTTAACATATCCTTCGGTTTTGCGAAAATCCGGCGTGGTAAAAACCTCTTCTGTCGGTATATTTGCAATAAAAAGACGTTTGTCCAGCGTGTACGAGGGACCTCCATGCCATCTTGAAGTTGAGGTGAGACCAATTTTAAGATCTGTATCAGCGTTTTTAAAGTGCAATGTTTTTATATTCATTTCATCAAGAATTCTTCGCCTAGCAAGTAAACGCTCGCCATGCTCACTCCACGCCTTAACAGCATCATCATGATCCAGACGTAAAATAGGCGACAAGAGTTGCCATAGACCATCAGTAGATTCGTTTCCAAGAAGGTAATCGGCCCATTTTGGGCCAGGAGCACACACAACGCACCAACAGATCTTGTCTTTTAGCAGATTTTTATAGAAAACCGATTTAGATTTACGCATAGCCTTTTCAATAATTCCCAGTTTTTCGGGATCAACTCCTTCGAGCACTGACAGCTCTTCAGTATCATCGATTCGTACAAAGGCCCAGTCATCCGCGCACATCTCATGATAACGGGACACCGAAAATTCCGGCACATATTCCAGATAACACGATTCCGAATTATTAATACGTATTTTCCGCTCTTTATTTGAAACAACATCGATATTTACATAACGAGCTCCGGCTTTATAAGCAACCTCGGCTATTACAGTTGCGAAATCATAATTGTGATAACCAGTTGTCACATTAAGACATTGCCCGGGATAAAGATTCACTCCGGTTCTGATGATTACTTCGGCGTACCGCTCTTCATAACTGCTCATAACTGCTCTCCGCTTATATAATGTACCAACATTAACAATTTTTAATACCCTTATATATTTTTCTTGTTTTTTTGTAAAACAGTATTCATTTTCAACTATAATATAAGGAACATAGCCATGAAAAAGAACCGATTTTCACAAAAGATAAAGACCCTGTTAACACTAATAGCAATAATGTGGATTGTGCTAGCTGTAAATTTTTTTATTTTTCACAACTCTCTACTGCATTACGGAATAGCTCCACGCTCTGTTTCCGGCCTGATAGGTATTTTTTTTGCTCCTTTTCTGCATGCTAACAAGGTTCATCTCACTTCAAACACAGTACCATTTCTTATACTTGGATATCTTTCAATGCGCAACGGTACGGGAGAGTTCTATTCTGTCTTTATCGTGTCCATGATAACATCCGGATTGGGCACATGGATAATCGGTTCATCTGGCACAGTACATATTGGAGCCAGTGGTATTGTCTTCGGTCTGTTCGGATATCTCTTATTAAAGGGCTACTTTCAACGAAAACCGATTTCCATTATAACATCGATTTTAGTGGCATTTTTATACGGCGGCATGATATTCGGCATTCTGCCAAAATACCCTGGCGTCTCATGGCAGTGTCACCTGTTCGGTTTTCTAGGTGGAATTTTAGCGGCAAAAACGATGAGTCGCAGAATAACGATAAACACAAATAATATCAACTATTGATCTGTTAAAAATCACGATATCTGATATCAGCTCACGAAATAGCTTACTGTATAAACGGTCATAAATACAAATATAGAAATTGAAAGCAGAAACTTCACTACAACGCCGGTTATAACTCCCAAAAAAGCTCCAAAAGCAGCTTTTAACGAAGGATCGGTCTCCATACCACCAGTTTTTTCCGCAATAAATGCTCCCACGAAAGCCCCGATAAAAATACCAAGGGGTGGAAAAAAAAAGATACCTACGAAAAGCCCAATGGTTGCACCTACAGACCCTCTCTTGGTTCCTCCGAATTTTAAAGAGCCCATCGGCGGCAAAACATAGTCCAGAACCGTAACTAGAACGGCAAAAAAACCAAAGACAATTATGGCCCAGATCGAAACATCCGCAAATTTAGTCCAGTTAAGCATCAATAAAGCGCCAAAACTTACAAAAGGACCAGGAATGGCCGGTATAACGCAACCGGCAACGCCAAGAATCGCGAATATTATCGCAATAACCAATACAATCTCATGAATATATGGCATAGTATCCGCCTTTCCCTTATAATTTGATTAAAAGAATAATTATAAACTTCCATGTCAAAGATTATTTATTTTATGAAAAATCATTTTTTGCAAACAATAAAACAGTAAGAGTTTACAATCCCAGCCATGTAATAAAAATTCGGATTATTTGTTGATATACCTGAAAGTAGTTACTACTTTACTGTTTGATATCATCAGAACACTATTAGGACATAAAAATGGAAATTTTTCTGGTTAGCTTCTCTTGCCTATTTCAGATTCTGACTGCCCTTGTAGCTCTCTACACAATCCGAATAACCGGTACACGGTTGTCATGGATAATGATAAGTTTGGCTGCGATCCTAATGGGTGCCAGAAGAGTTCTTTCACTAATTGGTATAATGGAAAACCGTATGGAAGAGAACATATGCTATCATTCTGCTGGGCTCGCCATTTCAATACTGCTATTCTTCGGCACCTTGGGCATCAGATCCATTTTCGCGGACTGGAATATCACTAAAAAGAAAAATGAGGAGCTTCTTAAACAGAAAAAGATCCTTTTAAAAGAGGTGCATCACAGAATAAAAAATAATATTACTTCGATTTCACAATTTCTGAAGATACAGGCCGATAAAGAACAGTTAAAAGAGTCAAAAATGGTTCTACTTGAAGCAACTTCACGCGTTGACGGTATGAAACTCCTCTATAACAAACTTCTTATCAGTGACAATTACGGCACGGTTTCTACAAACAACTATATCACAGAACTTCTGGATTCAATAATATCTCTTTTTCCTGATAAAGAGAAAATCTGCTTAAACGCCGAAATAGATAATCCTCCACTTGACATTCAGACTCTGATCACTCTTGGTTCAATCATTAACGAGATTGTTACTAATTCGGTGAAGTACGGTTTTGACGGACGCCAAACAGGTATAATCGATGTTTCACTAAAAGATAACGACAGCGAAATAACCCTGATTGTTTCAGATAACGGCAAAGGCTTTGACAGCTCCTTTCCCGATAAGGAGAAAGGTTTGGGACTCACTCTAGTAACCATGCTTGTTCAGCAACTTAAAGGTGATTTTATGATAAACAGTGAAAACGGTACAAAATCGGTTATCAGGTTTACTTACAAACGGTAACTACCTATAATGCGGTTAAACCGCCATAAGTATATCTTCTTTCGTATAAATATGTGATACATTCTTACGCAAAGCAAAATACTCAAGAATGTACTTGAAACGACATGCTGCATCAAGAGGGTTAGAAAAACGTGGATCAGTATGAGCCGAAAACTGCTGTATACGTTTTACGTTTAATGTCTTTTTATCTCGATCTGTTACAAATACATCTTCCCTGAATGTTTTAAAGGTTTCAAAAACCGAGTTTATTATCAATTCGTTATCTATAAGCGCCGCAAGATGAAGATTGTTATCAGAATTTTGGATATTTCGCGCAAAAAACTTCAAAACCTTGATTACAATCTCCGGCATAAGATGTTCGTTTATCAGACCTTTTACCTTGTTTTCCATTTCACGATTTTCAAACCGCATCGAAGGGTAAGCCATGTTTTCGATATAGGGAACTCCTGTACGAGCCTTGAATACGACATAATCTATGAATCTGTCAAGGGAATCCTTTTTTTCAATATCCATCCCCATAAAGGTTCCTTCGATAATACGTTCCGCGGCCTCTTCAATGCTGTATTCATCCGATAAGAGCACCTGAATATTTTTGAACGCGCGCTCATGCTCATATGTCTGAAAAACACTCTGTTTGCTCTCGTTACTCATTTTTACAGTTTCTCCCAAAGCGATCATTTACTATTAAATCGACCCAAATCAAAAAAAACAAAACCGACAATTTCTAAAAATTAACACTGTGAGCAGCAACTTACGACAAATTCCTATAAAATCGGCTTTTAAACGAAAACAGTCTCTAAAAATTGTAATTTTCAGAAGTTCCTCAACAGAAAGAATTTCTTTATTTTTATTTATTGATAACTGAGCTATAAACCAGTTTTATGGTAAACAGATAAAAAAGAGACGAAATAAACAATGAATAAACCGAACTACAAAGAGATAAAAACAAGTTTACTGAATATTTTCAGTAAATATAATAATCTATTGATTGTTATCCAGGGGTCACCCGATCCCGATGCTATTGCTTCATCTTTTTTCCTGATGAAAATGGCTCAAACCTGCGATTGCAGTTGTACCGTTATTGCTGGCAAAACAATATCTTTGCCACAAAACCGGGAGCTAATCAGCAAACTGGATATTATTCTTAATCATAACTATCCTGAAAATTTCGATGAGTATGACGGTTACTGTGTTGTTGACTACCAAAATCCGGCAGTAGAGAACATTCCGTCACAAGTCCCCTGTGTTTTGCATATTGACCACCATACACGTGCCGAAAGCAGTATAAATCCCGAATACAGCCTGTATCCCGAAGATGTTAACTCCGTTTCTACGGTACTTGCAGGCGTATTGCTACAACAAAACGACCTCTTTGACGAAAAAATCAGACAGCAAATAGCCACAGCACTGGCGTACGGAATAAAAACCGACACCGATAATCTGACCATCGCTTCAACAACCGACAAGGAAGCTTTCAGCGAGATGGAAAAAATCGCTGACAAAGAAATCCTGGATTTACTGGATAACATGCCATATTCCGAAGAGACACTTACTCTAATCAGCAAGGCCATGCTTAACAGCACCAACTATAAGAGCTGGCTAATCTCGGGTCTTGGTTTTATTCCTGAAAATTTAAGGGATTCACTCGCAATTACTGCCGACTATATGCTTGAACAGGAAAACGTAACTACAGTTATCGCGTTTGCGCTGATAACTTCTGAAAATTCAATAACACTGGATGCATCTTTTCGAACCAAGAATAGTGAACTGGATCTTAACGGAATCATCAAATCCATAACTCCGGATGGAGGTGGAAGAAGTTTTAAAGGAGCATTTCAGCTTGATCTAAGCTATTTCGCCGGATATCCGGAAAAGCATAACCTGTGGTCAATAGTAAACGAATCTACACTGATTAATATTAAAAAAGCTCGTGACAATATTTCTTTTTACGAAGTACGTACCTTCTTTACCGGATTAAAAAAACAGTTATCCGATATTTTTCACAGGTAGCACAAATGACAATTATCGATCTAAAAAATATCAGTTGTACTCCTGATCCTTACCTACCGCCCGTTCTAAAAAACATAAACTGGACAGTTAACCAGAACGAAAGATGGATTCTCTTTGGAGCAAACGGTTCGGGCAAAAGCATGCTGCTACAAATAATTACAGGTTACCGCCGTAACTCACATGGCTCCATTGACCGTTTCGGAGAAGGTGAAACCGGAACCGATATAAGGCAGGTACGTAAAAAAATCGGATACGTCGCTTCGGGATTACGCTCGATGGTTTTCCCTAACGAAACAATTATCGATCTTGTTATAAGTGGCCATTTCGCGACCATCGGTCTTTATGACACTCCTCACAACGAAATACGTGAAAAAGCCGAAGAGCTACTCGTACATACCGGTCTTATGGATCGTAAAAATGATCTTTTTTCGCATCTTTCGGACGGAGAGAAACAGAAAATCATGATGGCTCGGGCTCTCATTAACAGTCCGGAACTTCTTATTCTTGACGAACCAGCCTCCGCTCTTGATATTGCTGCTCGTGAAGACCTTCTGATTACCTTGCATAAAATGCTCGAAGGCCATAAAGGCGCGCTTATCTATGTAACCCACCATATCGAAGAGATCACACCACTTTTTAGTCACTGCCTTATGCTAAAGAAAGGTGGTGTATTCAAAATAGGTTCGATTGATGACACTATCAACGGCAATGTATTAAGTTCGCTTTTTGGGATTCCCTTATCGGTAACAAAGAATAACGGTCGCTTTGTACCTCTATTATCTGCCAAAGGCGCTACTCAATCATGAGTATAAAACTTCCACAAACATTTATACTTGGCAGTTCAATCTCGGCCTACCAGACAGAGGGAGCTAACCTAATTGACGGCAAAAAAGAGTCAATTTGGGACGCGTTTAACGGATCAGGTTTTACTGACAGCCTTAAAAACGGAGCTGATTTTTATAACAGATTTACCTCTGATATAAAAACAATGCAAAAACTTGGCATCTCAAACTTTCGTTTTTCTATCGCCTGGAGCCGTATTCTTCCTGATGGCACCGGGAGCCTTAACAAAAAGGGCATTACTTTTTACAACCGTCTGATAGACACTCTTCTTGAGCATAATATAAAACCGTCCGTAACGCTATACAGCCATGATTTACCGGTAAGACTTCAAAAAAATGGCGGATTTCTAAACAGGGAGACCTGCACTGCCTTTGCCGATTACACCGAGATTTGCGCCAACCATTTTGGTGATAGAATAAAAAACTGGATTACGATAGAAGATCCTTTAACGGAAATCGAGTACGGATACCGTACTGGCACAATGCCTCCGGGGGTTATCGCACCCGAAAAAATTTTTGTCGCCACGCACAACATGCTTATAGCTCACGCAATGGCCTACTATACTCTAAAAGAGGCAAATTCCGACAACTATTGTGGATTAGGTGTCCGAATGGATCCTCCCTTGATTACCCCAACAAAAAGAGATTCAAGAATACATCCAAACGCCGAGGCTTACCTTGTAAAACTTTTAATAGATCCTGTAATAAAAGGCTATTACCCAGCGGTTTACGAATCAGAGATTTACAGTCAAAACAGATTAAATCTACGGCCTAAAGATACAATGCTGATACACAACTCGTACGACTATATTGCTCTCGCGCATTCCGGATACACTCATGTAAAAAGCAAAATTGTGAACGTGAATATTAACGATCCCTTATCTTTTAGCATTACTCAATATCCCGCACTCGAAAACAGATATTCAAAAACAATCGGTTATGACCCATCCGCTATTCAAGGAATCCTGAAAACACTTCAAACCGAGTATGGTAATCCGAAGATACTTTTCGCAAATGTTGGATATCCTTCAGACAATCACGATGCCCAAAACCGCATTAATTTTTACCACGCCATACTATCTGCCATAGCAGACGCAATTGCTAACGGTGGTAAAATTGAAGGGTTTTTTACAAAAAGTTTTATTGACGGCTTTGAGCTTATTAATCCAACTCGACAAAGATCCGGGCTCGTCAAAGTAAACTTTACAACATTCGAACGTGAAGTTACCGATACAGCCAGGTGGTTTTCCAAGGTGTGCAAAAACAATGAGTTATAAGACAAAAATTTTTCCAGCAACAGAAAGCCATATCAAGGACGCTGCAACCGCTCTTCGTGCGGGAAAACTTGTTATTATTCCAACCGAGACGGTCTATGGGCTTGCCGCGAACGCGCTTGATGCCGAAGCAGCCTCCTCCATATTCTGTGCAAAAAAACGTCCATTTTTTGACCCGCTAATCTGCCATATCGCAGATTATGATATGCTTGCGATTTTAACTGATAATCTTTCGCCGGCATTAAAGAAATTAACCAAAAAATTCTGGCCAGGCCCCCTAACAATAGTTACGGTCAAATCTGAAAAGGTTCCCCGGATTATAACGTCCGGTCTTCAAACCGTAGCAATAAGAATGCCTGCCCATCCTGTTGCCATTTCTATTATAAAGGA
>ERZ795053.6705-NODE-6705-length-11357-cov-18.253406_pt1 | contig 11357 bp, 11 predicted proteins | sample MGYA00375137_ERZ795053 | MGnify/ENA primary metagenome ERZ795053 (study PRJEB30182, sample SAMN05720284) | activated sludge metagenome | isolation source: Anaerobic digester | place: Hong Kong | collected 2014-12-17 ... | reverse complement strand
CAATGGAAAAAAAAGAGGGGCACTGGGGTGCGGCGGTGCCATGGTCGGGTGTTTGTGTTATAATTGTGCAGGTTTTTCCGACGTTCCGGGCGGGGGGGTTGTGTTGCCGGCCGGACGGATTTTTTATTCCAGATATGGGGTGGTTTTGGTGCGCTTTTCTCGGTTGTATGCTCCGACGATCAAGGAAACTCCGTCGGATGCCGACGTGATTTCGTACGAGCTTTTGATCCGGGGCGGGTTCATTCGCAAGGTGGCTTCCGGGGTGTTCACCTACTTGCCGCTCGGCCAGCGGGTGTTGCACAAGATTTCGCGCATCGTGCGCGAGGAGATGGATCGCGCGGGTTGCCAGGAGTTGCTGATGCCCATCGCCCAACCCTCCGAGATGTGGAAGCAGAGCGGGCGTTGGCAAGATTATGGCCCGGAAATGATGAAACTCAAGGACAGGCACCAGCGGGAGTTTACCCTTGGGCCCACCCACGAGGAAATGATTACCATGACCGTGCGCAACGAGCTCACCTCTTACCGCGACCTTCCCGTGAACCTCTACCAGGTCAATACCAAGTACCGCGACGAGATCCGCCCGCGTTTCGGGCTGCTTCGCGCGCGGGAATTCATCATGAAAGATGCCTACAGTTTCCATACCACCATGGACGACTTGCACCAAACCTACGAGGACATGTACCGAGCCTACGAGCGTATCCTCAAGCGCTTGGGGTTGCAGTTCATGGTGGTCGATGCCGATACCGGCGCCATTGGCGGTTCGCGCTCGAACGAATTCGTGGTGTTAGCGGGCAGTGGCGAATCCAGGTTGCTGTACTGCGAGAAATGCGGCTACTCCGCGTCGGAGGAAAAGGCGGAGTACCGGATCAACTACGAGTATCCCATGGAGTCACCCCTCGACCTGGAACGCGTGGATACTCCAGGAGTACGCACCATCGACCAGGTGAGCGAGTTCTTGTCGGTGCCCGCTTCCAAGATCGTAAAGTCCCTCTTGTACAAAGGACGGGACGGCTACAAGCTTGTGATGATCCGCGGGGACTTCGAGCTCAACCTGTCCAAGCTGCGTGCCTCGCTGGGTGACCAGACGCTGGAAATGGCTTCGCCGGAAAACGTGTTGCAGGATTTCGGTGTTCCCATCGGGTTCATCGGGCCCGTGGGCTTGGAGGGTAAAAAGGTCGAAAAGGTTGCAGATCATAGTATCCGCGGGCTTTCGAACTTCGTGGTGGGTGGCATGCAACCCGACACGCATTACACGAATTGTAACCCGGACAGGGACTTTTCGGTGGATCGCTGGATCGATGTGAAGATGGTGCAGGTGTCGGATCCCTGCCCGGAATGTGGCACTCCCCTGGTGGAAACGCGGGGCATCGAGATGGGACATATCTTCGAACTGGGCACCAAGTACTCCGAGAAGCTGGAGGCGTTCTACACCGACGAAGATGGCAGCAAGAAACCCTTCGTGATGGGGTGCTACGGTTGGGGAGTGTCGCGCACGTTGGCGGCCACGGTGGAACAGCTGCACGACGAGAATGGCATGTTGTGGCCGGTTTCCATCGCTCCCTTCGAGTTGCTGATCACGGTGGTGAACGCGCGCGACGACAAGCAGGTGCAGGCGGGCGAGGAATTGTACCGTTTCTTCTTGGAGAAAGGCGTGGAAGTGCTATTGGACGACCGGGAAGCTTCGCCAGGGTTCAAGTTCAAAGATGGCGACTTGATCGGTATCCCCGTTCGCATCACGGTGGGAAAGGCGCTTTCAGATGGCCAGGTGGAAATCAAGAAGCGCACCGACCGAAAGTCTACGCGTGTTTCGATGGAGCAAGGGTACGAAGGCATTTTCCAGGCGTTCCAGCAAGCACTGGAGGGGTATGACCCACACGCTGTCTGATCCCGCGCTTTGGAAAAAGCACGACCACGTGGATTTCGACGTGTACTTCTTTAAGGCATCCAAGACCGGGGTGCTGCGTTTCTTGTCGCACCTGGAGTGGGCGCGTAGCCTGGAGAGGGCGATGCGAAGGGCGCAGCTTGACATGTGGGTATCAAAGGGGTTCCATCCCAAGGTGAAGTTCGATTTCCTGCGGGTGTTGCCCACCGGCTTTTCCAGCCAGGCGATTTACTTCTGCGTGCGGCTGAACCGGAAGGAGTTCCCCGAAGAGGGGTGCAACCTCGTTGAAAGGGTGAACCGGCATGTTCCCAAGGGTCTGCGCGTACACTGGGGGATGCGGGTTTTCGACACCTTTTCCCCCGCCAAGTTCTCGAAGTACTGGGCGTTTCGTGCGGTGCTGCAGGCACCCCAAACGCTGGAAGGGTCGATCCGAGAGTGGTTCGGTGCTTTCCTCCAGGAGAACCCCGCGCTGCAGCGTTTTTTCGTGATGCAGTACCGCGGAGGGTTCTGGTTCCTTGACTGGGTCCACGAGGAATCGAGCTGGCTGGACATTCGCGTGGGTTTCGAACGCTGGTTTGGATCGCCCACCCCGGACCTTTTCTTCCTGGTGCATCACCGGGAAGTGTACTGGGAAATCGAACCGGAGGTTTCCCTCGATTCCATGCTGGAAAAGAGTGATGAAAACAATGGCGAAACGCGTTCTGATCGTGGATGATTCCAATGTCCTGCGCAACATCATCGTGTTCAACCTGAAAAAGAACGGGTACGAGATCAAGGAAGCCAACGATGGGCTGGAGGGTTTGGAATTCATGGAATCTTTCCAGCCGGACCTGGTGATCCTCGACTTGATGATGCCCCGGCTCGACGGCTTCGGGGTGTTGAAGGAAATGCAGGGCAAGGAAGGCTTTCAGGGGATTCCGGTTATCGTTTTGACCGCCAAGGGTGGGGAAGATGACCGGGACAACGCCATCTCCCTTGGCGCGATGGACGTGTTGACCAAACCGTTCAGCCCGAAGCAACTACTGGAAAGGGTCCAGAAGGTGATAGGGGATGCAGGATAAGATGAGCCTTGTGCAGGTTTTGCAGAAGATCGAACAACTACTGGGGAAACCCGACAACCCTGACCTGGAATCCCTCGAGGACATGGAGATCTTGAAGCGCATCGAGGAAGGTTTTTCCAAGCTCCAGGACGAAGTGGTGCGCTACAAGGACCAGCTGGAGGAATCGTCCATCATGTTGGAGACCCAGGTGGAGGAAATTTCCAAGACGTACGAGGAGTTGTCCACGCTGTACGATGTCACGGGTTTGCTGTTCCGTTCGCTGGATCCCGTGGAGGAGCTTCCCGGCCTGATGGAGCTTATCTTGAATTCCGTGCCCTCCCAGGCCATCGGGGTTGTGGTGAACCTACCGGACAAGACTGTTTTCGAGGTCCGAAGCGCGCCACGCACCGATCTTCCTTTCCCGGAAAAGGAAATCCTACGGCAGCTGGAGCAATTCATTCTCAACCAGAAAGCCAGCACGATCCTGTTGGAACAGCAGGACATCTCCCGGCGTTTCCCCGAGCTGGAAGGCAAGGTGACGTCGTTGACCGTGGTTCCCATCGGCATCAAGGAAAACCTTTGGGGTGCCATGATGCTGGCGAACCGGCAGGAAGCCTCGCTGTTCACCGCAGGCGATCGCAAGTTGCTGGAGTCCATCGCGAACCAGCTCTTCTTCAGCTTGGAAAACTTCCGCTACCTGCAGGAAAAGATCGAGCAGGAAAGGGTATTCGAGCAACTCAAGATCGCCAAGCAAATCCAGAGCAGTTTCTTGCCAGCGGAAATCCCCCCCTTCCAAGGTACCGATATCTCCGCGAGTTTTTCGCCCGCCATCGACGTTGCGGGGGACTACTACGACGTGATCCGCATGGAAGAACGCCTGTACCTGATCGTGGCGGATGTTTCGGGGAAGGGGATTCCCGCCTCGCTGCTGATGAGCTCTTTCCGAACCGCGGTGCGTATCCTGCTGCCGAACGTCGAGTCCCTCCCTGATCTCGTGGCCCAGGTCAACGATCACCTCGCTGCCAACGACATTTCCGATCGCTTCGTGACCGCGATCTTCATTTCCCTGGATTCGCGGGACAACCTGATGAAATTCGTCAACGCGGGTCACGATCCCATCCTGCTGTTTCGCCCGGCAGAGGAGCGCTTTTTCGAGATCAGCAACGACGGGATTCCCACCGGCATCTTCGAGGATGAAACATTTCGCGAGGATTCGTTCGAGCTGGCGGACGGGGACGTTTTCGTCATGTACACCGACGGGATCCCCGAGGCACGCAATACCAAGCGGGAGGAATTCGGCTTTGAACGCTTGAAAGACGTGATCCAGAGGAACTATTTCCGCGACGCCGAGCAAATCAAGCAGCAGATCTTGAAGGAACTCGTGGATTTCGTGGGAGATGCACCGCAACACGATGATACAACCTTTATCGTGGTAAAATACACGCGGAATGAAAATTAAGAATACAGAAGGAGGTTTCAAACGTGTCTGGTCATAATAAGTGGGCCAACATCAAGCACCGTAAAGGTGCCCAGGACAAGAAGAGGTCATCGCTTTTCACGAAGCTGATTCGCGAGCTAACCATCGCCGCCAAGGAGGGTGGGGGCGACGCCGACTCCAACCCCCGGTTGCGTGCGGCCATCGATAAGGCTCGACAGGGAAACATGCCCAAGGATACTATCGAGAAAGCAATCAAGCGGGGAACCGGCGAGCTCGAAGGCGTGGAATACGTTGAAATCATGTACGAGGGGTACGGGCCTGCTGGGGTTGCAATGCTCGTGTTCACGCAGTCTGACAACAAGAACCGCACGGCGCAGGAAATCCGCCACGTGTTCAGCAAGTACAACGGAAACATGGCGGAAAGCGGAGCAGTGAGCTGGGTGTTCGAGAAAAAGGGTTCCATGAACGTGGAAAAGGAAAAGATCGCCGACATGGACGAGTTCATGCTGGAAGTACTGGATGCCGGCGCGGAAGACATCGACGACTCCACCGACCCGGTTTCCATTCTCACGCTGCCGGAGAACCTGATGAAAGTGGCGGATGTGCTCAACGAGCAGGGGTTTGAACCCCGCGACGTGGAGTTCACCTACGAACCCAAGAACTCCGTGACCGTTACCGGGCGCGACGCCGAAAAGGTCATGACGTTGATCTCCCACTTGGAAGACCTCGATGACGTACAAAACGTGTACGCCAACTTCGACATCGAGGAGAGCGAGCTCGAGAGCATCATGGAACAAATGGGTTAAGGAACCCGTGGATAGGCTTGACCTACACCTTCATTCCAACTATTCCGACGGGGAGAATTCGGTCAGCGACCTACTGAAGAAGGTTTTCAAGGCGGGGGTGCAGGTGTGTTCGGTGACCGACCACGATTCGTTGGACCAGGTGAAACCCGCATTCGAGTACGGTACCCTTTTGGGATTGGAGATGGTTGCGGGTATTGAGCTCTCCACCTTTTTCGAAGGTGGAGAGGTTCATGTTTTGGGGTACGGGTTTGACGCGGAGGATTCGGGGTTGCGCGCTTTCGTGGAGGAGCAGTTTGCACGGCGCCAGCAGCGCGTGCAGGAGATGGTGCAACTTTTGAACGAGATGGGTGTTGCGCTTACCTACGAAGATGTTCTGCGGCAATCCCCTGGTCCCTACGTGGGGCGGCCACACATTGCCAAGGCCATGATTGAAAAGGGATTCATCCGATCGATGGGGGAAGCTTTCTCCTTGGAGTACATCGGGAACTTCGGGAAGGCCTACCTGCCCCCGGAGCAAACCCCGTCCGAGGAGGCAGTGCAGATCATCCAAGATGCGGGGGGGATTTCCGTGCTGGCGCATCCTGGCTTGTTCTTTTCCACGGAAGGGCAGCGCGGGATGTCGCGGGATCAGTTGCTGTTCCTCCAGAAGAAGGGTTTGCGGGGAATCGAGGTGTACCACTCGCGGCATTCGCTTTCGCAAGTGCAAGAATACCTTTCCATCGCCCGCAAGCACGGTTTTGGGGTTACACTTGGTTCAGATTACCACTACGGGCCGTATTTTCCCATCTTTCCCTCTATTCCGGTACAAATTCGCGAGGAAGCGTATGAATGGCTAAAAGGGTAGCGATTTTTGGATTGTTCGTGCTGTTTTTTTCCATACTCGTGCTGGGGGAAGCGACCAAAACGGATCAGCCATACGACTCCGTGGAGTGGGAATTGCCTTTCCCCGGGCCCGTTTTGGACGAGCCCTACGCGCGCCTTTTCCTTACCTCTGGATTTCACCTCACACCGGAAGCGGAATTTCCCGGTGGCCTTTTCTTCCTGTTGGAACCCTCCATGCGCTTTCTGATCTTCGAGGGGTCCTTTCGTTTCAAGGTGCAGGCAATCATGGAGCCCAACAATTTCTTTTTCGATATCGAAAACCAACGCCCCGGGGATTACTTTTCCTGGGTGAAGTTGCGCATCAAGAATCTTTTTTTTTCCTACGGTCAAAACGCCGGGTCTCACGGAAAGCTGGTGTACCTTCCCGTTACCCCACTGGATCGGAAATACATCGGGTTCGATTGGTCCTCCCCTTTTTCCGACAATCCGTTTCGGGTACACGTGCGCTCCGATTCCTGGTCTGCCTGGGCGGGAAGCGTGCAAACCCCGGGTTGGCGAACTCCCGCAATGCAGCTTTCGGGTGTTGTGGACGCCTACTTCGATCGCAGTGCATCAATCACCGCGGCGTTGTCGCTGGGTCCCCAGCTTGGCTTCTTCCCCGCTGAGGATTTGGTCCCTCTTCTCACGGTGCGCCCCGTGGGAGAGGTGCGCTTCTTCCAAGGTGCGCTTGATCCCGAAAGTGGAGAGCCTGCCTCCTGGAAACTGGGGGGAGGCGTTCGGTTCGGTGTGGCGCTCCAACCGGTGGAGGTTTCCGTGTTGCTGGTGTACCGGGAGGAACTGGAATGGTCGGGAACATGGCGCTATGCCTTTCCCAGTCATCCGCAGCAGCCCCTGGTTTCTTTTGTGGTGGATATCGGGCAAACGAACAGCCTTTTCCCCGCCTTTTTGGGGCGCTTGTCTTTCGGGCAGGCAAGTTTCGAGGCTGTTAGCGATGACTGGAAACTGGGTGTGGGCTTTGGAAGCTGGCAGGCACCGAATGAGAGCAGCACCTACGTGTTTTCCGACCTGCTGGTGCGGCTACAGGAGCGGAGCTTCTTCTCGCTGAAGAGTACGTGGGATGGTTCCTGGGCGTTCGACCTGGGGATACGATTCGATTTTTCATTGGATGGAGAGTGAAGGAATGTTCGAGGAAAAAATAACCGACCCCGAGTTTGACTGGTTCGTGGCGGAAGTGAAAAAGAAGCTGGACCTGGACCTTTCGGGGTACAAGTCGCACAGGGTGAAACGGCGCACCGACATCCTTCTGCGCAAGTACAACGTCACTTCGTACAAGGTGTACATGGACATGGTGCTTTCGGACGCCAAGAAGAAGGACGAGTTCTTGGACAAGCTGACCATTAATGTTACCGAGTTCTTCCGCAACCCCGAGAAATGGGAAGCCTTGCGCAAGGTATACATCCCGCTGCTGTTGAAGCGCTCCCCCCGGAAGATCAAGATCTGGAGCGCGGGTTGTTCCAGCGGGGAGGAACCCTACTCGATGGCCATCCTGCTAGAGGAGTTGCACACCCCCCCAGGCTGCGAGGTCTTGGCGACCGACATCGACCAAGGGGTTTTGACCCGGGCAAGGCGCGGCGTGTACGAGGAAAGGGCGTTTACCAGCACTTCACCGGAAATACTGAAGAAGTACTTCCAGAAAAACGGGGACGGACGCTACGAGGTGGTTCCCGCGTTGAAGAAGCGCATCCAGTTCAAATCGCACAACATGTTGCAGCAACCCTTTGAGAAGGACCTGGACATGATCGTGTGCCGCAACGTGGTGATCTACTTCGAGATGGAAACCAAGAACCAGCTGTACACGCGTTTCGTGGATGCGCTCAAACCCGGGGGTGTCCTGTTCGTGGGGAGTACCGAGCGTATCTTCAATTACCGCCAGCTCGGGCTCAAAATCCTCGAGCCATTCGTGTATGGGAAGGAAGAGTGAGGTGAAACATGGGTTTTTTCGATAAACTAAAGGCCGGGCTCAAGAAAACTCGCGAATCGACGTTTGGGAAGATCAAGAAGCTGCTGGCCATTTCCAAGATCGATGAAGAAACCCTCGAAAAAGTAGAAGAGCTCCTTGTCACCGGGGACGTGGGCATGGAACTCAGTGAGGAAATCATCGAATCGCTCAAGGAACGCGCGAAGGAGTTTGATTCACCCACGCAGGCTTTGCAAGCGATCCTGGTGGAAAAGCTACAGGGTGACACCGAGCTGATGCGGAATGGGCACCATCCCTTTGTCATCAGTGTTGTGGGCGTGAACGGTGCGGGAAAGACCACCACCATCGGAAAGATGGCCAGCTTCTTCAAGCAACAGGGTGACCAAGTGGTTCTGGCGGCAGCCGACACGTTCCGGGCAGCTGCCATCGACCAGTTGCGAACCTGGGCCGAAGACCGTGCACAGGTTCCGATTATCGCGCACCAACCCGGTGCAGATGCGGGCGCGGTTGCCTTCGATGCGGTGAACCACGCGCTTGCACGTAACAAGGACGTGGTGTTGATCGATACAGCGGGAAGGCTGCACACCCGGCACAACCTAATGGAAGAGCTCAAGAAAGTGCACAACGTGATCCGAAAGCTGGTACCCGACGCGCCCCACGAGGTGTTGCTGGTTCTGGATGCTACCACCGGGCAAAATGGGCTGATCCAGGCACGCAAGTTCCAGGAAATGGTCGGGGTTACCGGTGTGGTGATCACCAAGCTGGATGGTACCGCGAAGGGAGGAATCGCATTGTCCATCCGTTCGGAACTGGGTATTCCCATCAAGTTCATCGGGGTCGGGGAAGGCATCGACGACCTTCGCCCCTTCGATGCCTTGGAATTCGTGCAGGCGTTGCTGGAAGAAGAGAAAAGCGGCTGATGGCTCCCAAGTTCTGGAGAAAGCAGATCACCTGCCCCCATTGCGAGGCGAGCTTTGAAACGGTCAAACTCTTCTCCAACGCCGTGCATCTCGAGGAGCGCGACATTTTCTTCCGTCCCACTTACCGTCCGCCAAACCCCTTGTTTTTCTACCTTACCACGTGCCCGAAGTGTTACTACACCGCGCTGGAAAAAGATTTCCTCGAGCTGTTCCTCATCCTGGAGAGCGAATCCCAGAAGCAACTTTCCCAGGTCCTTCTCAAAGCCGTGCAAACCTTCCAGGTGAACCTGGATGAGAACCGCACCATTGACGACGCCATCCTGCAGCACAGCCTGGCGGTCCTTACCTACAGCGTGAAAGGCGACGCGTTCCAACAGGCGCAACTGTACCTGAAAATGGGGTGGTTCTACATCGAGAAGGAACGGTTGGAGGACGTGAAGATCGCCTATTCCAAGGCGATCAAGCTCTTTGGCCAAGCTTTTCTCAAGCAACGCAGCCCCGCGGAGGCGGACGGGGTGCTGTTCTTCCTGGGAGCGCTGCACATCTTCCTCAACCAGAAAAAAGAGGGGTTCAAATGGCTGGAAAAATTGATCCAGGAGCGAAGAGGTTCCAACTCCCCGTACTACGTTGCGGCCAAGAAACTGTGGGAAGAGGTGCGAACAGGGCTGTGAAAAGGAACCGGTTCCTGGGGCTGGTGACCGCGCTGCTTGTGGGATTGCTTTTGCTGGCCGGGTGCCAAACCCCTCCCTCCTCCGATGCCCAGGTGGTTTCACTGTTTCGGCAGGTTCAGGAGTTTCTCTCGCAGCTGAACGAACTGGATACGCAGGTACAGTCCAACAGCGGGCAGATGGAGAACCTGGCGCGCCGGCTGGCGGTGGCAGAAAGCCATGTCTCCCGGCTGCGAACCGACCTGGACTCCACGTTTTCGCTGCTGCAAAACATGTATGCCAGCGTGACCTACCTCGACTGGATGGGGGCTCCCCCCACGCTGGTGGAGCAACCCGATGTACCTTCGATGCAAGAAATCGAGAAGCTGGTCTCCCAACAGGTGCTTCGCCTGCTTTCGGAAACCCCCATCTCGACGGCAAGTGCAGCCACCGAGACCCAACCCGAACGATCCGAACTTGCCGCCATGCAAAGGGAGATCGATATCCTCCGCCGGAATTACCTGGTGCTTCGCTGGCAAATGTACCGCGACCTTCCCTCCCCCACCGACCCGTTTTCGCTGGAAGACCTTTCACTGGTTACCGGGGGAACCGTGAGCTACCGGGTGCAGTCTGGGGACACGGTGAGTGCCATCGTGACCGGTATGGGCCTTCCGCTTTCGTCCGTGGACCAGGTGCTGGAAAACAACGGCATCTCCGACCCACGGGGGCTTCGCAGTGGGCAAGTTCTCCAGCTTCCCCTTCCCCCGCTTGTGGAACGCATCGTGCTTCCGGTAAAAGGGTTCCGCACTCTTTCCCCGGAGCATATCCACTCCTTTTTCGGGGATTCCACGGAACTGGGAATCAGCAGGGGGCTTTCTTTTTCGCTTTCGGACGAGCAGTTGATCGTGTCGGTGTTGCCCGGAAAGGTGATCGATGTGGCGGATGGTTACGTGGTAATCTACCACGGCAACGACTTAAAGCTGGTCTACACCCTGCTGGACAGTAGTTGGGTAGAACGGGGGGACTGGGTAGGTACCGGCCAGGCCATCGGCGTGTGCAAGGGCAAGCAATTTCGGCTGGAAATGCTGGTGGGAGCGGAGTACCGCGATCCAATGTGGCTTTTCCTGCAAAACCTGGGTTCCTTCGAGCTCACCTTTTACACCGAGTGGGACGATGGCAACCTCCCCTTCTTCCCCTACTTCCGAAGGGCCAAGTCCGGGGACTTTGCGCGCGAATGGTACACCGTGGCAGCCGACCCGGCGCTGCTTTCCCCGGGCACGATGCTATATATCCCTTCGCTCAAATCTTCCCCTGCCAGGGGGTTGTTCGTCGTGGAGGACGAAGGTAGTGCGATCCGGGGCAACCACCTGGATATTTACGTTCGAGACCTGCGCCTCGCGCTTTCCAGTCGCTTACAAGCAAACGTCTATTCTTTCTAAAAAAAAGCCCCCTAAGGGGCTTTTGGTTTATCTTCGGATTCCGAGCTTCTCGATGAGTTCCTTGTAGATGTTCGGGCGATCCCGCTTCACGTACTTGAGCAACTTTCGCCTTCGTCCCACCATTTTCATCAGTCCACGCCGGGAATGGTAGTCTTTTGGGTGGGTTTTCAGGTGCTCGGTGAGCTGGCGAATCCGCGCGGTGAGCAGCGCGATCTGGATTTCCACCGATCCGGTGTCTTCGCCGGAAATCTTGAATTCCTGGATGATCGCGTCCTTTTGATCGTAATCAAGTGCCATGTGTTTCACCTCCAAATTTGCCCCGGTTCCAGATCGATCGGTCCGGAAAGGGGGTACGAGCCTTGCGGCGGTGTATTGTACCACGTTG
>ERZ795053.6702-NODE-6702-length-11360-cov-4.702521_pt1 | contig 11360 bp, 10 predicted proteins | sample MGYA00375137_ERZ795053 | MGnify/ENA primary metagenome ERZ795053 (study PRJEB30182, sample SAMN05720284) | activated sludge metagenome | isolation source: Anaerobic digester | place: Hong Kong | collected 2014-12-17 ... | reverse complement strand
GATTTTGCGGCTATTCCTACCCTAATTCAAGAAAACTGGCTAACGGACAATTAAGTATGGCAGTCGGTAGAAAAGGTTTATGCAGCTATGTTGAAGAATTCTTTAACGACTTGTTCGAGATTCTTCTCTCCCGCTTGCGTCTTGGTCATAACTCTTACATTTGAGGGGAGTTCTACCTCCAATTCGGCAGCGACTGGAGAAATAATATCCTTAGACCACTGCCAGCTTGCCGGGTGGTACAGGATAAATGTCGCAGTCTCGTAAGCCCGCGCGTTCTCGCCCACAGCGGCAAGGGTCTGAGCCAGTCCGACCAGGGCGTGCAAGGCATACGGAGGTATCCAAGCTTCGATGGCCGTCTTGATCGCTTCGTGAAAATACTGTTCCGCTTGCTCAAAGTCACCCAACCCCAGACAGACTTCCCCCAGCACTGTGAGAGGTTCGGCCACTCCCTGACAATGATCTAATTTCTTACATATCGCCAGGCTTTCCTCGGCTAACTGTTGGGCCTCAGCAAAATCGTTGGTCATAACCGCCAGATGAGCTAAGAGGGCCAGCGTATCGGCTTGCATGCCGCGCAGACCGACCTCTCGGTATTTTATTAGACTGTTTTGTAGCAGTTGTTTGGCTGGTTGATAATTGTTTAAGGCAACTTCGATACGGGCTAAGTTGATTTGGATGGCGGCCGTTAAACTGTGGTAGCCGACGGTGGTGGAAATGGCTAGCCCCTCTTTGTACATTACTTCCGCCTGCTGATAATCACCCAAAGCCCAGTAGACGTATCCCAATTCACCCAGACAGACACCTATAGCATCTGAGCGGCCCAGCTTTTGCAAATTGGCCATGCTCTCTTGATACAACTGTTCAGCCTCGTTGTAGTTACCTAATTGGGCCGCTATCATCCCCAGCCGGTACAGAGTTTCACCCGTACCTCGGGTATCGTCAAATTCTTGAAAAATGGGCAGTATTTGTTGATACAGATGGCGCGTTTGCGGCGGTGTAAAGCCGATATGAGCCAGGTAGCGCAGCAGATAAGCTATCTCTCTACGATCCCCGGTCTGACTCAAAATGTGCATGGCATCGCGGCGTGATTGGCAAGCATACCAATCATTGCGGGGGGATTCGCAATGAAGGCGGGCATATCGAGCCAGCAGTTTGCCCCGAAGTTGGTAATGATCGAGGGGATCACTCGGGGTTATTTTTACATTCTTTAGCAGAGTCACAACTTCGTTGTACAATACGCCCATATCCGGCAGCGCTTCCGGCGAGTCGAAACCCTCCCAGCCCATCGCTTCCAAGTCGGGCGGATAAAAGTCATACGCCTCTCGCAGAAAGCCGCGAATACGATAGTACTCACACAGACCTTCCATCGCGTCATTGATGGCGCTTAACTTCTGCTGAGTTATGGCCCACTGCCAGGCCCTTCTGATGTTATCGATCTCAATACTGATTTCTGTCAGGGTCTTATGCAAATCTTGCCCGTCCAGATGGGGTTCTCGCTGTTTGAGAAAGGCGGTATAGTACGCACAGTGACGGTCACGAACGGCTGTCTCCCGCTCGGTCGATGCCGCCAAGTGTTCATCCCCAAATTGTCGCAGAAGCTCGTGAATGTGGTATCGGCCGGTATAATCAGGTTGGATGAGCGATTTGTTGGCCAGCGTCATCAGGCTTGGCAGCGTTGCGCCGGTAATGTGTTCTGCCGCTTGACGGGTAAAACCGCCTCGAAAAACGGACAATTGTTGAAATACGTCTTGTTCCGTAGCCGTTAATCGCTGCCACGAGGATTCAAAAACGGAGCGGATACTTTGGTGGCGGGCCGGTATATCGCGCCAGTTAGCCGTTAGAAAGTCCAAATTCGATTTGATTTCAGCGGCAATTTCTTGAGGCGTGAGCACTCCCACCCAGGCTGCGGCGAGTTCGATGCCCAGCGGCATGCCGTCTACCAGTTGGCAAATGTTGATAACGTCATCGAGATGATCAACGGTTAGCTCAAACGTGGGTTGCGCCCGCTTGGCACAGTTAACAAATAACTGAATCGCATCATGACGGTCAATGATGGTCGGGACATCTTCGCTAATTTTTACAGGCACGCGCAGGCTGCCAATCGGATAGACAGTCTCCCCGCGCAACCCGAGACGCTCCCGTGAGGTGGCCAAGATTTTAATCTCACCCGCAGATTGAAGGACGTCGGCGATAAACGGCGTATCTGCCAGTAAATGTTCAAGATTATCGAGGATCAGCAGTATGCGTTTGTCACGTAAATAAGCCAGCAGTTGATCGTTTTCAGAATCATTCTCCCATCGTTCACGTTGATCTCGAATATGGAAAGAAAAATCGACCGCAGTGGCGATTGGGGCGGCGATCTGGTCCGCAGCATTGACAGACGCCAGCGACACGAAATAGACGCCATCGGCAAAGGAGTCACTGTGAGCTTGGGCGGCCTCGATCGCCAGCCGAGTCTTGCCGATGCCGCCGGGACCGAGGATGGTCACCAGCCTGGTCGACGGGTTGTTAATCAGGTTGGCTATTTCTCTAAGATCATTTTGCCGGCCAATGAAGGGGGTTGGCTGGAGGGGGAGTTTCACGGTCGGGCGTGAGCGCGGATGAGGGGTTTGCGGCGGCGGGACAACTTCACCGGTCGTCAGGCGTTGAAAGAGGGTTTGGGTGTCAGTTGAGGGTTCGACGCCTAATTCTTCATCGAGCGCCTCGGTGCAGCGTTGGTAGGCCACTGCGACCCCGCTCAGGTCGCCCAATCCGGCCAAGGCCGTCATCAAAGCGCGGTAAGCCGGCTCCGGGGTTAGCCCTTGGGCGATCCATTGCTCAGCCCACTCCCGAGTCTCCCGCCAGCGGGCCGCTTCAACCAGCCGCACCAAAAGCAACTGCATCCGATCCTCATAGACGGCTTGCAGTCGTTCCTGCTCCAAAGTGACCCAGTTATCGTAAAATCCCGGCAGCAGCTTGTCTTCATAGACCGCCACCATTTGCATCAACGTCTCAACCGAGGTGGTGTCATCGATGTCGGCTTGTAGTTGGTCAGCATCGAGCCGGTAATCGGCCTGAGGATTAAAGCCGACCGAGACTTTATCGGCCAAGAAGAAATCGTCCCCCACCGACTTGCGGAGCCGCCACAGGGCTTGACGTAAGTTGTTGCGAGCGTTGGTTTCGTCGGAGTCGGGCCACAGCAGCCCGGCCAGGTTTTCCCGGCGATACGATTTATGCGCATTGAGAATAAGGTAGGCCAGCAGGACTTGAGCCGGTCGAGAGGGAATGTCAAGCAACTCGCCATTCAGTTTAGCTGCGAACTTTCCCAGCAACTGAACTTCAAGCATGGTATCCCTCCCTTGTGATGAGTTCATCAACAACCTGTTCGAGATTTTTCGCTTTGGCTTGTGTTTGCGCCAGATTTCTTACATCGGGTGGAAGTTCTACTTCCAACTCGGCAGCAAGCGGAGCAATGCTATCCTTAGACCACTGCCAGCTTACCGGGTGATGCAGGATAAATGTCGCGGTCTCATAAGCTTGTGCCTTCTCGTCCACACTGGCGAAAAGTCTAGCCAGCCCGACCAATGCATGCAGGGCCAGAGCCGGCTGCCAGACCTCGCAGGCAATTCGCAAAGCCTGGTGGAAATGGCGCTCGGCGGTTTTGAAATCAGCCAAGCCTAAGGCCGCTTCACCGAGGACGGTGTAAGGCGTTATCTCGCCAGTCCGGTGTTCTAACTCCTGGCACAGGGCCAGGCTGTCTTGAGCCAGTTGTTTTGCCTTCGCAAATTGCTGTTCCATAGCGGCGACCGTAGCCATTTCGGCAAGGCCCTCGGCCTTCATTCCTTGCAGACCAAATTCTTCATGGATCGCTATACACTGCTTCAAATGTTTCTTGGCAGTCTGAATATCTCCCTGACCGGCCATAATACGGGCCAAATATCGTAAGGTTGTCGCCTCAAAATTGGGGTAACCAATTTCTCTAGCCAGGTTTAAGCTTTCTCTGCACCATTCTGCTGCTGCCTGATAATTTCCAAACGCCCACTCCGTGTAACTTAACTCGGCCAGACAAAACATGATAATTTCTTGGCGGCCTAACTTTTGAGACCTGACCAGGCTTTTCTGATAAAATTGTTGCGCTTCTCTGTAGTCGCCTATTTGGGCTGTAATTACTCCTAAGCGGTAGAGCGTTTCAGCCATGCCACGTTCATCGCCATCTTTCTCAAAAATGGTCAGCGCTTTTTGATAAATCGCTTTTGCTTGCCACGGCGTCTGTAAAACTTGGCCGACAAACCGCAATACCCAAGCCATTTCTTGTGGCACCCCAGCGCGACTTAAGTTTTCAAGGGTGGCTTGCCGATGCTGACAGACCTTCCAGGCCCGGCCAGGAGACTCTCAGTAAAATCGGTTGTATCGAGCCAGTACTTTACCCAACAGCCTTTGTTGATGGTTATCGTTTACATCTTTGGCCAAAGACAAGTCTAACAGTTGCAGCATGGTGTTGAAACTGGTCTCGCTGTCAGGCGTATCCTCCTCTACTCCTACACCATCCCACCCCAATTTCCGCGCTGCCGGATCGAAAAATCTAAAGCCCTCGTCAATCCTACCCCGAATGCGGAAATATTCGCACAGACTTTCCATGGCCAAATCCATTTCCTGTAATTTGTCATGGGGGACTGCCCACTGCCAGGCCACCCGCACATTGTCTTCCTCGATCTCGATCTCCGTCAGGGCTTGAGCCTGTTTCTGGCCATGCAAATCGGCTTCTTTTTGATGGAGAAAAGCAGCATAATAGGTGCAGTGACGATCTCTCACTGCGGCTTCGGCAGTCGGGTTCTGGGCCAAGTGTTCGGCCGCAAACTGTCGCAGCAGTTCGTGAATTTGATAGCGGCCGGTGAGATCAGGCCGCAGGAGTGATTTATTGACCAGACTCATCAAAGTTCTAAGCGAGGCGCCGGCCACGTTTTGGGCTGCTTGCCGGCTGAAACCTCCCCGAAAAACGGAAAGCTGTTGAAAAACCTCTTGTTCGGCCAGGGTCATCCGGCTCCAAGTCGATTCGAAGATCAGCCGAATGCTGCGTTGACGGTCAGGGATGTTGCTTAAATCGGTTTCCAAAAAGTCGAGACTGTGGCGAATTTCGGCGACAATCTCGGCTGGGGAGAGAAGCTCGGCCCAGGCCGCCGCCAGTTCAATACCCAGCGGCATGCCGCCAACCAGCCGGCAGATATTGATAATATCACCTAAATTGTCCGTCTTTATTTCAAAGTCGGGACGGACACGATGAGCGCCTTGCCGAAATAGCTCGACCGCGTCATAGGCGGCTAAATCCGGCATCGTTTCCGGGACAGTTGGGCCACTGGTTGGATTTGACTTCCAGTCAGGAACCCCCAAACCGTCTAGGGGCAAGAGGATTTCTCCGTGCAGATTGAGCCGCTGGCGTGACGTTGCCAAAATTTTTATGCCGGGCGCAGCTTGGATAATTTCAGCAGCCAACTGATCCACGCTTCTATCCCATTTATCGAGGTCGGGGAAGACAGTCGATAGCAAATGTTCGGCGTTATCGAGTATCAGCAGCAGTTGCTTGTCCTTCAGGTAGGCCACCAATTGTTGGATTTGCGTATCGTACTCCCAATGCTCCCGCTGATCCCTGATATTAAATTGAAAATCGAGGGCCTCTGCGATTTGGGAGGAAAGAAACCCCGGCTCCTCAATCGGGGCCAGCGTCACAAAATAGACTCCGTCAACAAACGCCTCTGCCTGGGCGCTGGCCGCTTCAATAGATAGCCGAGTTTTGCCCATACCGCCGGGGCCAAGAATGGTGACCAGTTTGACGGTTGGATCGGCTAACAGGGTGGCCAGCCGAGCGAGTTCATCTTCTCGGCCTACAAACGGAGTTGTTTGGATCGGCAGCTTTACCGGTGAAATTGGCTTGGCTAATTGCTTTTGGGAAGCGGGTTGAAATTCACCAGAGGAGAGTTTTTGAAAGAGGAGTTGTGTTTCAGCCGAGGGTTCGACGCCCAATTCTTCAGCAAGCGCCTCGGTACAGCGTTGGTAGACAGTCGCCACCCCGGACAGATCGCCCAGTCCGGCTTGAGCGGTCATTAGAGCGCGGTAGGCCGGTTCCGGTGTCAGCCCTTGAGCGATCCACCGCTCAGCCCACTCGCGAGCTTCTCGCCAGCGGGCTGCCTCAACCAGCCGCGCCAAAAGCAACTGTACCCGATCCTCATAGATAGCTTGCAGTCGTTCCTGCTCCAAAGTGACCCAGTTATCGTAAAATCCCGGCAGCAGCTTGTCTTCATAGACCGCCACCATTTGCATCAACGTCTCAACCGAGGTGGTGTCATCGATGTCGGCTTGTAGTTGGTCAGCATCGAGCCGGTAATCGGCCTGAGGATTAAAGCCGACCGAGACTTTATCGGCCAAGAAGAAATCGTCCCCCACCGACTTGCGGAGCCGCCACAGAGTTTGGCGTAAGTTGTTACGGGCGTTGGTTTCGTCGGAGTCGGGCCATAGCAGCCCGGCCAGGTTTTCCCGGCGATACGTTTTGTGAGCGTTAAGGATAAGGTAGGCCAGCAGGGCTTGAGCAGGTCGGGAGGGGATATCAAGCAACTCGCCATTCAGTTTGGCCGCAAATTTCCCCAGCAGCTGAACTTCAAGCATGGTATCCCTCCCCGGATAAACAACCTTATTCAATTCAACGTTAGACGACAGCGATTGTACGATTATAGCATAGGGATGACGCTAATGCAATAGCAAAAAAAGGAAGACCATACGGTGCATTAACGATACGATAGACACTGCCATAACGATGGGTTGTTATACTGTGATCAAAACAAACGATAAATAAACTAATGTATTAAACCTTATGGAGGCAAGTGAAAAATGAATCCGATTATCAACCACGAATTGGGAAAAGCACTGCACAAAGAGCGGGAAGCGGAATTTGCTCGGCACTGGCGTATGCGAGCCAACGATAATGCTCCGCAAAGTTCACCCAAAAGGTATCAAGTAATGATGGGGTTGGGAAGTATTGCGGTGAGTGGACTGATAATTATCCAGATGATGGGATTATAAGCCCATCTGAAACCTAGTGTAACACTGCCCACCGGCGAGGGCGGATCAAATAAAAATTGCTATCAAGATGCTGTATACAAAACAGCTTTAACCGAAAGGAGTAATCGATGCCACTGTTTATGGATGTTCACAAAAATGTAGAAGGATTGACGGCTGAAGGGGCCGCAGAGGGCCACGCCAAGGATCTTGAAGTTCAAGGCAAGTATGGGGTGAAGTATCTGCATTATTGGCTCAACGAAGCGGAAGGCACGGTCTTCTGTTTGTGCGAGGCCCCTAGCAAAGAAGCGGCCGAGGCCGTTCACCCGAAGCCCACGGCGGCGTCGCCGATGAAATCATCGAGGTCCAAGAGGGCGAATAGCTCTTCGACCGGCCCCCTGTTAGCGCCGGATAACAGGGGGCTTTAGCTTACATCCGGTAACCCTCGATCAGAGAAACGAACACCATTATGCCGAGATATGTTATTGAAAGTGAAATGCCGGGAGTTGGAACTTTATCGGCAACGGAATTGCGCGCTGCGGCCGAGCACAGCCTTAGCGTGCTGAATGAGATGGGGCCAAACATCCAATGGTTACAGAGTTTTGTAACTGCTGATAAAATATACGCCGTCTATACCGCGCCCGATGAGAAGACGATTTTTGAATACGCGCGTCAGGTTGGGCTAGCGGCCAATCGGGTGGCAGAGGTCACCACAACGCTTGATCCATCGACGGCCGCAGGATAAGACCCGTAATGCCATGTTACTAATTTACCCTACATAAACTATATTCAGTCGATCACGATTTCAGTACCTGATGAGATATGATAGAACACAGATGACACGGATCATACAGATTTTCACGGATAAAGCTTGATCTAGTTTAAAAAATCCGTGTTTATCCGTGCGATCTGTATGATCTGCGTTCAATTTACATGCTTTTGTGTAAAATTGTGATCTACTGATATTGGCACTAGGGTAGCCTAATTGGGTTATCCCTATTTTTTAATGCTCATACTGATGTTCTTGACTCGCCGCCCTTACCGAACAATCTTCGTCTTCATATTCGATTTCTATGGTCAAATGTTCCAGGTTGAGGTCGTTGACTACGTCTTTGGTCGCGGCTTTGATGCGCATGACCTCATCCCTCGACGTGTGCTGATCGACCACTAAATGAGTGGTTAAAACGTGGTGTTCGCCATCAAGGGACCAGAGGTGGGTGTGATGGCTCGATTGTACGCCCGGTACGGCTTCTAATTTTTGGATGATGTCGGTGAGGTCGATATTGTCCGGGGTGGCTTGTAGAAATAGTTCAACCGTTTTCCACAAATTCCTGATGACGTTGTACAACACGTAGAGAGTAATCAAGATCGATAGAATGGGATCGAGAATGGGGATATCGACGAACAGCAGGGTCACTCCCACGGCCAGGACGGCCACCCAACCTAAGACATCTTCCAACAGATGCCAAGTGACCACCTGAGCGTTCATGGTCTGGTCATTTCGCAAACGCAGGACGGCCGCCCCATTGACTGCGATACCAATGAGGGCAAAGATGATCATCCCCGGCGCGCTGGACTGCTCGGGGTTGATCAGACGGGGAATAGCTTCGGACAAGATGTACAGCGAGCCTACGATCAGCACGACCGCATTGATAAACGCGCCCAACAGCGAAAACCGCCGATACCCATATGAATACCGGTTCGTTTGCCCCTTTTCCGAATAACCGGCCAAATACCAGGCCAGCCCCAGCGACAGGCTATCGCCCAGGTCATGCACGGCATCCGATAAAATTGCGACACTGTTAGTCAAAACGCCGCCGACAATTTCAAGCAGGGTGAAACCCAGGTTGAGGAAAAACGCGACTTTAATATTACTGCTGCTGTGAGCGTGAGAATGATCGTGGTCCATAGCTGGTAAGCCTTCTTATTACCATAGCAGATTTGAGCCGGTCACGCATCATTCTATCGAGCGAAATTGGCCACTTAAGGTCAGCTATTTTATTTTATTCGTAGCCACCCCCTATCCCTTGACGTACGACAACTTTTCGCAGATGACGCCATTTTTCACTTTGAATAGATCGACGCCTCGAACATGCCCTTTTTCCCCGGCCTCATCGACCCAGTCGTAGCGCCAGCGCACAACGCAGCGATGACCAAAGCCAAAAATCTCCTCAACGTCTATGTGTGCCTGGGGCGACGCCCGGAAGAACTCTTGCCAAAACTGCGTGACCGCGGCCTGGCCCGAATAGACCGTCCCATCGGGGGCGGGGTGCGTGTTTTCGAAGACACAATCGTCGCTCATCAACTGCATCATCCCGGCGACATCATGCCGGTTGAAGGCTTGATGGAACTCCAGAACCAGACGGGCTGCGGCTTCTAAGCGCGACATTCGGATTGGACTCATATCAATAATACCTCCTGGGGGACGCACCTAATGTCCGTAAATAGAGCCGGTTGAGATAAGGAGCTTTCGATTTGATTAGGGGAGCGAATCGCCGGGGATACTGAACCAAGGGTGGATTTCATACGTCAACCGGCCGGCCTTGACGGCCGGGTCTCCTTCTAACAAATTCTTCACTTCCGTTACATCCGTGGTATTAAAAATACCGACCCCTTTGAGATCGGTTTCATCCAGCACCGGGCCATTAATAACCAGCTTGCCTTCAGCCCGAAGCTGAAACAGGTAGCGAAGATGTTCCATTTGCAGCTTTTCCGCCTCGGCCGGGGGCTGATCTCGATTCGGCCCGGCTTTATATAAGAAAATACAATACGCCTTGCCGGAAGCGACCGTTTTTTGAATAAATTCATTCGTGATTTCAATGCTTTGTTTCATGAATGAGGGGATAATCCTTTCACCCAACTTAATGTGATCAAGCAGGATTATTGTAGTCCAATTCGGGCTAGGGGCTAGTTTCTGTCGCTTAGGTCACGACCCGTTTGGGCGATGGTCCAGATCGCAGCCATAGTATTGTGCGGGTCAACTGTCTTGTTGAAAACTTGCTCTCGTCTGCTTTCACTTGTGGCGTAACGCCCCCGCCTAAGCCGACCCCATGCAGACTTTGCCTAACAGCAAGCCAAAAGTGGCAAAACCAACTTCAATAAAAAGCGCCGTGTCTGGGTTCGGCTTGAGGCGGATTGTTGGGTGGCATGTTGTAGCGATGATCCTATCGCCCTTGATGCCAAGCTTTATTAATAGCTTGTAACAGCCACCACTCCCAGAACGCTTTACGTCTAGCTATTGCTTGCTCGGTGTTCCGGTTCCAAACCCCATAATCTTCGAAGTACCACCCCTCATCTTGAGTCATCCATCTATTTTGCTGTTTGTCATAAGTCCATTTTTCTGGATCAGTCGGTGTCCATGTTCCGTCAGTGTAGGCTAAACACGCCCACAGAGCCGTATCTGGACAATGATAGCGTTTCAAATTCTCATCAGTTGTTGTCACATTTATACTGTCATCAGTTTCAAGTGGTTTCCGGCTGTCTGGATTTAATACTTCCCACACACAACTCAACGCGGCCTTAAAAACACACCACTCATGATAATAAGGCGAGTCATCTATTTGTCCTGTCAGATCATCCACCTCAGTCAACTGCTCCACTTCTTCCCTGATTTCATTACTTTCGATGGTGCCGTTAATAATCCCTTTTGCCATTTCTGCCAGATGGTTAGGGATATGAAGCCAATACTCATAGTCATCTTCGTCATCTGTGACCATAAACAATGGAATATTCCAGTGAGAACTAACATGTTCTACGGCCAAAATACTAAGCAAGACCTTTATTTCACGCGCTTTTTGGTTGGCAACTCTATCTATGCCTCTGTAAATTGCACGTCGATAAAATGGAAGTAGTAAATGCTTTGGGTGAGCCTGCATCACCTTCAGAGCTACCTCTATTGGTTGTGAAATTTCGACTGGAAAAGAATTGTTCATACTGCTTGTTTAAGTTTGCCTTATGTTTGGATTTGAAGCCACCCAACAATCTTATTATCCAACCTTTTTTCCGCATATCCCCGTTACAGTAGGCATATCCAGAAAAAAAGCGGCATAATCCCCGTTCATCATACCATTCTTTTCGCCCCGATGTCTAGCCTTTTATGGTCTCCCTCTGTTACACCAGCGATCCCCTGTTTCACGATAACCTTAAAAATAGCTTGCCCATTTTGACGGAGTGATCTATGGCGTAGGGCCTAACGTCGCGAAGCCACAACCAAAAATAGAACACGGATTAACCCGGATAAAATAAATTTAGATCGGTGAAAATCCATTCAATCCGTGTGATCCGTGTCCTATAATTTTCGCGGGTGACGCAAATTTGCCGCACCAACGACGTAG
>ERZ795053.6701-NODE-6701-length-11362-cov-4.096312_pt1 | contig 11362 bp, 11 predicted proteins | sample MGYA00375137_ERZ795053 | MGnify/ENA primary metagenome ERZ795053 (study PRJEB30182, sample SAMN05720284) | activated sludge metagenome | isolation source: Anaerobic digester | place: Hong Kong | collected 2014-12-17 ... | reverse complement strand
CACGGCCCTGCTGTTGCCGAGACTGCGCACCACCAGCCGGAAGACCGGCCAGGCGACCAGCGTCGGCACGAGTGCCATATTGATGATGTTCAGACCCAGGGCGGTTATGCCCCCGTCGGCGAACAGCAGCGCCTGGATCATCAGTACAACTGTCACCGCCAACGGCCCGGCATAGGGACCGATGAGTATCGCCGCCAGCGCCGCGCCCATCAGGTGCCCACTCGTGCCCAGGCCCACCGGAAAATTGAACATCTGGGCTGCGAAGATGAAGACCGCGACCAGGCCCGCCAGGGGTGCAGTCGCCTCATCCAGGCTGCGCCTCGCGCCGCGCAGACACACCGCGACCCCGATCACTGCCACCCCACCGGCTGCCAGCGACACGGGCGCGTCGATGAAACCATCGGGTACGTGCATGGGCCACCCCATTTCCAGTGATCCTTATTGCACATGTCGTGCAATAAGGATCACTATACCCATCGGGGGTCACCGCCGGGCAAGAGGTCCAGCCACGCTGGGGTATCCAGCCTGTGAGAAGGTACAACCATGACCAGACTCGAGCCCGGCGACACCGCACCAGACTTCACCCTGCTGAACGACAAGGAGGAGGAGGTGAGCCTGCACGACTTCAGGGGAAAGACTGTGGTGTTCTACGCCTACCCACGGGCCATGACCCCGGGCTGCACAACGGAGGCGTGCGACTTTCGGGACTCCCTGGACTCGCTCAACGCCGCAGGGGTCTCGGTCATCGGTATCTCTCCGGACAAGCCGGCGTCGCTGGCGAAGTTCCGCGAGAAGGAGGGCCTCACCTTCACGCTGGTCTCCGATCCCGACAAGAAGGTGCTCGAGGAGTACGGCTTCTTCGGCGAGAAGAAGAACTACGGCAAGGTCGTCATGGGTGTGATCCGTTCAACGGTTGTGATCGATCCTGAAGGCAAGATCCAGGAGGCGCTCTACAACGTCAAGGCGAAGGGCCATGTCGCTCGACTGCGCGGACTCCTGGGAATCGACTGAGCCAGGAGGTGACCGGGGGCCCGCTGAGGAGCTACTTCTCGAATTCGGTGGGTTCCTCGAGCTCCAGGATGGCGGCCCTGATCGCTTCCATCCGTTCGTCCAGTACCGCCTGGGCATCGTACAGGCCACGGTTGTAGTAGTAGGGGCCCAGCTCGGAGGAGATGAACGAGATCAGGAACTCGGCCTCGAAGCGATCGACCTCGATTTCGAACGACTGGTGCATGTGACGAGTCACCTTGTCCACCAGGATCTTCAGTTCCAGCTCGGAGAACTCGATCTGCGCCACGGGGAACCTCCGTTGTCGACTGCAGTCAGTGTCCCGTAACCTGATGATGAGCTTCACCCAATGGGCGAGCATGACGCCGTTCGTGGTCTGCGAAACCGGCAAACCGCCACGAACAACCACCGTGGTTGTGGAACCCGCACCCTGGGGAACCCGGTCCAGCGTCACCGTCGGACCCAGGCGAAGCACGCGGGTGTGGCGGAATTGGCAGACGCGCAGGATTTAGGTTCCTGTGTCTTCGGACGTGAGAGTTCAAGTCTCTCCACCCGCACAAGCCCTTTGGCACGGCACTGGCCCGCCCCTTGCAGGGGTCAGGCCTGCTGCTCCTGTTGCGCCCGGTCGCTGGAAGTCGTCAGATCGATTGCCTGCTCAGCCGCGGATGATGCCGTCGTTGCAGCGCTCTGCTCGTCCGCCGGGTCCGTGCGCAGCCAGACCGTCCGCTGCTGGAACGGGATCTCGATGCCCTGCTCGTCGAAAGCGGCCTTGATGCGCTCACGAAGCACGCGTGCGGCAGTCCACTGCGTGCCCGGGTGTGTCTTGACCACCATTCGAAGCACAACGGAGTCGGCTGCCAGATCCTCGACTCCCCAGACTTCGGGAACCTCGAGCACGGAATCGCTGTATTCCGGATCTGTGGCGAATTCCTCACCAACCTTGGTCATGGCAGCTTTGGCCTTCGGCACATCGGTCGCGTAGGCGACTCCGATGTCCAGGACGCTGCGCGACCAGTCCTGGCTCATGTTCCCAACCCGCATGATCTCGCCATTGCGAACGAACCAGAGCGATCCGTCGACCGACCTCAACTGGGTCGTGCGGAGCTGCACCTCCTCAACGGTCCCCGTTGCGTCCCCGACGTCAACAACGTCGCCGACGCCATACTGATCCTCCATCAGGATGAAGATGCCGGACAGGAAGTCCGCCACCAGGGACTGCGCTCCGAAGCCCAGTGCGACACCAACGATGCCCGCACCAGCGATCAACGGCGCGAGATCGAATCCGAGTTCCCCGAGAATCAGCAGCACCATCAGTGTCATGACGATGATCGTCACGATATTGCGGAACAGTGCGCCGAGTGTCTTGGCCCGCTGAGCCTTGCGCTCCGCGACGATGAGCGCGCGCCCGGAGTCTTCAGGCACATCGACGACGGAGGCAGCCCTTCTGGCGACCGCCCGCTTGAGTAGCGCCAGAAGCACCCAGCGCAGCACGAGCGCCGCGGCAATGATGAACGCGATGCGAACCGCAGACGGCAGGGCGTCCTGGAACCACCAATCGGTGGAGGCCAGGTTGGCGGCCGCATCCGTCACGGCTTCGGTAGCAGGGGCGGGTTCCTCTGCAGCCTGGATCGAGAACGAGGAAGGAAGGGTGTCCATGTCTCTATTGACCGCTGCTGATTCGCTCGCGCCAAACGGCGAACGTATGGCCTTGGTCACACGAGGTGGATTTGATCTCTGCGGGGCGCCCGGGCGGGCAAAGAGCGGGGCAAAAGACCCTTGTTGGTTGGACCGTATCGGACGCCAAGTACCGAGACGGCCCCATCTCGCGCGGCCACCGCAATCGCTATCGGCGGAGTAAATGGGGTCAGTCGCCCAGCTCAGCGAGGATGTCCGGAAGCCATGACAAGACCGACACATGCCCTTCTCCCGCAAGCAGATGCCACTCACCACCGAGTAGGGAGGCTGCCACTGACTCTCCGACCGAAGGCAGCACGTTGACATCTGCGTCGCCGTGCCAGACGGACACGGGAATGGAGATTTCGGAAATACTGAATCCCCAAGGCTCGGAGTACAGCGTCGCGTCCCGCATGGCGCCGGCAGTCCCGTTCGCGAATGCCGCACGCCATGTCGCCATGAGTCCGGCGGCTGCTTCCTGGTCCTTCAGGTAATCACGATCGCATTGCGGCAGCACGACGGACGCAAGGCCGAGCCCCACTGGATCGGGGGTGAAACGGCTCAACAGGCTCATCGACCACATCAGCCCGGTACGGACCGGTTGCGGGGTGGTGGTGTAGACCAGTCCGACGCTGCGGCGCATTCCTGGAGTCCCCGGTGGCCCGACCGGCGCGACACAGGCCACGCCGGAGATCCGATGCGCGATGGCATGGGCGCATGCCAATGCGTAGGGACCGCCGCCGGAGTAGCCGATGACGGCGAAGGTCTCCCAGCCGAGTTCGTCGGCCACCTGCAGGACGTCGGCGGGCCATTGCCCGATCCGGCGTCCCGGCAGGTCGGTAGAACTGTCATAGCCGGGCCGTGAGATGGCGACCACCTCGACACCTGCAGCACTCGCCGCCTGCTCGGCCGGGTCTGCGAGGCGGTAGTCTCGCCGCGACCCCGGGTAGCCGTGGAAGAAGAACACCGGCGTTCCGCCCGGCTGTCCGTACCTCTCGATCGCCAGCAGGCGGCCATCGGCCAAGACCACTGTGGAATCCATGCCCATGCGTCCAGGCTAGGGTCCCGAGTGGATTACCGTCGGTCCGGCCATTGAGCATTCGGAACTCCCACAGCCAGCCACGACCCACGGGGGACGGCCAGGGTTCGGCTCAGGTTTGCTGCGCCAGCCGGCCGCGGCACGGCCGATCGCCTCGCGGTGTTCCGGGCTCATCCGGTCCAGGTGCTTCACCATCGCGGACGTGCGTGGGTTCCGTTCGAAGAGCTCGCGATGATCGGCCACGAAGGACCAGAAGAGACCGTCCTAGATGTAGTGTCAGCGCATCGGGGGTAACAAACCGCAGCGGCGTTCCTCGCGACATCCGGGCATCGTCGCTCAACCATCGGTGACGATGATGCCTCGTCCGCTGCCCTTGGCCTCGTACAGACACTTGTCAGCACGTTCAAGCAGACCTGCGAAGTCCCGGTCCTCCTGCGAGCGTTGCGCCACTCCTGCGCTCAGCGACAACCGGACATCCCTGAAGGCCTTCTGGCACGTCGATTCCTCGGTCACGGCTGCGAGAACCCTGTCCAGAGCCACCGAGGCCTCCTCCCGTGTCGTGCCGTAGAAGACGATGGCGAACTCGTCACCCCCGAGTCGGCCCAAGGCTTCCTCGGTGCGCGTCACCTGGGCACAGCATTGCGAGACGGTGGCGAGCATCCGGTCACCCGCCATGTGGCCGTAGCGGTCGTTGATCGACTTGAAGTGGTCGACGTCAAGCATCGCGACGCTCAGAGGTTGCTCGTGCCTGACCGCGCGCCGGAACTCCCGTTCGCCGAGCAGATGGAACTGTTCCCTGTTGAGCGCTCCGGTGAGCCGGTCGGTGTTGGCGACAATCCGGAGTTCGAGTTCCCGCGTCGCGATGGCGGCCAGGTCCTCCAGGATGGACAGTTCGTCCTCGGTCAGTTCCCTGGGCTCTGTGTCGATCACGCAGAGGGTACCGAGGTTGTGGCCGGTACTGGTTCGAAGCGGAGCACCGGCATAGAAACGGATGTCCGGGTGGCCCAGTACCAAGGGATTGTCCATGAACCGTTCGTCCCTGGTCGCGTCCGGCACGGTGAGCACGGAACTGTCCGACAGTGCATGGGCACAGAAGGCTTCCGATCTACTCGTCTGCCGGACGTCGAGACCAACGATGGACTTGAACCACTGCCGATCAGCATCGACCAGGGACACCAGCGCGATCGGAGTCCCCAGTATCCTGCTCGCCAGCCGCGTCAGGCGGTCGAAGATCTCCTCGGGCTCCGTGTCGAGCACTTCGGCCGCCCGCAGTTCCGCGAGTCGGTCCTCCTCATCCGGAGGGATCGGAGCTGGCATCCATTCCCCCAATGTGACTGAGTCCTTCAAGTCTGCCCGGTGACGTGGGCCGATGCCCGTCGAGGCCTTCTACGCAGCCTGTCCGGACCTTACTCGGCTGCGTACCTACTCCACCGGGCGGGGAGGACGAGGGTGACTGAGGAGGGCCGCCGCCTCGCGCGGTCAACGGCCGTTCGTCACGTACTCACGAAGCCGAGCAGCAGACATGCCGGCGATACCGCAGCGCTGCACAGTCCTGCCCTCTGCCCGGAAGTCCCGGCCGAGCAGCGCACCAGCCAGGGTGATAACCGAGCCCATGATGCTGGTCCCGACGTCGATCTGGGCGCCGAGCTGTGAGTAGATGGTCAGCCCGATCGGGACGTCCTCGGTGAGGTAGCGGCTGTCGACGGTCATCGGCCCCTTGATGCCCTGCAATGCGGCAACACCGCGGATCACCGACCAGAAGCTGTCCCCCTTCGGCCCGTAGCCCATCTTCCAGTAGGTGTCCTTGAGGCTCAGAATGTCGAGGTCCAGGGCACGCCCGATGCTCAGCCGTTCCTCGTCGATCGCCTCGACAGCCTGGCACACATGCGGGGTGAGGCCCTCCTCGTAGTAGTAGAACTCACCACGGCTGTACTCGATCCGGCTGGCGGACAGCAGCACGCCGAGGCAGTGCAGGGTTGGGTTCGGGTTGTTCAGACCGGCCTCGAGCACATCTCTGAGGATCTCGATACCCGGGTAGAGATCCGCCAGGATGGGAGCGACCCGGTCCGTGGCATCAGCCGGGAACACGCCGGCGGCGACGATCTTGCGGCGGCCGAACACCCTGACCCTCGTGGGAGTCTCGATCCTGGTCGCGTAGGGCAGCGCGGCGAACTCCGTGATGGTGATGTCCGCGGCCACACCGAGTCCACGGAGAACCTCGGCGAACTCCAGGCTCCCCAGTGAACCGGGCATGAGGGCGACGTTCATGCCGTCGGCCAGCAGCGGCGCGAGTCGTTCCGCGAAGTAGCGCTGCACATTCGTCGGAACGACGATCAGTATCAGGTCAGCGTCGGCGACGGCCTCCTCCAGGTCGGCCTCAACGCGGAGCCTGGCCACACCCTCGATCTCCCCCACTGCCGTGATCTCGCTCGCGGCCGCGACTTCGTTGAGCTGATCCCGGAAGGCCCTGGCCTCATACAGAGTGATTCCGTGTCCGAGCAGGCTCAGCTCCGCAGCTGCTGCCCGGGCACCATTGCCGCCCCCGAGGATCGTCACGTTCCTGCGCATCCGTACCCCATTCCCGTCCCTCAGCCGCATCGTAGGTGGCTGCGTTCCCTGATGCTTGCCCACACCACGACTGCGAGCAGCCTGCCCGGGACGAACAGATGAAGGACACACGGCCCCCGGGATGCATCGGGACAGCAGCACGGCCCCTAGAATCCGGATCGTGGCTCCAGTTCCCGCATCGACCGATTTCCAGGACACCCGCTACGAGGTCCACAAGGGGACCGCCACCATCACGATTGACCGGCCGGATCGCTACAACGCCTTCCGGGCGCGCACGGTCGATGAGCTCATCACAGCTTTCCGGCTGGCCTGGGCCGACCCGGGCATCAGGGCGGTGATCCTGACCGGCGCAGGCGACAAGGCCTTCTGCACCGGCGGGGATGTGAAGCAGCGGGCGGAGACAGGCGACTACGGCCCCAGTGAGAGCGGCATGTTCGAGATCGGACGGCTGCACCGGGTCATCCGGGACATCCCCAAACCTGTGATCGCAGCCGTGAACGGCGTCGCCGTAGGGGGCGGCCATGTGCTGCACGTGCTCTGCGATGTCACCATCGCCGGGGAGTCGGCGAGGTTCGGCCAGGCCGGACCTCGTGTGGGCTCCTTCGACGCCGGCTTCGGCTCGGCATACCTGGCGCGCGTTGTCGGGGAGAAGAAGGCCCGGGAGATGTGGTTCTGGTGCCGGCTGTACTCCGCTTCTGAGGCGCTGAGCATGAACCTCGTCAACAGAGTCGTTCCCGACGACCGGGTCCTCGATGAGGCGCGCGAATGGGCTGCAGAGGTGGCCACCAAGAGTCCGACAGCGATCCGGTTCCTCAAGCAGTCGTTCAACGCGGACACCGACCACCAGGCAGGCCTGAGCAACCTGGCCATGTCCGCGCTGGATCTCTTCACAGACTCGCCGGAGGGTAGGGAAGGCTCGGCGGCCTTCACCGAGAAGCGCGATCCGGACTTCGGCAGATTCACGCAATGATCCTGAGGCCGGACGTTTGTAGAAACACTCGCCAGCGGGCGGGAGACAGGGAGATCACGACATGCCAGGCAGGCAGGGCATGAGCCCACTGGAACTCCTCGACGTGTCGGGTTCGATCGCGGAATCCGACCTCGCCATGCAGACAGCGGTGGCCCGCTTCGTTGAGGAACGCATTCGCCCACACATCGGCGCCTGGTTCGAACAGGGCCGGATGCCAACCAGGGAGCTCGCACGGGAATTGGGCCGCCTCGGCGTCATGGGGATGCACCTGGACGGCTACGGCTGCCAGGGCAGCACCGCCACCTCCTACGGCCTGGCCTGCCTGGAACTCGAAGCCGGCGATTCCGCGATCCGGTCACTCGTGTCGGTCCACGGGTCGCTGGCCATGTTCGCGATCCACCGATTCGGGTCGGCTGAGCAGAAGCAGGAGTGGCTACCCAGCATGGCGACAGGCGAAGTGCTCGGCTGCTTCGCACTGACCGAGCCGGACTTCGGTTCCGATCCCGGTGGCATGCGTGCGCGCGCACGTAGAGACGGCGAGGACTGGCTGCTGAGCGGCGCGAAGATGTGGATCACGAACGGTTCGGTGTCTGATGTGGCAATCGTGTGGGCCAGGACCGAGGAGGGAATCCGGGGGTTCCTGGTACCCCTTGCCACCGCTGGCGTCTCCGCACCCGACGTGAGCGGAAAGCTGTCGCTGCGCGCCTCGATCACCAGCGAACTGCTCCTCGACGATGTCAGACTGCCCGCCACTGCCGTGCTGCCGGAGGCCAGTGGACTCGGCGCCGCCCTCGCATGCCTCAATGAAGCACGCTTCGGGATCGTGTTCGGCGCGCTCGGTGCCGCCCGCGACTGTCTGCACGCGACACTCAGCTATGCGCAGCACCGCACGCTCTTCGACAAACCACTGGCGGCCTACCAGATCACGCAGACCAAGCTCGCCGACATGGCACTTGAGCTTGGCAAGGGGATGCTGCTCGCCCTGCACGTGGGCCGGCTCAAGGATTCCGGGGATCTGCAGCCCGCCCAGGTGAGTCTCGGCAAGCTCAACAACGTGCGCGAGGCCCTGCGCATCGCCAGGGAATGCCGCACAATTCTTGCGGCCAACGGCGTGACCCTGGACTACCCAGTGATGCGGCACGCTAACAACCTCGAGTCGGTGCTCACCTACGAGGGCACCTCCGAAGTGCACCAGCTCATCATCGGACAGGCGCTGACCGGGCTGCCTGCCTACCGGTGAGGCCGGACCACGGCTGAGCCCTTGGCCGGGTACCCCGCCAGCAGAGCGCGACCGAATCGTCAGACACTGTTGGCTCCGATTTCCCCGGCGCGAAATCCCTGATTACACCAGCACCTGTTGACTGAACGGTGACGGAGGGAGTCGCACATGAGGAACAGTGCCTGCACCGACCATCCCGGCGGCGAGACCGGATACGCCTGTTGCACACAGAGAGAACCGGGGCTGTCCGAAACCGTTGCGCTGAGCCTCGCCAGGCATGCGTGCACGATGATCGGCTGGTCGGAGCGTCCGGTAGCCGGCCTGCATCGCTTCTGGGTCCGTCGTCTGGCCGAGCATCGGGAACCGCAAGCACCCCGTGCCCAGCAGCGACATCGGGTGCAACTGCCGGGACAACGTGACCGTGCGCGCGTCGAGCGGCTCTTCCACGAAGGTGACGTCTGATCGGCAAGACCCGGTCCCCGGGCTGACGGACTCAGTGCTCGTGGGGCTTGGTCCGGGGTTTGGGCAGTTGCAGCTTTCGCTTGGCCGCATCCTGCCAGCCCTGCGGCACGTCAGCCAGCGCGGCGAGCATGTTGGCCCCCGCCCCACTGGAGTATCGAGCTCTCGGACGGTGGGAGGTCAGGGCCAGCATTATCGTTTCGGCGACGACTTCAGTCTCCTCTCCCCGCTCCTCCTGCTTGATGAATGCGCCCATGACATCCTCGAAGGCAGCCTCGTAGAGTTCCCTGCCCCTGGCCGACCAGCGAGACAAAGCCCTCGCGACCCTGTCCGCAGTGATCTCCCGCGCACGGGTGTTGTTTCGTCCCGGTTCGACCACGATCACGCTGATGTCCCACGGCTCGAGCTCGATGCGCAGGGTCTCTGCCAGCGTCGTCGTGGCTGCCTTCGACGAGGCAAGCGGACCGACGAACGGTACGGCCCCGGTGTCATCGGACGGACCCAGGAACACGATGCGCCCCCGGGCCCGCCGCAGCAACGGGAGCAGCGCCTGTGTGACCGCCAACTGGCCCACGGTGTTCACTTCGAAGATGCGACGCAACCGGTCGATCGGCACAAGTTCCAGGGGTGCGGGGGTATCGATAGCCGCCACGTTCACCAGCGCGTCGAGCCCCGCCTCGCCGACGTGCTGCCGGATCCTGCTGGCCATTGCGGTGATCTGCGCCTTGTCCGTCACGTCGAGGGACAATTCGGTGGGATTGCTCGAACCGATCGCATCACGACCGTTGCGGGGATCGTAGAGCCCGGCTATGACGTGGAAACCAGCCTCCTGCGCCGCGGCCACGGTGGCAGCTCCGAAGCCGGAACCTGCTCCGGTCACGAGCACATGCGGCAGTTCACAGGCCATGGTTCTCCTCCCTGCCACAACTCTGCCGAGCACGTGGACGGATTGCACCGCCAACCCGGGAGCCGTCGGCGTCCGGGTGCCGGATTCGTCCCGCATTGCGCCGGTCCACTGCGTCGACACCACCGGACGGTAGAGTCATGTGCAAGAGACAGGAGCACTCATGGCCCTCATCATCTTTCTCATCATCCTCGCGATCGTGGTTGTCGGCGGCGTGGCCTTCGCAATGGTCGCGATCAACAATTCCGTGGTCAACGCCCGGAACAAAGTCGACGAGGCCTGGGCCCAGATCAGCGTTCAGCTGAAGCGTCGCCACGATCTCATCCCCAACCTGGTCTCGGCCGTCAAGGGATACGCCAGCCATGAACAGACGACGCTCGACAATGTGATCAAGGCCCGCAACGCCGCACTCGGCACGGAGAGCGACCCCCACGCCGCGGCACAGGCGGAGAACCAGTTGTCCGGTGCGCTCAAGGGATTGTTCGCCCTGTCGGAGTCCTACCCGGACCTGAAAGCCTCACAGAACTTCGCCCAGCTGCAGAAGGACCTGGTGGACACCGAGGACAGGATCGCCTTCAGCCGCCAGTACTACAACGACGTGGTCAGGCAGTGGAACACCAAGATCGAAACGATCCCCTACCGTTCGGTGGCCCGCAGGATGGGAGCGCACCGCCGGGAGTACTTCCAGGTCGAGGACTTCGAGAGCGCCCGCTATCAGCAGGCCATCTCCGACGGCGAGGAGAGCAAGCCCCCCGAGATCGGGTTCTGATCCGCCATGTGGATAGTTCTCGGCATCCTCGCCCTCTTCCTGCTCTTCCTCGGCTACCGGTTCTCGCCGGTTCGGGTGGCTGGCACCGTCATCGCCTTCATCGTGCTTCTGCTCGCGGGCCCGATCGCCGATCTGGTGAACTCGTTCGATACGAGTTCCTCCACAGACACCTCGATCCTCAAGAACTACGAGATCGATTACACGCTCGGTGCCGATGGGGCACTGACCATGGACGAGACCCAGACGGTGCTCTTCACCCAGAGCCGACGCGGCATCTTCCGGTTCTGGGATGAGACCGACAACCAGGATTCCAGCATCGAACACCCTGTCCGTGTGGTCAGCGTCGAGCGGTGCACCACCGCCAACGAGAACTCCTGCGTCACCGAGCCATATACGACGTACTACGAGGACGGCTACTACGTGGCCAAGATCGGGGTCGCCAGCAAGAGCTACCCGGCCGGGACCACGATGATCTACCGGATCAGGTCCGTCACGACCAATGCCATCACCCACGTGGCCGATGCGACCAACTACCAGTGGTACTGGAATGTGCTGCCGCAGAACGACATGCGGATCGAGAAGGCGAAGATCACCGCTGCCATGCCCGCGGCGCCCATCCCGCCGGTGAAGTGCCTGATCGGAGAATCAGCGTGCACGGTCGAGCAGACCGGGGACAACGGCCTCGAGATGACTGCGACGAACATCTCGCCACGGACTCCGGGCTCCTGGCTCGTGGAACTGCCCCCCGCCGG
>ERZ795053.6700-NODE-6700-length-11362-cov-16.491023_pt1 | contig 11362 bp, 5 predicted proteins | sample MGYA00375137_ERZ795053 | MGnify/ENA primary metagenome ERZ795053 (study PRJEB30182, sample SAMN05720284) | activated sludge metagenome | isolation source: Anaerobic digester | place: Hong Kong | collected 2014-12-17 ... | reverse complement strand
ACTGCTCACGTTTGTTTTTGCGGTGCTTTTATCAGGACTACAGGCTCAGGTGGACACTGTGCTACTGGATGAAGCGGGACATTTCTATTTTGAAGACCCCTTTCTGCCCTACTCTGCCTATACCTCAGATCTGGATGAACTGGACAGACCTTTTATATACAGTGCCTGTCTGGAACTGGGGCTGGTAACATTTGAGTATGATGCTTCGGGCAATATCTGGCCGGTGGATACACTTGTACCTTCCGTATTTGCCGGACTCAAACCCACGAACGTCTGGCAGGAATCCAACACTTTGTATGTCTCTCTGGGCGGCTATGCCGGGCTGATACCTCAGCGGGCGGGACTTGCAGTGGTGGATGTGAGCGATCCAGCCAATATGAGTCTGACAGCACAATGGGACAGTATCGCCTGGAATCAGGGATCGGCCAAAGTGATCAAACACGGCAACACCGTTTTTCTGGGTGCCATGGAACGTGGTGTCATTGCCATAGACGTTAGTGATCCTGCTGATCCGCAGTGGCTGAGCACCTTCCTGCCCGATCCGGATTTTCCGGATATTCCGGGATTGTTCAGCACCCCCAATGCCCGCGGACTGTGCATGTATGGTGATGATATGTTGCTGGTTTGTTACGATCATGGCGGACTGCGCATGCTGGATGTAAGTGATCCTTCCAATATGACCGAGACCGGTATGTATATGAACTGGGACCTGTATGATGTGGCGGCACCTGCCTATAACAATGTGGCGGTCATTGGTGATTATGCATACGTGCCGGTAGATTATTGTGGCCTTGATGTGGTCTATCTGGCCGGCGACACCATGAGCAACGCCTTCTGGTTCAATCCATGGGAGTGTACTGAACTTAACTGGGATGGCGCACCGGGTCATGCCAATGAAGTGCGGGTAGTGGGCGATTCACTGCTGTTCATTTCAGGTGGTGATTCTGAGGTGCTGGTATTCGATGTAACCGACCCTTCCACCCCGGTAATGAAAGGGGCTTATGCTTATCCGGGCGATAGTATCGTAGCCTGGGGAATGGATGTGAAAGACAACCTCGTAAGTCTTGCCCTGATTGACAACAGTGTATTACAGGTTCCTTATTACTCAGACAAAGGGGGTGTGATGCTGCTGAACATGGAAGTGGTCATACCTGCCGACATGCAGGAAAATCATGATCTCCGGATACATTTGTATCCCAATCCTGCATATGACCGGATCCATGTTTCCGGCCTGCAAACAGGTAGCGCTTTTTATTCACTGAGAGCAATGGATGGCCGCATATTGGCAACAGGTACTATTATTGACAACGGGGCGATCAGCATTTCTGCACTTCCTTCCGGATGGTATCAACTGGTGCTGACAATGGATCAGATTGCATCAACCATAACTATGTTAAAAATATAAACTTACGGCATATGAGAACAACCCTGCTGGCAGCTTTCATGATAAGCAGTTGCCTTTGTTATGCACAGGAACCTCCTGTACTCATACAGGCCGAAAAGATAACCGGCTCTATTCTGCAGCATGCCGTAACCGAGAAGGAGTTGCTCATTGACAGGAACCGAAATTATTTCACTGAACTGACAGCATCAGCCCATGATTCCGTGTATATCAGTGAACCGGAGCTACGGAGATCATCTTCTCTGCTGCAGTCATTGGAAGGCATCTACTCAGATTACCTCAGATCAGATAACAACATTGCGGTGGGACCGGAACATGTTGTACAGGTCATTAACAGTTCCTACCTGAGCAGTCTGATACGTGTGTGGGATAAAGCCGGCAACATTCTGATCGATAAATCTTTGTTCAAAGACCTCACCGGCGATTTTGACTGGGGAGATCCCAACATCATCTATGACTGGGAAGCAGACCGTTTTGTGATCACCTTTTTGTTTTCAGAAGAAGACCAGAAACTCATCATAGCGGTATCTGATTCCAATGATCCAACAGGCAGCTGGACCGGTTATTCATTTATCACTCCCGGCAAATGGCCCGATTACGAAAAGCTGGGAAGGTGGGGCAACAGTTATGTTATTACAACAGCCACCAGCCACCCCGCTGTGTATCTGGTCAACAGAGATCAGCTTCTGAGCGGCGAAGAAACCCTCGATGTGGTCAGCCTATCAGTTCCCAGAATTCCCGGTATGAGCTGGCAGGGACTGTCACCTATTCACCAAACCGGTTACAATCCATTACCGGATGCACGACCTCCATCTGTTGCCAGGATCGTAGAAGGCAGTTATTACCCGGAAGACAGTGTAGCAGATCGTCTGGAGATCTTTTCTTTCCAGATCAACTGGGCTGACCCGCTCGCTGCCACGGTCACAGGTCCTGTCATCATTCCTGTTATGTCTTTTGACCACAGTGTTTGTGATTCAGTCACGCCAAATGCATGTCTGGAACAACCCGGCACAGACGTCAGGATCTGGCCCTGTGAGGATTTTCTGATGGACAAGCCACAAATGGTCATCATGGATGGCAATCTGCATGTGGTATGCACCCATGTGGTAAATGCGGGCGACAGTGTTGCCGGAATGAAATGGTATGAACTCCTTTGCGATGCATCGGGCAGCTGGTCACTGGTTCAGGAAGGACTGCAAAGTCCTGATGAAAACCACCGGTTCATGGGAAGTATCAGCATCAATGAAGATGGAGTGATCGCACTGGGTTACAATATAGTTTCATCGACGGTTTTCCCCGGATTCAGGGCAGCCACGCATCGCCCTTGCGATCCACAGGGAACCATGGGTGAAGAGATCACCGGTGCAACCGGCAGTGCACCAAATGCATCCAATTCATACGGCGATTACAACAGTATGGTGAGTGACCCGACAGATGGAAGTTTCTGGTTCACTGCTCAATACAATGCGAGCTCTAAATGGTCAACCAGGGTCATTCAGTTTAGTGCTGACTCATGTACCACAGATCAGATCGAAACGTCAGCAAATACGATTGTACAATGGTATCCCAATCCGGCAAACAATTTACTTCATGTGTCTTGCAAGGAGCCGGGAACCTGGTATATCCGGATAACAGATCAGTCAGGAAAAGATATATATATATCCTCATTTTATGATCAGACCAATGTGGTGCTTGATTCATTTCCTGCTGGCTTGTATATAGGCAATGTGTATAACGATGCCGGCCGGGAAACTCAGTTTACCTTTGTCAGGAATTAGAGGGTATTTGGCAAAATGAATGCATCGGGTTCAGATCTGGTAGTGATCGGCGGCGGAGCAGCCGGTTTCTTCGGTGCTATTCAATGTGCCGAAAGAGATCCTGATGCCCGCATCATTATCCTGGAAAAGTCAGAAAAGGTACTGACCAAAGTGAAGATATCAGGCGGCGGCAGATGCAATGTGACCCATGCCTGTTTCGATCCATCGGAGATGGTACAATATTATCCCAGAGGGGAAAAGGAATTGCTGGGACCTTTTAATCGTTTTTTATCAGGCGATATGATGGCCTGGCTGGATGACCATGGTGTCGAAACAAAGATCGAAGAGGACGGCAGGGTCTTTCCTGTTTCGGACGATTCTCAGACCATCATCGATTGCTTTACAGGCACTGCTCAGAAACTGAGTATCAGCTTACGTACCGGATGTGCGGTGACCGGGTTGCAACCATCGGCCGATGGCTGGATCATTCATACCGGCGAAGAAGATATCGTCGCACGAAGAGTACTTATCGCCACCGGCAGTAATCCCGCCATCTGGCGCCTGCTGGAAGCCATGGACATCGCCATCATTCCGCCTGTTCCCTCCCTCTTCACCTTCAACATCCAGCATCACCTGCTGCAGGACCTGATGGGAGTATCCCTGCCTCATGTAACACTCACATTGAAACTGGACAAACCTGTAGTAACCGAAGGTCCCATGCTCATCACCCACTGGGGTTTGAGCGGACCCGCAGTTTTGAAAGCATCAGCCATAGCAGCCAGAGAACTGTACGACATGGATTACAGGTTTCACATTTCCATCAACTGGACCGGCCAGGAAAAAAATGTGGTACTGCAATGGATCGATACTCAGCGCACTACGCATGGCAACAGGCAGTGCCAGCAGCAAACTGCATTTGACATTCCGAAAAGATTGTGGGAAAGACTTCATCTGGCGGCCGGCACTTCCGGTAAGAACTGGGCCGATCTTCGTACCCGCGATATAGACCTGCTGGCCGGTGTGTTAAGCGGAACGATCTTACCTGTCAATGGCAAGAGCACTTTCAAAGATGAATTTGTCACAGCAGGCGGAGTGGATACCCGCGATATTCAGTTCACCACCATGGAACACAAACAGTTTCCCGGTCTGCACTTTGCCGGTGAGGTACTAAATATCGATGCGGTGACAGGTGGGTTCAATTTTCAGGCAGCCTGGACCACAGCTTATATAGCGGCAGAAGCGATGGCCGGCAAACTAACGCAGGTCTGACCTGTATTTCGTTCCCTACAGGAGAGTCAGTCAACAGCTGTGACCTGATCACTCCTCAAAAACAACAAAAACACGTTCGCCCACCAGCAGGTGATCTGCATGCGCATCATCGAGCAGATGTCCGTGTACCCTGACTGTGTTGGTTGCCTCATCCACAACATCATTGATCAAATGGACCTCTCCGAACAGTGTATCAAGGGTACCCGCTGGTGTAAACCGGAACTGGTCTTCCAATTCAATCTGCTGAACATCAGAAGCAGGGATCTGCAACTCCACGTGTAAATGCGATTTATCAATGACCGAAAAGAGATGATCACCCGGGGTGGCCATCTGCCCGTTGGAAGCGTGTACCTCCGTCACTACTCCATGAATAGGTGAGTAGAGTTTCAAAGCAGTCTGGATCTGACCAGCCAGTACACGACTTGTGTCAAATCCGATGGCATCAAGTTGTTCCTTCAATCCACTGAAAGTGGCCTTTGCCAATGCATGGTCACGCTGTGCAGTTTCCCAGTCAGCAGCTGAAAGGGCATTCTTTTCATACAGCCCGCTCATTCTGGCGAATCTTGCCTGTTCAAAGCTCCAGTTGGCTCCAGCCTCCTGCAATTGCCGTTGCAATAAGGCAAAATCAGGTGATGATATCTCAGCCAGCAATGTGCCCTTACTGACTTGTGTACCTTCCAGGACGGCGATACCGGAAATATACCCGGATGATCTTGCGTGTATCTCTGCCATACTGGAGGGAGGAACATCGATATAACCAAAACATTCCATTACCTGTGGTGCATGTTTCGTCGCTTGAGCAATTGCAGCTTGTTCAGTTTCTTCATCCTCCGGTACAAACTCATTTACCGGAGACTTTTCATTGCATGAATTCAGCACAATAAAAACAGAAACTATTATTATTATTTTTTTCATTTTATATCATTTTCAGTAAGAAAACTCAGTTGAATGGTTTGCATATTGTAGGAGCTGATCAGGCCGATCCATGCTATAGCCGCTTCGAGCTGTACAGTAAGCTGCTGACAATACTGATAGACATCAATCTGTCCATCGTAGAATCTATTCTGCAGTTCAGCGATGGAAGAGCTGTACATGGCAAGCGGATCCTCGGGCCATGACGAGAGCAGCTCTTTTGTGAGCATCCTCGTTTCAGATAATTGCCTGATCTGCATCTCCAGCTGGTGCTGATCCTGTTGCACCTGCCACTGCAGATTTTGTTGCTGCAGCTCCTGCTGCTCTAACATGACCGATGTGCCACTGTGCAAAATAGGTATGGAAATTCCGGCTCGCACCCCCTGGAATCCATTCACGCCTCCCAGAGACTGTCTGAAATAACCAAGACTCAGGTCCGGTATCCGGTGGCTTCTGATCACATCCATTTGTCGGACAGACATCTCTACAGCCAGTTCGGATGGTCTTATCTGAAGAGATGAAGGCCGCAATTCGCCGGGTATCATATGGTCGTCTCTTACCTTCAGATCCGGATCTGGAATAAGCGTGCTGTCTCCACACAGGTACTGAAGCATTCCAAGACTTTCAGTGAGCTTTGTACCTGAAGTATAGCGCATGGTGAGTAAATCACGAATCACCTGTTCCATCATCACCTGCTCGGCCAGCGTAAGCATACCCGCCTCTCTTCGGGTATTGACCAGGGCAAGTGCGGTAGATGTCATATCGGAAACGGAATCCAGAAACGCCTGTTCAGCCCTGAACTGCTGATAACCGGCAAGTGCTGTTCGCACCTGATAAGCCAGTGAAGCCATAGTCAGCTCCCGGATGGCAACAGCCTGCGCTGCGCCGGCCTCAGCAAATGCCCTGTTGACCCCCGCTGACCAGGGTTTACCCAACTGCTGGTCAACACCCCACTGAAGATCATTGACCACCTCATTGATCTGTCCGTATTGAATATCAACAGTAGCCGGAGGCAATATCCATGAGCGCCGCTTCTCAGCTTCCCAGTGGGCTATGCGATTATCAGCCTGTGCCAATGCAGGCCAGTGCTGAGCTGCTTTCATGATCAGTTCCTGTTCATTGTATGTTTGGGCATTGCCGGCAAAAGGAATGAACAGCAGGCCGGACAGCATGGACACCGCAGCAGGGCGCAGCCGCAAACGGGTATGCTCATACAAATAATACAAGGCAGGTAAGACCACCAGTGTCAGAAAGGTAGCGGTGATCAGTCCCCCGATCACTACGGTGGCCAGAGGACGTTGCACCTCAGCACCACTTCCCGTTGACAAAGCCATCGGCATAAAACCAAGAGAGGCCACCATGGCTGTCATCAGGACCGGCCGCAATCTGGAAACTCCTGCTGTGATCACAATGTCTTTCAAACTCATATCTTCTTTTTTACTGAGTCTTATGAATTCATTCATCAGTACGATCCCATTCAGAACAGCTACACCGAACAGAGCAATAAAACCGATCCCTGCCGAAATACTGAATGGCAGTCCCCTCAGCTGAAGGGCCAGCACACCACCAACTGCAGATAAAGGCACCGCAACAAAAATGATCAGCGCCTTACTGACAGAATTAAAAGTGATGTAGAGCAGGAACAGGATCAGCAACAGTGCAACGGGAACGGCTACAGACAAGCGTTCAACAGCATGCTGAAGGTTCTCGAATGCGCCGCCATATGCGATGTAATATCCGGGAGGCAGCTCCAGTGGACGCAGGGCATTTTCTATATCGGCCACCAGGGTTGCTACATCTACATCCCGCACATTCACCCCAACCTTGATCAGTCTTCGGGCATCTTCACGGCTGATCTGCATAGGACTTAGCATTTCCTGTACAACTGCTACCTGCGACAAAGGCACCAGTTCACCACTTGCTGCAGGTACCATGATCCGGTTGAGGTTCAGTGTTTCACGCCCCGATTCACTGAATCTGACCACGAGGTCAAAACGACGTTCATTTTCATAGACGGATCCGGCCACCTCTCCTGCATAAGCGGTTCGTATAGCTCTGTTGACGGAGGCAACATCAATACCATGCACCGACATCTGGCGACGGTCCATCTGTACCCTCCATTGCCGGAGCCCTGCTGTTTGTTCTACCTTAACATCTCCTGCACCATGTATGCTGCTGATCATCTCCGCAGCCTCATCGGCAATGCGTTTAAGCTCCACCGGGTCTTCCCCGTAGATCTTTACAGCAATATCCGTCTTGGCTCCTGTCATCAGCTCATTGAATCGAAGTTGTATCGGTTGTGTAAACTCAAACGACGCATCGCCGATGGTATCCAATACCGTTTTCATCAAACCAATAAGGTCTTCCCGGTTATCAGCTGAGGTCCATTCCTTCCGGTCCTTCATGACGATCATGATATCAGCATCTTCAATGGCCATGGGATCTGTTGGTACCTCTGCAGTGCCGATCTTGGATACCACGTGCAACACTTCCGGAAAATGCTGTTTCAGCAAACGCTCAGCCTCTGACGAGCGTGCAATGCTGTGACTCAGGGATGAACCAGGTTCCACAGACATCTGCATAGCCAGATCTCCCTCCTCCAGCGTAGGAACGAACTCTGCCCCCATGCGCAGGAACAGTATGATCGCAAGGACCAAAGCTGCCAATGAGCTGATTATGACCATGACTGGTTTTCTTACCGCAAAAGTGATGGCAGGCTTGTAAGCTTTTCGAAGTGCACCGACCAGGCGATCGGCAAAAGTATGGTGTTCCCGGATGTTGCGATCCAGGGCCATTGCAGAGATCACCGGCACGTAGGTAAGTGATAACAGCAATGATCCCAGCACTGCAAAACTGACCGTCTGGGCCATGGGCAGGAACATCTTACCTTCTATTCCTTCGAGGGTAAATATGGGAACGAACACCACCAGTATAATAAGCACCCCGAAGGCTGCGGAACGGTAGATCTGAGAAGCAGAAAATGTGATGGCCTCATCCATTTGCTGCCGGCTCAGTTTACTGCCACGGCGGAATGTGTACAAGTAGTGAAGCACACTTTCCACAATGATGACAGCGCCGTCCACCACGATACCGAAGTCTATTGCACCCAAAGACATCAGGTTGGCCGATACACCAAATATGCGCATCATAATGAGGGCGAACAGCATGGACAACGGAATGACAGATGCCACCACAAGACCAGCCCGCCAGTTACCCAGCAGGAGTACCACAATGAAAATGACGATCAGTCCCCCTTCTATGAGATTTCGGCTCACAGTATGAATGGTTCTTCCCACAAGTTCAGAGCGATCCAGATAAGGGTAAATGTGTACTCCTTCCGGCAAGGAGGCTTCCACCTCTTCGATCCGCTCCTTCACGTTTCTGATCGCTTCAGATGAGTTGGCTCCTTTCAGCATCAGGGTTATTCCGCCAACCACCTCTCCCTGTCCATCCATGGTCATGGCGCCATATCGCTGCGGACTACCGAATCCGACTGTAGCCACATCGCGGATACGAACGGGTACACCACCCTTCACTGTTACCGGTATCAAGCCAATGTCGGCCAGGCTGCCGGCCCTGCCTTCCATCCGGATATAGAATGCCTTGTCTGCCTGTTCCAGGTAACTTCCACCGCTGTTTGCATTGTTGTCAGCAAGTGCCCTGAAAATATCATCCAGGGTAACCTCCCATTGCAACATCCTAACCGGATCTGCACTGACCTCGTACTGCCTCACCCGTCCACCAAAGCTGCTCACCTCAATGATACCTTCCATTCCTGCAAGCTGACGCTTGATGACCCAGTCCTGAATGGTTCGCAGATCCATATCAGAATACTGGCCGGTATGCATGGAATCAACTGTAAGCACATACTGATATATTTCGCCCAGACCAGTAGTGATGGGCATCATTTCGGGCGATCCCAGTTCAGAAGGGATCTCTGCGGCAGCCAGCTGAATCTGTTCACCAACGAACTGACGTGCCTTCATAATGTCAGTCCGGTCTTCAAATACAATGGTGACCACTGAGAGACCATATCTGGATATACTTCTTAGTTCTGTGACCTCCGGGATATTCGCCATGTATGATTCGATCGGATAGGTTACATATTGTTCCACTTCCTCGGCTGCAAGTGTGGGGCTAACGGTTACTACCTGCACCTGGTTGTTCGTGATGTCAGGCACAGCATCTATAGGAATCCTGGATAATGAATCAACTCCAACTGCTGCCATGGCGAGGACAGCTACCAGTACGATCAGTTTATTCTTAACAGAAAATGATATTATTCTTTCAAACATGTTATATTGTTGACAATAAAGCATAGCAACCGATCATAGAACCGGTTGCAGAACAAAGCAGAAATTGTCAACTAACCGGAGGAGGCCGGACCGCAAACGGGGACCCGGCGTGGCTGAATTGCAGCGGCAGATCAGTGGTAACCGACAGGCATCGAACACATGAAAAAGAATGGCTGGCATCAACCGGGGCACAAAAAAGGAATGCACCTGGAGAAGCGTCGGCACCCTGTGCCGAATGAAGATAGTTATCGGGGCTGTTGAGACGTGAATGATTGTGAGACAATACATTCAACCATGTTATCTGCCCATGTTCGCAGATATCTGCATGCAATTCTGCTACATTATTGTCCGCCTCATTCTGATGCAGATGAGGCAGCAAACTGTGCATCACCAAAATAGCGGCAGCACAGGTCAGCAGGATTGAACGCAGTAAAGCCATCGGTACAAAGGTAATTTTTTCACTACTCATTTCCGATGACCACAGGTTACCAACTGTTAACTTTACCACATGTATGTGGCGGCAGCTCCATTGGTTTATACCCTGTTGTTCCTGATCTGGCTGCAGCGGAAAGGATATTTCGGTGGCCTGCATGCACGCTGGTGGCAGGGTGCTTTTATACTACATGTGCTGGCAGGTATCGGCAATCTGGCGGTCTGGGTCTTTGCGGTAGGGCATGGCGACAGCATCAACTACATCCACGACGGACATATGATCTGGGAGACGCTGCGTTCTCATCCCTCCCATTTTTTAGAGCTCACCTTCGGCTGGGGTGCTGATAATGTGTATCCGGAACATTTGCTTTACATCTCAGAACCTCTCAAATATTCCTGGAATAATATTGAATACACGATGGTGCGCATCCATGCCATCCTGTTCGTATTCACTTTCGGTAATGCATGGGGCAATATCGTCCTGCTGAACATCGCCTACTTTGCCGGAGCCAGGTTTCTGTATTTCCGTTTATGGCAAAGACATCCGGAAAGAAAGACAGGGCTGTTCGGCCTGGTGCTGCTCATTCCATCGGTTGTGATCTGGAGTGCGGGAACCCTGAAAGAAGGCCCGGCACTTATGCTGATGATGTTCATCAGCGGGCTCTTACTGGACATGGAAAAACAGTTCAGGTGGCGGTCGCTCTTCTGGCTGTTCGTTTGTATGGCCGTCATGCTGCTCATCCGCGAATACTATGTCATCTTCCTGGTACCCCTGTTGTTCTTGTGGTGGATGGGACAGAAAATTTCGCGAAGCGGATGGTTGTTTTTTGGGGCGGCCCTGGCGGGGATGGTAGTGGTGTTGGTGGCCGATCGTACTTCCGATGACTACTCGGTTGCAGAGATCATCTGCGAAGCCCAGCAATTCTATATTCCGATAGGGACAGATCCGGAATACGATTATCACATCTATAGTGGTATCGATGATAGGGAACCATTGACAGAACTTCCGGGTGTGCTGAATAACATCTTCTTCCGGCCGAATGTCATTCATAGTTCCTCACTGGTAAGGCGTTACTTTGCCCTGGAACTGATGCTCTGCTGGATCGTGCTGCTGATGCTGATGATTCAGTCGGCATCGAGGCGTTACCACATCTCTCCCACCACCTGGCTGCTCACCTGGTTGTCGGTGGCAGTACTACTCCTGTATGGCTACGTGGTGACCGATGCCGATACCATGAGCCGGTACCGGTCCATTCCGGTGTTTTTGCTGCTGGTGGCGTGGGTGTTGCCAGGGG
>ERZ795053.6697-NODE-6697-length-11366-cov-4.765096_pt1 | contig 11366 bp, 12 predicted proteins | sample MGYA00375137_ERZ795053 | MGnify/ENA primary metagenome ERZ795053 (study PRJEB30182, sample SAMN05720284) | activated sludge metagenome | isolation source: Anaerobic digester | place: Hong Kong | collected 2014-12-17 ... | reverse complement strand
TTTTTTCCTTACTCCGGATCGGGTCAAAATCAAGCATTCAATAGGTCCTTTCATGCAGTCTAAAGCATATCGGCAATTTTGCACCGATATCTTAGCACAAAATCTTTATTTTTTATACCTATTACTAGAAAAAATAGCGTGAGGAAAAGAATTGGGCGCTTGTTTTCGGCAAGCGCCCAAGAAAGGTAAGAGTAAGGCCACAAATTTCCACAGATGAACCCCGATACTCAAACATCTATGGCATCTGTGTCCATCTGTAGCCTCAAAAATTCTGAGGGGGTATTATCCCCTCAGGCGATTAGACATAACCTAGATCATGCGCGGCCCTGGTCAACTCATCGCGGAATTTGGGGTGGGCGATGTTAATCAACTCTTGCACGCGCTGGTGGATCGTTTTGCCGTGCAGCGAGGCCACGCCGTATTCGGTCACGATGTAGTGGACATCGTTGCGGGTGGTAGTCACCCCGGCCCCTTCCGACAGAATGGGAACGATCCGGCTGGTCGACTCATTACGCGTGGTCGAAGGGAAAGCGATGATCGGCAGGCCGCCTTTAGAGCGCGCCGCGCCGCGCACAAAGTCCACCTGGCCGCCCACGCCACTGTAAAAACGAGTTCCGATGGAGTCGGCGCACACTTGGCCGGTCAGATCGACCTGAATAGCCGAGTTGATCGAAACCATTTTGTCGTTCTTAGCGACGTTGAACGGATCATTTACATAGTCGGTCGGGTGAAGTTCGATAATCGGGTTGTTGTTGACGAAATCATACAATCGTTTAGACCCAAACAGGAAGCCGGCCACAATCTTACCGGGGTGGAACGTTTTCTGGGAGCAGGTAATCACGCCGGCCTCAACCATATCGATGACCCCATCGGAAAACAGTTCGGTGTGGACGCCCAAATCCTTATGGTTGCCCAGATTCTGCAAAACGGCGTCAGGGATACTACCGATGCCCATTTGCAGCGTAGCCCCATCAGGTATCATTTCGGCGATGTATTGGCCGATCATCATGTGTTCCTCCGAAGCGCCGCCTTGGGGCGCTTCCGGCAGGGGATAGTCGGTTTCGATGATGTGGGTCAGACGGCTGACGTGAATGAAGCTGTCACCCATCGTCCGGGGCATTTGGTGGTTGATTTCGGCGATGACCACTTTGGCGGCCTCGGCTGCCGGTTTGGTGGTGCCGACTTCGACCCCAAAGCTGCAAAACCCGTGTTCATCCGGCGGTGAGACCGAAATCAGGGCAACATCGATATGCAGCACACCGTTACGCAGCAAGCCCGGTATCTCCGACAGGAAAACAGGGGTAAAATCGGCCCGCCCCTCCTGAACCGATCGGCGAACGGCCGATCCGATGAACAGGGCATTGTGGCGGAACGACGCGGCAACTTCGGGATCAACATAGGGCGCATCGGCAAAGGTTAAAATGTGAGTAATTTCTACATTACGCAGCATGTGCGCGCGGCGCATTAGGCCCTCGATGAGGGTCAGCGGAACGCCGGCCCCACCGCCCAGATAAATGCGCTGCCCTGATTTAATACTGGCCAGGGCTAAATCCCCATCCGTTATTTTTCGTCTATAATTCGTATCAAGCATCATGAGTTCACTCCGGTAGGTAGCTCCACTTCTACTTCTCGTCCTAAAGCCGCCGCTATCCTCGGATGAGCAATCTTACCTTGATACAAATTGACCCCACGGGCCAGCGGTGAGTGAGTTCTCACCACATTAGACAAACCTTGGGAGCCAATCGCCTTAAGGCAAGGGAGCGCCGCATGAGTTAGGGCGTGGCTGGCTGTCCGGGCAACACTGGCCGTCACATTGGGTACACAATGATGAATGATACCTTCGGCAACGAAGGTTTGGTCGTGCAACGTGGTCGGTCGGCTGGTTTCGATACAGCCGCCGTTGATGATCGCTAAATCGATGATAACCGAACCGGGTCGCATCTCGCGAACCATTTCTCGGCTGACCAAAATCGGCGCTCGTTGGCCGGGAACTTGCACACAGCCAACCAGCACATCGGCAAAGGTCACCGCGCGTTTGAGGTTGTATTGATTGGAGATCATGGTGGTGACACTACCGTTGAAGAGATCATCGACATAGTGAAGCTGCCTGAGATCACGGTCAAGGACGATAACTTGGGCGTTCATGCCCAAAAACGCTCGGGCGGCGTTGATGCCCGCCACCCCGGCCCCGATGATCGCCACTACCGCCGGCGGCACGCCGGGTATGCCATTGAGCAGAATACCCCGTCCGCCTCGGTCGCCCATCAGCAGGCGTCCGGCGATAATCGGAGACAGCCGGCCAGCGACTTCGCTGGTGGGCAGTAAAACCGGCAGCCGGCCATCATCCTCTTGGATCATTTCATAGGCGATGGCCGTTATTTGGTTTTCAACAAAAGCTTGTAATAGATCAGGTGACGAGACTGTCAGGTAGAGAAATGAGAAGATCGTTTGTTCAGGGCGAAATAGGAGGTGTTCTTTGGCTGTTGGACGGGCGACCTTGACCACGGTTTCAGCCCGACCGTAGGCTTCCTCAGCCGAATAAACAATCTGCGCTCCGGCGCGCTCATATTCGTCATTATCAAAACCGGCGCCAACGCCGGCACCTTGCTCGATATAAACCGTATGGCCTGCTCTGACCAAACTAAAGACACCGGGTGGTGTCAGTCCGACGCGGGTTTCCCCATCACGAACTTCTTTAGGAACTCCGAATTCCATGTTAAACTAACTCCTTTGAGGTTGAAGTTCGCGGATATTTAGAAGAATCTTAATCCGCCGTTATCAATAGAAATACATTTGTTAAATAAATCAGCTAGGAGAATCGACAACTTCTCCTGCCAGTTACAGTAACATGACCCAGTTACAGATGAGTTACAATGGAATTTCTGTGGCCATTTAACGGTTTAAACTAAGCAGCGAAATCAAGCCTCATTCACATGTTAATTGTCAACGGTATCGGATCACGAATTAACGTGATGTTGATTGACTGCGAAGGATTGGAGGAGGGCAATTAATACTTCTGGGGGATCGATTTTACTGGCAAAGGCATCCACCCCGGATTTCACCGCCAGGGCTCGCTTTTCCAGCAGGCTGCTGAGAGCAACTATCTTCATCCAGGGGAACTCTTGATGCAATATTGAAATAAGGTTTCTTTCTTTTAACCCTGGCAATTCAAAGTCAATCAGGACCATATCGGGGATCACCGCCCGCGCTTGAGCCAGTAAACTATCAGCATCACTAGCTTCACCAACGACATACAAATTAGGCTCCTGTTTTAGCAAAATTTGGAGCGCAGAACGCACATGCACTTGATCATCAGCCAATAATATTCGCATAAGGCAGCCCACTAAGTATCTACGTCTTTGTAATCTATGCCCAGTGTAGGCCAAAATGGCCCTAAAAACACCGGGCATATGGGGAGTTTTGCGCCTAGCAAAAGTAATAGTTATTTTTTGGTTAGGTGACCAGGTAAAATCTTATTAACGTCGTTAACGGTAGACAATCTCACGCTCACGCTGGCCGGGCGGCTGGCTGTGAAGCTCCCAATATTTCTCGGCGATAAGATCGGGAGCGAAATGGGTGCCAGGTTTGACGAAACCGGCGATAGTCACCGTAGCAACTTGAATCCCCTCGGCTTCGAGGTCCGCCCCCAAACTGTAGGTTAGATTGCGCAGGGCCGCTTTGCCGGCGGCCAGCGAGGCATAGGCGGGATAAGGATTTAAGGCCAGTCCGCCGCCCGTAAACAGGATTGTGCCGCGCTGCCTGGCTTTCATCTCGGGGATAACCTGTTGGGCGCACACCAACGCCCCGGCCACGTTGACGCGAAACGCGGCCGACAGATCCTCGACCGGCAGCGTGGACGGCGGCTCCGGTTTGACCACAGCCGCGTTGTAAACTAAAACCTCCGGGGGACCGAGCTGCGCCTGAATCTGGGTAAACGCCTGCACCAGCGAGTTGAAATCGGCGGCATCGGCCGGAAAAGCGTGGGCCGTCAGGCCGGTTTGTTCTAAGTCTGCTACGTACTGCGCCAACGCCTCGGCGCGCCGGGCCACCAGGGCCAATTGAAAGCCTTCACGCCCAAATCGTTTGGCCACGGCCAGACCGATACCAGGACCGGCTCCAACTACCACACAACTCTTCTCCGTCATAACTAGCTCATGCCTCCGAGAATAAAGGTTCGTAGTCTCACTACGAACAACTATGTTTGTTTTTGGTTGCTATGGATTGCTAAATCTACTACTGACAGGGAACTCATCTAAGCAACAAGACGATAACCACGGCCAGCACCAGCAGCGAAACCCAAACAGTCACGGCAATGCGCATGGCGCGTTTGGCCTTTTCGGCTTCCCACCACTGCCTGGGTCTGATCCCTTTGAACCAAAAGGTGGCGATGCCGGTCAAATTTACGCTGATGGTATTGATCAAAAACAGAAACAGCGCATTCAACGCCAGAAAACTCAACCCTTTACCGGCCAATAATCCGGCCGCAACCAGCGGCGGCAACAAAGCGACGGCCACCATCACTCCGATCAAAGCGGTCGAAACGCCCATCGTGATCGCCAGCGCGCCGGCGCTGCCCGCCGCCAGAGCCAATCCGATATTTTCTAAACCAACATCCGTCCTCGATACAATCTGCTCAGCTTCGGGATCAATCGGAATCATTAGCCCCATCACGATCGACAGAATAACGATAATGACCAACCCGACGCCGTTGGTTCGCAGCGCTTGACCTAACAGTTTTAGATCACCTAGCGTCGCCGCCAGAGCCATCGCCATATTGGGTTTGATCAACGGCGCAATGACCATTGCTCCAATTATCACGGCCACATCATTCCGCAGCAGGCCGATGGCGGCGACCACAGTCGAGAGAACCACCATCAGCGCGTAGTTGATCGACAGATCGGCCCCATCGGCCACATCATTGTAAAGTTCCTCGCGGCTCACGCGCCCGAACTGTGGCTGCGCCTCTCCTTCTTGCCCTGACTCGGCTGTTTTCTGTCCTTCATCTTCTTGTGGGTCCGGGGCCGGAATCGTCGCCTCTACCGGAAAAAGAACGATCCTAAACTCCTCTTGGTTCGGGAAGCACTCGCTGATGAGGTCGGTGATTTTTTCAGTTTGCTCGGTCATAAGCAGGACAGAGGAACTGGCCAAATCCTCGTCCAAGACCACCGTCCACGTTTGCAGACTCTCTTGCTCATGGAGTAGCTGCTCAACCTCATCCTTATGCTTGACGGAAAAAATCACCTGCAACAAGCGAAGCGCCATAAGCGTATCTCGACCCTATCCGACTACCTGGAGTACCAACTTACCTTGCGTATGGCCGGCCTGGCTCAAACGATGGGCTTGAGCTGCTTGCTGTAACGGCAACACTTGGTCAATCTTAACGCTTAGTTGTCCATTGTCCACTAACTGCGCCATCTCACGGAGTTGGGCTGCATTCGGCCTGACCAGCATCCGCGCTCCACGAACCGCGTGTTCCAGCGCTTTTTCAGCCGATGGTTCACCGACGATCGAAACCAAAATCCCGTTCGGCTTTATCACCGCCCACGATTGATCCCGCGTCTCCCCGCTAATGGGATCGAGCACAACATCCACCTCCGACACATCTTGCAAAAAATCAGCGTCTTGATAGTTGATAAACTGATCGACGCCCAAGCTGCCCAAGAATGCTTCATTGCGCGGCGAGGCCGTTCCCAATACGGTTGCCCCCTTCCATTTGGCTAACTGCACGGCGATATGGCCCACCCCACCCGCCGCCGCGTGGATCAACACCCGTTGCCCCGCCGACAGATCACCGTTATCGAACAACGCCTGCCAGGCTGTCAGCCCTACCAGGGGCAACGCCGCCGCCTGGACATGGTCAACCGAAGCGGGTTTGAGAGCGATATCGTGGGGAGAAGCGGTGACATATTCGGCGTAGGCCGCGCCGATCTCCGGAAAACTGACCATGCCGTAGACCTCATCCCCAATATTGAAATCGGTCACGGTGGTGCCGATTTCTTCAATCACGCCCGATACATCCCAGCCTAAAATCAACGGGAAGGGATTAGGATATCGCCAGGCCAAACCCTCGCCGCGCCGGGTTTTACAATCAACGGGGTTGATTCCCGCTGCGTGAACTCGAATCAAAACCTCATCGCCCATCGGCACAGGTTTGGGCGCTGCTTCGTAGATTAGCACCTCTGGCTCGCCAAATTCGTGTATTCGAACCGCATTCATCATCTCTTGCATCATAGCTCTCCTTAAACTTTCCGTTACTCATTGTTTACGTGTCATCTCAACGGATTACATATCGATAAAATTTGGTATCAACCGGCATGTACAAAAACGTTTCCGGCAGTTCAGCCGGAGTTATCTCCTCAAATCCATTTTTCTCATAAAAGCGATGCGCGGCCAAAAATCGGTCTGTGGTGCCCAGATAAATCTCCTGCAAATGCTTAACTCTGGCCCACTGCAACAGAGTATCCAATAATCGTTTGGCAGTTCCGTTCCCCCGCACCGTTTTATGGACAAACATCTTCCTCAGTGCGGCTTGCTGATGGCCGAGATCCACCAACGATATCGTCCCGACAACCTCCTCCCCAGCCAAAGCAATCCAGAAGTTGCCGCTTTTCTTTTGATAAAACTCCGGGATCTCGAACAGATCGGGCTGATCCGCCGCCGTGATTGAAAAGCCGAACTCCTGACGTTGAATCGGCACAATGAGATCAATGACTTTGGCCGTAAATTCCGGTGAAAACGGCCTGATGGTAATGGCTCCGGATTCGGTTGCCATACCTGGCTCCTTACGCTGCCTCAAATCCAATCCGCTTATGGGTATTATCACAAAACGGTTTGTTGCTTGATCCACCGCAGCGGCACAAATCCCCTTTCGATCCGGTACAGCTCGACGTGCCGTCGGCGTTGAAGATTTCTACCTGACCCTCCAACAGCAGGGGGCCATTCTTCGCTACGGTGATTTTGAGTTTGCCGTCGCCATCCTCAATTTCATCCTGGGCAAGCCAATTTTCACCCAACTCACCCGAAGTTTGAAAGCCGATTTGAAGGTGATTATTATCGCAAAACGGCTTGTTTTCTGACGCACCGCAGCGGCATAGAGCGACGCGTGTATCCTCCAGCAGCAGGTCACCGTCGGAGGTCATAATTTCGATGTTACCTTGCACGTATAACGCCCCGTTCGGGTCAATGTGGATGGTATTTTTAGTGGGAATCGTCTCATCGCCCCCACCATCGCGACGCTCGAAGTGCAAAGCGCCGCTGGGACAGCGCATAATCACCTCGGCGACGTCGTTCGCCTGAGCTTGATCAGGCTGAATCCAGGGCCGCTTTTTGGTATCGAACACCGCCGGCAGGCCACGGATGCACTCGGCGGCGTGGATGCAACGTTTTACATCATACGTTACCACAATATCATCACTGTAATATTCTTTTTTAGCCATATCGTTCTCCTTTTCCTTTTGCAAAAAATAGTTGGGGGGGTATACGAAGCGCCCGGTCGCCGGACCAGGGGGCCTCAGGGGCCATGGTCAAACCGGCTAACACCAACAGCACCCGATCATAATTCACTCGCCAGCCGGCGAAATCACGCCAGGCCTGGTCCAGATCCGGCTTCAAAGGTAAGCCGGCTTCGACCAGTTCTTGACACAGCGTCATATATTCAGCGCGAGTGACGCTAATCGCATCCGTGGAACGGGGATTGGGGTTAAAGGGAATGCGAAAAAAATCCACAATATTTTGGAGGGCCAGATAGCCCGCCCGGATACAGAGTTCCGCTTTCGGATCACGCGGCATGTCGAGCGTTGAAGCGCGAAGGGCAGCCACGTCCAAAACCGTACCGGCCGTAATCACCCACGACTGCCCCACATGGGACGAGCGAAAAAAAACCAGCGGAATCAGCGAGGTGTGGGTCTGTTCCAGCTCGATAAACCAGCGCTCCCAATCCTTCCAAATCTCGGTTAGATATTCTAGTCCGTGAATACGGTGCATACGTTTGAGCATCTCCGTCGCCGAAGGGGGTGTACTGGCATAAATTTCCAGCATACTGACTGCGGCTTCGCGTTCGGAAAAAGCAGAGAACATAGTGGGCAGGTACGAAATCAACACCGCTATCAACCCCAATCCGATAGTCGCTTCAGAAAATGCCAGCAGCACCTCGGCCAAATTATCGACCGAGGCAAAACCCAACGTCAATAATGATGACCCACTTAACAAATAAGCATCATACCAGGGTCTTTCCCCTACCGCCCAAAACATCAGCATGTAACCGAGTGAGATAAAGGTCAACCAGACAACCGGCAGTACTAATAGGGCTACCGGAGAAAAAAATCCCATGACCCAATCCCGCTCGGTATACGATTTAGCCCAGCGAATACGCAGCTGAAATACCCGAAAAATCGATTGAAAGACCAATCGTGTTAAAAAGACATTATCACTGCGCGGCAGTACAAACGTGCGGATAGCCGAAGTTAATGTCCAGATAACCACGTACCCGCCCAGAACAAAACATACCACTCGCAGGATGAAATCCATCTAGCCTTCCACACGACCTTCAGTTTTATCAAAATCTTCGTCGGTTAGCAATGTAACTACACGAAAGGCTTCGGCGTACTGCATTTCCTTGCCCTTCCCCACCTCAGAGGCCCACTCACGCAGCATCGGCTCCGGATCCCAGTCGCCCATCTGGCTGACATGTTTTTTGAGCGCTTCCAGCTTGATATCCATTGTTTCGGTGATATCAATATAAGTGGAGGCGTCGTGCCAACTGGTGGCGTACAATTTGCGAACTTTATGGGCCGATAGACCCTCTTCGGCCAGTTCCTCAAAGAGATTGGGCTGGCCGGCTGCCGGAAAAACCGCATCGATGGCGGCCATCCCGGCGGCGCGGTGATCGGGATGGTTGACGTAATCTTCACGCGACCAGACAACGGTCGGATCCATCGTTATGACTACCTCCGGTTTGAAACGGCGAATCTCGCGCACCAGCCGTTTGCGCAGATCCAATGTGTTGACCAGCATGCCGTCCGGCTCGCGCAAAAAGACCACCTCCTTCACACCGACCACCTCGGCTGCCGCGATCTGCTCGGCTTCGCGAATCTCAGCCGCCTTCTCTTTAGTCATTCCTTTCGCGGCAATGCCGACATCGCCACTGGTGCAGAGCACATAGGCCACCTCAGCCCCTTCTCTCACCCAACGCGCCACCGTTCCGGCACTACCAAATTCGATATCATCAGGATGGGCCACAATGACCATCGCTTTTTTGGGGGTATATCGACCGTTTTTCATTGAAACTCCTTTGTAAGTAGGGATTAGGAATTAGGAGTCAGGAATTAGGCCGCGCGTCACCTAATTCCTGACTCCTAAACCCTGATTTTTATTATCAGTATTGAACCATGAAGGCTAGCAAACTTCTTTAGGTTACTGCCACGATATAAATTCTACTACAGCTTAATCGACTGGCGAAAAATAGAGAGGGGATATCACAATAACAAACCCCGGAGATGAAAATTATCTCCGAGGTTCATCCCTTTCTGGCTTGCTTGTAAATTCACAAAATTTGACAACTCAATTACTTGCGTGTACAATAGTTGCATACACAAATATTGTAATTACAAGTATACGAATTACAATCAACCTGTCAAATCTGGCCGGAATTTCATTAAACAACCGCAACGAAGAGGAGTATCTCCTGACACAACCATTCGCTTCTTCGTTGCGGTCTTTTGATTAGACGGTCAAAAATTAAAATTCTCCAGTCGGAAATGACTGGCGCTTATTACTAATGAAAGGACCTCTACTATGAAAAGAACAGCTCAAACCCACCATCCCATTCACACCTTGTTAAAAGATCGATGGAGTCCCCGCGCATTTTCGGACAAGCCGGTTGAACCGGAAAAACTTTTAGCCGTTTTAGAAGCCGCACGCTGGGCCGCTTCGGCGATGAACGAACAGCCGTGGCGCTTCATCATCGCTACCAAAAAGAATCCGGCTGAGTTTGAACAGGCCCTATCTTGCCTAAATGAAGGTAATCAGCGCTGGGCTAAAGATGCGCCGGTTTTAATCTTCACCATTGTCAAAAAGACTTTTACCCGCAACGATCGGCCTAACCGCGCGGCGTTACACGACCTGGGTTTAGCCGTGGCCAATCTGACCCTACAAGCCACGGAATTGGGCTTACACGTTCACGAGATGGGCGGTATCCAAATCGATAAAATCCGCGAGACATATCAGATTCCTGAGGATTATGAAGTTGTAACCGGTATCGCTTTAGGGTATTATGGGGATATCGAACAGCTTCCCGAAGATTTGCAGGAGCGCGAAAAAGGGCCTCGCCAACGAAAACCGCTGTCCGAACTGATCTTCACCGGAACCTGGGCTAAACCAGCTTCATTTGTAAAGAACAACGGGACTTAAAGACGTTAGAACTCTGACCAAGGCGCGTCAGAAGAAGAGGAAAACAACGATGTTAGGTATCGACGACCCTAACCGCTGTAACGAACAAGTAAAACCCTGGCATACGTTCCTACGCGTACACAGCAAGGTGCTGTCGGCGCTGACCGCCGATATGGAAGCTGAACAGGGTATACCGCTAACCTGGTATTACGTGTTGTTTCATCTCAACAACGACTACACAGACAAATTGCGGCTGCAAGACCTGGCCGAAGCGGTCGATCTGAGCCAAAGCGGCTTGACCCGCCTGCTTGATCGTATGGCCGAGGCCGGTCTGGTCGAGCGCCGGCCCTGCGCTACGGATCGACGCGGGGCGTATGCCATTATCACGTCGGTCGGCAAAGTCAAGCTGGAGGTGGCCACACGCACCTATCTGCGCGGTATCGTTGAGCATTTTATGCGACATCTGACTGAAGAGGATGTCGAAGCCTTGCTCAACGCTTTTAACAAAATCTTGATCGCCGAGGCGGATGCAACCAAGGGTGACAATCGCTGCTGATAGTGGCCACGATTGTCACCCATTTTGAAGACGTATCGGGCTACGTTACCGCCACGCCTCGACGTAATCCAAAGCATATTGTTGCAACGTAATCGGCTCTCGTCCTAAGATGTTGGTCACTGTTGGCAAAACCGGAGCCACCCACCCCTGACGGACAATGTAGAACAGATCCGCGAAAAATCCCACTTGTTCAGGCCCCCAGCCGGCGGAGGCCAGCGCATCGCGAAACGCGCCATCATCAATCGCCACATAATTGATTTCTCGATTGGCCGCTTCTGATAAAATGGCGGCAGCCTCACTGTAGGTAAACGCCTCCCCGCCCGTCAATGTGTACTCCTGGCCAGCGTGCCCCTCTTCTGTCAGCACCGCCGCTGCAACAGCCGCAATATCACGAGCGTCGATCAAGCTCGTTTTCGAATCATCC
>ERZ795053.6696-NODE-6696-length-11366-cov-7.918663_pt1 | contig 11366 bp, 5 predicted proteins | sample MGYA00375137_ERZ795053 | MGnify/ENA primary metagenome ERZ795053 (study PRJEB30182, sample SAMN05720284) | activated sludge metagenome | isolation source: Anaerobic digester | place: Hong Kong | collected 2014-12-17 ... | reverse complement strand
CGCGCCTGCCGGCGCTCCTACATGAACCGCCGCGCGTCCCGGCCCGCCTGTAGGAGCTGCGGCAGCTGCGCACCTGGCGGTCCGGCAAATGACGCGCAAGCGGCACTCCATCGCCGCCTTCGCGCCTGCCGGCGCTCCTACATGAACCGCCGCGCGTCCCGGCCCGCCTGTAGGAACTGCGGCAGCTGCGCACCCGGCGGTCCGGCAAATGGCGCGCACAGCACTCCACCGCCGTCCTCGCGCCTGCATCGAGCCGGGTTGCGGTGGCGTGCGTGTGGCCGTGGTGGGTTTCATGTAGGAGCGCCGGCAGGCGCGAATGAAACGGTTCGGGATGCGACCTGCGTGCACGACGTCGCCGCTCATTCTTCCGCTTGCTCCTCCTCGTCTTCCCCCACCACCGCTTCCACACCCGCGGCGGCGACATCCACCGTGGTCTCGACCACGGTCGCGGTGACGCTGACGGCGGTGGCGGCGACCGTGACCACGGCGCCGGCCACGGCGGTGACGGCGCAGCCGCCGAGGCACAAGGCCGCAAGCAGGCAGAGTGCCAGCGAGCGCGCCGCGGATCCCGTCTTCTTCATCCCGTCGTTCCTTGGAAGCCCAGCAACCCGCTCTCGCGCCGGGTCGCCTGCAACACGCCATTCTCCAGCAAGCCCTCGCGTTCGGCCACCAGGCTGAAGGCCTTGCGTGCGCGCGTGATCGCGGTGTAGATCAGCTCGCGCGTGAGCACGTTGCCACTCTGCGCGGCCAGCACCAGCGCCGTGTGCTCGAACTCCGAGCCCTGGCTCTTGTGCACCGTCATCGCGAACGCCGTCTCGACGTGGGCGAGGCGGCTCACCGCGACCGAGCGCAAGGCCTCGCCGTCGAGGAAATGCACGCGCAGGCCGCCACCCTCGGCCGCCGGCAGGGTGATGCCGATGTCGCCGTTGAAGACGCCGAGCGCGGGGTCGTTGCGGGTGACCATGACCGGGCGCCCCGGATACCAGCTGCCGCGCGGCGACAGCAGGCGCGCGCGTGCGAGCGCGTGCTCGATCGCGCGGTTGAGCCCGGCCACGCCCCAGTCGCCCTCGCGCACCGCGCACAGCACGCGGAAGCGGTCGAAGGCCTTCAGGATGTCCGCCGCCCACGCCGCGTGCGCCGCGCCGTCCTTGCCCGCGGGACCGCGCGCGAGCCGCTCCAGATAGTCGCGGTAACAGGCGGACGCGCCCTCGCGGCCGTCGAGCGCGAGCGCGATCACCGCCGCCACCGGCCCGCCCTCGACTCCGTGCAGCGCACCGCTGGCGTCCTCGCGCAGCAGGCGCGCGGGCAGGGCCGGGTCGCGCGCCGCGTTCACCGCGAGCGCGAGCGCGCCGATCGGGCCCTCGAAGCGCCGGCTTACGCGCAGCATAACGGTGTGCTGGGCGAGCGCGGGCGCCGTGCCTGCAGCCGCCAGGTAGCGCGCGGGCAGGGCCTCGCCGGTGGTGGCGAGCAGGTAGCGCGCGGTCTCGGCGTCGTAGCGTCCCGCCTCGGCGTCGCGGCAGAGGTCGCCGAGCACCGCGCCGGCCTCGACCGAGGCGAGCTGGTCCTTGTCGCCGAGCAGCACCAGGCGCGCGCCGGGCGGCAACGCTTCGAGCAGCGCGGCCATCATCTCCAGGTGCACCATCGAGGCCTCGTCGACGATCACCACGTCGACATCGAGCGGGTTGCCGGCGTGGTGGCGGAAGCGCCGGGTGTCGGGGCGGGCGCCGAGCAGCGCATGCAGGGTGCGCGCCGCGCCGATGCGGCGGGTCAGCGCGGCGAGGTCGAGGTGTGCGCCCAGGCTGTGCTGCAGGGCCTGCAGCGAGCCGTCGATGGCCTGGCGCAGGCGCGCGGCGGCCTTGCCGGTGGGCGCGGCGAGCGCGATGCGCAGGCGCTCGGGCGCCGGGTGGGTGGCGAGCAGCAGGGCGAGCAGGCGCGCGGCGGTGTAGGTCTTGCCGGTGCCGGGGCCGCCGGTGAGGATGCTCAGCCGCCCGCGCAGCGCGATCGCGCAGGCGAGCTTCTGCCAGTCGATGGCGTCCTTACGCGCCGCAGCATCGGCTGGGGTCGGAAAGAGGCGGTCCAGCCAGGTGCGCGCGCGCGTCTCGTCGACCGCCTCGGGGCGCGCGCAACGCTCAACTACCGCGGCGGCGACGCTGCGCTCGTATTGCCAGTAGCGGCGCAGATAGAGCCGGGGCGCGTCGTCGGGCCCGTCGATCAGCAGCGGCTGGCCGAGCTCGGGGTCGCGGCCGACGCGGCGCACCACCGGGCTCTGCTGCAGCACGGCGAGCCAGGCTGCAGGATTGGCGGGAAGGCTGGCCCATAGTGCGGCGATCGCCGGCTGGGCCTCCACCGGCCAGGCCAGCAGGTCCTGTTCGGCCGTGGCGAGCGGGGCGAGCGGCAGGCAGCTGTGGCCGCGGCCCTCCATGCGCGCGAGCACGGCGGCGGCCACCAGCAGCGCCGGCGGCGCGTCCGGGTCGAGGCTGGCGACGAAGCGGGCGAAGGCGCTGTCGAGCTGGCGCAGCAGGCCGGCGTCGGTCCACGCGTCGAGGGTGGCGAGCAGGGTTGCGGTCGCTGCAGCGGTCGGTGTCCGGGGCGATTGCCCGGCACGGCTGCTGGTCAGCCCCATGCCGGGTGCCATCGACGCATGCGACGGTGCGGTGGTGGACGACGCGAGCGGGGATGCGCCGGCAGTCGCGGGGGAGGCGTGGATGGGGCTCATGCCAGGGAGGCCTCGTCGGCGAGCAGGTGGTCCAGGGTGTCGAGCAGCGCGAGCAGCGCCGGCGTTGCGGGGATGGCGTACTCGCCGCGCGCCGGCCCGTCGATGCCGCGCAGGAAGAAATACAGCGCGCCGCCGAGCTGGCGCGCGGGCTCGTAGGCCCCGCCCAGGCGTGCGCGCAGCAGGCGATGCAGCGCGAGCAGGTAGATCGCCGCCTGCACGTCGTAGCGGTGATGCGCCATCGCCGCCTCGAGCGCGGCATGGTCGTAGGCGGCACCGTCCTCGCCCAGGCTGTTCGACTTGTAGTCCAGCACCCAGTAGCGCCCCTCGTGCTCGAAGACCAGGTCGGCGAAGCCCATCAGCATGCCGTGCAGCTCGCGCTGCGGCAGCGCGGGGCGGGGCTGGCCGTGCAGCAGCCCGCGCTGGCACAGCGCGTCCACCGCCTGCGCCTGCAGGTGCGCGGACGGCAGCCAGAACTCCATCTCGGTGATCAGCACGCGCAGGTCCTGCAGCGCCGCGCCCAGGCTGGGCAGGCGGGCGGCGAGCAGGGCGCGCATCCACTCCACCAGCTCGTGGGCGCGCTCGCCATGGCCGGCACGCTCGCAGCGCCGGCGCAGCGCGGCTTCCAGGCCCGGGTTGTCGGCGAGCGCGAAGCCCTCCGCCGCCAGCCACTCGAGCAGGTCGTGGAGGAAGTCGCCGGCGAAGGCGCCGCGCGGGAAGCGGTGCCAGGGCGGCGGGGCGCCGTCGCGGCGGGCGAGCATGGCGCCGGACATCGCCAGCGTGCCTGCGGGGGCTGCTGCGGCGTCCGCATCGGCAGGTCCGGCGAGCGCCTCGTCGGCGGCCGGGCGGCGGACGTGGGCGGGCCGGATGGGATCGGCCTCGAGCGCTTCGGGGCCGTCCTCGTTGACGCCGCCCGGCGGCACGAGGATCGGCGTGGGGTCAAGGTCGCGCACCAGTGCGGAGAAGCTGCCGAGCGACCAGCGGCGCTCGAAGTCGGCGCGGTAGGGCGGACTGTCCTGCAGCGGTGGCAGGGCCTCGCGCCGGCACAGCAGGGTGTGCGCTTCCTCCGGCGCTGCGGCTTCGAGGGCGATGCGCGTGCGGCCGTCGCTGTCCGCGTCCCCGGCAGTGTCCGTCTCCTCGGCGGCGGCCGCGGCCAGCGCCTGTAGCGGCGCGAGCCAGGCCGCCTCGTCGAGCGCGGCGCCGCCGGAGAGTAGCTGACCCGGCGCGCTGCGATGGGTCTGGCAGGCCTTGCCGTTGCCGATCTTTACCGCGGCGAAGCCCATCCACAGCGCGTGGCGGGCGCGCGTGAGCGCGACGTAGAACAGGCGCAGGTCCTCGCGCAGGCGCTCGGCCTCGGCGCGTTCAAGGTCGGCGTCGCCGTAGTCGAGCTTGAGCTGGCGCCGGCCGTCGGCGTCGGCGAGCTTGAGGTAGCGCGCGGTCCGGCGCTCCACCGCGCGGAAGCTGGTGGCGAACGGCAGGCAGACCAGCGGGTATTCCAGTCCCTTGCTCTTGTGCACCGTGACCACCTTGACGAGGTCGGCGTCGCTCTCCAGGCGCACCACCTGCTCCTCGCCGCCGCCGCTGCCGCCGGCCTCGATCGCCATCGCCAGCCAGCGCACCAGCGCGGCCTCGCCCTCGAGCGTGGCGCTGGCCTGCTGCAGCAGCTCGGCCAGGTGCAGGAAGTTGGTGAGCCGGCGCTCGCCCTCGGGCTCGGCCAGCCAGCGCGCGGGCAGCTCGAGCAGGTGCAGGCTGCGGCGCAGCATGGTGAGCACGCCGAGCTCGCGCCACGCGGCGTGCAGCGCGCGGAACTGTTCGCTGCGCGCGTCGAAGGCCGCGTCCGAGCTCGCCAGCCAGGCCAGCTCGGCGATCGACAGCCCCACCGTGCGGGTGGCGAGCGCGGCGCGCACCAGGCGGGCGTCGAGCGGCGAGGCCGCCGCGCGCAGCCAGTGCAGCAGGTCGCGCGCCTCGTCGCTGGCGAAGACCGAGTCCTTGTCCGACAGATACACCGAGGCCACGCCGCGCCGGCGCAGCGCGCGCCGCACCTCGGCGGCCTCGCGCCCGCTGCGCACCAGCACGGCGATGTCGGCCGGGCGCAGGCGCTGGAAGTCCTTGCCGGGCGCCTGGAAGCCGGCGTGCTCGTCGTTGAGCCAGGCGACGATGCGCTCGGCGCAGCGCGCGGCGAACAGGCGGCGGACCTCGCCCGTGCCGCGCAGCGCCAGGTCGTGGTGGATGAGCAGCGCCGGCGCCACGCCGCCGTCGGCCCGGAAGACCTCGTCGCGCCCCTTCGCCGCCACCGGCTCGAAGGGCAGGGCGTTGTCCGCCGCGTCGCGAAAGCCGAAGGCGCCCGCACCGGGGCGCTGCTCGGCCTGCGCGAACCAGGTGTTGACCGCGCTTACCAGCGCCTTCGCCGAGCGGAAGTTGGTGCCCAGCATGTAGTGCCGGCCGGCGGTGGCGCGGCGGGCCTGCAGGTAGCTGTAGATGTCCGCGCCGCGAAAGCCGTAGATCGACTGCTTGGGGTCGCCGATCAGCAGCAGCGCGCTGCGCGGGTCGTCGTCCGCGGCGCGGTAGAGCGCGTCGAACAGGCGGTACTGCAGCGGCGAGGTGTCCTGGAACTCGTCGATCAGCGCCACCGGGTACTGGGCGAGGATGCGCTCGCGCAGGCGCGCGCCCTGCGGGCCGGCGAGGGCGCGGTCGAGGCGCTCGAGCAGGTCGGCGAAGCCGAAGCTGCGCGCCTGGTGCTTGAGCGCGGCGAGGCGCTCGCCGACCCGGGTGGCGGCGTGCACCCGCAGCGCGCTGCGCGGGTCGCGCAGGGCTCCGAGGGCCTGGATCAGGCGGGCGAAGGCGGCGAAGTGCTCGGGCAGCGCGGGCGCCGGGGCGTCGGCCTTGCGCGCTTCGCGCAGGCCGTCGGGGGTGAGGCGGTGGCGGGCGCTGTCGCTGAGCTCGAGCTTGCGCTCGAGCGGGTTGCGCGCCCACTGCTCGAGCGTCTCCAGCCAGGGCGTGTAGTAGCGCTCGTGCAGCCGGGTGCGATTCCACTGTCTGGCGTTGGCGGCGAGCTCCTCGTCGAGCCAGTCCTTCATCGCGCGCGCGCGCTCGGCCCAGCCTTGCGCGAGCGCGATCAGCGCACGGCGGTGGGCGCTGCCGACGCGCTCGATCAGCGTGGCCAGCGATTCGCCACCGGCCGGATCGCGCCGCGCTTCGGGCCGCCCGACCGGATCCTCCTCGCCCGCCTGCCCCGCGCCGTCGTCCCGCTGCGCGCCCTGCAGCGGCTGGCCGACCAGCTCGCGCACGTCCGCGACCAGGGCATGCACGTCGGCCCATTGCGAGAGCGCGAGCTCCAGCGCCTCGCCGGCGAGCGGGTAGCAGTGCTGGCGCCAGTAGTCCTGCGCGGCTTCGGTCAGCAGCACGCTCTCGTCGGCGGCGAGTTCCTCGTCGAAGGGGGTGCCGCTGTCGAAGGCGTGCTCGCGCAGCATGCGCTGGCACCATGCGTCGATGGTGAACACCGCCGCGTCGTCCATGGCCTCGGCCGCCATCGCCAGGCGCCAGGCGGCGTTGCGGCGCGCGGCCGGGTCGGGGTAGGCGGCGAGCAGCGCGTCGAGCAGGGGGTCGGGTTCACGCCCTGACTCCTCGTCGCGGAACCAGGCCGCGGCCTCGCGCAGGCGTTCGCGGATGCGCTCGGAGAGCTCGCGCGTGGCGGCGCGGGTGAAGGTCATCACCAGGATCTCGGCGGGCAGCAGCGGGCGCACGAAGGCGGTGTCGGCGTCGCCGTGGCCGAGCACCAGGCGCAGGTAGAGCGCGGCGATGGTCCACGTCTTGCCCGTGCCGGCGCTGGCCTCGATGAGGCGGCTGCCGCGCAGCGGGAAGCGTACGGGGTCGAGTCGGTGGCTCATCGGGCGGGCTCCAGGGGCGCGGATGCGGGGTGGGGGATGGCCTCGGCGTGGCTCTCGATCCAGTCGAGCAGCGGGGCGTAGAGTTCGCGCGCGAGGTGCCCGAAGCGGCCGTCCTCGGTGAGGGTGGCATAGTCGGGGTAGCAGCGCGCGAGGCTGGCTTCCTCGACCTCGCCGCGGCGGTGTTCGCTGCCCTCGTAGGCCTCGGCCGGCTTGCCGCCGCCGACCAGCGCGAGCGCGCTGCGCGCCGCCACCGGCAGCGGCTCGCCGAGGCCGGCGATCCAGGCCTCGATCAGGCGGGCGAGCAGGGCGCGCGCGACGGCGGGGTCGGTGGGGACGATGTGGACGCTGGCGTCGCGGCCGACCAGCAGGCCGCCGCTCGGGCAGTCGGCGGCGGCGGCGAGCAGGCTGCGCACCCAGGGCTGCAGCAGGCGCCAGGGGCGCAGCGTGCCCTTGTCGGCGTCCTCGAGCAGGCGGCCGGGGTCGTGGGCGAGCCACAAGGGCAGCTCGTGCGCGTCGGCGCGCACGCGGTGGTCGAGCCAGTCTTCCATGAGCGCCCCGGCGTGCTCGAAGCGCAGGCTGCGGCGCTCGGCGTCGAGCGGATGGCTTGCGCGTGCCAGCCGCCACGCGCGCAGCAGCGGCAGCACGGCCTCGCCGAGCGCGGCGCGGGCGCGCAGGCCGAGGCCGCCGATCGGCAGCCGGCCGGCGCGCTGGATGCGCAGCAAGTGTGCCTCGACCGCGGTTTCGAGCGCGAAGGCGGGCAGCTCGCCTGGCTTCAGGCTGGCGAGCTCGGCGAGCACCGCGCCGGCGAGCTCGTCGACCAGGCCGTGCTCCTCGAGGCCGTCGAAGCCGAAGGCCTCCTCGTCGGGCAGGGCCTCGTCGGCGTCCTCGTACACCACGCCGAGGCGCTCGCGGAAGAAGACCTTGACCGGGTTGCGCAGGAAGGCCGCGAGCGCGCTGATGGTGAGCGGCACCGCGGGATCGGGGAGGAAGGGCGGCAGCGCCGGAGCGGCAGGCTCGCCGCGGGCGGGACGGACTGCGCCGCCCGCGGCTTCTGCGGCCGCCTGCTCGCCCTGCGCCGCGCCCGCTGCAGTGTCGACGTACGTGGTGTCGACGTGCGCGGCGCGCCATTCGCGCGCGTAGGTGAACAGCGGCGTGCCCGGCTCGAAGTAGCGCCGGCTGAAGGGTTGCAGCGGGTGCGCGCGGGTGCGTTCGGCCACCACCTCCGGCGACCAGCCGGCGGCGAGGTAGTCGCGCAGCTGGGCGACCAGCACCGAGGGCGGCTGCGCGCTGTTGTCGCGCACGTTGAAGCCGCACCAGCTCAGGTAGAGCACGCGGCGCGCCGAGAGCAGGGCCTCGAGCATGAGCTGGCGGTCGTCGTCGCGGCGGGCGCGGTCGCCGGGGCGCTGCTGCCCGGGCAGGGCCATGAGGTCGAAGTCGCTGCGCGGGCTGCGGCGCGGATAGTCGCCGTCGTTCATGCCGAGCAGGCAGACCACCTCGAAGGGGATCGCGCGCATCGGCATGAGCGTGCAGAAGGTGACCCCGCCGGCGCGGAAGCGCTTGTCGAGCGCGGGCGTCTCGAGCGCGCTCAGCCAGGCCTCGGCGGCGACGTCGAGCGGCAGCTCGGCCTCGAAGCGGGCCTCGTCGCAGGCCTCGATCCAGCGCTCGAGGGCGTCGTCGAGCGCGGCCAGGGTCTGGCGGTCGGCGTCGTCCACCGCGCGCACCAGGTCGGCGAGCAGGGCGCGCAGGCGCCCGGCCCAGGCCGCGGGGGTGGCGGGCCGCCGGCTGTCGGCCTGCCAGCGGATCAGGCGCTCGACCAGGCGGGCGAGGGCGCCGGCGAGCTCGGCGTCGAGGCCGCCGACCTCGTCGTAGGGCTCGATGCCGGCGAAGGGCGCCTCGACGTCGGCCTCCGATCGCCCGGCGGCGTAACCCATCAACATGCGGCGCAGGCCGAAGAGCGCGCTGTTCTGCTCGCCGCAGGCGTCCAGCCCCAGCCCGGCGCGATGCGCGGCGTCCAGCCCCCAGCGGATGCCGGCGCCGCTCATCCACCGGGTGAGCCGCGGCAGGCCGTCTTCGGCGAGGCCGAAGCGGGCGGCGATGGCGGGCACGTCGAGCAGCGCGCCGAGGTCGGACAGCCGGCAGCGGTCGTGCCGGATGCGCAGCAGCCACTCCACCGCGCTCATCAGCGGGCTGCTCGCGCGCGCCGACAGGTCGGCGATGTCGAAGGGGATGTGGCGCGCGTCGTGGCGGCCGTACTGGCCGAAGACCGCGCGGATCGCCGGCGCGAAGTCGTCGATCGAGGGCACCATCACCACGATGTCGCGCGGGCGCAGGGGTTTGCCTGCGTCCTCGCGGGCGAGCAGGGCGAGGAGCTGGTCGTGGAGGATCTCGAGCTCGCGCACCGGGCTGTGGGCGAGGTGGAAGACGATCGAGCGGTCCTCGGCCGGCACGGGCGGGCGCGGATGCTCGGCGAGCGGGGTGAGGTCGCGGATGTGGCGCTGGACCTGGACGAGCAGCGCGGGCGCGGCGCCGTCGTGCGCGTCGTCTTCGTCGTCGAAGAGGTCGATGCGGGCGAGCGGAAAGCGCGCGCGCGTCTGCTCGGTGTCGTCGAAGGCGTCGAGCTGGCGCACGAAGTCGCGCGCCTGGCGGCCCCAGGCGGCGAGCAGCGGGTGGGCGTGGAGGTGCATCGCGTCCAGCCCGACGTCCTGCAGCTCGCGCCCCTCGCGCAGCGGATGGCGGCGGCGCGCGATGCGCAGCCACTCGCGCCCGTCCAGGATGTCGGCCCAGTGGAAGCGGCAGGGGTTGGGGATGGCGAGCAGCACCTGCGCGTGGCGCGACAGCGCGGCGAGCAGCTGCAGCGTGGGCAGCGGCACGTGGGTCATGCCGAAGAGCACGACGCGGCGCGGCAGGGCGGCGGCCGGACGCAGGGCGGTGTCCTCGGCCATCGCCGCCAGCGCGGCGAGCACGCGGTCGTGCAGCTGCGGCCGGGTGAGTGCGCGCTGCTGCGGCTCGAGCTCGTCGAGCACGCGCTGCCACAGTCGCGCCTGCCAGCGCTGGTCCTCGGGCAGCGGCGTAGCGACGCGGCCGGCGTCGAGCAGGAATTCGCGCCCGTCGCCCCAGGTGTCGAGCCAGTCGGGCCGGTGCACCTGGTACTGGTCGTAGAGGTCGGCGATGCGCAGCGCGAGCTGGAAGCGGCGGCCGGGGTCGTCCTCCGCGAGGTAGCCCGCCACCGGCGCGAAGCCCGGCTCGGCGAGCACCTCGGGCAGCAGCCGCATCAGGCGCCAGGCGAGCGCGGTCTTGTCCAGCGGCGAGCGCGCCGGCACCTGCGCGCGCCCGAGCACCTGGCGGTAGGTCTGCCACTGGAAGCGCGCCGGCAGCTGCACCGCCGCCGCCGCGCACACCCCAGCCCGGCGGGCGATCGCCATCTTCACCCACTCGGCCATGCCGTTGCTCTGCACCAGGATCACCTCGGACTCGAGCGGCGCGAGCGGATGCTGCGCCAGCCAGCCGGCGACGGTGTCGCGCAGGGTCTCGATGCGGTTGCCGTGCAGGGCGATGAAGCCGGGGGGGAGGGGCGGGGCGGAGCGGTCGGTGGTCATGGCTGGGGTGTTCGTTGCGGGGGCGTGGGGCATTGCCGACATGTTCCGGCGTTTTGCGACGCGCGGCGTCGCATTGTCGCTTGCCTCGGCTGGAGCGCGCACGGGCATCGCCGATCAGGGGATGAATAGCGGGCTTTTATTGCGCCATAGATATGCAGTTAGGGCATGCGAAAAGGGTTAAAAAGCCCAGGAAAAACCTTGTACAAGGATTAGTTTCAAGACAAGTAGTAACAGAAAAGTCATCTTTGATGGATAAGCGCTCCAGCTCCTGGCTGAGTACGAATTCAATGCATTTCGAAGCAATAACGCCGGATTAATAGCTGAAAATACGTTTTTAAGAAATGTTTTCCTCAACCCAGGGTGCATTCTGCGCCCGCTTCGAAAGGAGTTTGTCATGAGACGATCTGGGATGATTGCGCTGACGCTGGCGATGTCCTTGGGTGCGCACGTTTCCCAGGCCGCCGATGCGGGGCAGCAGCAGGATTATGGAAAACACATCTGCGACTCGAAGTGTGCCGCCTGTCATGGTGTCGACGGCAAGGGCAACGGCCCCTTCGCTGCCAATCTGGTCAAGAAGCCGTCCGACCTGACGACGATCGCGAAGAACAACAAGGGCGTTGTGCCGGTGATGGCGCTCGAGGCGCTGATCGATGGTCGGGAAGAGGCCTTCTTCCACGGAACGCGCGAGATGCCGGTGTGGGGTCACGAACTCCGCGCCGAGGCCGGAGCAGACTGGCCCGCCTACATGGGCGTGTCCTTCAACCCGGAGGTCTTTGTCCGCGGCCGCATCATGGCGCTGATCGACTACATCGGACGCATCCAGGAGAAGTGACGGACGTCCTTGCAGCGGCTGCCTAGCCGCTGCGTCCTGAACACGCCAGCGGCGCCCCTCGGGGGGCCGCTGGCGTTTTTCAGCATCGATCTCCCGTGCGGGAGTCGGCGGGTGGCGTCGTGGCGGCCGAGGGCTCGACCGGAGTCCGGGGCGACCGAGCCTGGCAGCGCAATATTGATGAGCTCGCGGTTCTTCAAGGAAAGCCGCTGGGGAAAAAGCGGCGCCCACATTCAACCGTCCGCCCCCCCGCAGCCGAGCAGCCAGCGCAGCAGGCTGGCGACGTGCTCTCGGGCGCCGCATTCGCGCCTGCCGGCGCTCCTACATGAACCGTCGCGCGT
>ERZ795053.6695-NODE-6695-length-11367-cov-6.171146_pt1 | contig 11367 bp, 12 predicted proteins | sample MGYA00375137_ERZ795053 | MGnify/ENA primary metagenome ERZ795053 (study PRJEB30182, sample SAMN05720284) | activated sludge metagenome | isolation source: Anaerobic digester | place: Hong Kong | collected 2014-12-17 ... | reverse complement strand
GTCGTCGGTGTAGTCCATGAAGTTGCGGATGGGGTCGAGTCCCGGCTTGCTGCGGCACGAGTCGCGACCCGTGGGGCAGCCGTAGGCAGCGCTGCGCTCGGCCGGCGTGTCGGTGACGTAGTCGCCGTTGCCGTTACAGCCGCCCTGGAAGGTGTGGTAGAGCCCGACCCAGTGGCCGACCTCGTGGGTGCCGGTGTCGCCCAGGTTGTAGGGCGCGGCGGTGCCGCCGGGCAGGCTCTGGTCGAGCAGCACGACCCCGTCCATCGGATCGACCTTGCCGGTCGGGAAGGTCGCCCAGCCAAGCAGGCCACCCTGCAGGTTGGCGGTGTAGATGTTGAGGGCATTGCGGCCGCCCTGGCGCAGCGCGTTCTTCATCTGGGTCTCGGCGGCCGAGCCGTAGGACAGGTTGTACCAGCTGGGGTTGTTCGTGTAGTTCGTCGAGACGAGGCTGAACGACAGCCCGGTGTTGGCGTAGGCCGCATTGAGCACCGAGATCTGCTTGGCGATCATCGTCGAGCTGATGGTGCCGCTGGCGCCGTCGGTGATGACGTGCACGTAGACGGGGACCGAGGTCGCGGCGAATGCAGCAGCGGCGCCGGCGGTGGTGAGCGCACCGCCGCGTTGCGACCGAAGGGTGCTCAACCGAGCCTGGAAGTCGGCCTCGCGCGCAGCGGCCTCACTGGCGCTGAGCGTGTGCGGATCGAAGCGGTTGCCGCCCGCCTGGCCACGTGCGGCGTTCAGCTCGTCGATGTGCTCGACACACTCGCTCGACTCGGCGGCGACGGTTGTGGCGGTGACGGGGTCGCCAGCCGATGCCGACCCGGCCGCCGCGGGCACACCGAATGCGAGGATCGAGGCGGCTCCGAGCAGCGGGGCGGCGAAGAGAATGCGACGACGAGGGTTCATCCGCCGGGGGATCCTTCCATCAGCGGACGGAGGCGCACCGTCCTGGGAGACCCGTCGGGAGGCGGGCGTCGACCACGGTATGCCTGAGATATGCCGCAGTGGGCAAGCGATTCTTCAGGTCTCGGTCAGTTTTTCGTCAAGTCTTCCGGTGTGCCGCCCACTCGCCGGACGCGAGTGCGCGGCCGGCCGGTCCCTCGGGGTAGGACCGCCCGGCCGCGCATTCCCGGGACCGTCGTCGCTCGTCGGGGGTCGAGCGAACGGTCAGGGGTGGGAACCTCAGAGTCCCGGCCCCCGGCCCTGTGGGCCACCGTGACGGGTGAGGCTGAGGGGTCTCCCCGTCGCGTCAACGGTAACGGTCCGACCAACCCCCGCGCGCCCCCACAATGTCAAAGACTTGGTCAAGACTTGGTCAACTGTGCAGGCTGTGGAGATCTGACGTCGGAGGCCGGGATTCCGTCGGCGTGTCGAGCGGCGAGTAGCCTTGACCCTCGTGACTGACCTGCCCCCAGCCCCCGGCGAGCCGCCGGTCGATTCGACCGTCCCCGCGGACGAGCCGGCCGACGACCTGCCCGAGCAGCTGAGGGTGCGCCGCGAGAAGCGCGAGCGGCTCATCGCGAGCGGGCACGCGGCATACCCGGTGAGCGTGGAGCGCACGCACAGCCTCGCGGACATCCGGCGCGTGTGGGGGCAACTGCAGGCCGGCGAGGAGACCCAGGCCACCGTGCGCACCGCAGGTCGGGTGATGTTCGTCCGCAACACCGGCAAGCTGTGCTTCGCCACCCTGCAGGAGGGCGAGGGCACCCGGCTGCAGGTCATGCTCAGTCTCGCCGAGGTGGGCGAGCAGGCGCTGGCCGACTGGAAGGCCCTCGTCGACCTCGGCGACCACGTCGCCGTCGAGGGGCGGGTCATCTCGAGCAAGCGCGGCGAGCTGTCGGTGCTGGCCAGCTCCTGGCAGATGGCGAGCAAGGCGCTGCGACCGCTGCCGACCCTGCACCGCGATCTCTCGCCCGAGGCCCGCGTCCGGCAGCGCTATGCCGACCTCGTCGTGCGCCAGGAGGCCCGCGACATGGTGCGGCTGCGGGCCCGCGCGACCCGCGCGATGCGCGAGGTGCTGCACGAGCAGGGCTACCTCGAGATCGAGACCCCGGTGCTGCAGCTCGTCCACGGCGGCGCGGCGGCCCGGCCGTTCCACACCCACCTCAACGCCTTCGACCAGCAGATGACGCTGCGCATCGCGCTCGAGCTCAACCTCAAGAAGGCGGTCGTCGGTGGGGTCGACCGGGTCTATGAGATCGGGCGGATCTTCCGCAACGAGGGGGTCGACGCCACCCACTCGCCCGAGTTCACCATGCTCGAGGCCTATGCCGCCTATCTCGACCAGACCGGCATCGCCGAGATGACCCGCGACCTGGTCCTCGGGGTCGCCGACGCGCTGGGCTCGCGGGTCATCACGACCCCGGCGGGCGAGATCGACCTCGACGGCGAGTGGCGCTGGCTGCCGGTCTACGAAGGCGTGAGCGAGGCGGTCGGCGAGGAGGTCACCCTCGACACGCCGATCGAGACGCTGCGCCGGTATGCCGCGGCGCGCGACGTGCCGCTGGACCCCGCCTGGGGGGCCGAGAAGGTCGTCCTCGAGCTGCTCTCCGAGCTCGTCGAGCCCACGCTGCTGCAGCCGACCTTCCTGTGCGACTATCCCGCGATCGCCCAGCCGCTGGCCCGTCCGCACCGCTCGACCCCGGGTCTCATCGAGGCCTGGGATCTCATCATCGGGGGCGTCGAGCGAGGCACCGGATTCTCCGAGCTCATCGACCCGGTCATTCAGCGCGAGGTGCTCACCGCACAATCGCTGTTGGCGGCGGGGGGAGATCCCGAGGCGATGCAGCTCGACGAGGACTTCCTACGGGCATTGGAGTTCGGCGCGCCGCCGATGGGCGGCATGGGGATGGGAATCGACCGGGTCATCATGCTCTTCACCGGCGCGAGCATCCGCGAGACCATCCTCTTCCCGCTGCTCAAGCCACTCGACCAGCCGGTCGCGACGTCCTGAGGAGGCTGCTCATGTGGGACGCGATCTCGCCGTATCTGTCGGCTCTCATCCCCACGATCGGGATGCTCATCATCGGATTCGTCGTCATTCGCGGCATCATGCGCGCCGACCGCGACGAGCGTCAGGCGCAGCGTGATTGGGCGCAGCGCAGCGCCTCGGAAGGGCGCCGGCGAGACGGCGACACACCCGAATCCTGAGCCCATCCGGTATGCCGCGCACGCGGCATACCGGCAATGTTGTCGGGATCTGAGGCGGCTTCCAGGGAAACCCGGGATCGGCCCGTCGAATCGCCCGTTGCGTGAATTCAGGTAGCCGCAATGTCATGGTACCGTCGGTGCCGTGACGCGGATGGGGAGAGCCGCCGCACAGGTATGCAGCTCAATAGGGTGAATCAGCATTCATCATCGACACGCGGCGTCGTCGCGTTGACCACCACCTGAAGGGAAACAGCACATGGCAAAGCGGGTCCAGGTCGTCCTCACCGACGACATCGATGGCACCGACGCCGACGAGACCGTGTCGTTCGCGCTCGACGGCGTGAGCTATGAGATCGACCTGTCCAGCGGCAACGCCGACAAGCTGCGCTCGGCGCTCGCTCCGTGGGTGGGCGCTGCCCAGCGCACCGGCGGCCGCAAGGCCGGTGGCCGCCGCGCGGGTGGCCGGTCGGCGCGCCGTGGCGGGGTATCCGCCGTGCGCGAGTGGGCCCGGGCCAACGGGCACCAGATCAACGACCGCGGCCGCGTTCCGGCGGCGATCCAGGAGGCCTACGACAAGGCGCACGGCTGAGCCGTTTCGCCGTCGACGGGGCCGCATCCCAGGGTGGGGGGCGGCCCCGCTTCGTTTCGGGCGGGAGTCGACGGGCAGCGGGCTGTCTCGACAACGGTCGACTGGGCTGGCAGCCCGTTGCCGATTCAGTCGGCTATCGCGATCTCCTGGGGCACCGGCAACCAGACCCCATCGTGCCCGAAACCACCCCCTCCCGGTGCAGGGCAGGTCACCACTCGCGCGACCAGACCCGACTCCACCCCCTCCCGGTGCAGGGCAGGTCACCACTCGCGCGACCAGACCCGACACCACCCCCTCCCGGTGCAGGGCAGGTCACCACTCGCGCCCGGCGCCCGGCCGTCGGGGGGAGTGACGCCGTCAGATGATCGCGACGAGCACCGGACGGCCCTGTTTGGCCGCTCGTTGATAGAAGCGGCGCAATGCCTTGTAGCGCGGTCGAATCCACACCTCGGCGATGTCGCGCTCGCTCCAGAAGCCGGGATAGATGTCGGCGGCGCTCATCGCCTCAGGGTCGACCCGCTCGGCCAGCTCGCCGGCGCTGATGGTGCTGAGCGCCTTGGCGATCCGGCGCACGGTGGGCACGTCGAGCAGGTGCGCCGGGCCGTAGCCGAGGTCGGGCCCGACCGGCTCGCCGCCGAAGATGGCCTGGCCGGCCACGCTCTCGGCGTCGTAGGCGGTTCCGGTGAGCAGCCAGTGGATCCCGTGCCAGGCGGTGTTGAGGTCGACCGTGTCTCGCGGATCAGGAGGCTCGTCCTCGACGAGCTCCGCGGCCACCGTGCCGTCGGCCGCGACGCTGGCGTGTTCGCGGTCGGTGAGCGCACGCCCCGTCCAGGTCCAGGTGGCCATGCCTCAGTATGCCGCGCAGCCGCCACCCGGTGCGCGTCGGTCCGCTGGGGTGATGGTCCGCTCGGCGTGGGATGGTCCGGTCGGCGGGGAGGGGCCGCGGCATACTGGCTGGCCATGGGGATGATCTATGCGGCGCGCGCTCTCTCGAGCGTCGAGCTGCGTGAGCTGCGCGCCGACCCCAGCCTCGTGCACCGGCTGATCGCCGAGCAGACGGCCGACCCGCGGATGTCGCTCGACCTCGACAAGGCCTGGCACGGCATCCATGTGCTGCTCACCGGCAACCACGGCGAGGTCGACAGCGACGACCCGCTCGACCTGGCCATCCTCGGCGGCACGCCGATCGGCGAGGACGTCGGCTTCGGCCCGGCGACCCTGCTCACCCCCGGCCAGGTCAAGGCGGTCGCGGCCGCCCTGCGCGAGGTGCCGCGCCAGACGATGCTCGCCCGATACGACCCCGAGGCATTCACGGCAGCTCAGGTCTACCCGGCGATCTGGGACGAGGAGGACGTCCTCGACGGCTATCTCGTGCCCTATCTCGAGGACCTGCTCGCGTTCTATCGGCAGGCGGCGGTGCGGGGGCACGCCGTCCTGCAGATGCTCGCCTGATGCGTCCCATGCTCGCCGCCCCGACGAGACGGGTGCCGACCGGCCCGGAGTGGGTGCACGAGGTCAAGTGGGACGGCATGCGGGTGCTCGCTGACGTCAGCGAGGGCCGGCTGCGGCTGTGGTCCCGCACCGAGCGTGACGTCACCGTCGCCTTCCCCGAATTGGCCGGCCTGGCAACGGAATACGAGGACATGCTGCTCGACGGCGAGATCGTCGCGATGCGCCAGGGGGTGCCGAGCTTCGCCGCGCTAGCCGAGCGCTTCCACGTCGCGAGCCCGGGCAAGGCGCGCCAGCTCGCTGCCCGCGCGCCGGTGACCCTGATGATCTTCGACCTGCTGCGCCTCTACGGCGTCGACCTGCGGGCGCGCACCTTCCGCGACCGGCGGGCCACCCTCGAGCGGCTCGAGCTCGACGGGCCGACCTGGCGGGTGCCGCCCACCTTCCCCGACGGCGAGGTGCTGCTCGCCGCCACCCGAGAGCAGGGGCTGGAGGGCATCGTCTCCAAGCGACTCGACGGCCGGTATGCCGCGGGCGTCCGCTCCGAGGACTGGCTCAAGAAGCCGCACCGCACCTCGATGTCGCTCGTCATCGGCGGTTGGCGGCCCGAGACCGACCAGACCGACCGGATCGGCTCGGTGCTCGTCGGGGTGCCCGCGCCGGGTGGTCTCGCCTATCTCGGCAAGGTCGGCTCGGGGATCGCCGGGCGGACGGCGACCAGCCTGCTCGCCGACCTCCGGCCGCTCACGGCCGATGCGACGCCGTTCGTCGACGAGGTGCCTCGCGAGGATGCGCTCGGCACGACCTGGGTGCACCCCGTGCTCGTCTGCGACGTCCAGGCGCTGGGGCTCACGCACACCCGCCGGCTGCGCCAACCGGCATACCGTGGTCTGCGACCCGATCTCACGCCCGGCGACGTCGACCCGAGCGAGGTGCCGACCCCCGATGCCTAGCGGCAAGGACACCAAGGTCAGCGTCGAGGTGGCGGGTCGCCGGATGACCCTGTCCAACCTCGACAAGATCCTCTATCCGGGCAGCGAGACGACCAAGGGGGAGGTGCTCAACTACTACGCGCGGATCGCGCCGGTGATCCTCCCGCACCTCGCGGGCCGGCCGGTGACCCGGGTGCGCTACCCCGACGGGGTCGACCGGATGACCTTCTTCGAGAAGAACCTGCCCTCCGGCGCGCCGGCCTGGCTGCCCCGCGTGACGCTCGAGCACTCCGAGGGCTCGCTCACGTATCCCCTTGTCACTGGCCTCGATTCGCTGACCTACCTGGTCAACCTCGCCTCCCTCGAGCTGCATGTCCCGCAGTGGCGGGTGGTGCAGGGGGAGGGCGGTGCTGCCGAGCGGGGCAGGCCCGACCGGCTGGTCGTCGACCTCGACCCGGGACCTGGCGCCGGTCTCACCGAGTGCTCCGAGGTGGCCCTGCTCGTGCGCGAGCGGCTCACGGCGATCGGGCTGACGACCGTGCCGGTCACCTCGGGCTCCAAGGGCCTGCAGGTGTATGCCGCCCTTCCGGGCGTGCACACGAGCGACGAGATCGCGGGGGTCGCCAAGCAGCTGGCTCAGGAGCTCGCCGCGGCCCGGCCCGAGCTCGTCGTGTGGCAGATGACCAAGACGCTGCGTCCGGGGAAGGTCTTCCTCGACTGGAGCCAGAACGTCGCGGCGAAGACGACGATCTGCCCGTACTCGACCCGGGGCCGCGTGGCTCCCTTCGTCGCGACGCCGCGGACCTGGGACGAGGTGGAGCGCGGTGCGGCGCAGCCGGATTCGCTGGAGCATCTGACCATCGAGCAGGTGCTCGCGCGGGTGGATCGCGACGGGGACCTCGCCGCCGCGCTGCTGCCGAAGGGCTGAGCGGGACGAAGGCGGGGCGGCCGAGCCGGCATCGGGCCTCGGCGTCGTCGATCGGCGGCCCACGGCCGAGCGGACCACGCCGGCTCCCCGGCGTGGCCCGCTCGATCGGTTCGACCGCGCGTCCCGCTCGGGGGTTTCGGGACGCGCTCGGTCACATCCCCTATCGGGTGTGACGCGTGAGGTGTTACAGGCGGATGTGACGGGTGAGACTGTTGGGGTCAGCCCCGCCAGCGGGTGAAGGTATGCCGCTGGGTCCCGGAGCCGGGGGAATACCTCCACCGGCGAACGGGCCGCGAGGCGGCATACTGGATGCTTCCTGCCACCCGGCAGCCGGACACCCGAGGGGGAGCCATGCGGGCGATGTGGAAGGGCGCAGTGTCCTTCGGCCTGGTCAACGTGCCGGTCAAGCTCTACTCGGCGACCGAGAACCACGACATCAGCTTCCGCCAGGTGCACCGGACCGACGGCGGTCAGATCCGCTACCAGCGGGTCTGCAGCGCGTGCGGCGAGCTCGTCGCCTACGAGGACATCGCCAAGGGCTACGAGACCGACGACGGGCAGATGGTCATCCTCACCGACGAGGACCTCAAGGCGCTGCCCAACCAGAGCAGCAAGGAGGTCGCGGTCGACAAGTTCGTGCCCCGCGAGCAGATCGACCCGATGCTCTACGACAAGGCCTACTACCTCGAGCCGGAGAAGGCCGCGAACAAGGCCTACATCCTGCTGCGCGACGCGCTCGCGACCTCTGACCGGGTCGCGTTGGTCACCGTGTCGATCCGCACCCGGATGACGATGGCGGTGCTGCGGGTCGTCGACGACGTCATCGTCCTGCAGACCCTGCTGTGGCCCGACGAGATCCGGGCCGCCGACCAGATCAACCTCGGCGACTCCGGCCACGCGAGCGACAAGGAGCTCGCGATGGCGCAGATGCTCGTCGAGTCGCTCGCCGGCGACTACGACCCGACCGAGTACACCGACGACTACACGACCGCGGTCGAGGCGGTGGTCAAGAGCAAGATCGAGGGCGGCGAGGTCGAGACGCCGGCCGCCGTCGAGGACAAGGCCGAGGTCGTCGACCTGCTCGAGGCATTGCAGCGCAGCGTCGACAAGGCCAAGGCAGCCCGCGGCGAGCCGGTCACCCCCACGGCCGACGCAGGAGAGTCGAGCGCCGCCGCCAAGCCCGCGAAGAAGACGGCCGCGAAGAAGACCGCCGCGCGCAAGGCCGGCTGACGTGCCCGAGGGGCACACCCTGCACCGGCTGGCAGGGTCGCTCAACCACGCCTTCGCCGGAACCGCCCCGCTCGCGTCGAGCCCGCAAGGGCGCTTCGTCGAGGGGGCTGCGCTGCTGTCCGGCCGGCCGTTCCTCGAGGCCTTTGCGTGGGGCAAGCACCTCTTCTGCTCGTATGCCGAGGACGTCTTCCTGCACGTGCACCTGGGCCTCATCGGCAGCTTCGATGTGAGGGAGCCCGCGTCCGGAGCGAGCCGGTTCGGCCGCTCGAGCAATGAACACTGGCCGCTCGAGCGGCCAGGCGAGCGGCGCGGGCTGGACCGACGAGTCGAGCGAGGGACGAGCGAGCGAGGAGGGGAGCCCGCGTCCGGAGCGAGCCGGTTCGGCCGCTCGAGCAATGAACACTGGCCGCCCGAGCCGGTGGGTGCGGTGCGGCTGCGACTGGTCAACGCGGCATACCTCGCGGATCTGCGGGGAGCGACGCACGTGGCCATCGCGACGCCCGAGGAGGTCGACTCGGTCATCGCGCGGCTCGGGCCCGACCCGCTGCGGCCACTCGACTCGCACAACGACCCTGAGCGCGCCTGGAAGCGAATCTCCAAGTCTCCCAGGTCGATTGCCGACCTGCTGATGGATCAGGCCGTGCTCGCGGGCGTCGGCAACGTCTATCGCAGCGAGATCCTCTTCCGGCATCGGGTCGACCCGCACCGGCCCGGTCGGGAGATCCGGCGGCAGACGTGGGAGGCGCTGTGGGCCGACGTCGTGCTGCTGCTGCCGATCGGGGTGCGGCTCGGGCAGATCGTCACGATGGCCGACCAGGTCGAGGACATCCTCGCCGGCGAGGTCGACGAAGCCCTGGCACCGGATGCGGCCAGCGGGGTCTCGGCCTGGCGGCCCAACCCGCTGGCCGGCGCGGTCGAGCGGCGCTACTACGTCTACAAGCGCCAGGGTGAGCCGTGCCGGGTGTGCGGCTCGCGGATCCGCACGGAGGTCGTCGCCGGCCGCAACCTCTTCTGGTGCGGCCGCTGCCAGCGCCGCCGCTGAGCAACCGGTGGAGGTATGCCGCCGGCTCCTCGAGCCGGCGAATCACCTCCACCCGAGCGTGAACCGCCGACCCGCGCCGCGCGGCATACTCGGTCGTCGTGGACGAGCACCTGCGCACCAACCGGGCCAATTGGGACGAGCGGGCGCCGGCGCACGCGGCGAGCCCGGGCTACGACATCGAGCGGCTGCTCGCCGACCCCACGGCGCTGTCCGGCGTCGTCTCCTTCGACCTCCCGCTGCTCGGCCGCCTCGACGGGCTCGACGTCTGCCACCTGCAGTGCCACATCGGCACCGACACCCTGAGCCTGGCCCGACTGGGGGCGAGTAGCGTCGCCGGGCTGGACTTCAGCCCCGCCTCACTCGCCCAGGCACGGGACCTCGCCGCACGCGCCGGTGTGCCCATCGACTACGTCGAGTCCGACGTGCAGCAGGCGGCAACCGCGTTGGGGCACAGTCGATTCGACGTGGTCTACACCGGCGTCGGCGCGCTGCTCTGGATTCCCTCGATCGAGACCTGGGCGCGGCAGGTCGCCGCGATCCTGCGGCCCGGCGGGCGGCTCTTCGTCCGCGAGGGGCACCCGATGATGTGGGCGATCGCCGAGACCCACGAGCCCGGCGACCCGCTCGTCGTCGGCCATCCCTACTTCGCGACGGGCGAGCCGATCCGGTGGGAGGAGCCCGGCACCTACGTCGAGACCGACCGCGAGTTCGCCGAGACGGTGACCTACGAGTGGAGCCACGGCCTCGGCGAGATCGTGCAGGCGCTGCTCGACGCGGGCCTGACGATCACCGGCCTGGTCGAGCACGAGGTCGTCGACTGGGAGGCGCTGCCGGGTGTCCTGGAGCCGACCGGCACCGGTCAGTGGCGACTGCGCGAGGGCCGCGAGCGGCTGCCGCTCACCTACACCCTGCAGGCCGTCCGGCCGGGCTGACCGGCGCACCCGGCGTGGCCTGCGGGCGGCGAGCGGGCGGCATACCCTGCGGTGATGAGCCAGGAGAGCGACCTCGACGAGCTGACCACCCAGGCGACCGCGGCCTATCGCGCCGGCCGGGCGCTCTTCATCGCGCGACTGCGGATCGGAGCGTGGGGCTCGCCCGGCCGCGGCGCGATCGAGGCCTGGATGGACAGCGTCGAGGCGATCGAGCGGGCCGGCTGGGTGCTCGACGAATGGTCGGTCGGCGTCGACGCCTCGGGCGTGCCGAACGCCTTCCCGCTGTTCCGTCGCTCCGACGGCGCGACGACCGGCCTGCGCGACTCGCGGACCTAGCGTGCGTCGCCTCGCGCTGCTCCGTGACGGTATGCCGCCCGCCGGCCGGCTGCTCGTCACCGCCGGCCGGATCGGGCTCGTCGAGCTGACCGCCGCCGAGCTCGCCGAGCTCGCTGACCTCGGCGGCACTGCGGACGCTCACCTGTGGGCCCCGGGTGAGCCTGCGCCTCGCGGCCTGCCGGAGCTCACCGAGGGCGAGTGCTCGTTCGTCCAGGCGGCAGGGGTATCTGCCCGCGCCGCAACGGCTCCTCACCCGCGAGCGCGTCACCTCGACGGGGCGGACTGGGACGACCCAGCCGCCACCCCGCCGGACCCTCCTGCGCGCTAGCCGGCCACGGGGCGGTCCGTGGCAGCCTGTCGACAGGACGGACTCTCCCCATGTCACCAGATCAGCCCGGAGCCCGACGCCCGAAGCGTGCCACCAAGGCCGCCCAGCACACCCCGGCCGCCGAGTCGGTCGGCTCGAGCGCCGGCCACGACCACACCCACCTGCACGCCCCGTCCGACCCGCCGCCGACCTCGGTGGTCGTCCTCGACGCGCCACGGCGCAGCCGCGGTGCGGCCGCCGGCCCGGACCGCGTTCAGCCTCTCCCGGCCGACCTCGCCGGCCGCGTGCTCGTCCGCTTCGGTGACCGGGTGCTCGTCGTCGACGACTCCACGCCGCCCACCGGCACGACCGGAGCCACCACGCGGGGGCTGCCGGACCCGCGCACCCGCGGTGTGGCACCGACCAGATCGGAAGAGCGTCGTGTAGGGAAAGAGTGTGTTCGGTTGTGTAG
>ERZ795053.6691-NODE-6691-length-11373-cov-21.216028_pt1 | contig 11373 bp, 11 predicted proteins | sample MGYA00375137_ERZ795053 | MGnify/ENA primary metagenome ERZ795053 (study PRJEB30182, sample SAMN05720284) | activated sludge metagenome | isolation source: Anaerobic digester | place: Hong Kong | collected 2014-12-17 ... | reverse complement strand
CCGGACGAGACAGCCGAACCGCTGCGCGCCGGCATGAGCGCCACGGCGATCATCACGACGGCGGACGTGGACGACGTGATTCTGGTGCCGAACCGCTACATCACGGTGGATCGCACCACCGGCGATGCGTACGTCTACCGGTTGGTCGATGGCCAGCCGGTGCGGCAGGCGGTCGAACTTGGTCTGCGCAACGAGCGTGAGAGCCAGATTCTGGCCGGAGTGCAGGACGGCGATGAACTGGCCTTTGTCACGCAGAGCAGCGAAGAGCAGTTGCGCGGCGCGCTCTTTGGCGGCAACTGACGCCGGACCGCTGAGTTGGGAGTAGCATTGTTGCATGGCTGAACGAAATGGCGCTGAACCCGTAGTCTCGCTGCGGGGCATCACGAAATTTTACCAGATGGGCGACATCGAGGTGCGCGCCCTGCGCGGCGTCGACCTGGATATCGAGGCCGGCGAAATGATCGCTATCATGGGGCCGAGCGGCAGCGGCAAGTCGACGCTCATGAACATCATGGGCTGTCTCGACGTGCCCAGCGAGGGCTGGTACGAGATCGACGGCCACGACGTGAGCCGGCTCAAGGACGACCAACTGGCCGACATTCGCAACCATAAGATCGGCTTTGTCTTTCAGAGCTTCAACCTGCTGCCGCGCACGACGGCACTGGCCAATGTGGAGCTTCCGCTGATCTACGGCGGGCTGGGCGGGCGCCAGCGGCGCAAGCGCGCCGAGGATGCGCTGCGACTGGTCGGCCTGGGCGACCGGCTCGACCACAAGCCCAACGAACTCTCCGGCGGCCAGCAGCAGCGCGTGGCGATTGCCCGTGCGCTGGTCAACGATCCCTCCATGATTCTGGCTGACGAACCGACCGGCAACCTCGACACGAAGACGAGCGTCGAGATCATGGAACTTTTCCAGCGGCTGAACCAGGAGCGTGGCATTACCATCGTCTTCGTCACGCACAACCCGGAGACGGCCGAATACTGCCATCGCGTCGTGCGCGTGCGCGACGGGCTGGTGGAATCCGATGAGCGCCAACTGGCCACGGCCGGCATCTATTCCAACGGCGCGGATGGCGTGCGCACCAATGGCCATGGGCCTGCCGTCAACGCGCAGGAGGTTGCCGCATGAAGATCATCGAAGCGATGCGCATCGCCATGCGCGCCCTGGCCGCCAACAAGTTGCGTAGCATCCTGACCATGCTCGGCATCATCATCGGTGTGGGCGCTGTGATTGCGCTCATGTCCATCGGCCGCGGCGTGGAGAAGTATGTCACCGATCAGTTTGCCGGCCTGGGCAGCAACCTGCTCTTCATCGCGCCGGGGCAGATCTCCGACGGGCCGCCAACGCTGCGCGCCAACCCGGTCAAATCGCTGACACTGGCCGATATGCAGGCAATCGGCGACCCAAGCCTGGTGCCGGACGTGACCGACGTGGCGGCCGACTTCCAGACGCGGGCGACGGTCGGGCGTAACGGCAAGGATGTCACCGTGCAGGCCAGCGCCACGACTGCGAACTACAACACCGTACGCACCTGGAATACCACGGAAGGCACCTATTTCTCGCAACTGGACAGCGACGAGCGGCAGCGCGTGGTGCTGCTGGGCGCCGACACTTACGCCGAGCTTTTCCCCAATGGCGAATACCCCATCGACCAGATCGTGCAGGTCAACGGCATGAACTTCCGCGTGATCGGCGTCATGGAGAGCAAGGGCGGTGGGCCGGGCGGCAATCTCGACAAGTCGATCTTTATGCCGCTGACCACGGCGCAGGACCGGCTCTTCAAGCAGAAGAACCCGAACGGCGAATACAAGGTTACCGTCATCTACGCCTCCATCGACGATGCCGACAATATCCCGCTGGCACAGGATGAGATTACGCAGCTCATGCGCGAGCGGCGTGGCATCAAGTATCTCGACCAGGACGACTTCAGCATCATCAGCCAGAACGACCTCATTGCAGTCTTTGGCGACATTCTGGGCGCGTTGACGATCTTCCTCGGCGCGATTGCCGCCATCAGCCTGCTCGTCGGCGGCATCGGCATCATGAACATCATGCTGGTGAGCGTGACGGAGCGCACGCGCGAGATCGGGCTGCGCAAGGCGGTCGGCGCCAAGCGTAGCGACGTTCTCGTGCAATTTCTCATCGAGGCGATGGCGCTGGCGATCGTCGGCGGCATGATCGGTGTAGCCATGGGCTGGGGTCTGGCGCGCGCCGTCAGCGTGCTCTTCGGTGAGTTCCAGGCGGTCGTCGGCGCCGATGCGGTCATCACGTCGCTCGTCGTCGCCACGGCTGTCGGTCTCTTTTTCGGCATCTTCCCGGCCTACCGGGCGAGTCGCCTCAACCCCATTGACGCGTTGCGCTATGAATAAACTGAACCCTCTCCTGGCTGCGCTGGCTTTAGTGCTGGCTGCGTGTGGCGGGCCGCCGCCGGCCGATCCGACGCCGATCCCCGCGAACGCCGTGCGGCCGCAGCAGCCGACGCCGGTCTATCCCGGCAATGCCGATGCCTTCACGCTGGCGACGCCGCGTGTGACGCCGGTCTTCATCACCCCGACTCCGTCGCCGGAGGATCCTGCTGCGCTGAGCGCCGTGAGCACGGGACCGGCCGGCTGGACCGCACTGCTGGCCATCGAGCAGCCGCCTTCCGCCGTCGGCATTGCCACGGGCGGTGCGGTCATCTATGACGAGCCGGGCGGGCGTGTGCTGAAGAGCGTGCCGAGCACGGGGGTGCTCAATGTCACCGGCGTGTCGGCTGACGGGCGCTGGCTCTCGGTGTACGATGAGACGGGTGTCTACGGCTGGACGCCATCCGGCCAGTTGGCGCTCTTTGGCGAGGACGACTTGACGGTCGTGGACGAAGCGGTCGATCCGGGTGTGGTGGCGACGCTCATCGCCGACGTCATGCAGCCGGTGACGGTGCTCGACGACCTCATGGCCACGCTCGAAGCGACGCCTACGCCGGCCCCCGCGCCCTGATCTGTCACGCTACAGGCGCAGCTCTGCCAGGCGCGGGAGGTAACTCTCCAGGAAGCGCAGGAAGGTGCGCGTGACGGGCGAGAAGTAGCTCTCGTCATTCCACACCAGCTTGAGCGTGCGCTGCATGGGTTTGCCCTCGATGGGCAGCGCGTGCAACATGCCGATCTCCAACTCGCTGTGCACGGCGTACTCGGGCAAAATCGTGATTCCCACGCCCTTGGCCACCGAACGCTTGATCGACTCCATGTTGTCGAATTCGGCCGCAACCTGCACCTGAATTCCTGCTGCCGCCAGCTTGCCGTCCAGCCAGATGCGTGTCTGGCTGTTGCGCTGGCGCATGACGAACTGCTGGCCGTTGAGATCGTCGCAGGTGACCGAAGCGCGTCCCGCCAAGGGATGGCGCGGCCCGACGATGACGAACTGCTCGTCGGTCTCCAACGCCAGCACCCCCAGCCCATTCTGCTCCACCCCATCCAACTCACCTTCGATCAGCCCCAGGTCAAGTTGCCCGCTGCGCAGGTCAGCGACGATCTGCGGCGTGATGCTCGTCTGTACGGAGACGCTGAGGTTGGCGTATTGCTGGCGGAAGGCCTGCACCCAATCCGGCAGGCGGTAGACGCTGACGCCGGGCGTGGCCGCGACCGAGACGTGGCCGCTGGCCAACTGCGTGACGTCGGTGACGGCGTTCTCGGCATCGGCGACGAGGCGCAGGATGGTGCGCGTGTACTCGTGCAGCGTCTCGCCGGCGGGGGTGAGGCTCACGCCGCGCCGGCCGCGGGTGAACAACCGGGCGCCGAGGCTGGCCTCCAGGTCCTGGATGTGCTGGCTCACCGCCGGCTGCGTCATGAGCAGGCGGTCGGCCGCGGCGCTAAAACTGCCGCTCTGTACGACGATTGCGAAGATTTCGAGCTTGTATAGATTTAGCATAAGTTCAAACTTATACCAATCATAAGCAAGTCGGCGGCGCTCGGCAAATTGTGCGTGGTGTAGAGTGGAGCACAGTTATGACCTGTTTCCGATAAGAGGAGTGATCAGCGTATGAGCTTTTTGACCAGACTGTTTGGCGGGCCCGGCGGTGCAGGGCACCAACTGGTATCGCCCGCCGACTACAAGACCCGCTATATGGAGGACGCCGCACCGCACACCTTGGTCGACGTGCGCACGGCCGAGGAGTTCAGCGGCGGGTACATTCCCGGCGCCATCAATGTCAGCCTGCAAGAGTTGCAGCAGAAGATGAACCGCATCCCCACGGACAAGCCGGTCATCGTCTATTGCCGCAGCGGCAACCGCAGCGCGTTTGCCGCCAACATTCTCATGCAGGCGGGGTACACCGAGGTCTACGACCTGGGCGGCATCATCGAGTGGGCGCGGCAGGGTCTGCCGATCACGCGGTAAGCAAAAAGGAGGATAACTCATGTTGCTTCGTTATTTCTACGATGAAAAACTGGCGCAGGCCAGCTATCTGGTCGGCTGTGTGGCGACGGGCGAGGCCCTGGTCGTCGACCCGGCACGCAACGTCATCCCCTATCTGCGCGAGGCGGAGAAAGAGGGGCTGCGCATCACCCACGTGACCGAGACGCATATCCATGCCGACTTTGTGAGCGGCAGCCGCGAGCTGGCGGCCGCCACGGGCGCCACCATCTACCTGAGCGATATGGGCGACGCCAACTGGAAGTACGCCTATGCCGACGATCCGAATGTGATTTTGGTGCGCGACGGTGACAGTTGGAAAGTGGGCAACATCAAGGTCGAGGTGCTGCACACGCCCGGCCACACGCCCGAGCACATTGCCTTCATGATCACGGACACCGCCGGCGCCGACAAGCCCATGGGCGTCTTCACCGGCGACTTCCTCTTTGTGGGCGACGTCGGCCGGCCCGACCTGCTCGAAGAGGCCGCCGGCTACAAAGGCACCAAGGAAGTGGGTGCTCGCCAGCAATTCCAGACGGTGGAGCGCTTCAAGGCCCTGCCCGACTACCTGCAAATCTGGCCCGGCCACGGCGCCGGCAGCGCGTGCGGCAAGGCGTTGGGCGCCATCCCGTCGACGACGCTCGGCTACGAGAAGCTCTTCAACCCGGCCTTTCAGTTCGGCCAGGAGAGCGCCTTTGTCGCCTGGTTGCTCGACGGCCAGCCGGAGCCGCCCAAGTACTTCGCACAGATGAAGAAGATTAACAAGCTGGGCCCGCCGCTGATCAACACGCTGCCCACGCCCATGAACTTCGACCGCCGCACGCTCGATGACGTCATCGAGGATGGCGGCCAGATCTTCGACCTGCGCAACCGCGGCCAGTTTATCTCCAACCACGTGCCGGGCACCATCAACGTGCCGTCGGACAACAACAGCTTCGTGACCTACATGGGCTGGCTGGTGGATTACGACCGCCCGGTCTACGTGCTGCTGCCCTCCATCGACGACGAGCGCGCCATCCTGCGCGATCTGCGCTCCATCGGCATCGACTACGTGCCGGGCTATTTCAGCCCCGAGGTGCTCACGCATCGCACGCAGGCGCTGCCGGTCATCACGGCCAAGGAACTGGCGCGACGGCTGCCGCAGAACGGCATCACCATCGTCGACGTGCGCGGCAAGGCCGAATACGCCGAGAAGCACATCGTGGGCGCCCGGCTCATCCCGCTGGGCTACCTGCCGGACAACTTGGATTCGCTCGACAAGGATGGCACCATCGTCACGCACTGCGCCAGCGGCTATCGCTCGCAGATTGCCGCCAGCCTGTTGCAGGCCGCCGGCTTCGAGAATGTGCTGACGCTCAACGAGGGCACCGAGTGCTGGTCGAAATTCCTGCCCACGGAGAGCGGCGTGGTGCTGGAGCGGGTTGTTGCATAGAAGAAATCGGAACCCTGTCCCGGCCTGGCATTTCTCGATGCCTGACCGGGACAGGCGTAAGCCAGAAGGCTAAAGGCGGTACGCGGTGGTTGAGCAAATTGTGATCGACATCCTGTTGGGCTTTGTGATCGGCGTCTCTCTTGGTATGTTGGGAGGCGGCGGTTCGATTCTGACGGTGCCGGCGCTGGTCTATGTCGTCGGACAGTCGCCGCAGGCCGCCGTGACTGCGTCGCTGGTGATCGTGGGCGCCAACAGCCTGATGGGCGCGTTCATGCATCGTTCGCAGGGGACGCTGAACTGGAAGGTGGCGCTAGTCTTTGGCGGCGTCGGCATGGCGGCGGCCTACGTGGCGGCGGGCTGGTCCAAGGTGCTGCCGCCCACGGCGCTGATGGTGCTCTTCGCCACGTTGATGCTGGTGGTGGGTCTCTTCATGATCCTGAAGCCGCAGCCTTCCAACGAGGATGGCAGCGGCCGCGGCTGGCTGGTGACGGTCGCCAGCGGGCTCGGCGTCGGCGTTCTGACTGGCTTCCTGGGCGTGGGCGGTGGTTTTCTCATTGTGCCGGCGCTGGTCATGCTCGTCGGGCTGCCGATTCGCCAGGCCGTGGGCACGTCGCTGGTCATCATTGCCATGAACAGCATGGCGGGCTTCCTGGGGCACATGCAGGGTCCGGCCATCGACCTGCAAGTCGTGACGATCTTTGTCGTCGCCGGGTTGACCGGTGCGCTGGTGGGCGCCCGCCTGACGCGGCTGGTGCATCCGGAGCACCTGCGCAAAAGTTTCGCCGTCTTTGTGATTGCGCTGGCGGTTTTCCTGCTGGCGGACAACATTCACAAGATGGGGTGGATTTGAGTTCAATCGCGCCGCCGTGTCCGACAATGAGCGGGCGCGGCGAGCAATTATATCGAGCGAGGTGAATCTATGCCGTTGTACGAATATGTCTGTTCCGACTGCGGCGCCTTTTTCGAGTACTGGGTGCGCAGCGCCTCCTCCAAGGAGGAGATTATCTGCCCCGAGTGTAAGGGCGTCGAGGTCAACAAGAAGTTCTCCACCTTTGGCGTGAAAGGCGGCGCCGGCGGGAGCAGCAGCGTGTCGGTTGGCGACAGTTGCTCCACCGGCGGTGGCTGAGGCGTCCGCTGGGCAAACTGACCGTGCGTCAGTTCAAACCGCAACGGCTCCGGGCAATGGCTCGGAGTCGTTGTCATTGTGGCGCCGCCGATGCGCGTACGATAACCTCTCGTTAACGTTGGGAGCGATCAGCTTTAACGCGTTTCGATTACAGTTGTGTTGACTTTTGATTGCTTCGTGCTTGGCAAGCCAGGTAAGGTGCGATATACTAGCCCCCTATCCAATGACAGGCGACCGAAAATCCTCATGTTGGCGCAAGGCCGGCACGAATGTGATTTTCCTCTCGGAATTGACTATGTCACAAAGCACACTTGAAGAACCGCTGGGCGCTCGCCAGCCGGTCAAGACACAGTCCAACTGGACGCGCCGAATTTGGCCCACGCTCGAAGGGTACCTGTACCTTGCGCCGACGCTCTTGGGGTTGTTGATCTTTGTCTTCATCCCGATCATCACTTCCTTTCGCCTCAGTCTGAATCGCATTGCGCCCTTCGGCAATCAGATGCGTTTCGTGGGGTTGGATAACTATGTCGACCTGTTGACCAGCGCCGATTACTGGGACAGCGTGCGCGTCACGCTCATTTTTGTGCTGGGTACCGTGCCCACAGGAATCGCACTGGCGGTGGCGCTGGCAATTCTCCTGTCGTATCCGCTGGGACGCATGGCGTGGTTCTATCGCGCGCTGATCTTCGTGCCGGTCATCATCAGCAGTGCCGTGACGGGCGTGCTCTTCCGCTGGCTCTATCACCCGGTCGTCGGCTATCTGAACTACTGGCTGGTGCAACTGGGGCTTGCCGAAAGCATGCAGCAGGCGCCGAACTGGCTCGGTTCCAAGGAGTGGGCGCTGCTGGCCGTCATTATTGCTACGACCTGGCGCCAGCTTGGCTTCAACGTTATCGTGGCGCTTGCCGGCGTGCAGAACATCGACGAGACCTTCTACGATGCCGCCAAGGTGGACGGCGCCGGCATCTGGCAGCGCATTCGCCACATCACACTGCCGCTGCTCTCGCCGACGCTTTTCTTCCTGCTCATCATCAACATCATCTACAGCTTCCAGGCCTTTGGCGAAATTCACATCCTGACGCAGGGCGGTCCGGGCCGCGCGACGACGACACTGGTCTATAACATCTTCAACACGGCCTTTGTCGGCACGCCGCAACGCGGCATCGCCTCGGCACAGGCGTACATGCTGGCGATCATGGTCATTCTCATGTCGTTCATCAACTACGCCACGGCCAATCGACGGGTACACTATCAATAATGGCAGCCCAAACGGACAAGGCCCGCCGCGGCCTGCACATTCGATGGACGGATATCTTCGTCAACCTGCTGTTGCTGGCGATCGGTCTGCTGATCGCGCTGCCAGTGTTCATTGCCATCTTCACCAGCTTCAAGCTGCCGACGCAGATCGTGACCTTCCCGCCGACGGTCTTCCCCAAGGAATGGACCTATGAGAACTACATCACGGCGTGGAACATCAACCCATTCGGCCGTTTTCTGCTGAACTCCACGATCCAGTCGGGTATCATCACGCTGGGCCAGGTGCTTTTCAGTGTCATGGCGGCCTATGCCTTTGCCGTGCTCGAATTCCCGGGGCGAAACGCGCTCTTCTACCTGGTCATCGGCAGCCTGATGATTCCGTTCGAACTTGTCTTTATCCCCAACTACCAGTTGATTTCGGCGCTGGGGTGGGGCGACACCTACATGGGGCTGACGGCGCCCTTCCTGGTCAGCGCCTTTGGCGTCTTTCTCTTGCGCCAGTTCTTTCTCACCGTGCCCAAGGATTTCCACGATGCCGCGCGCATCGACGGCTGCGGCAACTGGCGCTATCTGTGGACGGTGCTGGTGCCGCTGAGCAAGGGTTCCATCGGCGCCTTTGCCATCTTTGCCTTCTTGAGCGCCTGGAACCAGTACCTCTGGCCGCTCATCATCACCAGCAGCGTCGATATGCGGACGCTCCAGATTGGCATTCGCTACTTCATGAGCACGCTCGATCGTGGCGCCGACTGGGGGCCGGTCATGGCCGGCGCCGTGATCGCCATTCTGCCGGCGCTGGCCGTCTTCTTGATTGCCCAGAAGCAACTGGTCCGTGGCATCGCCATGACCGGCTTGAAGGGATAACACAACTGTTGTGAACATCCGGCTTTTATGCCGTCGTTCGATTTGTCAGGTCACAACTACCAACCAAACCACCAGGAGGAAACTGTGAAAACGAGATGGAGTATCCTGACCTTGTTCTTGATTGCCGCCATGGTCGTGGCTGCCTGCGCCGCGCCGGCCGCGGCGCCCGCCCCGGCGCAGGACGCTGCCCCGGCCGAAGCGACCGAACCGGCTGCTGCCGAGGCCGCCGCGCCCAGCGGTGATGCGATCACGCTCGAATTCTGGCACGCCATGGGCGGCAACCTGGGCGAAGTTGTCCAGGAACTGGTCGACCGCTTCAATGCCAGCCAGGACGGAATCGTCGTCAATGCGACCTATCAGGGTTCGTACGACGACACCTACAATGCCCTGCTGGCCTCCTTCGAGAGCGGCGGCACGCCCAATATCGTCCAGAACTTCGACCTTGCGTCGCAGACCATGATCGACACGGGCAAGCTCGTGCCGGCGTGGCAGCTCATGGAAGCCGATGGCTACGACCCCAGCGTCTTCATCCCAGCCGTGCGCGACTACTACTCGGATGAGAACGGCATGGTCGCCCTTGCCTTCAACAGCAGCACGCCGTTGCTCTACTACAACGCCGACATGTTCGAGGCCGCCGGCGTCGCCGCACCTGAAGGCAGCCTGAGCTTCTCCGACTTCCTGGCCCTGTGCGACCAGCTCAAGGCCGCCGAAGTCGCCCCCTACTGCTTCACCTTTGGCCAGGTCGGCTGGGAGTTCGAACAGTACCTCGCCAACAGCGGCGGTCTCTACTTCAACGAGAACAATGGCCGCACCGCCCGCCCGACCGAAGTGCTCTTCAACAATGACAAGGGCGTCGAGGTCTTTGACTTCCTCACCAAGCTCGTCATCGACGGCTACGCGCCGAATCTCAACAACACCTGGACCGAGACCGACAGCACCTTCCTGACCCAGCAGGCCGCGATCCAGTTCGACTCGACCTCTGATGTGTCGTTGATCCAGAATGCCGAATTCAACGTCGGCACCGCCTTCATCCCGCACGCCGACAGCAGCGAGCGCAATGGCGTCGTCCTCGGTGGCGCGGCCCTCTGGCTGATCGACTCCGGCGACGCGGCGCTCAACGACGCAGCCTGGGAGTTCATGAAGTTCATGGCCGCCCCGGAACAGCAGAAGACCTGGCACATGAGCACCGGCTACTTCCCGGTTCGCTCCGACCTCATGGAAGATCCCGAGCTTCAGCAGTTCTGGGCCGAGAATCCCAACTTCGCCACCGCCATCGAGCAGTTGACCACGACCAACACGACGCTGGCCGACGGTACGCCGAACTACGCCGTGCTGGGCGGCCGCGCCGGTCCTTTCCCGGCCATTCGCCGCATCATCGTCGAGACCTACAGCCGCGTGCTGAACGACGGTCTGTCGGCGCAGGATGCGCTCAACGAGGCTGCCGAGAAGGCCAACGCCGAGCTCGAGAACTACAACGCCTTCTTCCAGTAAGCCGGCGTATCGAGCTTATGCTCAACCGTGCGGCCGGGATGCAGCGCATCCCGGCCGCACCGAATAGTGAACAATGCGCAGTTCTGGGCGGTTCGTCGGTCCGGTCTGCGCATTTTTTCTCATGAACGCTATGCTTCGACAACTTTGGATCGTTCTACTGATCGCCGTGACTGGCGCGGCAGCTTGCACGCCACCGATCGTGGCGCCGGCATCTTCGCCCGCGGATGACACAACCCTGCGGGCCACAAGTGCCGTGCTGCCGCCGGGCTTCGATGTGCAGGGCCACCGTGGCGCCCGCGGCCTTCAGCCCGAAAACACGCTGCCCGCGTTTGAGACTGCGCTCGATCTCGGGGTCTCCACCCTGGAACTCGATCTGCATCTCACCGCCGACGGCGAAGTCGTCATCTGGCACGACGAGGCGCTCACCCGCGACAAGTGCGGGCTCAGCACCATGGCCGCGCCGCCCCTGCCGCCCGACCCCGACGATCGCGCCGTCGCCGGCGACGCGCTCTATCTCTCCCGGCTCACCTTTGCCGACTTGCAGCGCTATCGCTGCGACCGCAACCCTGACGCTGGCCGCTTTCCTGACCAGCGCGCGACACCGACGACGCTGGCCGGTGACAATTACCAGATCGTGCGGCTGGCCGATCTCTTCGCCTTCGTCGAACGCTATGCCGGCTCCGACGCCAAGAGCGCGGCCCAGCGCGCCAACGCCGCTGCCGTCAATTTCAATATCGAGACAAAGCGCAAGCCGGACGATCCGGCGGCCATCGGCGACGACTTCGACGGCGTGAATCCCGGCCGCTTCGAGCAGGAAAT
>ERZ795053.6689-NODE-6689-length-11375-cov-7.976590_pt1 | contig 11375 bp, 8 predicted proteins | sample MGYA00375137_ERZ795053 | MGnify/ENA primary metagenome ERZ795053 (study PRJEB30182, sample SAMN05720284) | activated sludge metagenome | isolation source: Anaerobic digester | place: Hong Kong | collected 2014-12-17 ... | reverse complement strand
CTGGCGGCAGCATACTCAGCTGGATCTGGCGCGCCACTGCCAGCTCCTCTTCGATACGCTGGCGGCGCATTTCCTCATCCCGCAGCCGCACTCGCTCAATGGCAATGGCCGCCTGGTTGGCCATCAACTGCAAAAATCGGATGTCGGCCTGGTCGAAGCGGCGCGGATGGCGGGTATCGATCACCATCACACCGCGCGATTCACCCTCCGCCACCATCGGAATCACAGCCTCAGCGTGGAAGTCTTCGGCGCGCAGCCAGTCGGACACCCAGGGGAAATCTTCCACGTTGCCAATAGATTCGCGCACGAGCGGCTTTTGGGAGCGCATCACCTGCCCAGAGAGGCTTTGGTCGACGGGCACACGAAAGCCATTGCCCACGGGGTCTGTCACCCAGCCCTCGGCGGCACGGAAGTAGAGATTCTGCCCGCCCGGACCCGGTAGAAGCACGGCGCAGGCATCCAGGTCTTGCAGTTGCAGCACCTCGCGCAGCAAAAAGGAGAGCAGCACGTCCAGATCCAGGCGGCTTAAAAGCTGGTTGGACAACCGCAAAAGTGTGGCCTGCTCATGGATGTGCTGCTCCTGCATCATGTCGTACAGGCGGGCACGTTCCAGGGCCACGCCCATTTGCTGCCCGACGTTGGTCAGCAGGGCCAGCGTGCGCTCATCGAAGGCATCCCAGCTGGGGGCGGCCACGTTGAGGATGCCCAGCACTTCGTCGCGGGCGCGCAGCGGCACAGAGGCATGGATCACCAGATCATGCCGGTCGCCGCTGACTTCGCCCAGGCGGCTGCAGCGGACCTCGTTGTAGGCGGTGTCCAGCTTGCCTTTGTTGCAGAGCGATTGGCAGTCGCAGTCTTTGTCCCACGCTTCGGGGATGTGGGGGGCGATGGCCGGGGGGAGTTGGTGATGGGCGGCGAGGGTATAGCCACGGCCGTTCCACCGTTCCTGCGCGTCTGGCTGGCGTAAGAAAACCCAGCCGGTCTCCAGACCCAACAAATCGACCAACTGCTGCAAAGAATCGTCCAGCGCGCTGTTGACGTCGACGGCCGAATTCAACGTGACGGCGATCTGATTTAACGTTTTTAGATCTTCGATCAAGCGGCTATCGTTCATAACTTCTTTGCCCTGTGAACTTTCACAGTCTGACCCATTTTACAGCACGGGATGAATAAGTTAAACCTGCGCCGGATCATGCGTTATGATAAACCATCAAGAGGGCGAGGCATGTTGCCGAAACGGCCGTGATTTCAAAGGGAACGACACTCATTTCTCTGCGCCTCTGCGCCTCTGCGTTAAATTATTTTCAGAGGAGGATAGCGATGATGCGAAGGATGATAGGTGTGGTTTTGCTGGCTTGTGGCCTGTTTCTAGCCGCCTGCCAGCAGGGAGCAGAGAAAGTGGAGCGGGAGAACTTTGTGGATAACGCGGGGCTGCAAAACGGCCGTGCGCTCCTCATCGCCCACATGACGCAAAAAGAGAACCTCTCTGTGCCACCCGCCGCTGCCTGGAACGCAGACGGCACTTACGCGGAAGGCGACTGGCAAGTCTACCGCTTCACCAGCGGCGACTGGCTGCTAACCCTGGCCCGCCAGCAAGGAGAAGCAGAACCCAGTATGTACCGCGCCCGTGTTTCCGGTCCGCAGTCTTTTATCTACACGGCCGACATTTTCGCCGACGGCCGTGTCACGCCCAACCAATAGCAGCCAGAACCTCAGCAAAAAAAGGCGGCGATTCGCTGCACGCAAACCGCCGCCCTTTTCGCTGCTTTCCTTAACTAAAGGAAAAACTTATCCGCTGCGCCGCCCGGATTTATTCCTCCGCTTTGGCGGCGATCGGTAAGTAGATGATGTAACTGGCGCAGTTGCCTACCGGCACATTTTCGCTGGCGACTACCGAGTTACCCAGGGAGTCCACCACCTCCACACGTACCGTGTAGTTGCCACAGACGTCGTAGCTGTGGCTGGCTACATTGCTGGTGTAGGCGTTGGTGTACGGTGTCCCATCGCCAAAGTCCCAACGATAGGTAACGCCCGTGGTTCCGCTGATATTGGACGAGAAATCGACAGAGAAAGTGGTGATGATCGTCGTGTCGCTATACATGTCGGTGGTGTTCACAATGGTGGCTTGCGGTTCATCCATCGCCCAATCCATAAACAGGGACATCAACTCCGCCCGCGATGTGAAACCGGCCAGATCATTGACACCTTCCAGGCCAAAGGTGGTGTAGATGGAACGGCCGTCATAGCTCACACCTGGATACTCCAGATTCGGCTGCTCACGGTGCGCCATCGCTACTGTGCCATCTTCGACGTTGTACGGACCCGGATAATACAGCAGCGCCGCGTACGGATACGCTTTGCCATCCTGACCATCCGGCTGCCAATTCGGCCGTGTCACAATCTCGTCAATGTAGTACTGATTCATCGCCCCGTCTGCGCCTGCCGCATCAGACAAGTCCAGACGCACATCGTCGAAGGCCGGCGGCGCTTGGGCGGCTGGCAGAATAGGCAAGGTTGGTAACTCAAAGTCTGTAACGCTGTCTTGCAGGTACTCACCACCCAGCGTGCTGGCATACAAGAAAGTAGCCGAATCCGGGTCGGTAGAGCTCCAAACGCTGGCCAAATCCTGCCCCATCGCAATGAGGATTCCACCGGTATTGGCATATTCATTCAGAATATCCATATCCAGCGCCGTTAGCGGCGTGGCTACGGTAAACGTACCGTCCGGCTGATAGTTATCGCCGGAATAGTAAAGGATCGCCTTGTACTGGGCTAGCTCTGCCAGACTGGGAATGGTAATGTCATTGCCATAGTTTGCGTCGGCATCGTAAATGTCGTAGGTCATACCCAGGGTTTGCAGAGTCATCGTGTAATAGTCGATGTAGTCAGGCGCACCGACCGAAGAACTGGCGTCGTTATCCAGAATCAAAACGTCTGCGCCGGTAGGCGCCGCTAATACCCGCGCCCAGGTGGCCATATGGGCGTTGTGCCCACCATCGCCTTCCAGCAGAATGTAACCCTGGTTGTCGCCCATGCCCTGGCTGGTGGCCGCATCAAACGTCACCGAAATGGTCTCGGACTCCCCAGGATCCAGTGTGATGGAAGCCGGCATAACCGTAAAGCCCGTCAGCGTGGTCGTCTGGGTGATGGCAAAGCCATTGCCAGTGTACAGCGTGCTCAGGTTGTAGGTTTCCGTGTCCGTCGCCACGCTGGTAACGGTGACGTTAACCGTACCGGATCCATCAGCATCCACCAACCCAAAGCTAACGCTAGGTGGATCCAAAATCACGCCTGGATCAGAAGCGTTGGCTAGATCCAGCCGCCCAGCGCCCATGTCCAGTGGTTGGGCCGGTGTGCCGTCGTAGTTGTAGATATCCATGAATTTGGACGTGGACATCAGGGCAGATTTGATCTCGGCATTGCTCCAATCGGGGTGAATTTGGCGCAGGATGACGGCCGAGCCAGCCACGTGCGGGCTGGCCATAGACGTACCAGACGCCTGACCGAAACCAAGATGGCGCGCTTCACCTGTCGCTGTGGGATCATACCCCTGGGCCAGGATGTTGACGCCCGGAGCGGCAATGTCTGGCTTCAGGGTCATGGCCGCGCTGGGACCACGACTGCTAAACGCGATAATCTGATCCGGCGTGTTGCCCACCTGGAACGCGTGGGTGTCTACTTCCAACGTGGAAGCGGAGCCATTCTGATCATACCAGGAGACCATGCCCACACCAGCAGAGTGGCCCACGAAAATGGACGAGATTGTAACCTGGTTGCCTACCGCGCCGGGTCCCATGCTGATCAGTTCTTCCCCGCCAGTGGCATGGTTGTAAACAACGACAAATTCTGCACCGGCCTGTTCGGCATTGAGCACTTTTACGCCAAACTCGCAGGTGCCACGGCTGATAACGGCCGCGTTGCCAGTAAATGTGCCGGCAGGCCAGGGGTTACAGCCTTCTACGTTACCGGGGTCCACACTCATGGCGGTAACGTAGGTGTAGCTGATAGCTGTGCCGGCGGGTAGAGGTGCGCCAAAGCTGGCCGCCGCATAGGAAATACCTTGCAGCGTAGGAGAAATCGGCTCCGGCAGGATGATGTTGAGACGGCCGGAAGCCAGTGTGCCGTCCGTGGTGCTGGCGGCCACATTGATGTATTCATCCGAGGGATGGTCACCTGTGCCGAGGCCGGGACCAGCGTTGCCGGCCGACATGCTGACGAAGACGCCCGCATTGTAGGTGTTCAGCAGAGCGGCGTCGATGGCATCAAACTCGCCGCCGACGCTGCCGGGGCCGCCGCCCCAGGAGTTGTTCACCACGTCTGCGCCATCCTGTACGATGTCTTCGAGGGCAGCAATGCCTTCAACATCGTAGAAAGAGCCATCGTTGGTGACGCTGTTGTAGAAGACGCGGTAGCTCATGGCCCACGCGCCGGGAGCGACACCGCTGATATCCTCTTCAAGACCGAGGTAATTGGCAGTGACGGGATTGCCGACGGCCGTCGATCCCGTATGTGTGCCATGGCTGGTGCCCTGCGTACCGGGCCAGGTGTTTTCATCCCCTGGCGAGGGCGGATCCCAGGCGCGGAAGTAAGCCCGCGAGGCAATAATCTTGCCATTGTTGTTGGCGGAATCGCCCAAGCCACCGGCCGGCCAACCGGGTGGATAAGACCAGCCCGTGCCATCGAACATAGGCGCGGCGTGGTGCAGACCGCCATCCATCGAGGCAAACTTAATGCCCGCACCGGCACTGGTCTGACCGCCCACCTCAGCCCAAATGTCTGGGGCGTTGATCAGCGGCAGACTGGCATAGAGGTCTGGCTGGTGGGCGAAGTCCAGGTAAACGGCTTTCACACCGGGCACAGCCGCCAGAGCGCGGCGCGCCTCGGCGGTGTCTGTGGCGCCCGGATCTACGGCCACGCCGTTGAAGACGATCTGGTACGTAGCCTCAACGTTCTGCCCAGCCTCATTGATGTAGCTGGCAACGGCCGCATCTGGCAGAGCCTGGCTCATCTGGCTGACAAAAGCGGCCTGTTCGGCCTGCAGCTGCGCCACATAGGCCTGGGCAGTGCTAGACGCAAGGTTGATACGGCCGTCTGGCGTTCGAGCCACACTCTCTAACTCCGCAAGAGCGGGCGAGCTTAGCTGGACAATCAGACGATGAGATGTTTTGACGGTATCGGGGGAATCGTTTACGTCGGCCGCCACAGATTTACCTGGGGCAGCATTGGCTATAGAGAAATAACTGGCCATAAACAGAGCCAAAACCAATAACACAACCAACAGAATCGAAGTCCATCTCCGATTGGGAACACTTGAGTAAGACATCAATAGTTTCCTCCGTTCTTGTTAAATTCTGTGGGAAATAACAGCTCCTTCCGGTTATTCCATACTCCCTCCAAAACTAATTTGTGCAGCGAACTGCGATGCTGTTAATGGCAGCCGGGGTCATTGTGGAGGATAGTGAGCGGCAAAAGAGGAAAAGGAGACAATATTGAGGAGGTTTTTGGCATTTCCTCAAACGATATTGATTCGTTGTGGGCTACTTATGGCTGCAATAAAAGGCTGAACGGTTTTATTATATACTAAGAACGAGGTCAGAAAAAGTTGTTATGTTATTTTTTAGAGTTTCGGGGGCACATTTATAACATTAGGGAAGCAGTTTAGTCGGCTGCGGAGCGTTCCAGGACGTAGAGTTCGGCAACGGCCGTTTCCAACACCGCCAACTGCTCATCTCGCCCCAACACCACCAGCACGTCACCGGCTTCCAGACGGGTGGTGGAAGCTGTGCCCAGACGAATTCGTGGACGGCCGTCCCGCCCTTCTCGCTCTACCAGCCCAATTACGTTCAAATCAAACCGCTTGCGAAAATCCAGGTCAATCAGCGTTTGCCCGGCCCAGGAAGCAGGCATACGCACCCGGCGAATGCTGACACCCGGCAAAATCTGGCGGCTGTCATACGTCTCGCGCTGCGTGCGATAGATGCTGTTGTCATGGGCTAGCAGTTCCGTTACCACCAGCACCAGCAGCGCCGGAACCATGTAAATAGAGCCGAACACTTCCACCGTAAACAAGATCGCCGCCAGCGGCACATTTACCAGAGAGACCAGACTGGCTGTCATGGCCGGCACAATCAGCATCATCGGCTCGTAATGAAACCAGTTGGCGAAGGCAGAAGCGACCATTGTGCCAAAAAAGAGCGAAGGCACCAGCAGCCCCGCCGACCCGCCGGAGGTAATGGTGGTAAGGGTGGCGATCATTTTAGCGCCCAGAGCAATGAGGGCCATGGCCACGGTTAGTTCGCCGGCCAGGGCAGCGTCGATGGCCGACTCGCCCGGCCCCAACACCAGTTCTAACCCTTTGTCGGTCAGGTCCATACGTTGGGTGAACCACGTGACGCTGATGGCGATAACGGCCGTTAAAAAAGCCCCCAACAAATGCCGCGTATACGTGCCAGACAGCCGATGGTGGAAAGCGTGGTCAAAACGGCCGCGCAGCAGCCGGAAAAACACGCTCAACAACGAAATAACCACCGACATCAGCGCCAACACCGCAAAATAGCGCATATCAGACGGCGGCACATAGTGAGTCTCCACCTCAAAAATGGCCGTATGCCCGGCCGAAAAAACCCCGGTCAGAAAAAAAGCGACCAGGGCAGAAATCAACGAAAACATCAGCTTTTCCACGATGGGCCGCCGCCGATACATCACCTCCGTGGCGAAGAAAGCAGCCGCAAACGGCGCTCCCAGCAACACGGCTACCGCCGCCGCAATACCGCTCAACTGCGCCGTCTGCAAATGATCAGGATTGCCCGGCTGCCACCAGTGCCACAACCGGCCCAAAACGGTAACGTGGGCTGCGGCTTCCTCCCCCAGCTTACGCGGCTTAAACAAACTGGCCGACAAGCTCTCGCCAATCAGGGCCACACTCGCCTCCAAACCGCCGCTGCCGCCGGTTCCCAGCGTCGTCAGGGTGGCCGCAAACTTGCGCAGCGCCAGGCTAAACGTGGGCAGCTGCCAGCGCACCTCCACGCCTTCCTGACCGGTCAGGGCGTTTTCCAGCGTCGGCTCGGAGGTGTAATACAGGGAAATGGCCCGTTCCAAACCATCACCCTCTACATCGTTAAGCTGGTGGATCTGCCCTTCGCTGTCTCGATAGTGAATGGTTTGCGCGTGATACTTGGAAATAGCCGCGACAATCACTGCACCCAGCAGCAGCGGCACAAAAACCAGCAGCAAAGACGGCCCTTCCTCCAGCCAGCGAACTACCGTGTGAAAAAGCCAGTGGACGCCTTCTTTAAGCGCAAAGACAAAAGCCCACACCACCACGCCAATAATGATAGACTGGATGACCAGCCGCCGCTCTTCCTCGTTGAAATAGGAAGTGATGGTGCGCAGCGTGCCCCAAAAATCGTCGAAGATGTCGCGGAGGAGATGTGAGATGAGTTTCATGATGAATTGTGACTGTACGGCGGCTTGCTATTCGCTGCTGGCGGCCTCGTCTGGCTCGTACCAGCCTACGGTGCGCGTTTGTTTGCGTAGGTAAGATCGGCGCACCCGCTCAATATCTTCCAGGCTGACGGCCTGCAGTTTTTCCAGCACTGTCTCAAACCAACGATAATCGCCGGCCACCACTTCGGCCATGCCTAAAAGCTGCGCCTGCCCGGTGATGCTTTCCCCGGCCATGACAAATTCTGCTTTGGCCCGCTTTAGGGCCTTATCCAGCTCTGCCTGGGTGATGGGCTCTGTTGCCAGCCGGGCAATCTCAGCGTCCAGAGCGGCTTCTACTTCGGCCAGCGTGTGGCCGTTGTTGACCACTGCGTTGATGGCATACAAGAACGGATCGATGGTGGGCGTCAGGCCGCCGTGGGCCGCTACAGCCAGATCAGTATCGACCAGGGCTTTGTAGAGGCGTGAGCTTTTGTTGGAGCTGCCTTCGCCGAACATGCCCAGGCTGCTGCCGCCGGCAAAAGCGGCGTTGAGCAGGGTGAGAGCAAAGTAGTCGGGGTGGGTGGCGGCCGGAGCACGGTAGGCGACAGTGACGGTAGGCGACAGTGAGTGTGGGGGCATCGCCGGGACCGTTGACGATGAGCCGCCGTTCGCCGCGCTGAGGAGGTTCCTGCCGGGTAACGGGCGAGATGGCGGGACCGGGTTGAAGGGAACCGAACAGTTCGAGGAGGCGCTGTTGGACAACGGCCGTCTCAAAGTCCCCCACCACCACGACCACCGCATTATTCGGCGCGTAGTGCCGCCGGTAATGGTCGTACAGGTCGTCACGGGTCATCGTCTGCAAATCGGCCGTGTCGCCAATCACTTCATGATGATACGGATGCACCCGAAACGCCGCCGACGTTAGCTCTTCATTCAGCAGGAAGCGTGGATCATTTTCATACATGCTGCGCTCAGAAATAATGACCATGCGCTCCGATTCGATCTCTTCCGCGTCTAAAACCGTGTTCACCATGCGGTCGGCTTCCAGGTCCAGCGCCAGATCCAGCCGGTTGGCGGGCATCGTTTCATAATAGGCGGTGAAATCTAGCCATGTGAAGGCGTTCCAGTGTCCGCCTTCGCGGGAAACCAGCCGGTCGAGCATACCGTGCGGATATTTGGCTGTGCCCTTAAACATCATGTGTTCCAGCCAGTGGGAGATACCTGTGCGGCCGGGCACTTCGTTGCGGCTGCCAACCCGGTACCAGATCATGAAGCTGGCGACGGGCGCGTGGTGCATTTCTTTGAGGACGATGGTCAAACCGTTGTCCAGAGTGGTTTTAGTTGTTGGAAACATTGTAGTGATTGTCAATTGTTGAGGGTCAATAGTCAATGGTAAACGAAAGATTGGCGCATTCCAGGCTCAATTGGCCTTTACTTCTTCCCAGGTGACGGCGCTGTTGCGGCCGGGCACGCTGCCCAGTTTGTCGGGGGCAACGCCGGTGATGTGGCGCACGATGTGTTTGACGTGGTGGTGGGTAGTGGAGATGAAGTATTTGAATTTGAACTGGGTGCCGCCAGCAGCTGTGCCCGCTACGTACAATCCAGGCACGTTGGTTTCCATCGTGTTGGGATCAAAAACGGGGGCGCACTCTGGCCCGGCCAGTTGCACGCCGGCCAGTTCAAACAGGGTCATATCGGCCACAAAGCCGGTAGCCAGGAGGACAAAATCGGTGGGGACGTGGATGATACGGCCGTTTCCCGCCACCCCATCGTCCGTTTCCGTCAGCACGACATACGTGGGCGTTATTTCCAACGGCAAGGTTGCTGGATAAAAGGTCATTTCCTGCTTTTCCAGCCGATCGCGCAGGTCCATCGCCAGATGGGGTTTGATGCGCTCAAAATCAAACTCCGGCCGGCGGTAGCTGATGGCCACCTGCGCCCCGCCGCGCCAACTGCGCAGCGCCGATTCGATGGCCGAATTGCGCCCGCCAACCACCAACAGCCGCGTACGAAAGTAGGCGTGGGGTCCGGGGAAATAGTGGCTCACGTGGGGCAAATCCTCGCCGGGGATGTTCAGGCGGCGCGGCCCGGCCATGCCGCCGGTAGCCAGGACGAGATAGCGGCAGTGGTAATGGTTGGGGGCAATGGCGGCTAACGGCCGTGTTTCCAACACAAAGCCCCCCGCCTCCTTTTCAATTCCCGTCACCGGCTCGTAGACGTGCAAATTGAGATCGAACATTTCCACCAACATGCGTAAATAGGCCAGATACTGCTCACCGCTCAGGGGCTGCTGGCTCCGGTTGTGGACCGGCACACCGGCCAAAGCAACGTGCTCCGGTGTGCTGTAGAAGTAGGTGTCTGGAGGCCACTGGCTAAAGGCGTCGCCCACTTGTCGGGCCTCAAAGAGGGTGTAGTCAACGCCCGCGCGCTGTAGGGCAATAGCCAGCTCAATGCCGATAGGACCGGCGCCTACAATGGCAACTTCGGTGTAGGGTGTTTCTGGTTTCATCACATTTTTATCCGTTTGTACAGGCAAGTCTGATGCGCCTGGCGGTTTTTCAGGGCGCAGTTGGCCTGATCTTACCATGAGGCGGACATCGTGAAAACCGGAAGCGGCGGCTATGCAGGAGAAATTCATAGTAAGGGGAGAAACGGCCGTTTCCCTCCCCTCGCCCCAAACAAAAAAGGCGCCAGCCCTTTCGGGTCAGCGCCTTTTCGCCAAAGGAGAAATTAAAATAGTTAGGCCGCGGTGGCTTTAACGGTGATTTGCTTCGGCTTTACTTCTTCGGCCTTCGGCACATTCAACGTCAAAACACCATTAACGCAAGAAGCTTCCACTTTGTCCGCATTGACGCCCATCGGGAAGCGCAGGCTGCGGCTAAAGCTGCCAAAGCGCCGCTCGCGCATGTGGTACCGGGCTTCTTCTATGTTTTCGTCCGCCGAAAATTCGCCCTTAATAGTCAGGACGTTATCTTCCAATGTAATGTCCAAGTCTTCTGCTGCAATACCCGGTACAGAAGCTTTCACAACATAGTTGTCGTCGCTTTCTGTAACGTCCAAAGGCAAACCCCAGGTGCGGGTAGTTTCCCAATTGGCGGACGGAGCATTGAAAAAGCGGTCAAATTCATTAAATAAACTACGAGAAGAATTCCAGCGTACTAAAGTTGTCATGTTTTATTACCTCGCTATGTCACAATTTGTATCGGATTACCGATTCATGTCTGATTGGTTGTTACACCTAGATTTTCCGTTAGGAATGTCAGAAAAATGTTTATCCGGCGTTGGAGAAGCGTTAGCGCGGTGTAAGAACTACGTTAGCGTGGGTGTCCCCTTTTAGCTGGTTTGTGGGCAGCTACGGCCGTCATAGTACTGCGGGGATAAACCGAATGTACTAGTGACAAGAGCGGAATCGCTTTTGTACAATCTTGATAGTTGCACTGTACTGGTTATTAAGTTTCAAAGGAGAGGATGTACCCAATGACGTTTGTTCTAATTTTTGTTATCTCATCGGTCATTGCCTCCCTATTCACCCTTGCTGTGTGTATGCTTTTTTCGTCCCGCAGCCCCCAACATTCCCTGGCGAGAGTGTACGTGGAATAGACGAGTTGGGTACTTTCACTCCGGCTTAGCCATGGTGTTCGTTTAACTCCTATTTATTGGTTGACTGGCAATGTAAAAGAAAACGGCCGTCTTGCGCAAGACGGCCGTTTTCTTTTCCCTCACCAACTAAACCCACCAGCAAAATCAGCCCGTCCGCAGCAACGGCTCTCCCTTTTTAGCCACACGGAACAAACTGAAGTAGGCGATGAACGCGATGGCTACATAGGCCAGCGTCTTAGGAATCATCAGCATACCAATCATCGGCATCTGGCGCACAAACAGGATGACCGGCAGGTAAAAGCCAAACGAGACCAGAATCATGATCCCTACCCAGACAAACGGCCGGTCTT
>ERZ795053.6685-NODE-6685-length-11377-cov-22.016517_pt1 | contig 11377 bp, 11 predicted proteins | sample MGYA00375137_ERZ795053 | MGnify/ENA primary metagenome ERZ795053 (study PRJEB30182, sample SAMN05720284) | activated sludge metagenome | isolation source: Anaerobic digester | place: Hong Kong | collected 2014-12-17 ... | reverse complement strand
GAGTTCGTCTTTACCGACCACATCATACGATGCTTGTCAATGCGTAAGCTCTACTATGTTATTTTTTACAGCAGGAACAGTAAGATTATAAATCAGTGTTCTCCCGCCGTTGCCGTTTTTCCAAGCAAGCCCAGACAAGTTAATTTCAACATCGGCGTCATCTACGGATGACCTGCCAGCAGTCCATGAGGTTTTCTTTTTGTCAGTCCACCAGTATTTTGTGCCCGCCAGATTTAGACAAGAAATTATTGACCTCGTAAGTTTGCGTTGCGCTAATGCCCCGCCTACATTTCGCATTGAACCGCCTAGTGTATCACCGCGTGTTAGAAGGAAACGAAAAACTAATTCTTCGACAAAATCCGCACCGGCTGGCTCAAGAAATTGTCTTATCAAGCCGGTTATAGCATCCATTTTATCCGTTTCTTCTAAGTGCCCAGATGCCTTATCAGAAACCCCGGCAGCCGTTAAAAGTGCGCTGTGAATCTCCTTAATTTTCAATAGTTCTGATGGGTTCTTGGCTTGGGCCGCAATGGCTTTCAGCTTCCTTGCCTCATCAACAAATGGGGTAGCTCGGCGGTTTCGTTCCAATGCCAACGAAACGAAACCGGCGCGATAAGCGGCATAGCTAGTTTCAAGATCATTTGCAGATTTTAGATGGTCTGTGTGTGGCCTGTTGTTGATGATCAAAGTCATTTCTTTCTCCACACATAGACACATTTTCTAAGACGGTCGCGGCCATGCTCACCCATTTGTTGACTGCTGTTGCCCTTTCCATTTGGAAGAACAAGAATATTATCAACAGTGAAGCCAAGATTAGCGGAAATATCTGACAGAATTAGGTCAACAGGGATACTGGCTCCAGCGTAGCGAACATTATCGTTGACCATGATCAAAGGTGCGCCGGGTTTCAAAACACGCCCACATTCATAAATCACGCAAGCCATTTCGTAAAAATATCCGCGCACCATACGGGGGATGCCATTGTTATTCAAAACACCAATATCTTTTTGCCCATTAAGATACGCCAAAACAGATTGCAAAAGTTCTTGCTCGTCTGATGCGTTTACCGCAGCGGCCCAATTTTGATTCATACCGATCAAATCTTTGCAACGGTTTTCTACAGTGCAACTAAGCATATCTTGCCGAAGCTGCCTTAATCGCTGTTCATCAACACCAAGTAAAGCCAGCTCAAGCGCATAGGTGCGCGTGTAGTCATAGCGATTGCAGTATGGCGGGGATGTTATGATGCAATCATAATAATTGGATGGCAATGTAGGCAGAATCTCAAGGCATGATCCGGTGCGCAACCTCAAGTCACCGCGTTTAGTCTCGTTTGAAAACAAATCTAAGCCCCGCCCATCACTGGCAAGATCAGAAACTATGTCGCATAGCTTTGACGATATAGCCTCATCAAAGCTATGGATATATCCCTTGTTAAAAGGGCGCTTTCCTTGGCGTCGTTCTGACCTATGATCCCAACGAAGATATTGGCCGTCTTTGCGTGTGAAGCTGATATTTTCCAGAACACATAACAATGCAAACATAAGAATTGAGGAAACTTTCTCTCCTTCCTTTTCGCTTAAATGCAAGAAGTTTTCCATTGCCGCCAAGGTATCCTTGGGATATGCGCCTTTCGTGATCCGAAGTTCTGTAACCTCTTTTCGGCCCTTGCTGTTTTTCCAAGGTGCAGAGATAGACCACCGTTCGAGAGCAGCCATTTCCTCTGGAGAAAGACCATCATCAATCAGTTTCTTCGTGCTGATAATCTGCTGACCAATTGGCAGCAACTCGATTCCATCTGCTGATAATCCAGCAGAGTTCGATGCAAAAAGGGCCGTGCCGCTGCCAGCAAACGGGTCAAGCAACACACCGCTTCTGATTCTATAGCGATCAAGAAAATACTCAACAAGATTAGCAGAAAACGCCTCCTTAAACTTATACCAGCGATAAACGGAACGAGTCTTATTTGCCTGAAAACTAACTAAACCTCTGCTTAATGCATATTCAGTTTTCAGGTGGACATTATAACGCAGTTCTGTTTTGGCGCTGATAGCCTCAATTTCTGCCAACCCAATTTTTTTAGAATGGCCTAGATCGCTTATTTGTGTATTGCAATTTTCATCACCTAAAAAATCTATCGGAAGGTCAGGACCCGATACAGTTTCTTTGATTTCACGGTTGGAGGTTTTGGCCTGCCGGAACTCTTCCAAGAGTGTGTGATTGATGGTCATATAATCCGGTTTCCTGTTGCGTGGTCATGCATGTAGGATTCGATCACTGCATATTCCTCTGTTATCAGATTCCGGCTTCGCCGCCAATAGCTCAGAATCCTTGAGAAGTGTCCTGTAAAGCGTTTCCACAATCCCCCATCTATTCCCGCCCTGGGCAATAGCCCAAGGCGGGGGCGGTAGGAAAAGGGGTTTAGGGGTTAGGTTTCGAGTGCGCGGCATCCGGTTTTTCTGCCTGTTCGTTCTTCTCGCGGCATCGGTCGCAAACGCCAAGGCTGCCGCATTTGTAGCAGTAATCCCGCCCGCATTGAGTGCAGCGGGCTAGGTTGTCCTCGTCGTAGCTCTCGCCGCAAAGTCCGCAGTAATCAAGCATGGCCTTATCCTCTGTCGGTGGGGGGCAGGGTTATCTCGGCGTGTTGCTTTTCCTGAAATGGGCGTCCAGTAAATCGCCCATGGGGGAACGTCCGCGCCCTTTGTGCTGGCGCTTCGCTTCCTGCCGCTCCTCCTCCTGCTTCCGTAGGCTCTCCAAAAGGCTTTCCTCCGGGGTCTTGGGGGCCGGTGGTTCGGCGTCCGCCAAGGGCCGGGCCGGTTGGGGTGTCGGCGCTGGCTTCGCCGCTTTGGCCCTGAACAGGCCGGACAGCCAAGCCTTGAAGCCCTGCGGCGGGTAGGTGCGGGGGCGCGGCTCCCGGCGCTGGGTGGGTTTGTCCCAGCGCTCCCGGCGCTCCTGCTGCCGTTGCAGTTCTGCCGCCAAGGCTTCGGCCTGCTCCTTGTAAAGCAGATTAGTGAGGTCGTGGCGCTGCTGGGTGTTGAACGCCTTAACCGCCTCGCCTCGTTCCAGCTTCGCCGCCTCGGTGAAGCGGCGGGCCTGCTGCTCCCGTTCCAAGGCTTGCCAGTTCCGCAAGCCTTGCAATCGCTTGGCGGCGGCTTGCTCCCAGCGGTCGCGCCTTTCAGCGCGGGGGCTGGCGTAAAAACGGGGCGCGGGCGTGTTCAGGGCGGCGCGTTGGCTGGCGGCTGTCCACCATGAAACGGCGGGGCTTGGCTCTGGCGCTGGGGCTGGCTTAGGTTGGGGGGCCGGTTCCTGTGTAGGTTCCGGTGTCGGCTGGCTTTGGGCGCGGGCTTCGCCCTTGCCCTGCCGCTGCTGCTGCTTCTGCTCGGCCTGCCGCTCGGTGAGCAAGCGGCGGCCTTCCGTGATGTCGGGAACGCTGGCCGGGTCGAGGTCGCCCAGTTTCTCCCTGACCTCGCGGGCCTTCGCGCCCGTGGTGCGTTGGCCCAAGCTGTAAGTTCCGCCGTGCGGGTCTAGCACCACATAGGCGCGGCGGTCGCCCTTCGCCAGTTGGTAGCCTTCTTCCTCTAGGGCGGCGGCGAACGCTGGGCCGTTGGGGCTTTGCTCCCATAGCCAGCGGACATGCTCCCGTATGTCGTGGACGTTCGCGCCCTGTCGGCGGGCCTGTTCCGTCTCCTGCTGTCCGGCTTTGGAATAATCCCGCTGGGGGTGTTTGTTCTGGCTGTCGAGTTGCCTTAAACCCCATTCCTGCTCAAGCGTTCGGGATAGGTCTATGCACTTCTTTTGGCTCCGCCACACGTCGGCGGCGATCAGGGTTTCCGGGTGAACGCGATTCAAGACAAGGTGCGCGTGGGTGCAGCCGTCCGGCTGGTGATGAAGCACAAGCGCGGCTTGATGGGCTTCCATCCCAAACAGGGCCGTTACCCGGTCGGCGGCTTCCTGCCAGTGTGAGGCGCTTAGGCGCTCGCCGGGCGCGGCGCGCATCTGGATATGCAAGGCGTGGTTCCGACATTGACGGCTTTCAGCGGCCAGCATGTCCATATCGAACAGGGCCGCTTGCAAGCTCGGCGCGTCCATGTTCCGCAATTCCAAAAGCTCGGCGTGTTCGTTCTTCCCCTCCATCAGATACCGCGCCAAAGCCGGGCCGCCCTGTCCGGGTCGGCTGGGCTTGATAATCATGTGAGGGCCTGCCGGACTTTCTCGGCGGCTAAACGGACGGCGGCCAGCGTCGCCGATAGCTCAAGCGTCGGGACGGGCTGCCCTTGGTTCCCCAACTTCGCAAGCTGGTTCAGGTTCGCCCCAATCTTCCCTAACCGACCTAGCAGAAGGACAAGGGCTTGCCGGTCGGGAAGCGGGGCGGTGCGTTGCAGCGTTCCGGGGGTCTCCCGCTCTAGGGCGCTCTCCCGAAGATACCCGGCAACGCTCACGCCAGCGGCGCGGGCCTTCGCTTCTATCTCTTCCGCCTCGGCGTCGGCAAAGCGGGCGGCAAGGATTTTTCCACGCTTCCGGGTTTGGCTGACGCTCACGGCTGCCACCTTTGCCGCGCACGTCCGGCGCGGTCTTTTCGGGGGGGATGCAACGGGGGGGCGGAACGCTTCCCCTTGCCAAGTGGAAGGCTCCCGGCTCTGCCGGGGGCCGTTGGCGGTTTATCCGCCACCAACTTGCTCTGTCTGTTTTCCATGCCGGGGAGTCTAGCCGGGGCTGCCGTTCTGGTGCAAGCCTTGCCGTTGCTGTCGGTCGGGGGCGCTGGTGCTGGCTCTGACAAGGGGGCGACATAGCCGGGTATGCCATACCGGGGTATGGTGTTGGCCGTGCCATAGGGGGGCGCTCTGCTCCCCCCTGTCCCCCCTCGGGATATTGAACAACGTGCGAGAGGTTAGTGCGTCCTCAAGGTGCGAAGCGGTAGGACGTTAGGGAAAGCTCGGGGGGGGTGTGAAAACACGATAGGGCTAGTGGGTGCCGAACAAGCGACGCCAGAAACCGGGCCGGGCCGTCTCTGCCGGGGGCTGCTGCTGGTGGGTCAAAAGCATCGTCGCTTGCTGTCGCCAGTGGTCGGCCTGTTGCCGTTCCCGCTCTAGCTGGGTTTGCAATAAAGCCCGCTCCCGCTCCCGTTCCTCTCTTATGGCCGCTAGCTGCTCCCGCAAAAGCTCGTTTTCCCGCTGTAAAGTTTCCTGTTCTTGGGGTTTAGTCTCGCCAAGTTCTTTACTTTTTGGGGGGTAAGCTCTGAAAAGCTCGGCGGGGTCTATCTGGTATTGTCCTTTGTCGTCGCGTGTCGCGGAAATCCTACCTGCCTTTATCGCATTTGCTATAGCTGGCTTGGTTTTGCCTACCTCGCGGGCCGCTTCTCCAAGTGTCAACATAGGGGTTTAGTCTCGCCAAGTTTTGGGTTTAGTTTGGTGTCAACCATTTTGGCGCTTTGGTCAAGCCGTTTCGTGTGGGCTTGGTATCCTGCGGCGGGGGTGTGGCGGGTCTGCCAGCTTCGCACGTTGCCTAAAATCCATTTAGCGGGCCGCTGGATGGGGGGAAAGCCTCCGGGGGGTGGGGATAGTGCGGAAAAGCTCTAACGCCTCTCCTTGGCCGTCCTATCGCGTCTGTGGGGCCGTCCTCAAATAGCGACGCGATAGGACAGGGTTTAGGTGCTGCCGGGGTCGCCTTAGCCGTTCCCTTGCCAAGCCTTCCGGTCTCTCGGCTTGTCGGGTGTTGGGGGTCTTGGCTCTTGCCCTATCGCGTCGCTGCTTGAGGGCCTTTGCTCCTGCGCTACCGTTCCCCGGCGTGAGCGCCTCCCCTTTCCTACTGCCCGGCCTTGGGCTGGCTGTGCCTTCGAGGGGGGTTCTTGGTTGATGCCCTTAGCTTCCCCACACGCTGGCGACCGTCTTTTGTCTTTTCGGTGGCTGCGCCGTCAAGGCTGGTTCTTGGTTGCCGGTAGGTTGTTGTTGGTTGGGTGGCTGCGCGGCTCGTTCGGGGTGTTGCTGCTCAATTTTCAGGCAATGCCCGTTGATGGTTGTCCCTAGTGTTTTTTGTTAAAGGAAGAGTTAAATATAGTGTTAAGGGTCAAAAAACAGGCCATAACTGTTTGTTTTATAAGGCTTATTTTAGGGGGGGCGTGTGCAAAGTGACGATAAGGCGTGTGCAAAGTGACGATAAGGCGTGTGCAAAGTGACGATAAGGGCGCAAAAGTTATCCACAGGTTATCCACAGGTTTATCCACCGAATCTGTGGATAACTTTCCGCACTTGACCGTGTGTGAAATGACGATAGTTTGGCTACACTCGAAGGAACGACAGGAACAACATGGAACCCTTGCTGCCCGTGCGCCATACAGAACGCGATTTTTTCACCTGCGATATTTTCGAGGCTCTGACCAGCTTCAAGGATGACATGGTAAGCATGGAGCATCCGGTTTTTTCGCTCGCCACAAAACCGGACACGCGCACCCTGCGCTATGAGCACAACGGCAATACGATAACCATCATTCCAAGCACGCTTGGCTTAGCGACAATCTTTGACAAGGATATTCTGCTTTACTGCGCAAGCCAACTCCGGGCCGCTATCAACCGGGGGGAGATACCGAGTCAGAGAGTGCGTTTTGCCGCCTATGACTTTTTCGTTTCAACAAATAGGCTAACAACCGGGCAGTATTATCAGAACTTTGAGGACTGCCTTAACCGCTTACGTGGGACAACCATCAACACAAACATCAAAACAGGCGGCGTCACTATCGTTAGCGGATTTGGTTTGATTGATAGCTGGAATGCAATCAAGCGCGACGATAGGGAACGCGCTATTGCTGTTGAAATTAAGGTTTCTGACTGGTTCTATAACTCCATCATTGCCAATGAACTCCTGACCATAAACCGGGATTATTTCCGCATCCGCAAACCGATAGAGCGGCGCATCTATGAGATTTCCCGCAAGCATTGCGGCGATGCGCCGTCTTTCAAGATAGGGCTGGACAAGCTACATAAAAAGACGGGTTCAAGTAGCTCGCTGCGGGAGTTTCGGCGAATGGTCGGAAAAACCATCACGACAAACCATCTCCCGGATTACGAGATTGCCATGTCTGATGACATGGTGACGTTCACCAATCGCAACAGGAAAGACACGACTCCGCCGCCGCCGTCACTCCTGCCGCTATCTGGCGGGCCGTTGCTCAGGCCGGAAACCTACGAAAGAGCCAAGACGTTTGCGCCGGGGTGGGATGTTTACGCGCTTGCCGAACAATGGCGCGAATGGGTTGGAAAAAAGGGAATGCCCAAAAACCCGGATGGCGCGTTTATCGGATTCTGCAAGAAAAAAGGGCCGTATCGGTAGCCGCTGGCGTGGTAACACAACAAAGCCTTGTTGTTCAGAATCCACAAGCCAAAAATCGCCAGAAAAATACCCGGAAAGCGGGCTTTTGTGCCTGTTTTGTGTCTGTTCAGGGCTTTGCCGCCCTTGCGGCGCGGCGCTTGGGTCTGGCACCTTTCAACGCTTCAACAAAAAAAAGGGGTGCGGTATGGGCGGGGGATTTTCGGCCTTCCTGCAAGCCTTGGCCGGGCAACTGGTCAACCGGGCTGCGTTTAAGTGGTTTTATCGCAACTGGCGAAAAGTGCTATGGGGATGGGCTATTGCAATAGGGGTTGTGTTCGCTGTTTTATGTCTGGATGCAGATTACAGGTTTCTTCATCTTGGCGATTGGTGGCCGCGTCCGTTTCATGAGTGGTATCACGCTGGCGGTTATTTATACACCGCGATTTGGACGTTGTTTTATGCGGTCGGGATTACATTAATCCCGATTGCGTTACTCTCCCTGCCGCTTATCTTTCTAGGCGTCCTGCTCTGGGGGGTGCTTTACTTCGTCGGCGGCTTTGCGCTGTTGACGGCGGGGCCGTTCATCATCTTGGCGGGACTGCGCGGCGTGTTTTTCCACTATGCCGCCAAGTCGCTGGCCGAAGCCGACAACCGGGCGAAAGAAGAACGGGGCGTTCTCCATGCGCTCGGCATGGGTGACGCACCCGAAAGAACCCTAGAGGGTAAGGCGCAGGTAATGGGGCCGGATGAGTTTTGGAAGTTTAAGGATATACCGCGCAAAGGCGCGGGAACATGGGTCGGAATATATAACGCAGGGCCGGGCATTGACTATCCTTTCTCTTATGCCACGGAAAAGCACGTTTTGATTGTGGCAGGCACGCGCGGGGGGAAGGGCCGGGATTTGATTATTCCGAATCTGTGCCGCTATAAAGGCTCGGTGTTCGTCCTCGACCCCAAGGGCGAAAATGCCCAAAAAAGCTACAGATACCGACACGATACGGTTTTTACCCTTGACCCGTTCGGCGTCTCCGGTCTCCCCTCGGCGCGGTTCAATCCCCTGCGGTATCTCGCGGGGCCGTCCATGATTACCGACGCCCAAACCCTCGCGGATGCCCTGATTGTCGGGGATGACCATTTCACAAGCTCGGCGCGTCAATTGCTGGTCGGTCTTATGCTCTATGTCGTGACTGCGCCAGAATTGACGGTGCCGGGGTATGGGGGGCCGGTGGGCCGGGATTTGATAACCGTGCGGCGGCTCTTGATGCGGAACTTGCCAAACACGCTTGAAAGCATGGTGAAAAACAGCGCCGCCCTAGACGAGGTTAAAACCATCATTACCGATATAGGGTCATGGGGAAAAGCAACGGCGGATGAAGAATGGTCGGGGATAAAAAACAGCGCAATCGAGCAAACCAAATGGCTGAACTCCCCGGAAATGTGCGCGGTGCTGGAAGATGGCGGAACACAGATTGATTTTGCTGATTACCTTAAGGGCGTGATGTCGGTTTATGTCTGCCTGCCTGCGCCTTACTTCGCGACCTTTGATAAATGGCTGCGCTTGGTCGTGGCGGCGGCGCTGGATGCCATAACCAAGCGCCTAGCCCCTCCGCCCTTGCCGGTGCGCTTCGTCCTTGATGAAGTGGCGCAACTGGGGAATCTCGCCAAGATTGAAAGCGCCTTGACCCTCTCGGCGGGCTATGGGGTGCAACTGTGGGGTATCTGGCAACATATCAAAGACATTGAGCGGTGTTATCCGCGCTCCGGCGTCGGCGGGTGGGTGTCGTCCTCTGGCTTGCGATTGGTGTTCGCAGTGCAGGATAACGAAACAATCCGCTATTTCGCCGGGATGACCGGGGAAGCCATGACGGAAACCGATATAAGGCACCTGCCGCCGGGAAAAATCCTGTGCCTTGTGGATGGCGCTAACCCGCTGTTGGTTGATCGCTGGGTTGAGAAAGAGGAACAGGAAGCGCAAGCGGCTTAGGCGCGGTTGCAGGTCGGGGCCTTCGTCCGGCGCGTTCGGCGTCGGCGCTTGGGCTTCGGCGGGCGGGCCTGCCGCATAAGCTGGCGGGGTATCAACGCCAGCTTGTTGAACGGGCGGGCCGCTCTCGGCGTGTCGGGTAGGCGGTAACAGGGCATGTTCTAAGTTTTAGGGGATTCCGCCCTTGCTCCGCAAAGGCCTTGCCGTTAGGGTCTGGTGGCGGTGCAGCGGGGACGCGATGACCGCCAACGTGCGAAAGCAGGGGGTGCGGCTTTCGGGCCGCGCCCTTCCGGTTAGTGGGTTCCTTTCCGTAGCTTGAACTTCACTTTTGCGCCGGTCGCCTGTCGCAATTCGGCAAGGAACAATTCAAGCCCCTCGTTCTCGGCGGCGTCCTCCGGTTCGGGAAGGATGAGGGGAGCGGGCCAGCCGTTCGCCGCTTGGGCCTGTCGTTCCAAGGCTCGCCCGCAAGCCGCGATAAAAGCGGCGGTTCGGTCTTCCGGTTTCGTGCTGTTCATGGCTTGGCTTCCTTTCCTGTTTTTCTAGCGTCTCGGGTTGCGACATGCAACCCGTCTAGGCGCGCGCCAATGAGCGGGGGGAAGCTGTCAAGGCCGGATAACCCCGAGGGGAATCACCCGTCTTGCACAAGCGAAGCGCGGAAAGATGGGGATACGGGGTTATCCGCCCGTAGGGCTTGGCCTTGACGGCGGGGGGCGGCACGCCCCTTTTTTGGTTTTGTGTGGGTTGGGGGGTGTGGTAGGAGTCAGACAACCAAGGGGGCGGGGAGTGCAACAGAACGATACAGAAGCCGTCGCGTGGTATCGAAAGGCTGCTGAACAGGGGGATGCACTGGCGCAACACAATCTCGGGGTGAGGTATTACCTTGGGCATGGCGTCCCACAGGACTATGCACGGGCCTATATGTGGATCAATCTTGCGGCAGCGCAAGGATTAGATGTTGCTATAAAGCTCCGGGATAATACAATTGCAAAAGCTCTCACACCTTCGCAGATTGAGGAGGGGCAACGCTTAGCCGCTGTAGGGCTTGGCCTTGACGGCGCGGCATGTTCCCCTACTATAGCTGGCAAAGCCACCGTGCTATAGCTGAAACCTGATCCTCATTTGTCAGGTTTGCAGCATTAGAAATGGTGCCATCTTCAAGTAAATCCCATATCTCGCCAGCCATTTTCTTTTCAATAGCTGCGCCAATAAAGAACATCGCCGGTTTATAACTGGAAAATCCCTTATGGATGCGATCAAGCGCTGTTCGGGCTGTTTTCCAGTGTTCATCAGCGCCAGCGGGGTCAATCCCTCCCTTTAGCTCGCCAAGTGCTAGGTAGAGATTTGGTTTTTTTACCAGATTGGCGTTATAGTGCTCATGCGATAAATTGAATAGACACATATCTATGTAGGACTTACGCATTGACAGGAGGTTGGAATTGTGGGTTGAGGTGTCCCAAGTTGGGGGCGAAGGCTTTAATAAACGCGGCAATCACCTCATTAAACAACTCACGCTGCAAACGATAACAATTACGAATCACATCGGTAGCCTGTAGTCGTTGCAATTGGACATAGCCACAGATCGCCGCAAAGAGATGGTTGCGAATGGCGGTGGGTTGTCGGACCTGAAAATGCTCGATGTGGCACACTTGTTTGAGCGTCCGATGATACTGCTCGATTTGCCAGTGTTGGTCGTGGAGCTTGAGGAAAGCAGGACGATCAAAAGCGACCCAATCCTCGTCGTTCGGCTGATACAAGGCATAATGGCGTGGTTGGTTTTTCAACTGCGTCCGAAACACTTTGACCGTACCGAATCCCCGGAGGTACACGAGCGAGCCGTCTTCGGGAATCGCCAGTTGTTGTACCTGGAGCCATTGGCCTTTTTCCACAGAAACCCGACGGTTGCTTTCCAGCGCAAAGAGAAATCCCCGATGATGGTTTTTAATCATCTTGAGATTTGCTGCGCTACTATACCAACTATCGCCGGTGACAAAGGCTGGCTGGAGTCCCCAAGCCAACACTTCCGCGAGCATCTCCTGAAAATAATCGTTTTTGGTCTTGTTCGCGGCTTTATCGTAAATGCGGTAATCGAGCGGT
>ERZ795053.6684-NODE-6684-length-11378-cov-4.574494_pt1 | contig 11378 bp, 6 predicted proteins | sample MGYA00375137_ERZ795053 | MGnify/ENA primary metagenome ERZ795053 (study PRJEB30182, sample SAMN05720284) | activated sludge metagenome | isolation source: Anaerobic digester | place: Hong Kong | collected 2014-12-17 ... | reverse complement strand
TGGGTCAGCACCTGGGGCATGTCGATCTCCGGTACCACGTGTGTGGCGTCGGAGGCGGGGTTGGCCTCTTCGTGATAGCCCAAGCCATACCAGCCGGCATCGAACTCTACATAGTCAATGCCATGCGCGGCTGCAAAATCAATGACCTCCATGGCTGCCGCGGTGTTGAGCTTCATGATGCGCATAATGGTGCCTGGGCGAATCCAACTTGTATCGTTCAGCACGCTGGGCGGGTTGAGGCTGTCGATGAGATCACCGGTCATTGCCAATGCCGTGGCACTCTTGGCAACAAGCACGACGCGCCAGGGAGTCTGCTGTGCCGTGGTTGTCTCTAGCCCGGTGCTGTCTGCCGGTGCTGTCACCAGTGTCGTTGAATCGGGACGACGGACGAGAAGGGTGCGCGGGTAGTCGACCACCTGGGCTTCAGTGATGCTGACGAAAAGGCCGTTGGCGAGGAGGAGGGTCAGTGGATTTTCACTGGCGACCCCACTCTCCAGCGTGGGCAGTTGCCCAACGGGACGCAGCTCATATTCACCCTCTGTGCCGGCTTGATAGTAGGCGCCATCGGCGGCGTTGAGGGTAAAGTCGACCTGGTCGAAGACGATTCCTGGTGACTCTGCCGTCCCCTCGGGGGTGGTTGCCGGGGGGAGGAGCAATTGACGCAGTGCCACTCCCTGATCATAGAGGCGCACCTGGAGTTGCAATTGGCGTGCGGGGGGATCTGCTTCGTGTAGTGTAATGGTGAGTTCGTTGTAGTGGTCGCGAACCGTGCTGTTTTGCCCCAATAGTGGAGTGTAGCTCTCATCGACGGTACGCGTGGTCTCTGCGCCAACCACCAGGTGTTGTAGGGGAGAGACCTGTGGCGCCACACGCACTGTTATCGCCGATAGTCCAATCACCGGCTGACCGTCGTAGCTGACCCGATAATAGATCTGTGGGCGTTCTGCCCTGTCTGCACGCGGTTCTGGCGCGGTCGTGGCGTCATCTAGCACAAAGATCGCTGCCTGCAATTTCCCACCGGGGGCGCTGATTGAGATAGGCGTGGTTGCGAGTATGGCTGCCAAGGGCAGGGTGTCATCAGCCGGTGCATCTTTCGTGACAGTCGTTGGCTCCAGCCGATAGAGACGCAGCGGGTGGATAAAATCCCAAATGGGAGGTGGGTAGGGTGCATTGGTTTGGCCGATGAGGGTCGATTGCCACGGCAACTCCAGCGCTAAGGTGGCGGTGTAACCAGGCAACTCCAGCGCCGGCGGATATGCCGGCTGTTGCGTCACCACGTAGACCGTGCGACCGGATGCCGCCAGGGCATTTACTGCGTCATGCCACAGCGCTGGGTTGGGTGTATCGCCATCGAGCAACAGCGTCCAATCCCCGTAAAGTGAGTAGAGTGGGGCCGAGAGCCAGCCCACCCACGAATTGCTATCCTGATCTTCAAAGATGAGGACGGCATCATCGGGGATGGCGTTGTGGAGTGTGGCAAGGTAAGCCACGGTGCCGACCCCTTCATGAATGGGCAGCAGCGGACGGCTCAACCAGCCCATCCACAACAGCAGCGTGGCCGCGACGGGCCATCGCCCCCACTGCCAGAGCGTTGCCAGGCGGTTGCGCAGCGATACCCAAGGGGAGCGTTCGGTTTCCTGGCTACCGTGGGTGGGAAACGCCGTGAGGGCCACACCGAGAAGGAGAGCCATCAACGGCAAGAGGTCGCTCGTCAACCGGCGCAGCGAAACAGGGTAGACGCGGGCGGATGTATAGGTGTAGAAGAAGACGGCAGCAAGGCTGGCAAAGGTTGCCAACAGCCAAAAGCGTTGGTCATCATACCCGTTCCAGAGCAGTCGGCCCACCCCCAGGAGCACGAGCCAATAAAAGAGCGGGGTGAGGTAGGCACTGCTGAACCAGATGATCTCCTGATAGTAGCGAGTGGTGTCGGCGTTGCGCAACGGATTGGGCACGGTCGCCCAGAGCAGCACAAAGGCCAATGCGCCAAAGGCAAGGAGATGCAGCAGTGGGCGGATGCGGACCAACATGGCCTGTATGGGTCTACCCCAGAGCCAGGCCAGAAGAGTGCTGAGCGGGGCCAGTAGCAGCAAAGCCAGCAAAGCGTTGCCAAACCACGGCCAGCGCCACTGTTGGATCTCCAAGGTTGCGCCGGCATAGGCGGCGTTGGTGCCCAAGTAGAGCAGCGCTGCGAGTAGCGGTAGGGTCAGGCCGACGGCAATGAGCGCACGACGATCGCGCACGAGCGCCGCATAGATGAACAGCAGATAGGTGGCCGGCAAGAGCAAGAGCGCGTCGATGCGGCCCGCCCAGGTGGTTGCCCAGAAAAAAAGGGTCAACACGAGTAAGGGGGGCGAGCGCCGTTCAATCCAGCGCAATGCCGTCAGGATGCCGGCCAGCGTCCAGAATTGGCCAAAAATTTCGGCATAACTGAGGCGCCCAAAGTAGATCTGGGGATAGCTGACGGCCACAACCATAGCCACCATAAGCGCCAGCGGCCAGTGAAAGAGGCGACGGGCCACCGCATAGAGCAAGAGCAGGCTCAACAGGGCAAAAAGCGGTGTGCTGTAAAGGGCTGCACGTACCCCGGCCAGGGCATAGGCAAAGGCAAACCAGACCGTGGACAGGGGCATACGGCTCGTTGCAATGGTTGCCGTGGCGGCGTCGGCCATGTAGTAGCTGCGATAGAGGATCCCTTCATAGGATTGCATGGGGCGCACCGGAAATTGTTCTTCCGCGGTGACGTAGAAGAGGGTGCGGGTCTCTGGCGGGAGCGCGGCCAGCGGTTCATGTACAGCTTGCAGCCCGCCACTACGGCTAACGAAGATACCTTCATTGACATAGATGGCGGCGTCACCGGTGATCGCCAATTCCTCTGCCGGTGGTAGGTAGAGCACTATGGCCAATGCAATCAGAACGATGACTGCAACTCGATCGCGCAGCGGTATCAGGACAAAGGTTAACAACGCGCTTCCCCCTGCGATGAGCAGCAAAGGTATTGCCACGGGCCACAGGGCAAAGGCACCGACCGTCGCCAGCGCAATTAAAAGCCAATGAAAAAATGCCATTGCCGCAATGGCTGTCACCCCTGGGAGGAGAGGATGTTCGCTCAAAAGTCCTACCATGAAGCGCTTCATCGCGTTACGTTCCGTTGGTTGGCTGAAAAGTAGGTTCGTGCGCAGTCAACAGGTCGTTAAGTTGAATCGGCTCCCCAGTGCGATGGCCGGTTACAATGGCACGGTACACCGTTTCGAGGCGATCAATATAGCGATCAAAGGTCCAGAGGCGCTCGACATCGGCGGCGCCTTGTGCACCGATTGTTGCATAGAGCGTAGGGTCACACATGAGACGGCTGATGGCGTCGGCCAGGGCCGGTGCATCATCTGGTGCAACGAGGAGACCATTTTGGCCATCGATGACCGCTTCCGGTGTGCCACCGGCCGTCGTGGCAATGGTGGGGATGCCGGTACCCATCGCTTCCAAGAGACCGCCGGAGAAAGGTTCATCCCAGAGGGAACAGAAGAGATAGATGTGGTGGTTGTGAAATTCTTCAACCAGGCGCTCATGACTGACAAAGCCGTGAATCGTCACCCGATCGGCGACTCCGGCTTCATCGATTAGCCGCTGGAGATGTTTGACAAAGTCATGCGTGCCACCGCCAAAGATGTTGAGCGCCACGGGGGGCAGATCCGTGCGTTCGCACAACAGACGCACCGCTTCGACGGCAACTTGTGGACCTTTGCCGTGCCAGAGTTGACCGACAAAAAGCAAGCGCCACGGTTGCGTTTTGTCTACGCCGGGATGGGGGTGGATATGGTAAGTAAACTTGGTTGTGGGCACACCCAAAAAAGTGGCAATGCTCTGTTGTGGGCTGTAACTGTTGTCGGTGTGGAGGCCACGAATGAATTCGGAAACCGTCAAGAGATAGTCCGGGTGCGCAAAGCGGCGCAGCAGCGGCTGGAGCACCCGTTGGACGAGGGCCAACCCCACCCGGTGACGAGCGGTTGTGCCGGGCACCAGGCCACGAATGTCGTTCAGCATATAGAGTAGCCACTTATCGGCCGGATGGGCAATGAGTGGCGCGGGGTGACGCCGTGCGGCAATCAACGGCGCAGCGGAGGCCATGTAGAGATTCCAGGCGATGATCAGATCGGGTTGAATGGTGGCCAGCGCATCCCGCACGCCGCGATAGGTCGGGTGGTGGTAGAGATGCCATTGCACCAAACGCTGTGCCGTTAGGGGCAGACCACCGAGAAAAACCTCTTCTTTGCATGTGAGATCAATCGCAAGCGCCTGGTACGTATAACCGTCTTGGGGCAGATCCGGGCCGCGCCCCGTGAGCACGTGCACCTCGTGGCCCCGGTTGCGCAGCGCTGTGATCACATCACGCGCCAGGATTTCATTGCCCCCGACAATATAGGGGGGGTATAGGTTGCAGATAAAGGCAATTCGGAGCGATTGAGTCATGGGTAAATCGGTACTCTGGTAGATCGGTAAATCAATAGATAAGTAAAGCGGTATTCTGAGTCTCGGTGACAGCCACTTTCTGGAAACTTACCGTCCTCAACATAGTTTCACTTTAGTCTTCTGCCTTCAGTCTTCCGTCTTCCTGTCTCGCACCAATCCCAGGCAGAAATCGGCGTACCGTTGCCCAAGCATCTGCCAGGAATAGCGTTCGACAACAGCGGTGCGACCGGCTTGAGCCAACGCGTTGCGCCGCGCTTCATCGGCCAGGAGCGCTTGGGTGGCAGCGACAAATTCCTCCGGTGTGTCGGCAATGGTGATCAGTTTATGGCTGATCTCGTCGAGCCCTTGTGCTCCAACCGTGGTGGAGACAACGGGCAATTCGGCGGCCATGGCCTCAATGATTTTGAGGCGGGTGCCACCACCGAGACGCAGCGGCACAGCCAGGAGCCAACTGCGGTTGATATAGGGCCGTACATCGTCCACACTTCCTGTTACCGTGACGCCAGGGTTGGCGGCGAGCACGCTGATCTCCGGCGGCGGCATGTGCCCCACGATAAAAATTTGCAAATCGGGGAGGGTCTGGCGCAAAGCGGGATACATCGTGCGGAAGAAATGGAGCACCATATCAACGTTTGGCTGATAGTGCATGGTGCCAAGCAACAACAGCGTTGGCTGTGGATCAGGCTGCCGGTTGGGTACAAAGTAGGTAACATCTGCACCGTTGACAATGGTCTCGATGGCCAACTTCGGGCCTTGTTGCACGGCAACTGCGCGATCCTCAGGAGAGCAGACAATCGCACCGTGGAAGCGCGGCATCATCATTTCTTCAAAACGTTGTAAACGCCGTGCTTCTAGCGTGTCGAGAAAGCGAGCGACGCCCCACGGCCGGCTCTCGGCCATCTCCCGATAGTGCAAGTAGTCAATCTTCTGCCGCATGATGATACGTGGCGTGTTGGGGTGGTGGTGTAGGTCATCAACGTAGGAGGCGACAGCAATTTCATCGCAGATCAAGAGATCATAGGGGGTTTCCAAACGTGCCCGGATGGTTGTTAAGCTGTGCGCATCTTGGAAATAGCGCACAGAGCGGGGACGCTGGTCAAACCACAACCGCCACATCTCCTGCCGATGGGACGATGGGACCAGCGGCACAATCTGCACATTGTAACAGAACTCCGCTATCGTCCCAATGGGAGGTGGGGTGCCGTAGCAGACGGTATACAGATCGACTTGCGCCTGTGCTGCCAGCCCTTTGATGAGATAGTAAGAACGTAATTTCCCTCCGGTATCTGCCGGCCAGGGCAAATAGGGTGTCACGACAGCCGCACGCAAACGCTTTACTCCTGCTTTTTCCCGATTGATCCTATCACAGGACTTACATGGCAAGACGGATGACCGAAGTGAAGCAATCAACAAACGGCCCATCTTTGGCGACCGCGCAAGTCCCAATCGGTTCGCCGATTGCCGGCACAAGGCCAGCTACCCACTGCATGGGGGATTCTACCAGCTTATCGCCTGCTTGTGCTAATTATTGCTGTTGTTGTGTTCTTTCTGCCTCTTCGCGCGGCGCTTCTGGAGCGTTCTGCTGGTTGCGCTCATCTGATTTGGGGGCAGCGGTTTCGTCCGTTGCTGCCTTATAGCCATAGACAAAGTGCTCACGGGAAGGGTGTAGAAAGCGCAAGGCACGCTCCACCTGAGAAAACCGTGTCTCCACAAGGTTGCGCACATCACCGCCCAGTTGCGCAAAGGTATCGCGCAGGGCACCTTCCAGAATCAGATTGGTCTTGTGTAAACGGACCACATGGGTTTGGAGCGCTGCCAACTGTTGGTGCTGTCGTTCCTGGTCAAGCCGCATGAGGGCAAGATATGGTTCAAGGAACTTGCGATAGACAAAATCCAATACGCGAAAGGCCAATCGGCGGCGGAATGGGGCGTCCGCTGCCGGCGCTTGAGGCAAGGGGTGGAGCGGCGGCAAAACCTGGTCGAAGGGGGGGATCGCCTCCAAGGGCGGAAGTTCCTTGGCCTCGGTTGCCGGAGCGGCCTTGGGATCGAGCATGATGTCGATGCCATCCCATATGGCAGCTTCATTGTTGCCATTTTGAATCTTGGCAAAACCGGCATCGGCAAAAAAGAATTCAATGAGTTGGCGGCTGTAAAGGCGCACATGGGTGGGATCGCGCCAGAATTCGTGGAACTGGACGATCAGCGACTCGGGATTGGGGGTACCGATGAGCAGGAGTCCGCCAGGACGCAATGCCGCATGGGCACTACGGATCAGCGCCTGCACCGTTGGGGCATCGAGATGTTCAATGACATTGGAGGAAAAGATGGCGTCAAAAGGCTCCTTTTGTTCCTGGAGCCAGACGATTGCGTCCCCTTCATGGGCCGTCAAGCCACGGTCGCGACAGGTGGCGACCATGGCCGGATCGATATCAATCCCGACCGCTTCGTGTCCCTCTTCGGTTAAGAGCTGCAAAAACTCACCGTGGCCACAGCCAATGTCGAGCACGCGCTGAAAGCCGGCAAAGTAGGGCAAATAGCAGCGCAAGACTGCCAACAGCGCATCGGTGCTTGCATACTCGTGGTTGCGCAGATATTGATAGTAGCGATGTTCCAGATCCCGCTGATCGGTTGTTGGGGGGGAGGAGAACATTGTGGCATCGGTCATGAGTTTGCCTTCATGGGGTTTTCCCTCTATAGGAATTATCTTTGCTCTTTTGCTGCGGGGGCACTAAGCTGCATCGCACCGCTGCCGACAGGCGTGCGTTCCTGCCGCAACGGCACCATGCTCGGACCTACGCCGTCGTCCGATCGTGGCGCCACTGTGTGGGCATCACCACATCGCCGTGAATGACCGTTTCCGAGTTCACCTGAAATTGGTAGAGCTGTTCGTGGTAGTCGCTTGGATGGCTCCAATAGGGGGGATCCGGCTCGGGATAGGCCGCGGCAGAGAGGTAGTAGCGGCCATTGGTCAGTGCCAGGCGGTCAATTGTCACGCGCAAGACCCCTTCGCCCGCTGCAATTATCGGCGCCACCGGGTGATCAAAGGTATTGCTCGCCCAAAGATAGTGGTTGTCCAGCTTGTGGATCAGGACACTAAAGATCGGCTCGGCAATCGCCTTGCTCGCTCGGTAGTGGATCTTTACTGTAACCGGTTCCAGCGGAGCGAAGGACCAAGTGGCCGTTTCCTCTTTATTGCACATTTCCACATGGGTAATCTGTAATGGGCCGCTCCCCCAACGACGGGGCGGCGTTTCCGCTTGATTGGTGGTTTCGCCGGGCATGACCGGCATGAGTTGGGCGCGGGCATTCTCATCGAGCAGTCGTTGGGCAGTTTCCTCATCGACGGCGTCGAGATAACGGCGGATCACCTCTTTGGTATCCCCCAACGCCATTACTTGGCCATCGTCGAGCCAGATGGCCCGGTCACAGAGCTGTAACACCTGGCCGAGGCTGTGGGAGACGAGAAGGATAGTCACGCCACGGGCTCGTAGCTGCTGAATGGCGTCGAGACAGCGGCGCTGGAAGGCCTCATCACCCACGGCCAGCACCTCATCAACCAAGAGAATTTCCGGTTTCACATAGATGGCGATGGCAAAGCCCAGGCGCGCATACATGCCGGAAGAGTAATGTTTGACCGGTGTGTCGATAAACGGCCCGAGGTCCGCAAACTTGGTGATCAGATCGAGCACCTGATTCACCTGGCTGCGTTGCAAGCCCAACAACGACGCGTGCAGGTAGATGTTCTCACGACCTGTCAACTCCGGATGAAAGCCGGCCCCCAATTCGAGCAAGGCGGAGACGCGCCCTTCTATGGCCAGCGCACCGCTCGTTGGCTCAAGAATGCGACTGACCAACTTGAGCAAGGTACTCTTCCCGGAACCATTTTCCCCAATGATTCCTACGGTGACCCCCTGACCGATAGTAAAGCTAACCTCGCGCAAAGGCCAGAAATATTCGCGGGATCGCGGGCGCCGGAAGATTTTAGCCAGCAGATCCAGGTAGGAACGGCTCTGTTGCCGATTCAGCTCAAATTTTTTGGATACACGGTCGAAATGAATGAGGGGACGACCGCTGCCAAGCTGCATCGGTTGCTCGGCCTGCTCAGCGCTCTGCTCGTTCTCTGGGTGACTCGTCGTCGGCTTTCTCTGTGTTACTGCCGGCATGGGCCAAGGGCCGTTGGCTGCGTCGCCGGCTGTGGCATGGGCGTGGCGCTCTTCGGGAAAGGCGGTTGTTGTCTGATCACTCATCACTTAGACCTCTTCTCCAAAGCGACTGCTGTACTTGCAGAAGAACCAATAGCCAAAGGCGAGGACAACAAGCGAGGTAACGGCGGTGCGGGCAAAAAAGTCAAAATCGGTGCGGTAGCCCCAGTAGAGCAGATCCCGGTAGGTGCTGATAATGGAGGCCATGGGATTGAGAATGTACATGAGCCGGTGTAGATCGAAGGTCTGACCGAGGAGTACATAATTTTGGGGCAACTGGCTGATCGGGTAAAAGACTGGGGTGAGGAAGAACCAAGCCAAGATCGCCACATCCATCACCATAAGGGTGTCCCGGTAGAAGACGTTGAGCGTGCTGAGGATAAAGGCCAAACCGAGAATGAAACAGGTCTGGATCAGCACGACAAAGGGCAAGAGCCAGAGCCATGGGCTAAAGTGAGGGCGAAAGAGAAAGAGCGCCACAAAGAGTAAGATCAGCGTCAGCAAAAAGTTGAACAAATTGGCCAGCACCGTGGCAATCGGCAGTGCTTCGCGCGGAAAATAGACCTTGGTCACGAGGTTGGCATTGCCGACAATCGCGTTGATGCTGCCCATTACCCCAGCCGTAAAGTAGTTCCAGGCTAAAAGCCCGCAAAGGATAAAGATGGGAAAGTTTTGGAGATCGCTGTTGCGGATGAACACGGTAAAGACCATGGTGAAGACGAGCATCATGGCCAGCGGATTGAGCAGGCTCCAAAAGAAACCCAAGACAGTGTTTTTGTAGCGGGCACGCAACTCACGCAGCGCCAAGCTCAACACCAGTTCGCGATAGCGCCAGAGCGCGCGCAGATGGGCACCAACATTGGCCCGGTTGATCTGCACGGCTGTGCCATCCATGGTGACCGTACCTGCCGGCGGCGTTTCAATCTTCATACTTGCTGGTTTGAGCATGCTAGTTCATCACACCTTCACCATTGAACATTCGTCGTTATCTCTGCTCTGAATCAAGACCGGAATAATTGCTCGTACATTGCGGCATAAATACCGCGGCAGTAAATAAGGCCACAGTTACCAGTCAGCAGTAATCAGTTTATGCGCCCACTGATAGCTGTCTACTGACTTCTGCTCTGGTACTAATGTGGAAACTCCGGTCTTGATTGCAACCGCAGTATAGATGGAAAAATGGTGCTCCAATTCACGGCTACTGTTGTTGTGCCAGATACTCACGAAACCGTATCCCAGTTTCTGTGATCTGCTTGCTGTTCGGGTCGAAGAGACGGCTGTGAATATTGAAGCTGCCCCAGGTATCATCCAGGCTATACCAGTTCCACTGCTGGACCAATCGACATTGATCCGCTACATAGCCCAGGTTACAATCTTTGGCCGTGGCAAAGAAATCAAAGGTGGCGACCATAAAGTCTTGCACACACGCCGTACCGAGGGCGGTGCAACTGCTACCGATTAGCTCATTGGAAAAGAGCACGCCGTATTCGCTGACAACGAGTGGTTTGTTTTGTTGACCATGCTCTTTCATCCACTGGCGGAAAGCGACAATTTGTGCCTGGAAGATTGCCATGTCGATGTGGTAGGGCTGCGGCGCACTGTCGTCAAGCACATATTCCCCCGCCGCTACGTCGACGCCCGGCGGGATATCCGCGCCCCAGTTATCCTTTTTCTCGCGGATGATGAAGTTATGCACATTCCACACATCAACGGGCATTGTCTCACTGTAGGTGGCCTGGTAGGCATCCCAGATGGCCGTGAGATAAGTAAGGCGAATCGGCGTGGGTTGGATGATGCCACCAATCGCAACGCGTGCCGAAGGGTCGGCGGCTTTGATGATGCCATAGAGATCGTGGTAGGCAACCGCGTAGGTCGCCGGCAGCATCTCATCCTGGCCACTGTGCCCCACCACTTCACAGTGCTCAGTGTTGGGCGGCGGACTCCACTCGATGCAGTAGGACCAATCCTTGCGATCCATTTCGTTGCCGATGAGCCACAGCGCCCCCGGGTTGGCCTTTGCCGCAACCGCAATCGTGCTGGCCGAAGGTCGGAAGCGGTAGTTGAGCGGTTCGGCATAAGGGCAGGCTGCACGGTCGCCGTGGTGCCAATCCCCACAAGATAGTTCTTGGTGCACCCGTACCATCTGCACGTAGTCCATGCCGGCGGGCCGTTCCGGCTGTTCGCGCACCCGCCAGTCGAGATACCAGCCGGCGCCCAGCGTGGTGACATCCGTGTAGGGGGCAAGTGCCGAGCTCGTCAGCCCAAAGCCGATCCGCTCCGCCAATGACATGGTCGCTGGTTGGGTAAAAATGTGCGTGACATAGGGGAGATAGATGGTGGGCGATGAAACAGTGCGCCACTTGATCACCCAATCGTTTGCCAGCGCCCGTAGAAGCGTATAGGGGGAATTGTCGCCGTGGGTAGCTGTTTGGCTGAATTGCGGGGCCGACCGAGTATTCGCATAGCGGAATTGTGGTTCTTCGAGCAGCCATTCTGGGTTTTCTACCTCTGTAACCCGCTCCTGGATACGATCATCGTTCTGCGCTACTGGTGACGCGAGCAAGATCGCATGGGCCGATGCTTGGCTGGTAGCAACTGCCACCATGCCTAATACCAGCAAAGCTAAAAGAACGGCAAATAACCCAACGAGGGGGCGCGATTTGGGAAAAGATTGTCGATGCGTTTGATTCGGCGGGGCGGGCGAAGACGTGA
>ERZ795053.6683-NODE-6683-length-11379-cov-5.702402_pt1 | contig 11379 bp, 7 predicted proteins | sample MGYA00375137_ERZ795053 | MGnify/ENA primary metagenome ERZ795053 (study PRJEB30182, sample SAMN05720284) | activated sludge metagenome | isolation source: Anaerobic digester | place: Hong Kong | collected 2014-12-17 ... | reverse complement strand
ACTTCAACCAGCTTGGGTGTCGTGGGCAAACGCTCATCCACCGGTGGTAATGAGCCGGCCTGCACCAGTTCCGCCAACATTGGCGCTTCATTGTAGGTGCCCGTTGCGCCGGCAGCCGCTTCGTTGGCAGTCGATGCGGCTGCGTTCTCAGCGGCGGGGGCAGCCGGTTCCGCCGCCGGAGCTTCGCCACCGCCGCCACACGCAGCAACCAGTACACCGGTCGTCGTTAAGGCGGACAATTGGAGAAATTTACGCCGTGATACAGTCTGGGGAACACGTTGTGCTTCAGCCATACAGTCACCTCCGTGAATTTTGCGTTAACGATCTATATTTACTGTGTTCGCTGGTAGGGGAACGGTATACCGTGCCCTACCAGCAAGGGTACGCGTGAATCCGATTAGAATTTCTTGGCCTTGACCATCTCTGCATGTTCGGGCAGGTAGTCCACATCCTTGCGATCCCACGACGCGCGGCCTTGTACAGCGTGAATTCCCAGCAACTGGCGGCGCTGTGGCGTATTGGCCCAATCAATGACCGACTGCGGTGGGGTTTGGCTCTCCCACTTTTTCACCCAAAAGGGCATGTAACCGTAAATCAGGAGCCGCCGATCGCGGTCACTCGTATTGGCGGTGCCGGTGTGCCAAAGTGTCACATCCCAGATCAAGACGCTGCCGGCGGGGCCAATCATCTTTTTCAGGCCGGGCATATCCTCCAGGGTCTCATGTACATATTGATCGCGGGGTGGATTCTCGTCCCGCTTGTGGCTGCCGGGGACGATGGTGAAACAGCCCATCTCCTCGGTTTGGTCATCGAGGAAATAAAATGCTTTGGCCTTGAGCACATACTCGGGATGGCGGTAGGGTGGCCAATCGCGATGCCAGCCGGTGTGGGCGTTGGTGTGGCCGTGATGGCAGTGGGCCACGATCTCCATCACTTGCAAACTGGGGCCAACCACCGCTTCCAAAAATGGGATCACCACGGGATTATCGGCAATATCGAGAAAGAGCGAGTCATAGGCGTAGGCATTGCCCATGGTGTGGGCATCCGGCCCATGGCCATAGCCCCCCTTAATGTTGCCGGATTGGACCATCGCCCGCCAATCGGCTTCAGTCTGGCGTTGCACATTTTCATACGCGGCGCGCACGCGATCCAGGCCAAAGGGATCGAGGGCATTTTCAATCAGGACGTACCCTTCTTCACGAAACTGCTGCAACTGTTCCGCGCTTACGTCCACTTGGGGTAATGTGAGTGTCATCGGTTTGTCTCCACTTCCTTTTCCTAACTATGTGCTTCCGGATTTTCCCAGTACAACTGCGCCGGATTCACCAGTGACTCGTCGCGGGTGGCATCCTGCAGCGCATAGCCTTCCGCTAGATTGCGCAGGTCGTTGTGAACGATGATGGGGCCAGGTAATTCGCCAAGGATGCCGATTGCCGGCACCTGTTCGGCCCAAATGTCCATGATTTGGGTGAAATACTCGTTGCGCTTCTCTTCATCCGGTTCAACGAGCGCTTTGCCCCAGATGTCCCAGCTATCCCACAGGAAGTGGCCGTCGGGGGGCGGTGCGCCATTCGGATCCTCACGATTGCGATACCAGCGGCCCCAAGCACCGGCCCATGGCCGGTCAAGCAGCTCGCCGATGTAATAGTTAGAATGGGAAAGGAACGGCAGGATATCATGTCCGGCCCCCCACCACGCGGCTTCCATCTCGTTGGCCGCCCAGCGCTCCTCATAGAGCGAGCGCTCCATCGATTTGTAGCTGGCGCGCACGCCGACATCTGCTAGATATTTGGTGACCAAGAGCGCCGCTTCCGCGGAAGGCGCGCCGGGTGCATCGATCCCTTCAATCACAAAGCTGATCGCTTCGCCGCTGCCGTCGGTCCAAACGCGGAAACCGTCACTGTCCTTCTCACTGAAGCCGGCTTCGTCCAACACCGCATTGGCCTGCTCGGGATCATAGAAGGCAAAGGCATTGGTGGCTGCTTCGTGATATTGGGGCGAAAGCGAACTGGGGCTGGCCTGGCGGGGCGTGCCCAGTCCTTCATAGATGATTTCGTTGATGGCATTGCGGTCAACCGCCATGTTAAGCGCCGTGCGCACCTCCCGATTTTGGAAGAACGCCGAGAGGCGCTCATCTTTATTGGCGTGATTGATCGACAAGGTGTCTCCATTGGAGGTCGGCCCCAGCAAAATATGGTAATTGCCGGATTCTTCATTCTCTTTGAAGAGCGTATAGTTGGCGATTTGGACGTGGCGGTTTTGAAAGTCGATTTCGCCGTTGATAATCCACAGGTTGAACACTTCATCAGTGTCAAAGAGCCGATGTTGGATCTCATCAATGTAGGGCAGTTGGTTGCCATCGGCGTCCACCTGGTGGAAGTAGGGGTTACGCTCCATGAGGAAGAGCGTTTCTGACAGTTGATTGCCGGCCCGCCAAGGGCCAACTGTTGGCTTGTCCGGATTGAGATACCAGCTATCACGGTCGAGGTAATATTGATCCCAACTGTCAAAGCCGGCCTCTTGCATTGCCGCTTCCAAGGCCGCGGGATCATCGGTGGTATCCGGCAAGAATTGCTGCATGTAGTGGCCGGGCGTAAAAGGTTGCGCACGGGACATGAAATCGATGAAGAGCGGTTTGGGATCGGCAAAGGTAATCTGTACCGTATACTGATCGGGCGTGGCCACTGCCATCAATACCCTGGGCTCTCCAGTGGAAAAGTTGACAGGGGGTGCCGGTGTCAACGCTTCGTTCTGCGCCACGTGCTCATGCCACCAGCTAAACGCACTGCTGTCAAAGGGCGTACCGTCGGACCACTTGAGCCCTTGGCGCAGATGCAAGGTGAATTCGGTGGCATCGTCGTTCTGTTCCCACGATTCAACCAAATCGGCATGTTTGTTCAGATCCAAATCGTAGCGGATCAGACTGCTGTCCTGCACCTTGGACGGACCCCAACGATCCGAGACGCCCTTGAAACCACGCCGCAATGTGCCGCCATAGTTGCCGGTGGCAGAGACTACAGAGACAACGGTGGGCGTTTCGGGCAAGCGCTCTTCAACCGGCGGTAGCATACCTTGTGCTACCAACTCGGCCAGCATGGGTGCTTCCCGATATTGCGACGGCACCGCCAGGGCTTCGCCCGCTGCCGCAGGGGCCTCTGCGGCAGCGGGCGCTTCCGCCGGGACCTGAGCCGCGGGGGCCGCACCACAGGCCGCCGCCGCCACCCCAATACCAGCGAGCGCGGAGATCTGCAGAAACTGTCGGCGCGATACCGCGTTTCTTCTCAATTCCTTTGTCATAACGTTCTCCTTTGTGATCGATGAGCGGGGAAGCACCAGAATGTACAACTAACCAGTGAAAATTCTGAGAAAACCGTGCACAGTACGCAAGCGCTGTACAGATGCAGAGGGTGCGTACCATTGGGATGCACCCAGATGCAGACGATTGGTGGACAACCCAAATTGTTGGCAGCCCAAACCGTGGGGAGCGTATCTTGGCAAAGGTAACAATGGATCTGTGCAAAGCACGCCTGCACAGATCACACAGAATTATACAAATCTTATGGGGGACAAGGGCACTTCAACTCTATTCATACAGAACGCAACGAACCTGATGACCTGGCTCTGTCTGCAAGAAGGGGGGATCCTTCTGGTCACAGACCCCTTTGATCGCTTTGCGGCAGCGAGGGTGGAAGGGACAGCCGGTAGGGATTGAATAGGGATCGGGGACCGTACCACGGATGGCGGTCAACTTGTCGGTAATGCCTTGGGCCGATTTGCGCCCCAAGCGAGGAATTGAGCGCAACAACGACTGCGTGTACGGGTGCTGGGGATTATAGAAGATCGTATCGACATCGGCCGCTTCCACCACACGCCCCAAGTACATCACGACCACGTAGTCAACCATCTGGGCGATTACCCCAAGATCATGGGTGATGAAGATAATCGCCATGCCCAACTCCTCTTGCAGATCGCGCATGAGGGTCAAGATCTGCGCTTGGGTCGTCACATCAAGCGCTGTTGTTGGCTCATCGGCAATGAGTAGCGCTGGGCGGCAGGAGAGCGCCATGGCAATCATGGCACGTTGGCGCATGCCACCACTCAATTGGTGGGGATAGCGATCAATTGTACGGCTGGGCTGCGGCATATTCACCTTGGTCAGCACATCGATCGCCTGCTCACGCGCTTCTTGGCGCGATACATTTTGGTGTAACAGGATCGCCTCAGTGATCTGATTGCCAATGGTGTGGACTGGGCTCAGCGAGGTCATCGGCTCCTGGAAGACCATCGAGATCTCACCACCGCGAATCGTCCGTGCTTCGGTACCGGTAGGATCCAATTTGGCCATGTCGACGATGTCGCTGCTGACGCCGTTGCGCCGTTCGCGATTGAAGAGGATTTCCCCATCAACCACTTCTCCGGGATGGGGCACGATGCGAAGAATCGAGCGTGCCATCACTGACTTCCCACAACCGCTCTCGCCGACCAACCCAACTGTTTGGCCCTTTTTTACGGTGAAATCGACCCCATCAACGGCCCGCACCGTCCCTTGCTCCAGCATGAAATGGGTCTTCAAATTGCGTACTTCTAACAAATTCGAATCTTGCATAGCGATGTCCATCATTTGATAAGGAGTAAAACGCAAAACGTAACGGAGTGTCGACGATTTACGATTTACGATTTACGATTTACGTCTTATTTCGCATACGGATCGGCGGCGTCACGAATGCCGTCACCAAGAAAGTTAAAGGCTAAAACAGTCAGAATGACTGCCAACGCGGGAATCAACAGCCAGGGTGCCAGGGCCACTGTCTTCACCTTTTGCGCATCCTGCAACAAAACGCCCCAACTGATTGCTGGTGGTCGCAGCCCCAAGCCGATAAAGCTCAACCCTGTCTCGGCCAAAATGATGCCGGGAATCGACAGCGTGAGGGAGGCGATAATATGGCTGAGGAAGGAGGGGAGCATGTGGCGCAAGATGACGCGCATCTCTCCCGAACCAGAGAGACGCGCGGCCATGACGAAATCTTCCTCGCGCAAGCTCAAGAAACGACCACGAACGACACGGGCAAGGCCGGTCCACCCCACAAAGGAGAGTAACACGGTGATACCGAAATAGAGCTGGACGACGGGCCAATCGGCCGGCAGTGCCGCGGCCAGGGCCATGATCAGCGGAATTTCCGGTACCGAGCGAATAAACTCAATGATGCGCTGAATGATATTGTCCGGCGTACCGCCGTAGTAGCCGGAGATACCACCGAGGATAATGCCCAAGATGAGGCTGATCACAACGCTAACCAACCCAATCGTCAGCGAAATCCGTGCTCCAAAACAGATCCGTGTAAAAAGGTCACGGGCACCTTCATCAACACCAAAGAGAAAGAGTCCCTGATCGCCTGCTTCGGGGCCAAGCCCATACAGATGAATGTTGGAGGAGAACAACCCCCACATCTCATATTCAGGCCCTTCGGTGAAGAAGCGAATGGGATAGATCTCACTCGTGTCTTCGGTGTAAATACGCCGTAGTGTCTCCGGATCGCGCTCCTGTGCTAGTTTGTACACAAAGGGTCGGTGCAGATTCCAGTTTTCATCAAAGAGATGAATTTTGGTCGGTGGCGCTAGTTTATAGGAGACAAATAGCTCGGATGGGTGAGGATCCGGGTGGTAAGGCGCCACAAATTCTGCAAACAGCGCGATGACATAGAGCAAAATGATCACAATGCCACCAATGACCGCCATCCGATGCTTCAGAAAGCGCCACCACATCAGTTGCCAGTAGGAGGCGACATAGATTTTTTCGTCCCCTCCCACTGCGGCATCATCAAAGAGTTCATCCTCTTCGGTCCAACTCTCTTCATTTTTCTCAAACCAGGTCTTTTCAGTCGTGGCAGTCATAATTCTTCCAATATCTATTTATCAACACGAATGCGCGGATCAGCGATGGCCAGGGCGATGTCTGATATGAGCGTTCCCACAACGGTGAGCGTGCTCAGCAGTAGAATAAAACTACCGGCCAGATACATATCCTGCGACGTCAACGCCCGCAGCAACATTGGTCCTGTTGTCTGCAAGCTGAGCACCATCGCCACTAGGGTTGTGCCGGAAACAAGACTGGCCAACGCCCAACCCACAGTGCTGAAGAAGGGGTTGAGCGCAACGCGGACGGGGTATTTCCAGATGAGGCGCGTCTCCTGGACTCCTTTGGCACGGGCCGTTTCGACATAGGGTTTGTTCAGCTCATCGAGCAGATTGGCGCGAGTGATACGGATGTTGCCGGCCGTGCTGCCAAAGGCCAAAATCAACATGGGGATCCAGATATGTTTCAGCATATCGACGAATTTTCCCCAACTCCAAGGCGCCAACATATACTCGTTGGAGAAGAGTCCACCCACATTGAGCCCCAGTTGGGATTGTGCTAAAAACATAATAATGAGCGCCAAAAGAAAGCCGGGTGTCCCCAAGCCGACAAAGCTGAAAAAGGTCATGATATAGTCAAGCCACGAATATTGATGGGTGGCTGAATAGACGCCGATGGGGATGGCGATAAACCAGCTAACAAACAGTGACGTGAGCGACAAAAATGCCGTCAATGCCAACCTCTCCCAAATGAGCTCCTTTACAGGTTTTTGCCATTCAAATGACTGTCCCCAGTCGTTGCGCAACAAGATGCCAGAGATCCACTTGGTGTATTGCACGTAAAACGGTTCTCCCAATCCATAGCGTTGGCGCAATGCTTCCAGCTGCGCACTGTCTACCGTATCACCCTGCGCCCGTAACTGGGCAGCATAGGAGGTCAGGAAATCACCAGGAGGCGCCTGAATGATCACAAAAGAGAGAATCGAAATCACAAAGAGCGTCGGAATCATGTAGAGCACGCGACGCACAATGAATAACAGCATGAGTGGTCTCCTAAAATGGGAAACAGGAAATCAAGAAACGCTCATACGGGCGAAGCGGTGAAATCGTTGCCATTCTCAGCGAGAACCTACCCGATTTCACCCGGAGACCTATATGAGCCAACAAGAAAACAGTAGACAGGTAAATAGGGCCAGAGCCAGCGACTCTGGCCCTATCTATCTACTGAACTCAAGTTGCTACCGTAAGACGGTAGCATAGGTAGCAACTTGGGTTGTTGATGAATCATCAAGCAGTATGGGCAGTTGGATCTTCCCAGAAGTAGGTCTCCGTGTTGAGCAGATGCTCGTCACCGGTCGGGTCATCAATTGGGAAACCGGGCAGATAGTTGCGTATGCCATTCTTGACAATGATCAAGGCCGGTGCTTCACCTAAGTAGCCGGGCATCGGGATCTCTTCCGCCCAAATGTCGAGAATTTGGTAGAAAAGTTCGGTCTGCTTGGCCGGATCCGGCTCGACAGCGATCTGATCCCAGATGGACCAGATATCCCAGATCCAGTGTCCTTCCGGCGGTTCTTCGGCATTGGGATCGGTATCGCCGTTAAGCTTCCACAGACTCCACGCCACACACCACGGGCGGTCGGGCTGTTGGCCGGTCCAAATAATCGGCGCCACCAACGGCACAACGGTGCGGTCACCACCCCACCAGGCGGCTTCAATTTCATTGGCGCCCCAGTGTTCTTCGTAGAGTGAGCGTTCAAAGCCCTTATAAGACGCCGTAACTCCTGCGTCTGCGTAATATTTGATCACCTGGAGGATCGCTTGCTCACCGGCTTCACCCGGTTGGGCCGTTCCCTCAACGACAAAGCTGATCGGATCGGATGTACCCGGCCACACCCGCATACCGTCGGCATTTTTCTCTGTGTAGCCCGCTTCATCAAGCAGTTGATTGGCCATATCAAGGTCATATTCGATATAGGCATCGGAGAGTTTGGGGTAGTACTGCGGCGACTTGCTAATGGGGCTATATTGGCGTGGCGTCAACAGACCATCGAAGACCAACTCGTTGATGGCATTGCGATCAACCGCGACCGATAGGGCAATGCGTACTTCGCGCTTGTTGAAGAATTCACGGAGCTGTTCATTCTTGGTCGTCAGGTTGAGCTGGATTGCCTGATGGCCGGAGCCGGAACCAACGTAAACGCTATAGTCGCCGGCCTCTTCATTTTCTTTGTAGAGCGTGAAGCTATCACCTTGCACGTGACGATTCTGGAAGTCGATCTCACCGTTGATGATCCAAAGATTAAAGACATCGTTGGTCTCAAAGAGACGGTGTTGCACGTTGTCGATGTACGGCAGTTGCTGGCCATCCGCATCGACGGCAAAGAAGTATGGGTTGCGCTCCATTAAGAAAAGTTCGTTCGACAGTTCATTCTTGGCAACCCAAGGACCGACACTTGGTTTCTCTGGATTGAGATACCACCAGTTGCGGTCGGCGTAATACTGATCCCACGTTTCAAAACCAGCTTCTTTGGTCGCCGCTTCCAGGGCTGCCATATCGTCGGTCAGGTCGGCGTGAAACTGTGCCATGTAGTGGCCGGGCTGATAGATCGCATTGGTCAGACGGCGGGTATCAAAGATAAAGAGTGGCTTCGGATCGGCAAATGTAAAGGAGAAGGTGTAGTCGTCAATAACTTCCAACTCCATCAAGGTCTTATCGGGGCCGGAGACCCAGGCACTTCCTGGTGCTGGTGTGATGGTCTCATTCTTAAGTTCATTCTCATACCACCACTGCACGGCTTCCGTGGTAAAAGGTGTGCCATCGGACCATTTCATGCCTTCGCGCAGATGGAAGGTCCATGTTTTCGAATCATCGCTGATTTCCCATGACTCGGCAATGCGCGGCTGCATGTTGAGATCTTGGTCAAACCAGGCCAAGCCACGATCTTGCACCTTGGTCGGCCCCCAACGATCGGATACACCCTTGAAGGCGCGACGCATGGTGCCACCGTAGTTACCGGTCTGTTCGGCAACCGGCATCACGAACGGGTTGCTTGGCAGGCGCTCGTCGACCGGTGGCAACGAACCAGCCGCGACGAGATCGGCCAACATCGGCGCTTCGCTGTATTGACCGGCGGCAGCACCACCGGATGCAGCTGTTTCACCGCCGGCAGCTGCGGGCGCTTCGGCTGCGGGCGCTTCGGGTGCGGCAGCTGGTGCACCGCCACCGCAGGCGGCAACGGCAATCCCGGCGCCGGCGACGGCCGATAGCTGCATGAAGCGGCGGCGTGAAACCACTTTATTCTTCACTTCTTGCATAAAGAAATCCTCCTTCAGATTGGAAGTAGGGAGTCAGAAGACGGGGGGACAGGAGGAGGAAGACAAGAGATGGAGCGAGTACGCGACTACCATATTTGTTTGCACGCTCTACTGCAATCTCTCGTCTTCCTCCTTCCGTCTCCCTGCTCCTTCCCCCACATATTGCTACGCCAACACTGCCTCCGGCTCCAGCCAAGGCGGATGAGGCACCCCCCGTTCGCTTAAGTGGCTGGCATAGAGAAAGCGATAGACGTCACTCACATAGTATTGGGGATAAGGGCGATCCGGCAAGCTCTCTAGAAAGCGCGATTCAACGAGTTCGGCCATCCGGGGCTTCATACCGGCATTGACATCGTAGTCGAAATAAATCGCCAGATCTTTGTCCGGATCTTCAAAGATGATATTGACACCAAAGGAAGCGGGATAGCGATGGGCCGGTGAATCCCGTTCCATCAGAAATGAGCCAATCGCTGCTGAATGAATAAAGGGCTTGTGTTGATAGAGAAAATTGACTGTCTGCTGGGCATCTTCGAGTGTCTCACCGGGGAAGCCAAAGAAGAAAAAGGTGTGATTCCAAATGCCGGCCGCAGTCGATTCCTGTAAGATGCGGCTCATGTGCCCCAGCTGCGTGCCTTTCACCATCTTATCCATTACGGGCTGCGAGGCACTTTCCAAGCCGAAGAGGATCATGCGACAGCCGGCAGCATAGATCTTGTCGAGCACAGAGCGATCAATGATCTTCTCAAAACGGGTGCAGCCACCCCACTGAATCGGTGCACCCAACTCTGTTAGTAGCGGTGCAATATTTTTGAGATTTCGAGGCGTAATGGCCTCATCGGAAAAGAAGATGTGCCGCACCCCATACTTCTCGTACAGCGTCATCATCTGCTCGACTACCTGTTCGGCCTGCAATTGGCTAAAGGTGTCATCGATCCCATAGCCTGTGTTGCAAAAGGCACATTTCCCAAAATAACAACCGCGGGCGGTAAGGAGCGGTAAGGCCTGTTGGGGTGCCAGATAGCGCCCCAGTGGCAGGCCATCGAAATCAGGCAGCGGCAGGTTTTTGATCTTTTCCGGTGTGTGGCGCTCGTTGACACGGATCGCATCGCCATCGCGATAAATTAGATTGGGGACGGTTGCCAACGAGTGGCCGTGGCTCACCGCCTTTACCAGTTGCAACAGCGCTTCTTCCCCGTCCATGATCACGGCGCTGTCGATCAACGTGAAGAGCGCGGCAACCTTCGTCAACGGCTCACGTAACATGCTAATATGGGGTCCACCCACCGTGACATGACAGGGCAGACCGGCCTCTTTGATGAGATGCGCCAGCGTCATGCCTGCCAACATTTGCGGCATAGAAGGGATGGAGATCCCCACAACGTCGGGCTGTTCACGCGCGATATCTGCAATCACCCCCCGACGGAAATAGTCCAGGAAGATATTTGTTTCGCGGTCGCGCACTAGTTTGAGCAGATCCCGACTGCTATCGACCGGCCCAGCGGCTTGATAACTTTGCAGATGCAAATTGGCCGGATAGAAGGGCAACGAAGCGAGTTCGAGACACTCCACAACCGTTTTGAAGGCACGCAAACCCCGTGGGCCATCAAAAAAGTCAGCGCTTCGCATGACTGCTTTGGCCTGTTCGACCTGATGGGCAAGTTGGGAACCTTGACCAAAGGCCCACTGGAGCACTTCTGCCGGTGGCGATTGGGTGTCGCGGTGCTGGTTTCTGTGTGCCGCGGCCTGCTTCGCACCATAGCGCTTGCGCAACTGATGCATGACATTGCGCATGTACTTCTCGGTCAAAATGTCATCAAAGATCTCCAAATTGAGATCGCGCTGAATTACCTCTACCCCATGACGGCGCAAAAAAGCGGTCAGCGTCGGCAAGGCCAAGTGAGGCATTGTCGGCGTCCAATTGGGCGGGAAGAGGAGCATGACTTTCATCAATAATCTATCCTGTGGCCACACCAACGAGGCTTAGTTGCTCTGCATAGTGACAACGGACTGTGTGTCCCGGTTGGATTTCACGCAATTGGGGTGTCTCAGAGGTGCAGCGTTTGCCGTCACTGTAGCGACAGCGTGGGTGAAAGTAACAGCCGCTGGGAGGATTCGCTGGGTCGGCCACATCGCCCTCGAGCACAATCGGGGCCGAACGGTGGCGTGGGTCCGGCTTGGGAACAGCAGAAAGCAGCGCTTCTGTGTAGG
>ERZ795053.6678-NODE-6678-length-11384-cov-24.871745_pt1 | contig 11384 bp, 7 predicted proteins | sample MGYA00375137_ERZ795053 | MGnify/ENA primary metagenome ERZ795053 (study PRJEB30182, sample SAMN05720284) | activated sludge metagenome | isolation source: Anaerobic digester | place: Hong Kong | collected 2014-12-17 ... | reverse complement strand
GGGCGCCAGCGCCGCGTCAGCGACAGCCGCAGCAGCGTACCGGCCGGGATCTCCGCCACCGGCTCCTGAAAGCCGACAAAGACAAACGAGCACTCCCCTTCATCGCCTGAGTAAACATAGCGGATGCGGTGCTCGGTCTCGACACGGCGCAGCGGGCGGTCCGGGCGCCAGAAGCAGGTGCTGAAAGCGGGCAGCCCGCCGGCGTCACTCACGTAGAGCGCACCGCCTGTCGCGCGCTGCAAGTGCCCCTCAAAAGGGCCGTCGACGCTGCCGGCGACCGGCGCCATGCGCGCCTCGATGACCGCGGCCACGTCGCGCTGCCGGCCGGCGCGGCGGCTGCTCAGCACCCGCACATCCTCCACGTGCGGCGGCTCGATTTCGGCTGCTTCGGTCTCGATCTCCCAGATCTCGCCGACGGCATAGTGCATGCCGCCGCCGGCGTGCGCGTCCGCATACGCGTCGATGAGGCGCACGCTGCGCCCATCCTCCAGCGCGATCCCGCCGACACAGGCGCCGGCGCCCATTCTCGTTTTGGCAACAATCAGGACTTTCATCGTTCTCTCCCGGGGCGAAGCTGAGGGTTTGACTCTCCCCGGCATGATGCATCATTTCGGACAAAAGTGCATCGGCAAAATGATCGATTTCAGGGCAGCAGGTGCTCCACCGGCAGCTCCAGGTCGGCCGCCAGGCGCTCCGCCACCAGCGAACGGTGGCATGCCGCCGGTTCCGCTTCGACACAGAAGAGGGCGACCACGCGCGCATCCGGCCCCAGTTCCTCGGCAAAGTGGCGGCTATCGAAGGCGGCCAACTGCGCGCGGCGGTAGCCGTCGACAAAGGCCGGCGACAGGGACTGCCGCGCGCGCTTGCCCACGTGCTCCGCCGCATCGACAGCATATTGCGCCTGGCGCAGTTCGTTGTCCGGCGCCAGGTCGAGGCGGTGAACGTAGCGGATGCCCAGCTCGGCCAGACGGGCTTCGAGCCGCGCCCGGTTGGCAAAGGCATACTCGCTGCCGCGCACGCCGCGCCGCCGGCGCACGTCGCAGAAGGTATCGACGCCCGCCCCTTGCAGCGCGGCAAAAAAGCGGTCGGCGTCGTAGCCGTACGCGCCGATGGTCACGATTTTCTCAATCATGTTCTTCCTCCGCCGTGCTGTACCGTTTGCGCGAGGCAAAGCTCTCCTGGCCGAAAAGGTTGAGCTGACCGTCGGTCAGCCGCAGGATCGCCTCGTCGTGGGTGATGAGCCGGTCCGCCTCGTCGATGTGTACGACCGGAATGCCAAGCGCAACGAGCGTTTCGCCGATGAGTTTGGTGCGGTGGCACTGCTCCGGCTTGCCCTCGCTGCACATGAGGACGACGCGCAACTGCTGGGCGTGTGCCGCCTGCACGCGCTCGATCCCGCGCTGGAAGAAGGGCTGCTCGCGCACGCGATCGTAGTCGACCCGGCCGTCGACATAGCACGCCGGATCGTCGGGCCGGCCGCCCAGGCTGTCGCCGACAAAGACATAGCGGATACCCTGCGCCGCCAGTGCCTTGGCCAGCGCCTCCTTGCTGAACTCCGGCTTGAAGCGCGAGTAGGGCGCGGTGCGCACATCGAGCAGATAGGCGATAGTGTTGGCGTGTAGCGCGGCGATGAACGCTTCTATGGAACGGTCGCCGTAGCCGATTGTATAGATGGGTAATGACGTTTTTTGCGCTTCATGCATTTCGCAAAACAATCTCTTGGAAGAACTTACAGTTCAGGAAAGAACTTTCGGCATATTGCCCCGTTAACGACAAATATGATATACTATTTACCATCAAATTCTCAGACTCTGCACTTTCAAATAGTTCACTTCAAAGCTACAAGCCATGTTGAATTGGTAACAGATTCCCTCTTGTTCGACGGGTCAATTGATGCTTGCGCTTTTCCCACGAACTACGCATTCCCGGTACACACAAAGGCCCAGAAAGGCATTATCAAAACTGCTGAGCAAACTCGTAAGTCAGACTGGGGTGGCAGAAGTTGGCGCCATTTTGAAACAAACTGTCGCTTGACACTACCTTATCCGTGGAAAAGGAGCAATTCTCTGACCTCGATCCACCATGGCAACTCACGCGCAGGCCGAACGCCTGGAGCGGCCAACATCTGCCCGTCCGCTTCAATGGCAATCTCTGAACACCAATCGGCATCGGCGGATAGGAACACAACTGCCTGCTTCACCGGTTCGGGCTAAAAAGGATAGCATGACAATGGCCAATGACGCTCCTAATCCCCGCCCTCCCCAAAATGAGCACGACAGCCGGCATGTGCAGTGGCGCCAATTGACTCGTCTTGCCATTTACGCAACAGCGCTTTTCGCAATCGCCATCGGGTTGCTCGTGCTGCTGGGCTGGTACACGCGCAGCGCCTTCCTGGTGCAAGTATTCCCACGTTCGGCCCCGATGCATTACAACACGGCACTGGGCTTTCTGCTTTGCGGCAGCGGGCTAATTGCCCTGTTGCGCGGGCGCCTGCACATCAGTCAGGGATGCGCGGCCACAGTTGGGCTACTCGGCCTGCTGACGCAGATCGAGTACGCTTTCCGGGTTGATCTTGGCATCGATCAACTCCTGATGCAGGATTACATCTCTGTTGCGCCCTATAACCCTGGACGCATGGCGCCGGACTCGGCATTGTCATTTGTTCTGTTTGCGGTTGCGCTGGCAATCGCCAGCATGCCACTGCGGGTCAAGCGGCGCACCTTGATTGTCGGTGTGCTCGGGTCACTAATCGTAGCATTCGGGCTGGTGCCTCTCTTTGGCTACTTGACCCATGTGGGAACGGCCTCCGGATGGGGCTATCTCACACGCATGGCAACTCTCACAGCAACCGGTTTCGCCATGCTTGGCTTGGGCATCATCGCACTTGCATGGCTCGACGCCACCAGCCAAACGGACGACACCCCGCGCTGGCTACCGATCCCGGTATTCGTAGGCGGTACTACTCTTTCGCTGGCGCTTTGGCAGGTACTGCAAGCAGAGCCAACGATGGCTGCAGAGGCTAAGGCGACCCTTTCGGCGCTGTCCCTGATTTTGGGATTGACCATGACGCTGCTGCTCGCGCTCACCGCCCACTTGGCAATTGGTGCGCACAACCGGGCCGCCGAAGCCGAATCCATCCGTGATGAATTGCAGCGCGAGGTTGCGGTGCGCAAAAAGGCAGAAATGGCCGAGGCGTCGCTGGGCTTGCTTGCCAAACAGGCGCGCGAGAGCACAGAATCGCTCCATGCTATGCTCGATGCCATTCCAGAATCGGCATTCTTGATCGCGCCGGACGGGCTTGTATTGGCCGCTAACCAGACGATTGCGGATAGGCTTGACACAACCGTCGACCGTTTCGCCGGCGCTAACTATTATGATTTCCTACAGCCGGAGGAGTCCGTACGGATCCGCGCATTGATTGATCGGGTCTTGGCAAGCAGGAAGCGCGTCCGTTTCGAGAGCACCAAGGACCATCGCGTCACCCAAACCTCGATTTACCCGATACTCAACGACAGCGGCGACGTCGCCAGTCTCTCCATGCTCGGCATTGATGTCACGCGGCAGCGTGAAGCCGCGAGTTTGATTGTGCAGAATGAAGCCCGCCTGCGCGCCCTCATCGAGATTGCGCCGCTCGGCCTTTCGATTGCACGAGACGATAAGTTGCTCTTCTGCAACGTTGCCTATATCCGCATGTTTGGCTACGCGACGATGGACGACCTGACGGGCAGTTCGTTACTCGAGCAGATTGCCACATTATTCCGGGCCGAAGTGGGCCAAATCATTGCCGGCCAAAATGCCGGTGAAGAAGCGTCAATTACGTTTGATACGGTTGGTTTGCGCAAAGACGGCACGGAGTTTCCGATTGCGGTTCAGTTTGCCGAGATTGAATTGGTGGATGGCCCGGCCCACGTTGCGTTCATCACGGACATTACCGAACGCAAGAACGCCGAAATCGCCATGGTTGAGAATGAGGAAAGATTCCGGCAGACGTTTGAACAGGCCGCAGTTGGTATTGCCAATGTGGGTACAGACGGGCGATTCCTGCGCTTGAACGAGCGCCTGTGCGACATAACCGGATACACCCGCGAAGAACTCGCAACGCTGACGATTCAAGACATTACCTATCCCGATGATCTCGATTTGGACGACGATTACGTTCAGCGCATGTCGGTGAGAGAGATCACCAGCTATGTGAGCGAGAAGCGCTACGTCCGGCGCGATGGCGACTATGTGTGGGTCAGATCGACAATCTCTGCCATCCGGCAAGATGACGGTACGATCTCGCATTTCATTTTGGTCGTGGAAGACATCTCCACCCAAAAGGACGCGGAAGAGCGATTGAGCGATGTCGTCAAAGAGTTGCTTCGATCCAACTCGGATCTTGAGCAATTCGCCTACGTGGCGTCGCATGACCTCCAGGAACCGCTCAGAATGATCGCAAGCTTCACGCAACTGCTTGCGGACCGCTACCGAGATCGACTCGACGAAAAAGCCGAAAAATGGATCAACTACATTGTCGAGGGCACTGGGCGCATGCAATTGTTGATCAACGATCTGCTCGCATATTCCCGCATCGGGACAAAGGCCAAGCCGTTCCAAGAGACCGACTGCGGTGCGGTGATAGCGGCCGTCGTGCAGGATCTCAGCCAGACGATCGAAAAGAACCAGGCCAATATTGTGGTTGCGCCCCTGCCGACCGTGCAGGCCGACAGCGATCAACTGCGCCTGCTGTTCCAGAATTTAATCGAGAACGCGATCAAATATCGCGGCGACGATCCGCCATGCGTAGAGATCACGGCAAGCCGCACTGACGACACGTGGCAGTTTGCGGTTCAGGACAATGGAATCGGTATCGAACCTCAATATAGCGAGCGCATCTTTGTGATCTTTCAACGGCTTCACGACCGCAGCCACTATTCCGGCAGCGGCATCGGGCTTGCAATCGCCAAGAAAATCGTCGAACGCCATGGCGGCAGGATCTGCCTGGCGCCGTCGTCGGGCAAAGGTGCGCGGTTCGAGTTTACTTTGCCGGCTTGAGAAAACAGACGTTTAGGGTGGCCAGAAAGGAAAATACCGAATGGCAAACTTCATCACAATTCTGCTCGTGGAAGACAATCCGGCAGACGTCGAACTTACCCGTGAGAGCTTTGAAGCAGCCAAAATCAAGAATGCAATGTTCGTAGCCCCCGACGGCGTCGAGGCAATGGCATTCTTGCGCCGCGAAGGGCAATATCATGACGCCCCACGCCCCAATTTGGTCTTGCTGGACCTAAACATGCCTAGGAAGGGGGGGCGCGAAGTGCTGGCTGAGATCAAGGGCGACCCCGATCTACACAACATTCCGGTCGTCATTCTGACGTCGTCCCAAGCAGAGCACGACGTGGTGACATCCTATAACCTCCATGCAAACGCCTATGTGAGCAAACCCGTCGATTTGACCGGGTTTTCCACAATCGTCAAGGCGGTCGAAGGCTTCTGGTTTTCGGTCGTGCTCTATCCACCCGAATAGTTCTGGAGAGTTGTTCCGATGCTGACGCCAGGAAGCCTGTGCCATCGATCGGCGGACTCGGCATCAAGGGGTGCATGATGGATAACGGTTTGACATCGACACGACCGCAACAGGATAGCAGCGCGCTTGCCGAAGGAAGCGCGTACCACCTTCTTTTGGTCGAAGACAATCCAGCCGACGCCGACTTGATCGAAGAATATCTGTCAGGCAGTTCTGATTTGGGCGGGCCGATGCCAAGGCTCTCGCTCTCGCATGTGCCGCGGCTAGCCGATGCCTTTGTTCAGATGTGGCAACATGGGCCATTCGATCTCGTGTTATTGGACCTCTCACTGCCGGACAGCGTAGGCATCGACACGGTTACACGTTTCCGCAGAGAGGCGCCGGATACCGCGATCGTCGTGCTCACAGGGTTGAACGATGCGTCCACGGCGATGAACGCGTTACGGGTTGGCGCCCAGGACTACCTGGTCAAAGGAATGCTCAATAGCTACGTGCTCGAACGTACGATCCGCCATGCGATAGAGCGCAACCGCCTACGAGCGGCCCTTCAAGCCAGCGAGGCGCAGATGCGCCAGATAGTTGAGCACAACGCCGACGGCATGGTGGTCGTCGACCTGTCGGGGGTAATACTGTCAGCCAATCCTGCTGCCTGCACGATGTTCAATTTGACCGCAGACGAGCTGGCTGGCCGCACACTGGCCGTCCCCTCAACGGCCGGGGGCTTGGCCCGGCTCGACATCGAGCGCCCGCAGGGAGATGTCCTCCACGCCGAGGTACGGGTTGCAAGGCTCGATGCCACGCGCAACATTGCATCGTTACGCGATGTATCCGATCGTGTACACGCCGAAGAGCAGCTTGCCCATTACGTCCGTATTCTGGCGGCCTTAAGCAAAGCAAGCGAACGGCTATTATGGATGGACTCTCTTGAAGCTAGCTTTGCGATCGTTCTTGAGGAGCTCGGCACGTCGATTGCCGCCAGCCGCGTCTACGTAATGGAAAGACAAGCCGGCGTCCCAGAGGACGAAACTACCCGAAAATACTTTGAGTGGGCTGCCCCAGATTATGCGCGCCATCTTGACAACTTTGGGCTTCTTGACCTTGCTCCCATATTGGAAGCGGGAACTGCATCCGAAGCGGAACTGCGGGACGGACAGCCGGTCTATGGGTGGACGCAGGACTTCCCCATTCCGGAACAGCGGATATTGAGCGCGTTGTCGGTGCGATCCATCGCGATGATTCCAATCTTTATCGACCAGACCTGGTGGGGCATTCTGGGCGTCGACGACTGTGCAACCGAGCGCCAGTGGTCCGAGTTGGAAATCGACGCACTGACAACCGCGGCGAGCTTGATCGGCGCCAGCATTCACCACGCCGAAACGAAAGATGCAGAAAAAGCGCTGCTGGAAATGAAGGACGAGTTCATTTCCTCCGTCTCTCACGAGTTACGCACGCCCATCTTCGCACTGCAAGGTTTCTTGGACCTGCTTGCCGGCGGTAGCGTCAGCGACCCAGTCATCCAAAAGGAATTCCTGGGTCTTGCGTCCAAAGATGCAAAACGGCTGGCGGATCTGGTCAATGATTTGCTGGATGTCTCGCGGCTTGACTCCGGCAGACTCGAAATGAGTCTTGAAACGGTCTCGCTTGACAAACTGGTTGCCGAGACACTGTCAGCTTTCAGGAGCTTGACTGACGAAAAACAGATCACTATTTCCCAGATTGGGGCCGCCTATACCGGCCTGCACAATACAAATGTGTGGGGCGACCGCTCACGACTGCGCCAAGTGTTGGAAAACCTGATCAGCAATGCCATCAAGTATTCACCTTCCGGGGCATCGATTCTGGTAAAAGTCAGCACGCTAGATGCGGCGGCGCGCCTGGAAGTAGTCGATCAGGGACCGGGAATCCCGATAAAAGCACAGTCCCACCTGTTTTCGAAATTCTACCGCGTCCACTCCAAGCAACATCGGTGGACGCGCGGCACAGGCTTGGGTCTCTATCTTGCCAAAAGGATTATCGACGAACACGGCGGGGTCATCGGAGTAAATTCCGAGCCGGACAAGGGCAGCACCTTCTACTTTACAGTGCCCTTGGCATCATCAGAGGCGACAATTGCGTTGAAACCAGACTCGTTACCTGTATGATCTATCGGCTTCAAGTATTTTCATATTTGATGAGCTGTCGTCAGGATAGAGCCGGCACCTAGATCATCTGAGGAAGAACGCGCTGTGCTCGATTGCGACTTGAGAGGTAGACATGTCAGATCTAGGCCCATCAGCAAAGAATTCGCTAGCCCACATATTGATTGTGGACGATGAGGAATCAATTCTGCGTTTTCTCGAGTATTCGTTTGCCGCACAGGGCTATCGCGTGACCCGCGCGACGAGTGGGCTGGATGGCATCGCCAAGGCAAAAAGCGAAGACCCGGACCTGATCATCCTTGATGTCATGATGCCGGATATCAGCGGGCTGGAGGTATGCGACCATCTAAGAGCCGACGCAAAGACCAGGTTCATGCCAATCATCATGCTGAGCGCGGCCGGCCAGGTCGACGACCGCGTCAGTGGTCTCCGCTCGGGTGCGGACGATTATGTGACCAAACCGGCGAATATGGACGAGTTGATGGCGCGCGTGACAGCGCTGCTAAACCGCACGCGGCGCATGCAGTCGCAGGCCGATTCGTCAAAGCGGGGCAAGGTCATTGGTTTTATCGGCGCCAAGGGCGGTGTCGGCACGACTACGACGGTTCTCAACCTGGGTACCCTATTGGCGCTGCGCGGCAAACCGGTGACGGCTATCGAACTGCACGCCGAGTTTGGGTCGTTCTATCGGCAATTTGGCCGCAGCGACGACGAAAATCTCTCGGACCTCATGGCGCTCGACCCGGCATTGCTCACAGCCCGCACGATCAGCGCCCGTCTCAGCCTCGCCCAATCCGGGCTGAAAGTCCTGTGCGGGCCGCGCAGCCACGAAGAACTCGCCGAACTGGACGACGAGCGTGTGCTGAAGATCATCGATGAAACTGCCCAGATGACCGAGTATCTGTTGCTTGACCTGCCACACAGTGCCAATCCTGCCAATGCTGCGGCCTGCAAAGGTTGCGACTTGATCATCGTCATCACAAGCAACGAACCCGACAGCATCCAATCGGCGAAATCCATGTTGGATGTCTTGAAATCGTGGGGAATTGTCGGCAACATGGTTGGGATAGCGCATGTTACGCGCACGGCGCTCGGCGACAGCATGCCCCTGCGCGAAATTGCTCGAACACTAGGTCATGAGATTGTTGGCACGGTGCCCTTTGCCGGTGACCTCTGCGCGGCGTCGTATAATAAGGGCGTTCAACTCGTACAGTTCCAACCGGGCCATCTCGTAACCTCAAATCTGAATGAGATGCTCGATCGCATCACGGCCGAAACTCTGACCGGCCTTCGATTCTGATCGTTCCCCCAGTTCTTGCCTGCCATCGGATATCGCCGCCAGCTGGGCACGGCTGGCGGCAAGTGATGTCCGCCGTTGCCGCATGGGATTATGCCATCTCCCCTGTGGTATAATCCGCCCAACATCTCGCCGACCAACCGACCCCAGCCAAGCAACGGAGGAATCAAACCATGGCCTTCCCCATTCCCAGCATGCTGCTGAAGCAGCTCTACACCTTTGGCAGTCTGAAAAACACGCCCGATGGCGTCAAATTCTCGCTCAAGAACCGGCTCAGCGACACGACGGTGACCGCGCTCCAGCAGGTCAAGTTTGACGATGTCGAAGTCCCGCGTAGCGGCATCAGTGTCGTCCTCGACGACGGCACAGTAATGACGCCGGAGGAAGTCGCCAGATCGCCCATCGACTTCCCGCTGCGCCGCACGCTGGACATCGTCTGCAAGGTGCCGCCGCTGGAGTTGGGCAAGCACAAGATCGAGGTGAAGTTCGACGCCGCGCCCTTCGGCACGCTCACGCTCAAGGTCGACGGTTCCATCGCCGCGCACGAAGAGCGCCGCGTCGCCATCCCGCGCGACCCGACCGACGACTACGGCGACGCCGCGATCAAGGCGCGCCAGCAATTCATCGAGCAGTATACCGGCCACAAACTCCAGCACATCGGCCACTACTCGTTCGACCCGCAGACCCTCAAGGGCAACGTCGAGAACTTCACCGGCGTGGCGCAAATCCCCATCGGCTTTGCCGGGCCGCTGACAATCCACGGCGAGCACGCTCAGGGCGACTTCATCGTGCCCATGGCCACGACCGAGGGGACGCTGGTCGCCTCCTACAATCGCGGCATGAAGGTGCTGAATTCGTCGGGCGGCGTGAAGTGCACCGTCATCGGCGACTCCATGCAGCGCGCGCCGGTCTTCGTCTTCGACAGCGCACAGGAAGCGCGTGACTTCGTCAAGTGGGTGCAGGAGAACATCGCCAAGATCTCCGAGGAGGCCGAGGCGACCTCCAGCGTGGCAAAGCTCCAGTACATCGACCCTTACCTGGCCTCCAAGTTCGCCTACCTGCGCTTCAACTACTCGACGGGCGACGCCGCCGGGCAGAACATGGTCGGCCGCGCCACCTTTGCCGCCTCCTCGTGGATTCTGGACAACTATCCCGGCATCCGCCATTTCTACCTGGAATCCAACCTGGCGACGGACAAGAAGGCCTCGCAGGTCAACATCATGCACACGCGCGGCAAGCGCGTCGTCGCCGAGGCCACGCTCAAGCGCAATGTGCTCATCGAGCAGATGCGCGTCGAGCCGGAGAGCCTCTTCTATCACGGCAACGTCTCCAACATCGGTGCAATTCTCTCCGGCGCCAACAACAATGGCGCGCACTCGGCCAACGGCATCACCGCCATGTTCATCGCCACCGGCCAGGATGTCGCCAATGTCTCCGAGTCGTCGGCGGGCATCATCTACACCGAGATGACGCCGGAGAAGGATCTCTACATCTCCATCACCATTCCGTCGCTCATCGTGGCGACCTATGGCGGCGGCACCGGCCTGGCCACGCAGCGCGAGTGCCTGGAACTGCTCGACTGCTGGGGGCGCGGCAAGGTCAACCGCCTGGCCGAGATCATCGCCGGCGTGGTGCTGGCCGGCGAGATTTCGCTCGCCTCGGCCATCTCATCGTCCGACTGGGTGTCCAGCCACGAGAAATACGGACGAAATCGGTAAAAGACCCAATGGTTAATGGTCAACGGTCAATGGCCAATTGTCAATGAGTGAGCCGCAGCACCCGCTCGGTTGACAATTGACCGTTGACCATTGACCATTTTTTCTCTTCTCGCCATGCCTGCTTCTCTCAACTTCACCACGATCGACGATCTCCAGGCTGCGCTGGCCCGGCGCGCCTATATCAGCGAGCGCGGGCTGGCGACGGCGATCTTCCTGGCGCTCAAGCTGGGCCGCCCGCTGCTGCTGGAGGGCGAGGCCGGCGTGGGCAAGACGGAGGTCGCCAAGATGCTGGCGGCACTGCTCGACCGCCCGCTGCTGCGCCTGCAATGCTACGAGGGGCTCGACCTCCAGAGCGCGGCCTACGAGTGGAACTACAGCCGGCAGATTCTCCAGATCCGGCTGATGGAGGCGTCCGGCCACCTGCACCTCGACGCCGCGCAGCAACAGTTGTTCGGCCCGGACTTCCTGCTCAAGCGACCGCTGCTCCAGGCCATCGACAGCGGCAGCCCGGCGCCCGTCCTGCTCATCGACGAACTCGACCGCGCCGACGAGGAATTCGAGGCCTTCCTGCTCGAACTGCTCTCCGATTTTCAGATCACCATCCCGGAGCTTGGCACGATCAAGGCCGCCGAGCCGCCCATCGTGATCATCACATCGAACCGCACGCGCGAGGTGCACGATGCGCTGCGCCGCCGCTGCCTCTACCACTGGATCGACTTTCC
>ERZ795053.6677-NODE-6677-length-11387-cov-5.728027_pt1 | contig 11387 bp, 10 predicted proteins | sample MGYA00375137_ERZ795053 | MGnify/ENA primary metagenome ERZ795053 (study PRJEB30182, sample SAMN05720284) | activated sludge metagenome | isolation source: Anaerobic digester | place: Hong Kong | collected 2014-12-17 ... | reverse complement strand
AGAGCGTGCGGTTCATACCCGCAAGGTCCCCAGTTCGATTCTGGGTCCCGCTATTTCTTTTCCCTGTTATCTTCAATCGTGACATTACTGATTTCCGGAAGGATCTCCGAGATCTCGTCCAGCATCCGGTCTGTTCCGATCCCGGGCGTATAGACATAATGGCTTTTGGAGTGGCCGATCTGAAAAAGGAGTTTTCCGCGGGAAAGAGAGATCCTCTGAAGAGCCGCTAAAGGAAAAGATTTCTTGTTCACGGTGATATGATGTTCGTGGAGCGCGATGATGCTTACGGGATGGACAGTGAGATAGATGAAGAGATCAGCGGCTCCCAGGACGAGGCTTCCGATGACCAGCCAGGGGAGGTCGCGGCCCAGTCCCACCCAGACACCGAATATGATGATAAAGAGAGTAAAAAGCAGAAAAAGCCACTTGATGACACGGTTTTTTTCAGGACGGGAAAAGTCCCATCTTTTCTCCATATTTTGCCTCCTTGGTCAAGTTAACTTATTATAGCACAAGGGATTCCGTTTGAAACCCAAATCTAGAAAAATGTTGACGTGATAGCCTTTATGTGTTACATCTTTAAGGGAAATGACTGCACAGGAATATAAATGGACAGTACATCTTTTCAAAAAATTTATGACAAGGGGGATCTTGATCACGCTTTTTTCACTCTTTCTCGTCTTCTTTCTGGCGGTATACGTGAATGCGTTTTTGGCAGCCCTGGCTGTTATCCTGATCTTTGTCCCCAACATGACCTTTTTCCTGCCCATCCGCTATGCGCTCTCCCCTGAAGGGATCACCGTGGCCACTCCTCTGAATGTGAAGGTCATCGCGTGGAGCGACGTGGAGCGTTTCAGGATCGTCAACGGCGGGCTTGTGCTCAATCCTCCCCGGGGACGCACCCTTTTCAGGCGGTCAAAGACAACGATTCTTTATGATATCCCCGATGTCGACGGCGTGCGGCATCTGGCTGAGGAGATGATCGCCTGATGTATCTGTATGAAGACATCCCGGAAGAAGAACGCTATGCCCTCCTGGATAAACTGGCCCGTGAAGTCGTCCGCTTTCATATGGCGACTCCCGCTGTGATTTTTCTGGAAAGCACAAAGTATATGAACCGGGTGGGATCGCAGTTTTTAATCTTTATCTCTCCCATTGTCACAGCCATCTTCACAAAATGGGAATTGGAGAAATACGCTGTGATCATGGAGGAGAGGAGTAATATCGAGTATCTGCTGGACAAGATCGAAGAGGGGGACCAGGAGCAGCAGGCCAAAGAGAAAGAGTTGAAAGCGCAGCGGAAAGAAGAAAAGCGGAAGAGAAGACAAAACAGAAAAAGCATTTTTAAGAAAATAAGCGGTAAGTAGAAAGGAGTCGTTCATGGGAGATAAAAAAGAGATGAAAACCATTATTGCAACCGACTGCGGAAGTACAACAACAAAGGCAATTTTAGTGGAAAAAGTCGACGGGGAATACAGGCTGATCAGCCGCGGTGAAGCCCCGACCACTGTCGAAGCCCCTTTTGAGGATGTGACCAAGGGCGTTTTGAATGCGATAAACGAGATCGAAGACCTGTCTGACCGGTCTTTTATCACCGGGAATCTTTTGAAAAAAGAGAGAAAGAATGACAAAGAGGGGATGGATATCTATGTCTCCACTTCGTCAGCCGGAGGAGGATTACAGATGATGGTGGCCGGAGTGGTCAAGTCCATGACCGGGGAATCCGCACAGAGAGCGGCCCTGGGCGCAGGCGCCATCGTCATGGATGTCATCGCCACCAACGACGGACGGCTCCCTCATCAGCGTATTGAAAAGATCCGTAACCTCCGTCCGGACATGATCCTTCTGGCCGGCGGTGTTGACGGCGGGACAACTACACATATCGCGGAACTGGCCGAGATCATCTCAGCAGCCGATCCCCGTCCCAGACTGGGAATCGGGTATAAACTTCCCCTGATCTATGCCGGGAACTCCGCTCAGAAGGCCAGAGACATCGTCCAGGAGACCATCGGCGAAAAGATGGCCCTGGAGATCATCGATAATATCCGTCCCACACTGGAGCAGGAAAACCTGGGCCCTGCCCGTCACAAGATCCACAATCTTTTTATGGAGCATGTTATGCAGCAGGCTCCGGGATACAAGAAACTCATGTCCTGGACCGATGCGCCTATTATGCCCACTCCCGGAGCTGTGGGATCCATGATCGAGACCGTGGCCAATGAACGCAATATCGCTGTTGTGGGCGTGGATATCGGCGGAGCCACCACGGATGTCTTCTCGGTCTTTGAGTCAGAAAATGAAAAAGGCGACATCGAGAAGGTCTTCAACAGGACGGTATCAGCGAACCTGGGGATGAGCTACAGTATTTCCAATGTCTTTGCAGAAGCCGGCCTTGATCATGTCATGCGGTGGATGCCCATCCATATGGATGAGAAAAAGTTGAGAAATATCGTCAAAAACAAGATGATCCGTCCCACGACGATCCCGGAGACCCTGGAATCCCTTGTCTTTGAGCAGTCCATTGCACGGGAAGCCCTGCGCCTGGCCTTTGAGCATCACAAATCCCTGGCTGTGGGGCTGAAAGGTGTCCAGCAGCAGAGGACCATCTCCGATGCCTTTGAACAGACAGAAAGCGGGCAAAGCCTTGTGGATATGATGGAGCTGAACATGATCATCGGAAGCGGCGGAGTCCTCTCTCATGCTCCCAGACGTCATCAGTCTGCCTATATGCTCATCGATGCCTTCCTTCCCGAAGGGATCACCACCCTCACCGTTGACAGTATTTTTATGATGCCTCAGCTGGGCGTGCTTGCCCAGGTAAACAAAGAAGCGGCCACACAGGTCTTTGAGCGCGACTGCCTGATCTATCTCGGCACATGTATCGCCCCTGTGGGACGGGGAAAGGCCGGGCGTCCTGTCATGGAGGTCATCGTGGAGCATCCTCTTGATAAAGAGGCCTTTATCAAGAGAGCCAAAGAAGAGTCACCGCATTTCCCTGTGGTTGAAGATATGACAGGGCATGTGATCAGGAAGATGATGAACTACGGTGAGATGTACCGTATTCCTCTCGATCTTGATGAGACAGCCAAGGTCACCGTGAAACCCGTCAAGGGCTTTGATGTGGGAAACGGCCCCGGCAAAGAGTTGACTGTGAATGTCTCAGGCGGGACAACCGGTATTATCTTTGATGCCCGCGGACGCCGGCCGTTCACCATCCCCGCCGGGGACAAAGAGCGTGTACAGAAGCTGCTGGAATGGGCTGCTGTCATGGAAGCCTATGACGTGGAAGCCCTGAAAAAATATATAAGCGAATAAGGAGGTCGAAGATGGCTCAAGCATTTACACCCGGGTTGAAAGTCACTCAGGAAACCATAGTCAAGAAAAAAAGAATCCTTCCTCTGAAAGGGGAGGTCCTGGTCAAAGAGGGAGATAAAGTCTCCTATGATCAGGTCGTAGCCAAAACTGACCTGCCGGGAAACGTTATTCCGGTGAATATTGCCAATCAGCTCGGAGTCGCCGCCAATGAAGTCCGGGAATGCATGATGAAAAAAGAAGGCGATAAAGTGGAAAAGGGCGAAAAAGTAGCTCTCTATAAATCTTTCTTCGGCCTCTTCAAGAATTATTCCATTTCTCCCATCACCGGGACCATTGAGAACATCTCCGACGTTACCGGTCAGGTGCTTCTCCGTGAGCCCCCCATTCCCATCGAAGTCCGGGCCTATATCGACGGAGTCGTGACCGAGACCTTCCCTCAGGAGGGGTGCCAGGTGGAGACCATGGGCGCTTTTATCCAGGGGATCTTCGGCCTTTCCGGTGAACGCAGCGGGGAGATCGCTGTCGTTGTCAGTCATCCCAAAGAAGAGTTGACGGCCGATCTCATCAAAGCGGAACATAAGGGGAAGATCGTCGTGGGCGGATCCCTGATCCGGCTGGATGCGATTAAAAAAGCAAAACAGATGGGTGTTTCCGCTGTCGTTGTGGGAGGTGTGGACGACAAGGATCTCAGGGCCCTTTTGGGTTATGATATCGGTGTCGCCATCACCGGCCATGAGAAGATCGGATTTACACTCATCGCCACAGAAGGCTTCGGTGAGATGTACATGGCTCAGCGCACCTTCGAGCTTCTGAAAGCAAATGAAGGGAAATGGGCTTCTGTCAACGGAGCGACCCAGATCCGCGCAGGCGTCATGCGTCCCGAGATCATCATCCCCGTGGACAAGGCCTTCGATAAGAATAAAGGTGCCGAAGAGGAGGGACGTGGCCTTCAGGTGGGAGATCCCATCCGGATCATCCGTGAACCTCTTTTCGGTGAGCTCGGAACGATCACGGAGATGGTCCCGGCCCTTCATAAGATGGAATCCGAGACCATGGTCCGCGTCTTCCGTGTCAAACTGTCCAACGGTGAAGAGCGGATCGTTCCCCGCGCCAACGTGGAACGTATCGAGGTGAAATGACAGAACCTTCTCTGCAGAAGCTTCGTGCTCATGCTGAAGATGTGATTCAGAATTCATACAGCCCCTACTCGAATTTCCGGGTGGGGGCTCTTCTTTTATCCCGGGACGGCAGCCGTATCTTCACCGGGGTCAATGTGGAGAACAGCTCTTTCGGGCTCACTGTCTGCGCAGAGCGGAATGCCCTTTTTCAAGCCATCGGAGAAGGGGAACGGGAGTTTTCCTTTCTCTACATCCTGGCCGACGGAGACATCCCTCCCCGTCCCTGCGGAGCCTGTCTGCAGGTTCTCAGTGAGTTCTGCTCTCCGGATATGCCGGTGACATGCGAGTCCATGTCAGGGAACCGGGAGGCTTTTCGATTCAGGGATCTGCTCCCGTTCGGGTTTTCTTTCCCCAAAAGTGAATAATGATTCAGTTTCCCCTTGACACAGGGACAGGATGCCCTTATTATCAGTTTATGAATGACTGTTCATTCATTATGAAAAGGAGGGGGATATGGCACGTATCAAAAGCCAGACCAAAGGGCGCGAGATCATCCAGGCCGCCATGGAGCTGTTTGCTGAAAAGGGATTTTTCTACACCAATGTCAAAGAGATCGCAGAACGGGCCAATGTGGGCGTCGGGACAGTCTACATCTACTTTGACAATAAAGACAATATTCTCATCGAACTCTTTGTCGCTTTCCTGGACCGCGTGATCAGGGATATCCAGACGATCCTGGACACATCCCTCCATCCTCTTGAAAAATTCAAAAGAGTCCTGAGGACAGTGGCGGAGATCCTGAGTGAGAACATGGATATGGCCCGCGTCTTCCTGGTGGAGCTCAGGCAGACCACAGAAGCCTTGAGCTACCTGGCCCCGAAATTGGAAAAAGAGTATAATTTCCTCATCAAAAAACTGCTCCAGGAAGCCAAGGACCAGGGGTATGTCCGCCAGGATATCAATGTCCATATTGTCTCCATTGCTTCTCTGGGCCTTATTGAAGCTCTGCTTTTCGACTGGGTGACCAACAAGTACTCCAAGGAGAAGCTGTTCAGCATGTTTGACCAGGCCATCGAGTATTTTGTCTTCGGTTTTGAAGGGAAAGACCATGAATAAGATCATCCGGCTGATTCTTCACTATCCCAGAAGCATCGTGGGAGCCACGTTGGCACTGACACTTTTCTTTGCCTTTTTTATCGGACAGATCCGATTTGATAACGATATCAACCAGTATATACCCGAGACGAACAGAGAAGAGGTCTTCTTTTCAGAGATCGAAAATACGTTCGGCCCCCAGGACAAGGTCTTTGTGGAGCTTCTTTCTCACCGCCCTGAGGGCGTCTTCACCAGGGAGACTCTACAGCGCATCGAGATCATGTCTCGTGTGCTTGAGCAGCTCGACTATGTGGATAAAGTCGATTCCCTGGCTCTCAGTTCCATGATCACAGGCGATGAGGGCGGAATGCGCGTGGGGCCTCTCTGGGAGGAGGGGACGTTGGAGGAGGATCCCTCCGTCCTGGGGCGGATAAGAAGCGAGGCCCTCTCCAACCCGCTTTTTGCGGACAATCTTGTCTCCCGTGACGCAAAGGCTGCCGGAATCATCCTCACGCTCCGGGATCTTCCTGAAAGTCCTCTTGATCAGGAAGCACAGGAAGAAAATTATCGATCTGAACTCGCGCGTTTCCGGGAGTCGCTGGAGGAAGCCGGGCTTCTATCAGAGATCAGAAAAGAGGGGGAAAAGACACTTTTCGTTCTCAACGGAAAGCAAAAGAGAGAGGCCCTCACGTCAATCCTGTACAGGGACGGGATCCTGGGATCTCCCTTTTTTATGGAAAGCAGAGACAACCGGACATCCCTTGTCTTCAGCGTGAACAGGGATTACTTTTCTCTTCCCCTGGAGGACCGCGTAGTCAGGGATATCCGGAAGGCGGTCCGCGAGGTCCCGGGGAGTGAAGAGATCTACTATTCCGGAGAGAATATTGTCAACTCCATGCTGGGCGTCTATATGCTTCAGGACGTGACCCGTCTCGTTCCGCTGGTGGTCGCCGTGGTCTTCCTGTTCCTTTTCCTGGCGTTCAGGAAGATCCGGGGCGTCCTCTTTCCCCTTTTCTCTGTGGTCATTTCCACGGTCTGGGTCACAGGGCTCATGGGGCTTTTGAAGGTGCCGCTGAATCAGATCTCTGTCACCCTTCCTGTTCTGCTCATCGGTGTGGGAAGTGCTTACGGGATCCATATCATCAACAGTTTCTATGAGCATCTTCATGAAGAAGAGACCATGCCCGGCCTCATCACCAAAATCATGAGACTTGTGGGAATGGCCGTGGTCATGGCAGGCGTGACCACAGTCATCGGGTTTTCTTCTCTGACGACGTCTCCCATGACACCCATGCAGAACTTCGGTATCTTTACGGGAATCGGGATCTTTTTCGCCCTGGCAGTGAACATCTTTTTCGTCCCCTCATTTCTGGTCCTTCTTCCCAGGCCGAAAAAACTTCCGGTCCGTGGGGAGACCGGGCGAAAAGGAAAACCCACATTTTTCCAGCATTTTCTGCGTTCAGCAGGAGAGGCGGTCTATAAAGGCCGAAAAGGGATCCTGGCCCTGGCTCTTGTCATCGTGGCCCTCTCCATATGGGGGATCTCGCGTATGGTCATCGATACCAACACCGTGGAGTTTTTTAAGAAGAGCAGCCCCGTCCGGCAGGCTGATGAAAAGATCAATGCCTCATTCGGAGGGACGTCCACACTCAACCTTGTCATCGACGGCTTGACGGCTGATGCCATGAAGGAGCCGGATGTGCTCAGGAAGATCGAACGGATCCAGGAGTATGCCGAAAGCCTGGAGAATGTGGGGAACACCCTCTCGTTTGTGGATTTTGTCAAGCTGATGAATAAAGCCATGAACAATGATGACCCCGGTTTCTTTTCTGTTCCCGATTCCAAAAGCCTCATTGCACAATACCTCTTTCTCTATACCACATCGGGAGATCCGGATGACTTCAGCGATGTGGTGGATTATAACTACCAGAAGGCCAATATCTTTATCCAGATCAGAAAGTCCAACACCAGGACGATCCAGGGGATCGTGAGCAAAGTGGAATCGTATGCCCGGGATGTCTTTCATGATACAGCGGAGATGAGAGAAGACCAGGGGGTGAAACGTCTGGACCGGGCCCACGAGCTGGCCTTCCGAAGAGACGTGGAATCCTATGATCTCCGGGAAGTGAAAGCCGGCCTTGACAGCCTGTCCGGAGATGCTCTTCTGAATGCTTCCCCTGAGCTGGCGGACCTCTTCACGACATACCGGGAGTATTGGGAAGAGGACAGAAAGAGCGGGGAGGAGACCGCCTCTTTCTCCCTTATTGAAGTGCTTAACGATGCCGATGCTCTGCTTTACGGAGAGCTGGCGGAAAAGATCGGGACTGCGGCTCTTGTGAAGACAGGCGGTGTCTCCAAACTCTATCTTGTGGTCAACCGGCTGATCATCAGGACACAGATCAGCAGCATCATCATGGCGGCTCTTCTTGTGGTCCTTGTGGTCTCTCTCATGTTCCGGTCTCCAGCAGCGGGCCTGCTGAGCGTTGTCCCTCTTCTTCTGGCCATTCTTGTCAACTTCGGCATGATGGGACTCACCGGAACCAAACTCGACCTGGCGACAGCGATCATCGCTTCGGTGGCCATCGGGATCGGTGTGGATTATGCGATCCATTTTTTAAGCCGGTATCATCATTTCACGTTGTCCGGAAGCGATCCTAAAACAGCGACTATAGGGACCATGACCACAGCGGGGCGGGCCATCATCTTCAATATGATCTCGGTGGCAGCGGGATTTCTGGTCCTCTGCTTCTCCAACTTCCCTCCGCTTCAGTCAGCGGGCTGGCTCATCGCACTCACCATGCTCACATCGTCCCTGGGGGCCCTGACACTTCTTCCCACGCTGCTTAATATCTGTCAACCTCAGTTTTTAAACGATCCTATAAAGGAGGTCAACCAATGAAAAAATTATGCGGTACTTTTCTGTGGACTCTTCTTCTGCTCAGCCTGGGCTGGGGAGAACTCACCGGCTATGATGTCATGAAAAAGGCTGATGACCGCTATATCGGGGATGACGGCGTGTCCCGGATCAGCATGTCCATTGTCAACAGCCGGAAACAGGAGCGCAACAGGGAGATCGTCCTCTGGAGGAAAAAGGTGGATCAGTCCAACGATATCAGCCATACGTTTATCCTCTTCCTCACACCTGCGGATGTCAAGGACACCACGTTTCTCGTTCAGGAAAAGGGAAACGGGGGCGATGATGACCAGTGGATCTATCTTCCGGCCATGCGGAAAGTCCGAAAGATCTCTTCTTCAGAAAAAGACAAGTCTTTCATGGGAACGGATTTTTCCTATGACGATATGAGCAACCGTGATATCGATTCCTACAACTGGACCCTTGTGAAAAGGGAGGAATGGCAGGGAGAGATGTGTTCTGTGGTCAAAGGGGAAAGAAAAGAGAAAAACGATGCCGTTTATGACCATTCCCTCTTCTGGGTGAGGGAGAAGGACTGGATCCCCGTGAAAGCCGTGATGTATGATAAAAAACAGCCGGCCAGGATCCTGAAAGTCATGCTGGTGAATGAACTGAAAGAGATCCAGGGAATCCTGACACCCCTTGAGACGGTCATGTATACAGTGAAACCCGTTTACAAAGAGGGGAGAGACCTGGAAAAGAGTTTTGAGAGCAAGACAGTTTTGAAAGTGGAAGAGGTCAAGTATAATGTGGGGCTCGAGTCATCCATTTTCAGTCAGAGAAATATGGAACGCCCCATGCCCTACCAGAGGTATCTTGACTGAGAGGAGGAGAAGAAATGAAAAACAAGCTTGTCCTGATCCTTCTCATGGCAGGATGTCTCCCTGTGAACCTTGCAGCTGTTGAAGATCTCACCGTTCAGGGGACATTGCAAATGGAGACGGGGATATCCCTCACCCCTTTGAAAGACGCGGAGTTTATCAAAGGCGAGACCACTCTTGACCTGATCATGAAGCACTTCGCCGGCCCTTTCCGCTTTTACGCGGATCTTTCAGGGCGGTATGATACGGTCACCGGGGAAGAGGGGAGCGTGGAGCTGAAAGAGGCCTCAGTGGCTGCCGATTTTGACAAGACATCGTTTGTGGCCGGGAAAATATGGATCGCCTGGGGCCGGGCTGATGAAGTGAACCCCGTGGATGTGATCAACCCGGAAGACTACCGGGAACCTGTGGTGGCTGACAAAGAGACACGAAAGATCCGTATCCCGGCTCTCACCGTGAGCCGTTACATGGGGGACTGGACTGTGACCGGGGTCCTGGTCCCTTTCTTTACTCCGCCGGAACTTGAGTCTTCTCCCCATTGGCAGACAGGGTTCTATGAACTCCTCGGGGAGCTGAAAGCCTCCTATCTGGCTAAAGCCGTTGCTTTGAGCGTTCCGCCGTATGCCCTGGAAGAGTATGTGAATGAGCATCTCTCTTTTGAGGATCATGAGGCGGGCCTCTCCGATGTCCAGTTCGGAGGACGGCTCAACGGGTACCTGGGAGCACTGGACCTCTCTTTCTACTACTACAACGGGTACTGGACAGACATGTCACGGCCGGTGATCTCCATGCGCGGCTTCGATCCCCTCTTTCCTGGACTTCCCGATAAGACCGTGATCCGGTATCCCCGGTTTCAGATGATCGGCGCTGATTTTGCCGCGGTCCTCGGGCCTTATACACTCCGGGGCGAAGGGGCTTGGTTCCTGGGGCGCAGGATCACCTATGATATGGAGTACAGCGACCGTCCCCGCTTCTGGGAAGACGGCGGAGAGGCCCAAAGCGATGTGGTGAAATTTGTGGTGGGCCTGGACCGTTTCTGGGGAGACTTCTATATGAACATCCAGTATATCGGAGAATATATCGTCGATTATAATTCCCTGATGATGCTTGAAGAGGGGTATCTCCAGAGTATGACGGCAAAACTCTCCTGGTCTTTAAGCGACGGCCGGTGGGAGCCCGAGGTCAAACTCCTCTATGAGGAAACGGAAAACGACCTTTATGTGGGCCCCCGCCTGACCCATGAACTCTTCAACGGGATCCATGCCTATCTGGGGGCCGATCTCTTTACGGGGAATCCCAAGGGGGCCCTGGGGCAATACAGAGAGTGTGACCGGCTCTATACCGGGATAACCTATAGTTTTTAATCGAAGAGAGGGCGTAGCCCTCTCTTTCTCCCCTTTACTCCCGCCTGAAATCTGATATGCTTCTCCCTATGGAAAAAACGACCCCTGACCAGATGAAAGGATAAGCATGGATAAAAAGAAATTCGTATGGAGAGCTTTTGGCATCGCCGCGGTTGTCTTCATCACAGCCCTGTTTTTGTTGCTTCCGGGGCCTGAAGAGAGGCTTCTCCAAGCGGTCTGGGCCGGAGACACGGCGAAGATCAAGACTCTGCTTGAAAAGAGTATGGACAGAGAGGATGAGACATACCGTGAAGCCTTCCGAATAGCGATCGGCCACAACTCTCCCGGGGATGTTCAGGCCTTTGTGGATGCCGGGGGCGAACGCCGCGACGCCTGGGTGCTCCTGAAAGCCGCAGACGCGGGTCGCCCGGAGATCGTCCGTCTCCTTGTCGAAGAGGGGTGGGAGATCGACGGAGCCGATCACGATGGAGAGACTCCCCTGGTCATGGCGGCTTCCCATACGTCCGAAGAGCACAGGGAGGTCATCCGGTATCTTGTGGAGAATGGTGCTGATGTCAATGCCGTGACAGAATACGGTTACACCCCCTTGACGGCCTTTATGCGTGCTGTGGATTTTACCCGGCAGTATGACAGTGAGGCCGTGGCAGAAGAGACCAAAAAAGATTTCAAAGAGATCAGGAGCCTTCTTCAGAGAGATCCCGACAGATTGCTTTTTGATGCCGTGGAGCAGGGAAGCCTTGACATGGCCGGGCAGGCCCTT